>Ga0193712_1000185_pt1 | contig 10817 bp, 5 predicted proteins | sample H3a1metaG_FD_143053 | JGI IMG/M metagenome (GOLD analysis project Ga0193712, IMG submission 143053) | Soil microbial communities from a riparian zone of the East river system, Colorado, United States - H3a1 | ecosystem: Environmental > Terrestrial > Soil > Riparian zone | place: USA: East River... | reverse complement strand
TCGTCGCAGGCGGCTGCGGCGCAGACGTCGGTGCTCAGGCACGCCAAGGGGTTCGTCCCGACGCAAACCCCCGACACGCACGCATCGCTCGTGGTGCAGGCGTCGTGGTCGTCGCACGCGGCAATGGCATTCGAGTGAACGCACTGCACGACCGCGTCGCAGGCGTCGTTGGTGCAGGGGTTTCCGTCGTCGCAGGACAACGCCGCGTGGCGGCAGCCGTCGCGGGCGTCGCACGAATCAATCGTGCAGGCGTCGTTGTCGTCGCACGAGGCGACCGCCCCCGGTTGGCAGGCGTCGATCCCGGTCACGACGATCGAGTCGATCCACTGCCCGATGTTCCCGAGGGCCATGTCCGTGGCCATGCGCCACCGGAGAACGACGTCTTGACCCACCAGCGCCGGCGGAAGGTTGACGATCGTCTCGATGAATCCGTGGGACGAGCCGGTCCAGGCCCTCCGGCCGGCGATGGGACTCTGAAAGTCGTCGCTGATGGTGGCGTTGTAGCCGCCGGTCACGAACTGCCCGCCTGCGTCTTCGATGTCCACGAACATCCCGTTCCCCAGCTTCACCTCGAAAACGCCGCCGTCGGCCTGCAGCTCGAGCTCGTAGCGGTTTCTGAAGAGCACTTGGGTGTTGGAGGTCACGATCCGGATGGCCGGCGAATCGAGCACGGCGTCGCGGACGTCGGGGGCGTCCGGCGCGAAGACGGCGTTCGGCGCGGAAAAAACGCTTCCCGTTCCCGTCCTCCACCCCGTGGCACCCAGCGGACCGACGACGAGGGTTGCGGTCCAGCCCGTCGGAAGGTCTCTGGGAACGATGAGATCGAAGTCTTCCGCGAACGCCGTTCCCGGGGCGCACGCGTCGCCCGCGGTGCAGGCGCTTCCGTCGTCGCACGTCCGCGGATCGAAGACGGTGGTGAACAGGGACGACACGTTGTTCCCCGGTTGCTGGTCTTGGCTGGACGTCGTCGCCGTCACGAGGTTTTGCAGCTGCACGTTCCCGGTGCACGCGTTGACTTTGACGTCGATCGTGAAGACGACCGAACCTCCCGCCTCGAAGCACTTGTTCAGGCAAGAGACCTTGCCGTTCGCGCCGACGGGAGGGACCGTGCACTCCCAGTTCTCCTCGGGGCCGGTCCACGAGGCCGAGACGAACGTGGTGCCGACCGGGATCGGGTCGAGGATCGTCGCGTAGTTCGCCGTGCCCGGGCCCGCGTTGTCCACCGTGACCGTGTACCGCAGCGTCCCGCCCGCCGAGACGGAGTCCGGCGACTGGCTCTGCGCAACCGAAAGGTCCACCGGAACGTCGAGCGGATTGTCGCCGTTGACGGCGACGCCCAACCGGTAGTCGCCGATCGTCCCGTCGGCCTCGGCCGCGACGCGGCCGAAGTACAGGCCGGTCTGAGGCGCCCTGAAGGACCCGGTGAAGCTGCCGTTCTCATCGAGCAACGAAACGTTCGCGCGGAACGGGGTGGGGCCGGCGCTCCCGGCTCCATCGAGAGTCAGCACGATGATGTCGCCGCCCGCCGCGCAGAAACGGAAGAGGTCCACGTCGGATGCGGAATCGATCGACCCGGTGAAGACCTGGCCTGCCCCCGCCCGGGCTGCGCCCCCGGCGCCCACGCCGACCACGGCAACCAAGAGCCCGACCGCGAGTTTCACCATGAGCCCTTCGTGAAGATGCCCCACGTCGGCTCTAAATGTCCGCCGATTTCACCGTCCGCGCTGCGCAAACACCGCGGGAACTTACTGGTTCGTGTTCAGCAACCGGGCCCGGATCCGAGCCCGCGCCGCGGACACCGAATCGGACGCGAACGATTCGTAGCCGGCCATCCCCCAAAGACGCTTGTCGGCGCTGTACTCCGAGTACCCCACGCGCGATGAGGTGTCGATCCAGGTGATCCAGAAATGATTCAGTTCGGAGTGGGCCTGGACGTCCAGATCGCCGGAATAGGACGTGGTCGCAACGATCGAGCGGATCGGCTCGGGATCGTCGTCGATGACCTGGGCCGCGATGCTGCGCGACCTTGCGTTCTGGACCTGGAACACGACCCACGCCTTGCCGAAGGCCAAGGCGACCCTCGGCCTGGCGTTGCTTTCCGTGTTGAGCCCCACCGTGTGCTCCGGCGCCCACACCCCCGTCGCGTAAGTCTTCTTCCGGTAGATCACGAGGTCTTTGGCGGCGTCACGCCACCACGACACGTAGGCGTCGCCGACTCCGTTGATGATGATGCGTGGGTCGAGATCGTCGGCGGCGTTTACGCTGAGGAAGATCGAGCTGGACAGCACGCCGGCGCCGTTCATCACCGTGTAACGCACGTTGTAGTTGGAGCCGGACCAGGTTGCGTCGACCGTCTCGATCAATCCGGAGATCTCATTCACCCGCAAGTCGGGGGGATCGACTCCCATCGTGGCGGCCGCGGCGGCTGCAGCCAAGCCGACCGCCGCGAATATCGAGGACGACCGAACCATCGCGTGACTCATCGCACTTCCCCCACGTCGGGCGCGCGCATGTCGCGGGCCTCCGGACATGAACGCTTATCGACGAATCCCGAAAAATGCTTCGCCGATTGCGCCTCGAATCGTGCCCGATCGGCATCGCCGGCCTGGGCATAGGCCACTGACAGCCAATAGTGGGCCAAAAACCGCCCATGAGGATCACCCAAATGGGCAAACTCCGCCAGGGCGGTACGAAGAGCCCGGACCGCCAGGACGTTCTTGCCGGCGTGGACGTAGAGGTGCCCGCGCCGGACGAGCGCCATGCCGGCCAAGGCGAGATGTCCGTGCCGCGCCGCGAAATCTCGCGCCTCCTGGGCCAGCCGGAGACCTTCGGCGGTGTCGCTCCGCTCCTCCGCGAGCCGTACCCGCAAGAGGCGCGCTCGCGCTTCGCCGTACGTGTCCTTCACCTTCCGGTAGGCGGTGAGCGCCTTCACGAGGCGCGCCTCGGCGGCGCGCAGCTTCCCGCGATCGACCAAGGCCCTTGCGTGGGCGTGGTGCAGCCAGGCCATCGTCGCCACGTCGGAACGGTCGGCGCGGGCTTCCGCTTCCTTCAGGAAACCCATCGCCGCATCCGGTGCGCCGCTTCGGGACCACACCGTGGCCGCCTGCAGCAAGACCCGGGAGACGAGGCTCGCGTCGGGGGGCTCGCAGAGGAGCTCGTTCAGGATCTCGCGGGCGAGCTGCAGCCGGCCTAAGCCCGCGGCGGCGACCGAGAAGTCCAGAAGCGCTTCCTGCTTCTTCCAGCGCAGCGCCTCGTCCTCCGGGACGAGCTCACGCAGGGCCATGAGGTGAGCGAGCGCGCGGCCGACGTCCCCGTTCTTCCAGTGATTCAAGCCGTCGCGGTGCAGCTGGTCGGGATCGCGGGATGCCGGGACCGCCCCGGACAGCTCTTCCATCTCGATCAGATTCGCGACGAGATGCGCCGGCACTTCGTAGAGCTGAAGCAGACGATGCAGGCGGAAGACCCCGGGATCGGAGTGTCCCGTTTCGATCAACGAAAGGGACGAGACCGGAACGGGATGGCCGTCTTCGACCAGTTTTTTCGAGACCTGCTCGAGCGTCAGCCCGAGCGCACGACGGCGCGCGCGCAGCAGGTTGCCGACGGCTCGTGATGGTCGAGTTGGAGCGCTTCCCACGATCTAAGATTACGGTCGCCTTTCGCAATTGTAAAACGGTCTTTGCGCGGCGCGCGTGAATCTTTGCGCTTCATTTGGGTGGCGCTACGGCTCGTCCAACGACACGAGCGCGACGTCGCATTCGATCGTCAGGCTCCGGTCGGTCCGCTGGATCGTCAGCACGCGGTGGGCGCCTTCTTCGGCGAGCAGTTTCCGGACGATGCCGAGGGTCAACTCGGCCGCGGGCCGTCCGTCCACCGCCGCAATCACGTCGCCCTTGGCAAGTCCGGCCAATTCCGCCGGGGAGCTTTTGCGGATGCCGGTCACAGTGAAGCGCGTGTAGTCCGGGCCGTCCGAGAGCAGCGTCGCTCCGAAGGTCTTCCGCGGCGGGAACGGTTTCGCAAGCTCGGCGTTGGGGCTGAGGAACATGACTTGGCGCGAGTAGTCGTAGACGGTGTTGAACCGGTGGAGCACCCCTTCGCCGAGAGTTCCCGAGAACGCGTCCGAAGCGTACGCGCCGGTCGTGCCGACCATGAGATTGCAGGGGATATCGGCGAGCGTGAACGAACCGAGAGCGAGGCCGCTGAGCCTCCCGCGCACGCTCGTCTGCGCGAAGAACTCTTTTTCGGAGCCCGCCATCGTGTTCGGCGCGTCGGCCGGCTTCTTGCGCGCAAGCGTCAACAGCTGGTGCGACTTCACGAAGGGGGACGTCATGTTCACCGTGTCGGCGGCCCCGCAATCCACGATCAGGTCCGCGTCAAGAGGCGGAGGCGAAGCCAGCGTGATCGTCGCGGGAATATGCGGTTGGCCTTTTTCGAGGACGAACGGCAGCTTGACCCCCGTGCCTCGATCGACGAACCCCGAGGGCTCCGACAGGTCGAGCGTCTTCTTGTCGTAGTCGACGTGCACGAGGAAGCGGCTGAAGAAGTCGTACCCGAGAATCCCACCCATGGGCATGCCGTAGATCTTCTCGAGGCCGCTCAAGTCGATGACGCCGTCCCGCTGGTTCCGCAGCTCCACCGTGCCGATGCGCAGCCGGGCCACCTCGGTGAAGGCGAAGTCGGTGGCGTTCCCCCCGCCGCTGATCGACGAGGCGCCAAACGCCGTGAGACCGAGCTCTTCCATCCTGGGCTTGTTGACGATCGTCGCTTCGGCGCCGGTGTCGAGCATGAACCAGAGCGCCTTTTTCCCGTTGACTTGCCCTTGGACCATGATGTGGTCGTTTTCGAAATTGAACGGGATGCCTTCGGCCGCGCTCCCCGCGTCGAACCGGCAGTCCTTGGGCCCGTCGGCCGGCCGCGTCATCGGCGGGCGCGCTCCTTGCGCGACCGGCAGCACTTCACGCACGACCGTCGAGGCGTCCGCCTCGCCGTCTTCCGTCCGCTCCCGGACCGAAAACGGCACCTTGCGGCCTTGCGCCGCCCTCCAGTCGGCGAACTCGATCGTGATCTCGTCTTCGTAGGGCTTGCGGACGGCCTTGATCGGCAGCGACGTCTTCCTGTCGAGGACCAGATCGAAGGGAACGCCGTCTTTCGGCGTGATCTTGAGGGTGTCGCTCGACGCCGCGGCGCCGGCTTCAAGAAGCTCCGCCTCCCGCGACGACGCGAGGCGGATCAGGGCCCCGCCGAATATCAGCGACGCGATTCTCGCCTCGGTGAGCTGGTCGCGATGATCGCGTCCGGCAAGCTCCCGGACCTGCCCGTTCCAGTCCTTGAACCAGGCGACACCTTGGCTGCAGACGGATTCTTCCGTTCGCGCGCCGGCGACGCTCACGCGCCGCCACGCGTCGCCATCGACCCATTCCTCCACCTTCGCTGCGACCCCTTCGTCGACGGCGTCGCCGCGCACGACGACGCGGCCTGCCTTTTTGAGCCGCTTTTCTCCTCCGACCGCATCGATCCAGCGTTCGATGACGCCGGAGGCGGTGGCGGGCGCTTGCGGTGCGGCCACCGCAGGAAGCCCCGTGAGCGCGAGGGCCAACACCATGGTGCGTCGAATCATGACGACACTCTGCCACGGATGGCGCCGTCGCCGTAGACTTCCGACAGCCGCCTTCCGGGGGAGGGTGCCTTGGGTTTCAACAGCGCGGCCGCCGCGATCATCCTCTGCATCGTCTTCGGGTCGCCGTCGACGATCCATGCCGAAACCCCGGAGATCAAATACTTCGTCGAGGTGTCGGTCCCGTCCTTGGATGCGGCGCGGGAGCTGTCGGCCGCCGGCTTCGACATCGCCGGCGTCAACCGCGAGGCGATGACCGTCGGAGTCGTCGTGACGCAAGGTGAGCTCGCGGATCTTCAGGCGCGCGGCTGGCCGCTGACCGTCCGTTCGACGAACGCCGCGGGCCGTCAGGTCACCCCGTTCGAGTATCACGACCCCGTGGAGATCGCTCAGTTCGTGGATGAGGTCGTCGCGGCCTACCCGACGTTGGCGAAAAAGCTCGTCCTCAAAGAGACCCTCTTTGAAGGACAAGAACAGATCGCCGTCTTGATCACCAAGGACGTGCCGTCCGACAACGATCGGCCGTCTTTCCTCGTCGACGCGCAACACCACGCGCGGGAGGTCATGACCCCGGAAATCGCGATGGACATGATCGACTACCTGACCTCGCGATACGCGACCGATGCCGCGGTCCAGCGCTGGGTCGACAACGTCAATATCTACGTTGTCCCGAGCGTCAATCCCGACGGCGCCATGTACGCCTTCACGACCGACGCGTACTGGCGCAAGAACCGTCATCCCGGGTGCGGGGTCGACATCAACAGGAACTACAGCGCGAACTGGGGCGCGTGCAACGGTTCGGAAAACGCGTGCTCGAGCGAGACGAATCGCGGGGAGTACCCCGCCTCAGAGCCCGAGACCCAAGGGATGATGCAGCTCATGGCGGACACCCGCCCGTTCTTCTCGCTGACGTACCACTCCTTCGGCGAGTACCTCATGTACTCGTACGGCTGCAGCGATCCCGACGAACAGCCGGCGTTCCAGGAAATCGCGCAGGGGCTCAACGCCATCCTCGAAAACGACCACGGCGTCACCGGCCAGTACGCCACCGGAGTGGACTGGTCGACGCTGTACATCACGGACGGGACGTCCAAGGACACCGCCTACAACTGGTATGGCAGCTACGCGTACATCATCGAGGTCAACGCCAACTCGTTCACCCCGGACTTCTACACCTGGCGCAATCCTACGGTGCGGCGGCAACGGATCGCCTGGCAGTACTTCCTCGACAAAACGTTGGACGGCCCGCAGATCCGCGGCACCGTCACCGACGCGGTGACCGGGCTTCCCCTCGCGGCCAACGTCAGCCTTCAGGAAGTCACCTTCACCCACGGCGAGCTGCCGCGGCATGCCGATGCCAAGGGGCATTACCGCCTGCTCGTCCACACCAACGGGACCTACCACGTCAGCGCCGCATACCTCGGGTACTGCACGGTGACCCAGGAAGCAGCCGTCGGGACGGGGCCGTTCGTGGCGGATGCCGCGCTGGTGCACGTGCCCGCGATCCCCCAGGGCGTGACCGCGTCGGCTCCTTTCGACCACGCCGTCGACCTGTCGTGGCAGCCGGTCGCCGTCGCGGATCAATACCAAATCTTGCGCTCGTTGACGACGGGCGGGCCGTACGCGCTCGTCGCGAGTGTGCCAGGGACGGAAACGAGCTATCACGACGCATCCCTGTCGGGCAGCACGGTCTACCACTACGTCGTGCGCGCGGTGACGGCCTGCGCATCGGCGAATTCGACCGGGATCCAGATCATGACGACCGGCAGCTGCACCATCGGCCCGGCCTTCGCGGGAGCGTCGTCGGTGACCAATGCCGCCTCACCGACGTGTGCGTTGAATGTGACGTGGCCCACCGCCACGGCACCGTGCGGCGGCGAGGTCACCTACAGCGTGTATCGCAGCGCGAGCGCTCCGTTCGCGCCGGGCCCGGGCAACCTCGTGGCTTCGGGGCTGCACGGCAGCTCGTATTCCGATCACGGCGCGCTGGCGAACGCCACGCCCTACTACTATCTGGTGCGTGCGGTTGATGCCGGGAATGGCGCCGACGACGGCAACCTCGTGACGGTTTCGGCGAGGGCCACCGGGCCCGACGTCGTCGGAACCTGGACGGACGACGCCGGCGACACCGGCACCGCGCGCATGACGCTCTCGCCGCCGTGGTCGGTGATGCCCACGGGAGGCAAGGCCGCGCCGCGCGTGTACGCCACAGGTTCTTACGGCCCCAACCTCTGTAGCGCCCTGACGACGCCGATCATCACGTTGGCGACGATTGCCTCGGCCACGGGGCAGGTCTGGCCGGTGCTGACCTTCGCGTCGAAGTACGACTTCGAGGCGAATCACGACGCCGGCGTCGTGGAGGCCGCGCGGGGACCGAACTTCACCTCCTGGGCGAAGCTGCCGGTGACCTATCCCGACCCATTCGCAAGTTTTGGACCGCCTTGCGGTTTGACCTACAGCGCCCTGAACACCGTGTTCTCGCGGACGATCGCGACCCCCGCCTACCCGGCGTCCCTCTATTCCGCTTCGCTTGCCGGCTACGACGAAGGCACCGTCAAGATCCGTTGGCGGTTGGCGAGCGACGTCCAGGACGCGGGCAACGCCGGCTGGTGGATCGACGACATCAGCGTGACCCTCGCCGTGCTGCCGGACGCGTGCGCACCCGGCGCGGCCCCCAATCCCAAAGAAGCGAGCCCCGACGGCGGCATGAAGGCGTCGAGGGGTTCATCGGGCACCGCCGTCGATCTCGTCTACAACTCCGGATGCGGCACACTCGACAACGCCGTCTTTTGGGGCGCAGGACCGATCTTCGGATCGCCGGTCTGGACCGCTGCCGCATGCGCGGTCGGCAACAGTGGGCACGCCGCGTTCGATCCGGGCCCTCTGGCTCCGGGCGGCATGCTGTATTTCGTGATCGTCGGTCAAAACGCCGCCAACGAAGGCAGCTACGGCGCGGGGACGGCCGGCGAGCGCCCCGAAGCGGTCGGAATCGGCGCTTGCGACAAGCCTCAAGTGTTGGGCGGAACATGTCCGTAGAGACTTCGTTTTTTCCTTGGGGAGGGAAGATGCGTAGACCTGTCGTGATCCTGTCCATCATCTGGTGTTCGCTGTTCGCGTCTTCCATCCCCAGCCACGCCGACCAAGTGGAGCTCAAGTACTCCGTCGAGGTGACGGTCCCGTCTTTGGATGCCGTGCGGGATCTGTCCGCCGCCGGCTTCGACATCGCCGGCGTCAACCGCGGAGCGATGACCGTCGGCGTCATCGTGCCCGCGGACCGCCTGGCGGACCTTACGGCCATGGGCTGGCCGGTGACCATCCTCAAGACGAACGCCGGAGGCCGCGAGATCGCGCCGTTTGAATACCACGACCCGACGGAGATCGCGGCGTTCGTGGATGACGTCGTTGCGGCCTATCCCACGCTGGTGAAAAAATTCGTCCTTCAAGAGACGCTCTTTGAAGGGCAGAAACAGATCGGCCTCTTGATCACGAAAGACGTGCAAACCCCCAACGAGAGGCCGTCGTTCACCGTCGACGCGCAGCACCACGCCCGGGAGGTCATGACCCCGGAAATCGCGATGGACATGATCGACTACCTGACGTCGCGGTACGCCACCGACGCCGCGGTCCGGCGCTGGGTGGACAGCATCAACATCTACGTCGTCCCCAGCGTCAACCCCGACGGCGGGATGTACGCCTTCACGAGCGATGCCTTCTGGCGCAAGAACCGCCACCCCGGATGCGCGGTCGACAACAACCGGAACTACAGCGCGAACTGGAGCGCATGCAACGGCTCGAGCAACGTTTGCACGCACGACATGAATCATGGGGCGTATGCGGCCTCGGAGCCGGAGACCCAGGGGATGATGCAGCTCATGGAGACCGCACACCCGGTATTCGCCGTCACCTACCACTCGTACGGCGAGTACATCATGTATCCCTACGGCTGCGGCGATCCCGATGAGATGGCGACGTACCAGGAACTCGCAACCGGGTTGAACGCGATACTCGAAGACGACCACGGCGTCACCGGGACCTACGACGTCGGAGCGGCCTGGTCGACTCTCTACGTCGAGGACGGCGCCGCCAAGGACACCTACTACAACTGGTACGGAGCCTTTGCGTTCATCATCGAAGTGAATATAGGTTCGTACGACCCGGACTACTACACGTGGCGCAATCCGACGGTGCGGCGGCAGCGGACGGCGTGGCAGTACTTCCTCGACAAGACCTTGGACGGCCCGCAAATCCGCGGGACCGTCACCGACGCCGTCACGGGGCTTCCCCTTGCGGCCAACGTTAGCCTTCAAGAGGTCACGTTCACGCACGGGGAGCTGCCGCGGCATGCCGACCTGCATGGGCACTACGTCTGGGTCGTTCGCCCCAGCGGCACCTACCACGTCAGCGCGACTTACCCGGGTTACTGCCCGCAAACCCAGGCGACGTCGGTCGGGACGGGGCCGATCGTGGCGAACGCGGCGCTCGTCCGCGTGCCGACGATCCCTCAGGGCGTGACGGCTACGGTCCCCTCCGATAACGCGATCGATCTCTCCTGGCAGCCGGTCGCTTCCGTCGATGGATATCAAGTCTCGCGGTCGCTGACCGCGGGGGGACCGTACACGCTCGTGGCGACCGTCCCGGGGAGCGCGACCGGTTATCACGACGCGCCGCTGTCCGGCAGCACCACGTTTCACTACGTGGTGCGCGCGGTGAAGGTTTGCACGTCCGGCAGCTCGGTCGAGGTCCAGGCGCGGACGACGGGAGCGTGCACGACCGGTCCGGCCTTCGCGGGAGCGACGTCGGCCGCCAACGGTGCGCCCTCGACGTGACGTGGCCGGCCGCGTCGCCACTTTGCGGAAACGGCGTCACCTACAGCGTCTATCGCAGCACGGCGACGCCGTTCGTGCCGGGCCCTACGAACCTCGTCGCGTCGGGGCTTTCGGGCAGCATGTGGACCGATCACTCCGGGCTGTTGAACGCGACGCCGTACTCGTACATCGTGCGCGCGGTCGATGCGGCAAACGGGGTCGACGACGGCAATCTCGTCGCCGTCACGGCGAAGCCCACCGGTCCTGACATCGTGGGGACCTGGTCCGATGACGCCGGTGACAGCGGTACCCCGCGCATGACGATGTCGCCGCCGTGGTCGGTGAAGCCCACAGGGGGCAAGACCGCGCCGCACGTTTATTCGACGGGCCCCTACGGCGTC
>Ga0193712_1000184_pt1 | contig 10833 bp, 4 predicted proteins | sample H3a1metaG_FD_143053 | JGI IMG/M metagenome (GOLD analysis project Ga0193712, IMG submission 143053) | Soil microbial communities from a riparian zone of the East river system, Colorado, United States - H3a1 | ecosystem: Environmental > Terrestrial > Soil > Riparian zone | place: USA: East River... | reverse complement strand
CTGGGTAGGGTCGGGAACGCCACCTGTGCAACCACTCAGCTGCGCAAACAACGCTTGCTGGTCTGGTGACAGAAGGCAGGAGGGTGGGGCGTGCAGGCCCGCGAACTGGGGATTGCCTGTTCCGTCTGCCGGCACAGCGCCGGTAAAGTCGCCGCCGTAGGTGCTCGCCACCGGAACCGTCTGGTTGATCGAGCCGCCTTGAATCAGCTTTCGCCATTCCATGTTGTAAAAGAAGAAGGTCTTGGGATTGTCGCTATGCTTGAAAGCGACCGGTCCGCTGACGTTGAAACCGTACGTGTTGTAATTCAGCTTGCTTCCGTTCTTGAAGTAGTTCTTCGCATCCAAGGCATTGTTACGAACGAACTCCCACGCCGAGGCGTGCAGCCGTTTCGTCCCCGACTTGAGCGCCGTTGTCATCGTGCCGCCGGACGACAGGCCATATTCAGCGCTGTAGTTCGAGGTCAGGGTTTGGAACTCCGCCAGGGCATCAAGGGAAGGCATGATGCTGAAGTTTCCGGCGCCGCCGCGGTCATCGCCTTCACCGCCGTCCAGCTGGTAAATATTGTGACCCTGACGGTTGCCGTTGAAACTTACGCCACCGTTGCCGCCCACTGGCGTGGGGGTCTGAAAGTCTCCCTGGAGACTGGACGCACCCGGAGTCAAATTGATCAGCGTATAAATGCTGCGACCGTTGGTGGCGAGCTGGGAGAGCTGTTGGCCGGAGATGACGTTGCTCACCTCGCTAGAATCCGTTTGCACCCGGACGACGTTCTCTTCGACGGTGACCGACTCAGAGGCAGCCCCCATCTCCATCTTGAAGTCGATGCGGAGACGGTCGCCAACGTTCAATACGATGTCCTTCTGCTGGCCAACTTTGAATCCGGAACCCGTTGCTTTGGCTTCGTAGTGGCCGATTTGCAGATCGGACAAAACGTATTGGCCAGTTTCGTTCGTCGTGGTGCTGCGAGTCTGCCCGGTGTCTGTGTTCGTAGAAGTCACGCTCACATTAGGGACCACCGCCCCCGTGGGATCAGTGACGGTTCCGACAAACGAGCCGCTCTGGGCCAAGGCGCAAATCGGGAGACCCACCAAGATCACACAGAGCATTACGAAACGGCGTAGGTTGAAATTTCTGGTGGCGGGCGTACGACGACTCACGCACTTCGACGAGACGGAAAACATGTTCCACTCCTCCTGCATCCTGGCAAGTTAACCTGTGCCCCGTAGAGACATGTTAACGTTTACATGGGCGACTTTGACTTGTATTCCGTTCTGGTATCGATGTCAAGAGAATAGTGGACCGACCGACCGGAAGGCGGCACGAAGAGCGTCCACGACGGTGCGTCGGCGTCTTCCATTTTACGGAGAACGTCCCGACGAGAGACCACCTGTTCGGGCGGGAATCGTCGACGATGGCGGAGCAGGTAAACGGTGTCTTGCCGGAACTTGAAGCAATTGCGGTGAAATCGCTGAGTTATGGAAGTTGGTAGATACAGAAATACGAATATGGAATCGCAGAGATTTGGGCGCGAGGCCGCCCCGCAGGGGGTACTTCAGTAGGCAAAAAATAATTTCGCACCGAGGCCGGTTTGGGCCCGGAAAAACATTCCGGGTCCACGCGCTGGTGGTGGCCCATAATTGGAACACACGACAGAACCAGCGTCCGAAGAAGACCGGAAGCCCCTCCCGGGCGTTTACGTTCTTGAGGACATTCTGCTAATTTGAGGGTTCCTCCCAGAGTTATGACCTCCATCGATCCCCACTTTCGGTGCCACCAGGGCTTGGCGTTGCGTGCGCCAGCATGGGTCTCCGCGGTATTTGTGGCATTGCTCTGCACCCTCAGCGCACATGGCCAGGGAACTCCTCAGCGCAAGCCATCGTCAACCGGCATGGGCGTGGCCACGGGAGCAGCCCGGCCTGCCATCAAAGATTCCCAGGGTCACCCCATTACCGCTGGCGGATTCGTGGACGGCGCCCCCATCGTGTTCAACGACATCACGAAACAAGCCGGTTTGGACAGGTTTCTGCATCGCTCCGGCACTCCGGCGAAAAAGACCATCCTCGAAACCATGGGCTCCGGCGTGGCGCTGCTCGACTATGATAACGACGGCTGGCTCGACATTTATCTGTTAAATGGCTCGACCGTAACGGCTTTGCAGGGTAAAGAAGCTCCACCACGAGCCATGCTCTTCCACAACAATCACAACGGCGCCTTTACTGACGTCACCGAGAAAGCGGGCGTCGCCAACGAACGCTGGGGATTTGGCGCGGCGGTCGGCGACTACGACAACGACGGCTGGCCGGACCTCTACGTCGCCAACTTCGGCAACAATCGCCTCTTCCACAACAACCACGATGGGACCTTCACCGACGTCGCCGAAAAGGCCGGCGTCGCGCTCGGCGGCTGGTCCACCGGGCCCACCTGGGGAGACTATGACCATGACGGCCGGCTGGATCTGTTCGTGCCCGGCTACGTCAAGTTCGATCTGGATCATCCGCCGATCGCCGGCGAGGGCATCATTCCCGCCAATTTCTGCCAGTTTCGCGGCATTGCGGTAATGTGCGGCCCGCGAGGTCTCGCCGGTCAGTCGGATCACCTGTTCCACAACAATGGCGATGGCACTTTCACCGACGTGAGCGTCCGAGCCGGCGTCTCCGATCCCGACGGTTACTACGGCCTGGCTTCGGTTTTCGTGGATGTCGATGACGATGGCTGGCTGGACCTCGCCGTGGCCAATGATTCCGTGCCCAACTATCTCTATCGCAACCGCCACAACGGCGCGTTTGAAGACATCGGCTATGCTTCTGGCTTCGCCCTCAGCGAGGACGGCCGAGAGCAGGCGTCCATGGGCATTGGCGTCGGGGATTACAATCGCGACGGGAAAGTCGATTTGATGACGACAACTTTTTCCGACGACTACAAGACTCTCTACCGAAACGACGGCGCGGGCAGTTTCACGGACGTAACTTATCGGTCTGGCCTGGCGGGCCCAACTACGCCGTTTCTGGCATGGGGCACGGGGTTTCTCGACTTTGACAACGACGGCTTGTTGGATATCTTCATCGTCAACGGCCATGTCTATCCCGAGGTCGATCGTCAGGATTGGGGAACAACCTGGGCGGAACGTCCCCAACTTTTCCATAACATGGACGGCTCCAAGTTCGAAGAAGTGGCACCCGCGACGGGAAGCGGATTGGCCGATGTCATTCCCGGACGCGGCGCTGCGTTTGGCGATCTTTTCAATCGCGGCCAGATCGACGTCGTCATCAACAGCATGGACGCGCCGCCAACCTTGCTGCGCAACGTGGTTAAGAACGATCATCATTGGCTCACGCTGAAGCTCGTCGGCGGCCTCAAGAGCCCGAGGGATGCGATCGGGGCAAAGATTTTTCTCACCGCCGGTGGAGTTCGACAACGGGCAGACATCGTAAGCGGCGGCAGCTACGGGTCGAGCTCCGACCTGCGTGCGCACTTCGGGCTGGGTCCTGCGACGAAGATCGAAAAGATTGAGATCCATTGGCCGAGCGGAACGCGACAGATTGCAAGCGTCGCGGGAATCGACCGAATCGTAACGCTGGAAGAAGGCAAGGTTGCATCCGAGAAAAACTCATGGTGAGCAAGCCTCGACGCTGCTCGGGGTCACAAAACGCACGACCAGAATCTTAAGAATTAAGAATAAAGATCTTTGGAAAAGAATCTTTAGGATCTTGGCAAATCTTAGGAAGAAGAGAGATCATGAAAAGGAAAACCGCTGCGGCGCCAGGCGCCTTCTTGTTCGCGCTTTGTTTAACTGCGTCCGCTCAGCAGTCGCCTCCCGAGACTGCCTACAGGAACCCCACACTGCCGGTCGAGCAACGTGTCGCCGATCTCGTGTCGCAAATGACTCTGGAAGAAAAGGTTTCCCAACTCGGGCACACTTCCGCCGCGATTCCCCGGCTGGGCGTTCCCCAGTACAACTGGTGGAATGAAGGACTGCACGGTGTAGCGCGCGCCGGAAATGCCACGGTATTCCCCCAGGCCATCGGCTTGGCTGCAACATTTGACGCGCCCTTGATGCGCCAGGTCGCCGACGTCATCAGCACCGAGTTCCGCGCGAAATACTACGCGACGGTCCATCCCGACGGCTCCGCCGATTGGTACCGGGGACTCACCGCTTGGTCGCCAAACATCAACATCTTCCGCGATCCGCGCTGGGGTCGCGGGCAGGAAACCTACGGGGAAGATCCCTACCTCACCTCGATGATGGGAGTCGCCTTCGTCACCGGCTTGCAGGGCAGCGATCCCAGCTACATAAAAGTGGTTGCGACTCCGAAGCACTTTGCCGTGCACAGCGGTCCGGAATCCACTCGGCACACTGTAGACGTCGCCGCATCGCGCCATGACATGGAAGACACTTACTTGCCCGCATTTCGCGCCACCGTCACCGAAGCGCACGCTCAATCCGTCATGTGCGCCTACAACTCTCTGAACGGTCAGCCCGCCTGCGCGAACTCTGCTCTCCTCGAAGAACATCTCCGGCGCGATTGGGGCTTCGCCGGCTACGTTGTCTCCGACTGCGGCGCGGTGGCGGACATTTTCAAAGGGCACCACTACTCACCAAACCCCGAACAGGGCGTCGCAGCAGCCATCAAGACAGGGATGGACGTCATCTGCGGAGACTATCGCAACCAGATGAGCGCCGAACCGAACGCGATTATCGGCGCCGTTCATCACGGGATTCTTGCGGAGGCCGACGTGGACCGCGCCCTGCGCCGCTTGTTCACCGCTCGCTTCAAACTCGGCATGTTCGATCCTTTGTCCGCCGTGCCCTACTCCAGCATCACTCCCGCGGACAACGACACCGAGGCGCATCGCCAAATGGCCCTGCGCATGGCCAGTGAATCCCTGGTCTTGCTGAAGAACAAAAACCATTTCCTCCCTCTCAAGAATGCTCCCGCTAGCATTGCCGTAATTGGCCCCGACGCGGACAGCCTGGACGCTCTCGTAGGCAACTATAACGGCACGCCTTCCAAACCTGTCACCGTTCTTGACGGCATTCGGCAGCGCTTTCCGCAATCCCAAGTGGTTTACGTCCAGGGCACAGGCCTGGTGGGTCCGGTTGCCGTTCCGATTCCGAGCCCCGCACTGTGCACGGACGCATCCTGCAAAGACCACGGCCTGAAGGCGGAGTACTTCTTCAACATGAAGTTGGAGGGTTCGCCGGCTCTGACCCGGACAGACGGCATGGTCAACTTTGCCTGGGGCGAAACGGGAGTTTCCCCGGCGCTGCGACAGCACTATTCGGTACGGTGGACCGGCATGCTCACCCCGCCCGAGTCGGGAGATTTCAGAATCGGCTTTACCGGCCAGGATGGTTATCGGGTCTGGCTCGACGGCGCGGTCGTGACCGAAGACTGGAACATGCACGAGCCCGCCACCACGCTCACAAAAAAGATCCGCCTCGACAAAGATCATGCTTACGCCATCAAGATCGAATACTTCCAAAACGTGGGAAATTCCGAAGCACGCTTGCTTTGGAGCTTGCCCAGCCAAATCGGCCAGGATGCCCTCGACGCGGCCGGCAAGGCCGACCTGATCGTAATGGTGGCGGGTCTCTCTCCTAGAATCGAGGGCGAAGAGATGAAGGTCGACGCCGATGGCTTCTCTGGCGGCGATCGCACCAGCCTCGATCTGCCCGCTCCGCAGGAACAACTATTGCAACGCATCCACGGCCTCGGGAAGCCCACTGTCTTAGTGCTCATGAACGGAAGCGCCGTGGCCATCAATTGGGCCGATGAGAATCTGCCAGCCATTGTGGAGGCCTGGTACCCGGGTGAAGAAGGTGGAAACGCCGTGGCCGAGCTCCTGGCGGGAGACTTTAGTCCCGCAGGCCGTCTGCCGGTGACGTTTTACAAATCCGTCGCTCAACTGCCCGGGTTCGACGATTATTCGATGGCCAAGCGCACCTACCGCTACTTCGGCGGCGAGCCCCTGTACCCGTTTGGCTATGGGCTGAGCTATACAACATTCCGGTACGGAAACACTGTCGTCGACAAGGCCACGGTCTCAGCCAACGGAGAGGTAACCGCAACGGTGGAGATCGAGAACACCGGCGCGATGGCGGGCGACGAAGTCGTCCAGCTCTATCTCAATCACTCCGGAGTCCCTGGCGCCCCAATCCGCGCGCTCAAGGGCTTCCAGCGGGTTCATCTGGGCCGGGGTGAGAAAAAGACAATCTCATTTCGACTGCATGATCGGGACTTGAGCGTGGTCGATGAAACGGGAAAGCACCGCATCCTGCCGGGCAAAGTGGAGGTCTGGATCGGCGGAGGCCAGCCTGTTGGGCGATCGGGCTTACCGAAGACCGTGGGTGTGCAAACGCAGTTCACGATCCTGGATGAGGCTACTCTGCCCGACTAGCGAGCTGGGCCGACGTCACATGGGTTCTTACTTTGCGAACAGCTTGAGGTCGATCGCATCGGACATGATCTTGTAACCCGCATCGCCAGGATGCAAATGGTCGCCGCTATCCGCCGTGGACCCGAGACGGGAGGGATTCTGGGCGTCCCGAATTGCGGCGTCGAAATCGATCACGGCGTCAAATTTTCCACTATTGCGAATCCAGGCGTTGACGCTCTGGCGTTCAGCTTCCGCCTCCGGGCTGAAGTAGAACGACTCCCCGAAGGGGGTGATGGTGGCCCCGTAAACCCGAATGCCGTGGGCGTGAGCGCGCAAGATAATCTGGTCGTAGGCAGCCATCAACGCCTCTGCCGTCGCTCGAGGTTCGTGATGCTCCTGAGCTTTGGCGCCCGTTCCAATGTCGTTACCTCCTTCCAGCACGATGAGCCAACGGACTCCGGGCTGCGCCAGCACGTCGCGGTCCAGCCGCGCCAGGGCATTCGGTCCCAAACCATCCAGCAAAAGACGGTTGCCGCCGATTCCCTCGTTCAACACTCCCAGCTTTCTTGTGCTCCTGTTTGCCTGCAGCCGGCGAGCCAACTCATCTGGCCAGCGGCCGTTTGCATTGGTTGTCGAGTTCCTCCCATCGGTGATGGAATCGCCGAGAGTGACGATAGCCGCGCTGGAGTTCGAGGCGAGCACATCGATCCCATTGAGAAAATACCAGTGGTCGGTAGGCGCTGCTGTTGGCAAGTCCGCAGCTGAGACCGAGTCGCCGGCCGCCAGATAAGAGGTGGTTCTCGAGCCAGGGTGAGCAGTGACCCCTTCCGGAACCCCATGGAGGTGAATGGTTACCGCAAGATCGGAAAGAGGAACCAGATCAAAGTCGAGAGGATCGGAGTACATCAACGCTCCCGGTGGAATTGTCACCGAGGACTGGCCATGGAATGTGAGCGCCTTATCGCTCTCCGGCCGGATCGCGCTCCCACCCGAAGCTAGAGCCACATGCGCTGAAGGGATTACGAGTGGCGTAGCGCCAAACCCATTGGAAAATCGGACTCGTATTTGTTTGCCGCCCAGGGAAACATGTGCGATCTGCCGCAGCGTGCTATCTACGAAGCCAGGCTCTGGAGGCGCGTTTCCCTGATCTCCAAGTTGCGGCGACGATGCCCAAGTGCCCACCCAGCGGCCGCTCTTGTCGTGTGTGTTCCCTTGGCGTCGCCCCGCCAATGCTGTGGCGGGCAGCGCAATACAGAGCGCCGAGGCCAGGATCCATTTCTTTTTCAACTTCTTTCTCAACTTCTTTCTCAACCAAAGACCTCTTCCCTTCATCAACCTCGCAATGGTTCGTCGCAAGGGCGCAAAGTCTATGCTTCCATCATCGACAGAGCGCGTCGAGTTGAGCGAATGAGTCCTCGGGATGCCGTGGTTCTGGAATGTGCTTCGCCACCATCATCTGCTGCAAGAAAGTCCCGCTCCAATCCGAAGCAAGATTCGGATCGATCCTGTAGGCGGGATCGCTCTCAGCCTCTGGCAGGGTCACGAGTTTGAAATTTCGCTGCTTGAGCAATTGGAGAAGCTGGGGAAGCATGACCGTTTCAAAACCGCCGACGTGCAGGAGCATGACGTGCTTGATGTCTCGCCCATAGATGAGATTCGACATTTCCTGGCCTTGCGAGAGGGATTCGGATGCCCCAGCGAGATAACGCTGCTGCAACCACTCGATTCCCTGTTGGTCATTTTTCGCCACGCACCGCGCATACGGGTCGTTGTAGGCATAGTCGCCAAAACTTAGGGTCACTTCGGCGACTTTGTATCCCTGCTCTTTAAGAAAAGCAGCGATGGCATGATGCTTTCCCGCCGTATCTCCTTCTCGCAGAAACGGGAATCGAAACCAGCGCCAATCCTGATCTGTCATGAGTCCCTCTAAGGCCGGCTCGTCGGCGTGAAGATCCTGTTCGAAAGCATCCAAGGAATTTGTGCTGAGATCCATGTGCGAGAAGGTGTGATTCCCCAGCGGAAATCCGGCATCGCGCCAAAGTTGCAGAACTCGCGGATTGTCCGGAGCTTCCGCCAAGCCCTTGGCATTGATGAATCCGTAAATTGCAGGCGCCTGTGCGGCTTCGAGCGCATGGATAATGCTTTTGATAATGTCGACGCGAGTGAGTCCTGGCGGCAGCGGTCCGTGAGCCGGCAGGTCGTCAAAGGTGAGCGCCACTTGCGGAACGGATTTTGCCGCCGTCCCAGCCATTGGCGTTGCTGCGACCGGCGGGCCCTCGATGTATCGGCTGGCGAAGGTCAAGAATGTTGGCCAGTTAGGTCCAGTGGCGTGCCCACCGCTATGTTGGCGGAAGGCGATATCGCCGTTGATTAACGCGGTTTCCATGGGCGGAAAGTCGCTGGTTCCCAGATCTTTCCTGCCCAGAAGTCTGTACACCGGCCCGGCGCCAACCGCGCCTAGGAACATGCCTTTGGCGTCGACCCAGCCTCCTTCCACCTGCTGCGCACCGCTGCTAACGAACACCGGTCGCGGTGCGCACAACGCTAGAAGCTCATGCGAATCCACTGGCAAATCATTCGGAGTCAATGGACCTGCATACTTCAGGAAGTTGCCGGCCATCCAATGGTATTCCGCCGTCGAGGCAACGTTTTCCACTTGCTCGCCAAACCTGCGCCGTAGAATCTTGGCTCCCCCCTCACCCGAGGATCCGACGAAAGCGATGGCGAGGCGCGGCTCGTAGGCCATGGCGACAAGCGTTGCTTTCCCGTACCGTGAAAGGCCCTCCAAACCCAGTTGCTTGGCGTCTACGGACTTGTCAGTCTCAAGATAGTCCAAGGCCCGGCTTACGCCCCACGCCCAGGCGCGCAAGGCGCCCCAATCATCCAGCTTCCGGGGCTGCCCCCGGTTGACCAAGCCGATGACACCTTCCGTCAGACCTGCGCCGTCGTCCGCCTGAACGGTAGTAGGAATGAGAACAGCATAGCCCCAGCCCTTGGCGAGAACCTGCTGTCGCCATGACGGCCCATTCCCCGCAAGAGCTGCCCATTGTGCTTCCGAGAATCGTTTTCGCATCTCGGCCAGAGCCTCCGGGCTCAGGCCAAGCTCCATCATCACTGGGACTGGGCCGGTCGCTGTCGCCGGGGTGGTCAGCGTTAGCTGAATGTCCACCGTGATGAGGGGGTAAAACGAGTTATCGACGTGGCCGACGAGTTTCTTCGTGATGACCGCTGTGTCTCCATTCTTTTCATGGATGGCGCTGCTCACCTCCCAATTTACTTTGGGTGTGTTCTTCGGAACCCGGCCATAGATTTCTCGGTCGAAATCTTCCACAATTTCTGGACGGCGCTTCTCCCACCACACCTTTTCCGCGCTCACCTCTCTGCCGTTGTTCAATACCAAAGGATCGGGCAGGCTTGGATACGCAGCAATCTTGGATTCATCAAAATTGGCGGCATGGGGCGATTTGGGATCGCCGTCCGGACCACGCCGGAGCGAAGCAATGTGCAGAAGTTCGAGTGTCCTCTGGTGATCCTGCTCGGCAGTCAGATGGACCGGAGGAGGCAAACTGCTGGACACTTGAGGCGTGGCGGGATCTGTTCCTTGAGCAGAAGAATGCAGCAGCAGGGCCAACCAGGCGAACCTCAGCGACCTTCCCGTAAACTTCATCCGGCTCCTTACTTCCCCGCGGGCTTGGCGGAGTATGGGTCGAGCAATTGGCATCAGCCCCGCAGGGCATCGGCAGCCATGAAGGCCCTTGCAGGATTGGCGCGCCTCTTGGAGATTCACAACATCGTGACTCTGATTGGACCCAGAGAGGCTCTGCCAGATTTTGCCCTGAAGCGCGGCCCCTTATCAAGGCCGGCATGACAGGCAGATGCATCCGACACTTGGGATCTACGAATCATTCCTGGCGGAAGCTATCTGGCTATCTTCGAGCCAAACCGTTCTAATTTTGCCGGAACCGATTCTATGCGCACCCAGCCCCAAGGAACCTTCCGGGGGAAGGGGGCGCTCTTCGGAGGGGCCGAAACAGATAGCCGTCCGGATTTTCGCAAACCTGTTCAACATTGCACACTTTGAAAATAGTTGTTCTGCTCCTGACGCGCCAGTGTACTAGCGCTGTTGAGAACAGCCCATGGTTGTTCTTATTTTAATTGTGGCTTTCACGGGGTCGTCGCGGCGGCAGGGACGGATACGCGCGAGCCATACCTCTCGTGAAGAATATTGGCAATGAGAAGGTCCAGCTCCGCCAACGGTGTTGCTTCGGAAATGATATCCAATACTCCTAGTTTACGGGCCTGGCGATGCAAATCCAAGTTCGTGGAACCTGTCACTACCAGAATGGGCATTCCTGTGCGCAGAGCCTTGACCGTCTCAACCACTCTCAACCCTTCGGTCAAGTCGGACTGCCACATTCTCAGGTCGGTGATGACCACAGAAACGAGCGTCGCAA
>Ga0193712_1000183_pt1 | contig 10845 bp, 18 predicted proteins | sample H3a1metaG_FD_143053 | JGI IMG/M metagenome (GOLD analysis project Ga0193712, IMG submission 143053) | Soil microbial communities from a riparian zone of the East river system, Colorado, United States - H3a1 | ecosystem: Environmental > Terrestrial > Soil > Riparian zone | place: USA: East River... | reverse complement strand
GCACCCTCGATAACTCGGCCCGTTGCAGCATCAGGAATCAACACAGCCCCTTTGAGGAATGTCTGACCCGTAGTATAAAACATACTAACAGTATCAGGCGCCCCACTGGAACCGGGAGTCCTTGCTGGAATCACGATGCGGCCCATTTAGTTATCCTCTTGTGTAAGTAAAGCTACGATTTATCAATCTTCTCTCCTGTAGCAGCAAGGGCAGCAGTAAGCCTTTCCTTGTTAGCTACAACTGCTGGGTCCAGCGTGCTTTCCTCAATAACAGGATTGTCAGACGCCAACGCTTGTGTCTTAAACTCACGCTCTTCTCTAGTAGATAAGTCGCTAATACCTAATTCTTTCTTTTGAGCTTTCGTACCATGCATCCTAATATATTGCTCATAACGGACTTCATCAATAATTTCCTTGTCCTCTTTAAGACATACCATGTAAACTGTATCACCTACGATTGATTCACTAGTACCAGATGAATGAAGAGAACGCCTAGGAGCGTATTCGTGGTCAATCCAGAAACCAAGGGCGCTCTTACGGTCAATTTCAATAGCATCTCTTGGTACCCACTCACCGTGAAGGTGAGGAGGTAAGTTCTCAACGGTAGTACGGTCACTAACCATACCACGCTCTAAGATGCGAACAGCGCGAGCTTTTCTTTCTTCACGCGACATACTCTTACGCATTTGCTCCTCAGTAAGAGGAGCTGCTTGGCCCTCAACAGGACGCTCGTTGACACTCATTTGGACTTCTCCTTCGTGCGCTCTTCTGGAGTTTTATAGGACACAACGTCAATAGGTTTAACTTCGTCGGTCAGTTCAATATAAGCTGCGTCTGATAATCTTTGCTCCCTCGCTAAACGACGTTCATTCTCACTTAAATCACGGAGCTTAGGCTTATCACCATCACCCCTAGAAGAAGGGGCAGAACTAGGACGCATATGTGGAGGAAGCACGTTAGTATCTACCCTAGGTGGATTGTTTGGGTCCTTGGAAGGTTCCTCTTTCTTAAGTGTTAAACCCGGAACCAACCCAAACTCTACAGCGCCACGTAAACCCATAATCGTACCACTTAAAGCTTCAGCAGTTGGATTAGGGTTCTTGCTCATCAACTGGTCAATTTGGTTTTCAACACCTGGCTGCGCTAAGAAAGCTGAGAAGCGTGGGTCACTCTTAGCATCAGCTTTCAAACGGTCGTACTGTGACGTAGCTTTGAACTCGTCACGAAACTCAATAAGGGGCTTAACCGTTTCCTTCAACTCACGCCTAAGCACAGTCATTGGGTCAGCCCAAAACTCTTTATTCTGGTCCGCAACGGGAAGCTCAGGCTTCCTAGATAACTCTTCAATTCTGGCGTTCTGTTGTCTAATTAATTCATCTTGGTCACGTAACTTAGCTAAGATAGCTTCTTGTTGTCTAGCTGCTGCATTTGGGTCTGGCGATGTAACAATAACACCAGAAGGGCTTGGGTCAGTAACCCCACTTGGGCTTGGGCTCGGCGTCGTCGTCGGTTCCTCTAGCATCTTCCGCTCCCTCAATAATAGAGTCCGCTGTTGCTAATTCTTGACCAATATGGTCACTACGGTCTTGGTACAATTCTTGAATAACTGCTCGTAACTCACTTACTGCATTCGCGTACCCTCTCTTCTCATAAGCATCATTAGGGTCCTTGAACAGTTGTAGCTGGCGCTGCGCCTCCATTTCCAAAACGCGCAGCAATTTGTGCAAGCACGTCCATCCTCTGTTGTGAGTTGCCATTTCCTTCAGGTCCAGCAGCTCCTCCTGACTGAGTACCGTCTCCAGACTGACCATTTAACATCTTCTCCACTTCCTCGACGATAATACGTTCCTTGTTCTTAACGTCGAAGGTGTCTAGGATTTGTCTCATTGCTTCGGTGGCAGCGATTAAGGCACGTTTTTGTACGATAGCCTGTAATTGAGGCTGACCTTGAGTGAGTAATAGCATGGATTGGTAGTATTGGGTAATGAGACCGGCTATTTGAACCCAATTCTGCCTATCCATGATACGATTACCCTGTTGACCAGCCGCAATGACCTCAAATATGATACTTTGACGGATAAGAGCAACGGGAAGCGTCATCAACTGTTTTAATTTCTCACCACCCTCAGCCCACTCAAAGTAAGATATATTCTTAGGACCGAATTGGACGATATTACAGAAGAGGTCAGTAATAACTTCGTTAGCACAGGTCTTAAGGTTCTTCATTACGAAGTCAAACTTCTTATTTCCCTCTTGGATGCGAGCTAAGTCTGACGTAGCAGTACCAGGAGTGCCAACTTGAGGCATCCCCATCATTACTTCGTTGACACCAGTACGTTGTTGAGAGTAAATCAGCGTACCTTGTTCGTTCGCAAAGGCGCTCTGTTGAACTTCGGACATTTTAAAGGGTTCAACGTGAGTCATATCATCCAAGAACCACATCTTACCAGGGAAGATTGGCTCTTTAGGACCATATCCACTCATACGATGCACCTTTAACATACCCATATTAGCCAAAGTACCTGAGTCTAACCTTTGGCGGTGCATAGTAGTGACTTCCCGCTGGAACATTTCGTTCTGTTTACAGATTCCAATACCTCTCCAGCGACCTTCAAGAGGCATATAGACAGCGATACGATATGCTCGGTGCAAATCTTCGTGCCAGTTATAGCGACAAGACAGGATATTGAGTGAATCTAAGTGAAAATGTACAACAATCTCTTCTTCCCGCCCATCACCATCAACATCAAACGCCAACCAAATTTCTTGCCAATGAATTCTAGCAGGCCAATGAGGCTTCCTGCGCTCTAGTTCCTCTTGTTTGGCCTCATAAGAGCGAGATTGGAGTGAAGAACTATCACTAGATACTGAATTAGAGACCCAGGGGAGTAACTTTTCGTAGCTACCCTTACGGAACATCCCACTTTCTTCAAGGAGCTTAATGTGGTAAGGATGCTCTGAGTGAACTTCACCAACCCAAGGGTCTAGTTGTGGGTCTTTGTACGAGAACGGAAATAAGTAGTTGGCTTGTGGAACAGCGTCAAGAGTAGCTCCATCCTTAATGATAACAGGGAACTCTTCTTCAACGCCCGCTGCGTTAATTCGGATTGCTTTCTTAATTACCTTCTCGTAACCAGTCTTTGCTATCCCTGTTCCAAACTTCTCTGTCTCAGCAATGAGGTCGTTAAAGGGCTTGTAGATTTTAATGTTGTGTTCAAGCTCATAATCTAACCAATTTTCAAGAGGCTTCTCTGTGTCACTAGCTATGAGAGAGCCTCGGGACTTAGCGGAGACAAAGGGCTTAGCGCCCCAAAACGTCATTATCGTACGTGCATGAATCGTCTCAAAAGCAATTGCCGTAAGAGGGATAATGATGTTAGCTGCACCTACGAACGGAAACGTCTTACGAGTGGCGACGGGCTTAGCCCAGTAATCAGTCTGCCATTGTTTTAAGTCATCAATGACTTGTGGACGCTCAAAGTCATGGCGCTCTAACTCATCCTTCAAGTAGGAAATGAGTCGAGTTTCTGTATCGGTGTCTAGTACAAGCTCACGCGGATAAGAGCCCATCTAATTAAGAACCTTACAAGCGGCATAACCTAAAGAGCCGTAGAAAAGTTTCTTAATAGTAGAAGTATGTGCCACAGGCCAAACTCCAAAGTTCATTGAGGGTCTAGCAATACTATCTGCGTACAGACCTGTAATTGGACCGGGTGTAAAGATTTTGAGAGAAGCTCCCCTGCCGGACTGTAAGTCGAATGTTCGTAGCATTGCGGTATCACGGGAGGATTGCTCGTACAGTAAGACGGGCCACAAAGCAGGACGGTTCTCTGTAACATTTATCACCACCGTGTCGTGAATGGTTTCCTTAACTACCAAATTGAATGTATCGGTAGTAGTACGATGGACTATATCCCGCCACCGCGTTTGTACGGTATCGTATTTCGTAATGATAGTTGGGATTACTCGCCCTACCGTTACTGTCTTTGGGAACAATATTCGCCCAACAATCACCCCAAGTAATAGAATTATTAGCGTTGGGAAAGCTTGGCGTAACCATTTCACTTAGCTACCTCATCTGGTTCACTTGTTTGAATTGCTGCAAGTAACGAGCCAGCCACGCGAGACAGGCCACCAACCAAAGCTCCAATCAAGAGCGCGATTAAAGCCTTCTTCTCTGTGAGACCAGTTGTTAAGCCTACTTGTAGAACAGTTAATGCACCCGCAGCAAACGAGACAGCGATTGTATGAAGTAATTTCTTCTGTTTAGTTGACAGCATCATAGTTGTTTAGTATCCAGTCGCAAGGTCACGTTCGTTTAGCACGTCTGCTTCCTCTAACTCCCTCTTATCTTGTTGAGCTTTAGTGATACCACGACGCCAGTTCTCGGGTCCATACGCGAGGGCATCAAGTAAGTGGTAATCATCAGTAGCACCAAAGTTGTCGAATTCCTCTATTAACTCAGTCTGGCCCTCGTTGAAATAAATCTGACCTGCTGAGAACCATTGGGCTAGAGTGCGTACTCTACCTAGTTTGGACTTATCTTGGGTGGTAGAGAGTTTCTTAGGCTCTGCCATTATGATGTTAAAGCGTAGGCCCCTAAGTTTCATCTCTGCTTCAAACCACGTTTTGTAGAGTGCGCTGAACAATACCTTTTCGATAACAACAGCACGAGGCCACCACTTCCGCACAAGCCCGAAAATCTCACCAGCTTGCTCTTCTATTTTAAGGGGCTTCTTGATAGCATCAAGGATGAATACTCTACCTTTATCGTCAGTCCCCGTTACAACGATACCACGCTTTCCTGTGGTAGCAGGGTCCACTAAGATAAGAATATCTAATTCCTTAGTGGAAACTGTGAGCGGTGCTACGATGCTAGTACCTGTGAACGCGGATATTTTATCCTTGGCGGTCCAGTAGTAATAACGCTTCCAAGCTGGATTAAATTCTGCTAATCCTTCATGTGGGTCATTAACGTATTGAGCAGCCCACACCTTGGCGTTCTTCTTTAAGATTTCTACTGCTTGGTCATCGAATTCTTCGTTAAAGATGAAGCGGGCTTCGCCATCCGTCCCACTCTCTTTAATCCTGCGAATGTACTTAAGCATCCGCTTACCATATTGCTTTATCGCGTGCGCGTATACATCATCCAGGGACCACCGCGTACCAATGAGGTCCATGTGGTCATACTTAATACGAATAAAGAAGGACTGAATGTTATCAAACCACTGTAATAATGTTTCTCTCTCAGCGCGGCTGTCTCTAGCTTTGTCACCAAATATATCGTCCAACTTAATGAGATTGTAGTGGCGACCTTGAGAGTGCCCGCCAACTCCAATCGTATCAAATGTGGGTTCTGCCCATCTCTCACTACGCGGAATTTCAAGCTCTAACTTATTCATACGCTGGATTCTAGCAGAAGGGACTAGCTCAGGAAATAGTCCCATGAATCCAGGGTTACTAGTGTAGTGTCTAGTTATTTCATACAGGAAGCGTGATGAACCTTCGTGCGATTCATGCCCAAGTAGGATTCGCACGTTGGAACCTAAATTGTAAGGCCAAGGCGCTTCAGGGTTGGGCAATGTTGCTTGTATGGTATCTATTACAGTAGCACACGTTGTTTTGAAGTGCGAACGAGGCATCAATATTAAACGGTATTGCTCTCGCCGTGTGCGGTGCAGCCAACTTAATAAGTTACCATGTAAGTTGGGAGATAGTCTAGTGTAACCTAAGATTCCGTAACCAAAGAAGAACGGGTCAAGTGAACAGAGTGAGCGAATGTACGCTACTTTATCTGTGGACAGTTCGCTATACTTCTTCTCTGATTCCTTCTTGGCTTTATCAATATTCTTCTGGTCTAGTGTAAGCTTCCAATCATCATCACTAACGGGGGGTAACATCTAACTCTATACTTGCACTTGGAGGATTAAGTAACCTAGCCTCTTGAGCCTTCCTCAAACCTTCTCCAATCAAAGCAGAAATTTCAGGAGACACAAATACAGCGTTCTTAGCATTTATAGTAGCTCCATCACTACTCTTAAAGTGTCCCAACCCCTTAAGAATTGCCATTGAGCGGTCAGCGATAGCGAAGGGATGGGACTCCACCAACCTGTCATCATCCATTACTTGAGTTAAGCGTTGAAGAGCCTTATCAGATAGGTGAGATAACCTCTCCTCTGTCTTTAGCTCAATATTCTTACGGAGGGACTCCATCAGTTGGCGACGGAGTAATTTTGCTTGGGGCTGATTAAGAACAGCGCAGACGTGTTGAGGAGTATATTTGGAGCGTTGAGCTATGGAAAGGTTACTCTCACCTAAACAAGAGCGCACAACCCACTCGTCAAACATAGGCTCCCACTTCTTAGCTCGCCACTTGTTAGTGACGGGGCCACGACGAGCGGGGGCGGCGGGCGCTGTGTCTAACTTAAGTTCAGGGACACTCATTGAGACCTTAACTCCTCAGATAGTTCTTTGATGGAATCAATCAATTCAACTGTTAGGTTATAATTCTTGTTGAGTAACCAAATCATTAATGCTGTGTTCTTGTCATATCCAAGCTCACGAAACACCGGCCACACACGAGAGTTAAAATCTCCAATGTAGGAACGCCAAGAGATTTCAGCTTCAGCGTCGAAGTTTAACTCTCCATCCTGACTAGGCATCTTATTAGTCAGGCGGAAGTGGACCGAAAGGACGACGCCCGTTACCAACATTTACGCTGACATAGTGTTCAACAAACAAGAAAGCGGTAAGAGCCACTACTGCCCAATACTTACCGTTAAAGGGTAAGCCCGCCAGCACTAACCAAACTACCAACCCAATTACCTCCACAGCCGTAAATATAATAACGCCCTTAAGAGCTCTGTTCATGGCTTCACCAAGAGTAAGTAGCCCCAAGCTACTAGGGCTCCCGTTGAATCATAGAATGAAGCTACGCGGTCACCTGCTGGAAAACGTCCATGAATTGGATAACGCTGTGGGCCGAAGTCGTATGGTAAACTAGCTTCAGCAACTATTAATGTATCGAGCATCATACGAGGACGAATCACAAGCATTGGTCCAATACGTTGAGCTGTTGCAGCTGATACTACATTTGACAATGGACCAAAGATGGCGGTGGAGTTAAGAACCCCTGTGTAAGATACAACTTGAAAGCTATAATAAGTGTTAGATGTCAAGCCGCCTAACACACATGAACGTGTACGCCCGCCACCACCAGTAGAACCATAAACAGGTGCAGCACACCCTCCAGCAGTAACATCTGGACTAGCTATCCATGAATAACTAGCAGCACTCCCGTAATGTACTACATAGCGAGCTATACCACTTCCGTTACTGGACACCTCTGTCCATGTTAAGATAGCTGTAGTGTCAGTTACAGCAGACACACGTAAAGTAGTAACTTGTGAAGGAGCTAAACTAGCGGGGGAGTTTAGGCCCGAAGCTCTCGCCAGCCATGCTCCGTTACCCGCTAGGCAAATAGCGCCCGCTAGCAATACACGTTTCATTTCTTAGCATTACCTCCGGCCACAGCACCAAAGTAACCACGCTGTTTCTTGGTAATAGGCTTACCATGAACTGTGCCGTCCTTCAATATCTCTTCAGCTTTCTGTTCTGTAAGAGCGTGAGGATTACCCGGTTGTGAGTGACCATCACGAATAGAGTAAGGCTTCCAGAAAGTTGCACAAGCGCCTGTTGAGTAATCTTCTTTGGAGCGGCTCATTTGGGCACCTTTAGTCCATAAGGCTTAAGAAGTTTCTTAGCGAGCTTAGAGATAGACTTACCCATGTAACCTTTTTTAGGTGGACCGATGCGACCCACTTTTTGTTTCCTGAGGCGGGGCATTATGGCTTCCTAACGACGCGAGTGTTGTCAGCGGGCTGCCTCTGGTCCACTAACGAAAACTGGCCTTCCGACGCTAAGTGTCTATCGTAATCCGCGTGGGTTGGCTTAACAGGAGCTAAGCCCTCAGCCGCTCTAATCCTCCGACGGAGCGTTGCTTCGTTAGCCATACGAGTGCTTAACTCAGCAGGATTCATCTCGCTAACATCCTTACGAGTGCGTCTAAGTGACGCAACCATGCTGGCGGGGGTTGCTGGCTGCTGCGGTTGCTGCTTAATAGAGTGAGCATCCCAGAATCCCATGTTAGTACCCACCACCCTTAACCCGCTTGAGTCTAGGATTACTACGCTTAGCAGAAGCACTAGCACCCCTACTTGCCGACGCGAGAATTGCTCCTGCCGCTTCCTTACTAACTCCCTCCTTAGCTGCAATCTTCCCTTGAACAGATGCAAAGCCAGGGTGCTTACCACCTTTAGCCCCCTTGCCGTAGACTGGATGGTCAGGATGCGATTTATTCATACCCTCATCCTAGTAAATGGCATATTGTTTAGCAACTCCGTACGTCCTGTCAGCAGTAACGTTACCGCTAGCTTTCAGCCGTAACCCAGTAGAAGCTAAAGCCCCTTGAGGAATTGTCTGCGCTTTCGTTGCCACGTTTGTTACTGGATAATCCGCTAACACCGCACCGTTGAGAATCTGATATGTTCTCCAACTACCACCCGCTGATGGCACCGCGTCATCAGTAACTTCTAATGTAAACGTAGCAGCGTCAGCAGATTTACATGACAAGGTAAGATTGATGGCATCCTCATAAGCTTCTCTTGCTATTAGGATATTCGACACCGATGTCCCGTTAGGAACTAATAAATCCAACACTCTAGCGCAGGCGTTAGCCATTGTCACTCACCCTAATAAAGTAAGAAAATGGTGGGCACACATCACCACCCTACCCTAAACATACACCCACGGCCCTAACGGTGTCAATAGCTAACCACGGACGCCTTCCAATTGGAACTCCCACTTACCAACTGCTCCAACTCCTCCAACTCTCAACAACCCCTCTCAACACAACCCTCCTCCTACTCATTACTACCTAAAAACTTGTAGCGATTTTATTGAGGTATGATGAGAGAATCTGCGCCGCGCATTTTGGGGGTACCGGGGGTCTCGCGTTATTGTGAAATAATTCACAAGCGAGTTACCCCAGGGTGGCGCCACTGTCTTGACAGTGACAGCTAACGCAACAGTGTCGCGACAGTGTTAGTAGTGATGACACTGTATCTACACTGTCAACAGGGAGCGGCGCGTCGGGCTTGCCCGCCCCTCCTGTAGGTCTAGACTGACAGATAAACACCGAAGTTTAAGTATCAGGACTGTAATGATAATGTAATGGTATTGTAATCCTTTTACTATTGACTTGTAATGGACAGAGTGTTAAGTTACCTTGTGGCTTGAGACAGGCTCTTTAACAATAGGAGGAAGCAATGCGTAAGGGCTGGAAGGTAGTAACACGTAACGGTCGAGTTGTGATCGTGTGGACGCTATGAGAGCCTTAATAGCCATAGCGTTAGTATGCTTGGAGTGTGGCAAGCTGTTCAAGCGCCGTACCGTAAGCTGCTTGACTACTTGCCCGAAGTGTCATAGCTCCGACGTAGAGTTAGCGCCGTGACAACCCAACCCGCTTTCGGTATGACCCACGGTTACAAGGTGGGCGATGTAGTAGTAGCAACGTTGCGGGAAGCGTTAGCAGAGTTAGCAAGACAGGGGCGTACGTTGTTTGAGTATGAGTATGTGTTAGTGGATTGGAGCAAGCGGTAGGCGTGGCGGCTCGGCGGGGTTCGACTCCCCGCCCCTACCTTGGGAAAGCAAGATAGCGTAAGGTGTTCTGGGTAGGTGAAACGTTTTGACACATCTTGACTTTCGCTAGGCTCTCTATTAGATTGTGTGATGCTGGACGGGCGATAGGCGCCCACGTTCTTTGACATTCACATTTAGAAAGGTAGGGTAAGACATTGCGTTATCTTCGCTTTACTAAGCCTGTTGTTGGTAAGGTTGACGGGCTTGGGGAACAGAGCACGGAAGCAGAGTATCCGCAGTTCGACAGTTTGGCTGAGGCTTCAGCTAGTGCGGGCGACGAGAGCAAGCTGCTTGTTTATATCAACTCGCGGGTCCGTGGCTCGGCTAAACAAGCTGTCACTAACGCGATCAACTCGGCGGACAAGGCCGTTGGCGTGGACAAGATTTTAAGCGATGCGCGGGCTGCGGGGCATGATTGGTCTATCGCATCGTTTACGGCGCGTGGGACTGGCGTTACGGCTCGCGCCGCAGCTTTCGACGATATCATGGCTCGCGTTCGGCGTGGTGAGGAAGTTTCGCCAGACGAGCTTAAGACGTTGGCCGCGCAGTTTGGTGCGTAGGAGTTAACTAGGTAGGGTTACGGGGAATGGGGCGCTAGGTATAGGCCCCTTTCTCTTTACGTTTAACTCGTAACTAGTTAATGCAGGAAGCGTTCCAATTATTCCAATTCCTCCAATTCAAGCAACGCAAGGCTTGAGTTGGGAGGGGGGGGGGCCTTCCGACATTCGCAAAACGCAAGACCGAAAGTGTCGTCAATCCGACACGTTTCTTAATATTGAGAAAAAAAAATAAGAAAAAGAGACCCTGTATAAGTAACTCGGTTAATAGATTGGCAAAATGCAAGACCCTTAGGGGTGGGATAGGGAAGGTGGGTCACCCAATTCAAGGCTTGACTTGCTTGAGTTGGGGCCGTTGGACTACTTGGAGGAATTGGAAAGGATGTTGCGCTAATGATAGTCTATGCTCTAAAACGTTGTGAAGAATACTGGATGCAGGATGATGCAGGGCTCTACGCTACGGCAGAAGGCGCCGTCAAAGCTGTAGGCCCCACGTTGCTGCGTAAGGATGATTGCGGGACGGTTATCTTAATAACCGTAGATAGCGAGCACTACGCTAACCCTAACGTTAGTAAGGTAGTTGCTTCGGA
>Ga0193712_1000179_pt1 | contig 10972 bp, 13 predicted proteins | sample H3a1metaG_FD_143053 | JGI IMG/M metagenome (GOLD analysis project Ga0193712, IMG submission 143053) | Soil microbial communities from a riparian zone of the East river system, Colorado, United States - H3a1 | ecosystem: Environmental > Terrestrial > Soil > Riparian zone | place: USA: East River... | reverse complement strand
TCATCACGCAGCAGGCTCTCTGGGCTTGCGCGTCGGTTGTAGGGCTCGAAATGCAAGACCTACTGGACCGGCCGTTTGTAATCGGGCAGGAGGATACGAAGTACTCAGTGCTCCCGCAGGACGAACCGCATAGCGAATCCGCCCTCACCAGGTGGGTCCTCCCATTGTACCGTGACGCGAGTGTTTCGCCTCACCCAATATGTGGAGGAGCCAAATCGTAAGGTGACGACAGCCGCGCTGTCTCCCCCAACGGGCGCCGGGGCTCCGCGTAAGATACCCACGGTTGCCTCGTAAACAGTGAAAAGGCGTTCGATGTCGTAATAGCCGGCCATCGACACCTTGAGGGGGGCCGAAAGATCTTGGGTGATCGGTAATGAAGCGAGCAGCAGCGTTTCCGTTCCTTCGAAGAACGCGGGGCGGGGCAGGATCGTGTCCGAGGCTTGTCCCGGGAGGGCCCCGCGGTAAGACACCTTGCGACCCTGAAAAGCGGCACCGCCGAGATACATGCCGTCCTCGCGCCACGCGCGCCACGTGAGTGGTGCCAGCGAGTGACGGCGGAGTGTGAGGCTATCACGCTCCGCACTTGGCCCCCCGTATCTCAGGTCCCGAATCAGGACGAGTACGGTGTCTCCGCGGATCGAGGTGAAGGTGACAGTCTCCGTGAGAGTGCCGATGAGCTCCACGCTGTCCTCCGTGCTTTCCCGGGATCGCACGGCATAGACGGAGTAGTTTCTGGTGTAAGCGTGAACTGCGCTTGCGTCGACTCGTGCGTCACCCGGGATGATCCGCCCTGTCTCCTGCGATGCGCAACGCGTCGCGAGAGGGGCCACGAGCAGCGTCCGCAGGACCACACGCCCGAGCGAAGGAACCACACGCAACAGCTTCGATGTGATAACCGAGCGGCTTCGGTCAGCAACCTGAGCTACCGCCGGCATAGCCGCCTCCGCAATACTCGACATGTATATGCCCCTCGTGCTGAATGCGCGTTTCTTCCCGCATCGTGAACATGCCCCACACGCCTCCAGACTTGGCGACAGCAAAACCGTTCGGACCCATGATGCGCGCCCCTTGCCACACACCACGAGTCAATCTACGCTTGTCGAATTCGTGTCCAGGCAAGCGCCTCGCCTCGATCAATACTTGCCGGTGGAGACGTACTGCGGGACGTGGTCGCGAGTCGAGTCTCAGTCGTGGACGCGCATTGAGGTACGGAGGCTGCATGAGGAAGCGCGATCCAAGGTCGTGGCGTTTTCTGGGTCCCAGAGAGACAGTTTCCACCCGCACGGGTAGCGAAGCGAAGGGTGGGCTTGCCGATGGGGTCATTCCTGCCGTCGACGGGGGCCCGGGGGATTGGCTTCGATCACGACTCCTCGCGTCACCGAAGGGAGCAACGCTCGTTGGTTCGGTGATCCCGGTAGGCTTCGAGGCGTACGCTCGCGTTTTTCACCCGGCGCAACGCACCCCACATTCCGGGGAAATGGCCGTGTCGGTGCCATGGGGAGCGGTAGTGAAATGGAGCGGCTCCATCCTTCATCCTGAAATGCAATGGGAAGCCATCAGCCAATCGCGTGCGATCACGACGAATGAGCAACCATGGGATGAGGATCCGGAGGTCGGCCAGATGCCGACCGAGACACGGTCGGCCTTGGTGGACGTCCTCGCACCGCAGACCTCCACGCCGGATCTTAGCTGGGTCTGCTTCTGGGAAGGTTTCGCCGGGATTCGTGAGTTCCTACCGAGCGTGCCCCGAGTTCAGGTGCCTCATCGTTCGTATGTCCTCGTGCACGCCACCGTGAAGCGCGTGGGAGATGGCCCCCTTCTGGTCGGACCGCCGCTTCGCGATCTCGGCCCCAACCTCTGGTGGCCGGACGACCGTTCCTGGTGCGTCGCAAGCGAGATTGACTTTCGATGGACCTATGTTGGCGGGAGTGCGGAGTGTATTCAGGCGGTGCTCCGACACGAGCGCCTGGAGGCGCTCCCGGCCAATCCGGCGCAGCGCGCAGACCTCTTGGGTGACTCGATCAACACTCCCGGTGGCCGCCGCTAAGGGCGCGCGTTTGATACCGAACACCACAACGAGCGATTGCATCCTAGCCCTTCTAGCTACGCTGGCCGTTGGTCTTCCCGCGGCCGGGGGATCTCAGGTTCCCGATTCACAGATCGCGGCGTCTGGTTTGACAGACCCGGACGTCCACGCCGCAATCAACCTTGGTTGTGCGACGAAGGACTGGTTTGCCTTCAGAGGCGCCACCACGGTCGGTAGACGGGACATGGGACACTTGGAATTCAGCCTCGTTGTGCAAGGACCCTTTGGTCGTGTCGTGTCCGCTGCAGCTGCATCCGCGCGGGATCACAAGCCTTTCGCGATCGACAATGTCACCCAAGAAATGCGGGCACCTCTGCTGATAATCGAGGCTACACCTTTGCAGTACGAGTCCTTAGGAGATTCGCTGCAAGTCATCACCCCTGCGACTCTGATCCTCAGGCGTCTCCGCCAGGACAACCCGGGGGTCACTACGTCGGTCCAGCCCATCCGCGTCAAGACATTTCCGGTCTCGCAGAATAACTCGATGGGTGGACGGCTTCGGGGCCAGGGTGTCACCGCCTACTTCTCTCTCGCTAGCGTGCCTGCCGACGATTTCGAGATTGTGGTGATCGCAGGAGGACGAGAGTATCGACGGCTGATCGGGAAGAAGGATCGCGAGAGGATGCGTTGAGAGGGGAATGGCGCCGCCACTAACCACAATCCGCCCAACACCTTCCCCACAATCCTTCCACCTCTCAACTCAACAGAACGTCGTCGAGCAACATCGTTTAACGAACCCGTCGAACAAAGGCGTCGATAAACACCGTTGTGAAAAGGCGTCCAGCGACGGCGTAAGAACCATGACGCATCGGTGCACGCCGATGAAATGATTCACTCACTTAGCCCTGCAACAATTCGCCACGAGTGGCGTTGTTTCGATGCCGGTTCCGACACCACGCTTCCGCATCTTAACTCGGCCCTTCCGCCGAGCCGACCTTGTGGCAATGCCCTCCGTCACGCGTCTCTACACCGTCGACGACGGCAACCGATATGGAAGAACACCGTCAAACAAGAGCGTCAAACGGGAGCGTGCAGAAAGGCGTCGAGCGAAGAGCCGTTCGACGCCTGTGTGGGATCGACCTCCAGGCTGTGCTGCACTAGCAACTCAGATCGGCTTGAACAGCTCCGCCAATTCCAGCGTGAAAGGCGTTGCAGCGCCCGCAGGATGCCAGACCAACCGCTCCCGCTCGACCATCGGAAATCGATCCTCGGGCCGCCACACCTCCACCGAGTGCGCGTCGCCGTCTAGGATCCAGTACAGCGGCACACCCCGTTCCTGATACAGTCGCCGCTTCGTAAAGCGATCATACCGGACCGACGACGGGCTCAGGATCTCAACGGCGAGCAGGAGGTGCCGAATCCGCGCCCAATCGAGCGTTCGGACGTGATCGAGTGGCGCCACGAACACGTCCGGCTCTACCAGGACGTCGTCGAGACCCCACGAGATGTCGGAGCGCGTTGCGAAGACCTGGCCCACCGTCTCAACGCGCAGGTACTCGCTCAACGCGACGCCCAGCCGCAGTGCAAGCACCTCGTGCCACAGGCGCGGCGCCGGCGTCACGAGCAACTCCCCGTGCACCAGCTCGTAGGTGTTCCCGTCGTCCGGGATCTGCCGAACCATGTCGGCGGTGTAGTACGTCGGGGCGGCCATGGCCATATGATGGACTCCTCGGCGTGCGCGGGGCAAGGGTGCGACACGCGCGAAGATGGCTGCGATTCGTGGCACCACCGTCATCGCCGCGTTGCAGACCGGTGCCCCCAAACGCGATCACGCCCGCCTCACCTTCACGTCATAAGGTTCGAACTGCCGGTCCGCCGTCAGCACGACGAGATCCTCGAGCTGCGCCTGGGCGACGAGCAATCGATCGAATGGGTCACGGTGATGCGGCGGGAGCGACGCCACGTGCAGCGCGTGGCGGTGCAACACCGGGAGGGGGGTCACGCCGGTGCGCGTCATCCACTCCGGCACCAGCTCGCCGGGCTCCCCCGGCAGCTTCAGCTTACCCAATGCGTGTTTGATGGCGATTTCCCAGGAACTGGCAGCGGAGAAGACCAGGTCATTCTCCTCAGACGAAACCAGGCGCCGGGCCGCTGGGGAAAGCCGATCCGGCGCCACGACCATCCAAAGCCATACCTGCGTGTCGAGCAGCAGCCTCATCCTTCAAAGCGCTCGAGGACCTCGGCAGGCAACGGGGCATCAAAGTCATCCGCGATGAACACCCGACCGCGCTCGAATCCGAGCTCCCGCTTGGTCACCGCCCGCACCGGCACCAGGCGCGCCACGGGGACGCCGGCCTTGGCGATGACGACCTCCTCCCCCTCGGCAACTTTCTCGAGCAGGCGCGAAAGATGAGTCTTGGCTGCGTGGACGTTGTACTTGGTCATGGATCAGTATGACTAACTTGCTTAGCTAAGTCAAGGCGTCGAGCAACATCGTCGGGAAGGGCGTCAAACGACTGCGTAGAAATGATGACGCACGAGCGATCTACAGGCGCGATGATGCAGGCATGGTCCTACGCGCAGATCCCAGCCGCCTACTCGTATCGCACGTAGCAGAGGGCGTCGCGAAGGAGTGTGCTGCGCTGGCCAAGACGTTCCGGGGACCTGGTGCCTTTGCTCGCGGCGACCAGTTGGTCCGCGCTTCCCTGTCGGTCGTCTCGAACATCGCCGAGGGTTGCGGCCGGGGGACTGTGCCGGACTTCCGCCGATTCCTGCTCCACGCCCGCGGCTCGGCCCAGGAGACCCTCGCCCAACTCCGTCTCGTCGAGCCCACAAACCCGACGCAGCACAACGAACTCCGCTCACTCCAGAGTCGCACCGTCCTCGTTCTCAAGCTCATCAATCGGCTGTATGCGAACCCGCCGCCGGATCGATAACCAAGGGCGTCAAACAACGGCGTGAAAAAGGGCGTGGAATGCGATACGTAGAGTTGAAGCGTTCTGAAAGGCGTCGAGCAGCAACGTAGTCGCTTGACGCCGTCCTTACGTCTCTTGTTTGACGAGTCTGTTGGACGGTTCTTTTCTACGCGTTCGCTCGACTTTCTCGCCCCGTAAACACATTCCCCCCAATATGTTCAACAATCCTTCCACCTCTCCACATCCACGCGCTTTTTCAGCCTCCACATTCCCTTTCCACATGCATTGTGGATAGTGGACAAACGCTGGAATCCCCACGTACCTAACAATTTGTGATGTGGAAAACTGCGACGATTTGCACCATCTGGCAGGGAATCCTATATTGGCGACGTTGGCGGTCGGCCTAAATGGCGGCGGAGGGTTCGCCGTCCCTATACAACTCGGTTGCCCACCCGGGAGTTGCGCGCATGGCTCGGTCGAACGGCGGCAAGGCGAAGGCATTCTTTCGCACTACCCCTTCAGGCGCATTCGACCAGTATCTACAAGACATCCAAAAACTCCCACTGATCAAAGACCCCGCCGAAGAACGCCGACTCGCTCGTCGAGTGCAGCGCGGGGATGAAAAAGCCGCCGAACGTCTCGTCACCGCCAATCTTCGCTTCGTCATCTCCTACGTAAAAAAATATCAGGGTCACGGGCTAGACCTCTCCGAGCTGGTCGCCATCGGCAACGAGGGCCTCCTCAAGGCCGTGAAGAAGTTCGATCCCGACCAAGGCGTGAAGTTCATTTCGTACGCTGTGTGGTGGGTTCGCCAGGCCGTCCTTAAGGCGCTGGCCGAGCAGACTCGCAGCGTCCGCATCCCGCTGAACCAGAACTCGCAGCTCATTCGCATGAGCCGCACTGAGACGTATCTGTCCCAGGAACTGGGCCGGGAGCCGACGGACAACGAGATCGCGCAGGCGCTCGAAGACACCGTCGAGAACGTCCGCACGGCGCGCCGGATGACGGCCGCCGAGCTGTCGCTCGACGCGCCGGTCGATCGCTCCGACAAGGACGCGGCGACCCTGGGTGAGCGCTTCGCAGGTCAAGAAGGCGGCGAGATCGAAGAGCGCACCGACGGCAAGCTGATGCGCGAATTCATCGATCGCATCTTCCAGAAGTACCTGACGCCGCGCGAACGCAAGATCCTGTACCTCTACTACGGCCTCGAGGAAGGCAGCGAGGCGATGACGCTCGAGAAAATCGGCGCGCTGATGGGCGTCACACGTGAGCGCATCCGTCAGATTCGCGAACGGGCGTTCGAAAAGCTGCGCGAGTCGCCCGACGGCAGAGCTCTCAAGGGGTTCTGGCGGGCAGCGTAAAAAGCCGGGCAGGTTGAGCACATAGCGGGGCCAGGACAAGCTTCTCCTGGCCCCGCTATACTATTAGCCATGTCCCGCGAACTCCCCATCTTTCCTCTACCATTGGTGCTTTTCCCCGGGGCCACCCAGCCGCTCCACATCTTCGAGCCTCGGTACCGTTCCCTCCTCACCGATTGTCTCAATGAGGACCGCCGCTTCGGGATCGCCTATTCCGACCCCGATAAGCCCGCCGATCCCGCTCCCGGTGACGTCGGCTGCGTCGCCCACATTCTCAATACTCAGGCGCTCCCTGACGGCCGCTCCGACATCCTGACGACCGGCGAGCAGCGCTTCGTGCTGCTCGAATGCCTCGCGTCCGACCGGCCTTACCGGATGGCGCGCATCGAGGAGTTCGGCGACGAACCGGTCGAGGCAGCGGAGGCGGAGGGAATCGGCCAGGATGTCCGGCGTGACTTCTTGCGAGTGATGGCGGCGTTGGAGCAGGAACCCCCTCCGCTCCCCGTGGATCCCGAGGCCCTGTCGTTCCGCGTCGCCGCCTCCCTCGAGCTCGAGGCGCCCGGCAAGCTCGCGTTGCTCGCGATCCGCAGCACCACCGTCCGCCTGCGGCGGCTCGCCGCCCTGTTGCAGCCCCTCGCCGCCGACGCCGAGCGCCGCGCCGAGGTGAGACACCGCGCCCGAAGTAATGGGAAGGGCGGCGCGCATCCACAGATCGAGAAGGTCCCGTGAGCACCGCCGCCCTAGCGGACGATCTCCGGGCGATCGTAGGACCTCGGCACGTGCGCGCCGCCCCCGCCGAGCGGGTGACGTACGCGATGGACGGCCTGCCGACGCACCGCCGGCTGCCGGGCGTCGTGGTCCTCCCGGGGACGCGCGAAGAGGTGATCGCCGTGATCCGCCTCCTCGCGGCGCTGGGCATCCCGTTCGTCCCGCGCGGCGCGGGGACGGGCCTCTCGGGGGGTGCGCTCGCCGATGATGGCGCGGTCCTGATGGTGCTCACTCGGCTGAACCGCATCTTGAAGATCGACGCCCCCAATCGATCGGCACTTGTAGAGCCCGGTGTGGTGAACGCGCGCCTCTCGGCCGCCACGCGCCCCCACGGCCTGCACTACGCTCCCGATCCCTCGAGCCAGAGCGCCTGTACGATCGGCGGGAACGTCGCCGAGAACGCCGGCGGGCCGCATTGCCTGAAGTACGGCGTCACCGCCAACCACATCCTGGCGCTGGAAGTGGTGCTCGCGACAGGGGAAACGCTCGTCCTGGGCAGCCCCGGCGGCGAGCCGTGGGGGCCTGATCTCGTCGGCCTCTTTGTTGGTTCCGAGGGCAACTTCGGCGTCGCGACGCGGATCAGCGTGCGCCTCACGCCCCTGCCCCGCGCCGTCCGCACCCTCCTCGCCGATTTCATGGCGCTGCGCGCGGCGGGCGAAGGCGTCTCCGCGATCATTGCCGCGGGGATCGTCCCCGCCGCCCTGGAGATGATGGATCAGTCGTGCATCCAGGCCGTCGAGGATTCGGTCTATGCGGCGGGCTACCCGCGCGACGCCGCCGCCGTCTTGCTCGTCGAGCTGGATGGCCGGGACGACGGCGCCGTTGCGGCCGAAGCCGACGCCGTCACGGCGATTCTCAAGCAAGCTGGTGCGCGCGGCGTGCGCGGCGCGAAGAACGAAGCCGAACGCGAGCGCCTGTGGCAGGGCCGCAAGAAGGCATTCGGCGCGATGGGCCGGCTGTCGCGCGATCTGGTGGTGCAGGACGCGGTGGTCCCCCGCTCTTCCCTCCCCGATGTGCTCGAGACGATCGCCGGCATCGCAGCCCGATACAGTCTCGTCGTCAGCAACGTCTTCCACGCCGGGGACGGCAACCTCCACCCCAACATTTCCTTCGACGCGACCGACGAAGCGATGCGCGTCCGCGTCGAGCTTGCGAGCGCCGAGATCATGGGCGCCTGCATCGCCGCCGGTGGGACGATCACAGGGGAGCACGGCGTCGGGCTCGACAAGCTGCGCTACATGCCGCTCATCTTCGATGCCGAGTCTCTGGGGGCCATGCTCGCGGTGCGCAGGGTGTTCGACCCGGAAGAGCGGGTGAACCCGGGGAAGGTCGTGCCGGTGCATGCGTGCCGGGAGTGGTCGAGGTCGGCTAACCCCGGGGCGGCGCCCCGGGGTCAGCCGGTGCTAGCGCAATGACCATCCTTGAAAAAGTCACCGCCCTGCTCGGCGAAGGCGCCGTCCTCGAGGCCGGCACCGACCGCGTCCCACGCATCGCCCCCGGCTCACCCGACGCCGTGGCCCTACTGCTGGGCACCGCGCACCAAGAAGGATGGCGGGTGCGAATCGAAGGGGCGGGCACGTGGCTCCCGAGCGACGCTCCCGCGGACCTGGCGCTCACCACACGCCGCCTCGACCGCGTCCCCGCCGTCGAGCCTCAGGACCTGACGGCGACCGCCGAGGCGGGGATAGGGCTCGATCAGCTGCGCCAACAGCTCGCCGACCGCGGCGCGTGGCTCGCGGTCGATCCCCCCGGACTCGCTGGCCGGACCCTCGGTTCGATCGTGGCAACCGCTACTGCCGGACCGCTGCGGCAGGGCTTCGGGCCCATCAAGGACCACCTGCTGGGGGTCACGTTCGTGACGGGCGACGGGCGGATGGTGCAAAGCGGCGGCAGAGTAATGAAGAACGTCGCCGGCTACGACTTGACGCGCTTGCAGGCCGGCGGATTCGGGGCGTTCGGCGTGATCGTGCTGGTGCACCTGCGACTGCGGGCCCTGCCCCGCGCCGACGTGACGCACGTGCTCGAGGGCTCGCGTGACGAGTTGACCCAGGTCGCCGAAGACATCGCCGCCTCGGGGCTCACGCCCGCTGCGTTGGAGCTCGTGTCCCCCGCCCTGGCGCGGCGCGATCGCTGGGTGCTGGCGGTCCGCCTCGTCGGCTCGCCGACCCTCGTCGCCTCTGATGAAGCTGGGCTCGGTCGGTTTGCCAAACTTCGTGCCGAGGAAGCCCACAGCTTCTGGATGCGGCTGGCGGAAGGATTCGCGGTCCGGCCCGTGACGTTCCGGATCGGCGGCGTGCCGGCGGCGAGCGACGAGCTGCTCGATCTATTGCAGCATCAGGTCGGCGATGAGTGGATCTCCGCGGCTCCGGCCGCGGGTGCGATCCGCTGGAGCGGCGAAACGACGGTCGATCGGTTGCAGCGCCTGCGGCGCACGCTGGCCGCCCTCGAGGTGCCCCTGACCCTCGAGCGCGCGCCGTGGCCGGTGCGCACGGCCGTGGGTCACTTCGGCGCCTACCGCGAGGGAGCCGGTCCGCTCGTCGCCGGGCTGCGGCGCACATTCGACCCCGGCGGCGCCTTGGTCGTCGCGACCGACGGCGCATGATACAGGCGGCAGATCGAGGAGGCTTCGCCGGGCTCGACGCGTGCGTGCACTGCGGGTTCTGCCTTCAGGCCTGCCCCACATTCCTCGCCACCGGAGACGAAGCCGACTCGCCCCGCGGGCGCATCGAACTGATGCGGGCGCTGGAGCGCGGCGACCTCGCCGCGACCGACCCTGCGCTCGCCTATCACTTGGACCGCTGTCTCGGTTGCCGAGCCTGCGAACCGGTCTGTCCTTCAGGGGTGCGCTACGGTCAGGGACTCGAGACGGCTCGCGAGCACCTCGCGGTGGCCACGGGCGTCCCCTGGGTCGCGCGGGTGGCCCTGTGGGCGCTTACGACGGTTGGAGTGTCGACGTTCGTGTACGGGCTCGCACGGGTCCTCCGGGCGACGGGGATCCCGCGGCTATTCGCTGGATGGGGAAGACTGCGGTTTGCCATGGGGATGCTCGGCGCTACCGCGCCGGAGGTTGGTGGAGGACGGTCGAGGTTGGTGAAGGACAACCTCCACCAACCTCCACCAACCTCCACCGTCCTGCTCTTCCGGGGCTGCGTCATGCAAGGCCTCTTCCGTCACGTGCATGGCGCGACCATCCGGACGTTGCGAGTCAACGGCTACTCCGTGCGCGAAGTCGCGGGGCAAGTCTGCTGCGGCGCGCTGCACGCGCACGCGGGGCTCGGGGACGGAGCACGGGCGCTGGCGCGTGTGAACGTGGCGGCCTTCGGTGACGGCGACGAGCCGATCGTCGTGAACAGCGCGGGGTGCGGAGCGTTCATGAAGGAGTATGGCCACGTGGTGGGAGGCGGCGATCGATTTGCGGCGCGGGTCCGCGACGTGACAGAGCTCTTGGCGGCAAACGGCGGGCCCGTCGCCGGCGGGCCCCTCGACCTGCAGGTCGCGTACGATCCGCCCTGCCACCTGCTGCACGCGCAACGCGTCGCCCAACCGCCCGAGCGGCTCTTCGCGGCGATACCGTTGCTCCGGCTCGTGACGATCGCCGGTGCGAATGACTGTTGCGGCAGCGCCGGCCTGTTCACGCTGGTGGAGCCCGAGATGTCGCGCGCGGTACTCCAACCGAAACTCGAGGGGCTGGCCGCGGTAGCGCCGCAGGTCGTGGCGACGGGCAACCCAGGCTGTGTGATGCAGATCGGTGCGGGGCTCGCGGCCCGAGGGATCCGCGCCCAAGTGCGCCACCCCGTGGAGCTGCTCGACGCGTCGTATCGGGCGGCGGGGCGCTACGAATGAGCACGCGTCACATCCCTGCCATCGACGGGGTCGACCTGGCGTTGCACCGGCTGCGCGCTTAC
>Ga0193712_1000177_pt1 | contig 11005 bp, 10 predicted proteins | sample H3a1metaG_FD_143053 | JGI IMG/M metagenome (GOLD analysis project Ga0193712, IMG submission 143053) | Soil microbial communities from a riparian zone of the East river system, Colorado, United States - H3a1 | ecosystem: Environmental > Terrestrial > Soil > Riparian zone | place: USA: East River... | reverse complement strand
CCTGCTCTATTTCCTCTCGGTGATGGCCTACGCGCTGTTCGCGACCGGCGTCGTCATCCGCAACCAGCGGGCCGGGTGAGGGCGGTCATGCACAGGAAGACCGAAAGTCTGCTGTATTCGGCCGGCGGCCTTGTCGCCGCGCTGATCATCCTGGTCCTGCTCAATCTCGTCCTGGGGGCGGCGCGAGGGCGCATCGATCTGACGCAAGGCAAGCTCTACACGCTCTCCGAGGGAACGCGCGCGGTTCTGGGGAAGCTCGAGTCCCCGGTCAAGATCCGCCTGTACTTCAGCCAGAGCGATGTCCCGTTGCCCATGAAGGCGTACGGGCGAAGGGTCGAGGATCTGCTCGCGGAGTTCAGGCAAGCCGGCCGCGGCAAAGTCCTTGTCGAGAAGCTCGATCCTCAGCCGGACTCCGATGCCGAGGACTCTGCGACCCTGGAAGGCGTCGAAGCCCAGGTCACGCCCTCGGGCGACAGGTTCTATCTCGGCGCGTCGATAAGCTACGCTGACCAGAAGCTCGCGTTGCCGGCGCTTACGCCCGATCGCGAGCCTCTGCTCGAGTACGATCTCGTGCGCGCGATCGCGCGCGCCGCGGTGACTTCGAAACCGGTGATCGGGGTGATGAGCGCGCTGCCGGTGTTCGGCATGCCGCCCAGTCCCATGACCGGCGGCCAGCCGATGGAGCCGCAGGTTTTCGTCGGCGAGCTGCGGCGCGACTACACGGTGAAGCGCGTCAGCCTCGGCACGGAGCGGATCGACGACGATATCAAGGTGCTGCTGGTGATCCACCCGCGCGGCATCGGCGAGCGGGCGCAGTACGCGCTCGACCAGTTCGTGCTGCGCGGCGGGAAGCTCATCGCTTTCCTCGACCCGAACGCCTATTTCGATCAGATGGGCCAAATGGGAGGCATGGGCGGAGGAGGCACGCCGTCCTCGCTCGACAGGCTGCTCAAGGCCTGGGGCCTGGAATTCGACACGGGGAAGGTCGTGCTCGATATGCGTTACCTCACGGGCGCGGGACCGCGCGCGCTGCCGACGCTGCTCTCGCTCAACGACAATGCTTTCTCTCGGGACGACATCACCACGGCGCGGCTCGGGTCGCTGCTTATGCCTTTTGCGGGAGTATTTACGGGCAAGCCCGTCGAAGGACTGAACGAAACAGTCCTGATGAAGACTTCCGAGTATTCCCAACTCGTGGATTCGTTCGCGGCCACGACGCAGGGCGAGGCGGCAGTCCGGGGCTTCAAGCCTTCGGGCACCGAATATCCGCTTGCCATACGGCTGACGGGCAAGTTCAAGACCGCGTTCCCTGAAGGCCCGCCGAAGGCCGAGGACAAGGGCAACGCGGCAAAAGCGCCCGAGAAGAAGGGGGCAAAGGAGGGGGCAAAGGCGCCGGAGGCGAAGGTCGAAAGCGCGTCCCTGAAGGAATCGGCGGCCGACAATGCGGTCGTGCTCGTCGGGGACAGCGATTTCATCAACGACGGCGCGGCGGTGCAGATCCAGGAAATTTTCGGGCAGCGGGTCGTGATACCGCGCAACGGCAACCTCGCCTTTGCTCAAGCCCTGGTGGATCAGTTTGCCGGGGATCCCGCGCTTATCAAGCTGCGCAGCCGCGCGAGCGCCGCGCGGCCGTTCACCGTGATCCGCGACATGGAGGCGAAGGCGCAGCAGGCCTATCTCGGCAAGATCAAGGAGCTGGAGGACAACCTCGGCCAGACGCAGGAAAAGCTGGGCGCGCTGCAAAAGGGCAGGGGGCAGGGCGCGGGGGCGATTCTCACGGCCGAACAGCAGAGCGAGCTGGAGAACTTCCGCAGGAAGGCCGCGGAGACGCGTCTGGCGCTGAAAGAGGTCCGCCGCGAGTTGCGGGCCGACAGCGAAGCACTTCAGTTCTGGACCAAGGTGGCGAACATCGCGCTGATGCCCTTGCTCGTGGCGATCGCCGGCATCGTGCTCGCGGTCCTGCGCCGCCGCAGGACGCCCGCCCTGTGAACCGCAGGCAATTCCTTATCGCGCTTGCTGCGTTGGCCGTCCTCGCGGCATTGGGCGCCGCGGTCGTTTTCTCCGACCGCTCGGCCTGGACGAGCGCCGATTCGCGCGCCGGACAGAAGGCGATTCCCGGCCTCCGGTTGAGCGAGGTCGCCGAGATCGCGATCCGGGATTCGTCGGGCGAGCTGCACCTGGTGCGGGGCGGGACCGGCTGGAGCGTGCCCGAGCGCGCCGGCTTCGCGGCCGAGACCGATCGTATCGCCGCGCTTCTGGTGAAGCTCGCTGAACTGAAAATCGTACAGAGCGAGCCCTTGCATGAGAGTCAGCGCGCTCGCCTGGAGCTCGTCGAACCGAAGGACAAGGCTGCGGGCGCGGGAACGGTGATCGAGCTGAAGGACGCCAAGGGCGGGTCGCTCGGGCGGCTGCTTCTCGGAAAGAAAATCGTCAAAAGCTCGCCGGTCGCCTCCTCGCTTTCGCGCGGCGAGACCGAGGCGACCGGCCGTTACCTGACGGGCGGCGATGCAGGCACGATGCTCGCCGTCGGGGAGCCGCTGACGGAAGTCGAGTCCAGGTCCGATCAGTGGCTGGTGAAGGATCTCCTTCGGGTCGACGAGGCGAAATCGATTTCGTCGTCGAAGGACGGAAAAGCGCGCTGGAGCGTGACGCGCGAGACGGAATCGGCCGACTGGAAGTTCGCCGGATCGAAGGAAAAGCCCGATCTGCAGAAGGCGACCGATCTTGCGAGCTCGCTCGGCTGGGTGAATCTCGTCGATATAGTCACGGATCCCAAGGCCGACACCGGGCTCGATCACGCGATCGTCATCAAAGCCGATACGTTCGACGGTTTGAGTTACATGCTGAGAATCGGCAAACGGGCCGGCGACAATTACTATGTCCAGGTGACCGCCGCCGGGGAGCCTCGCAAAACGCGGACTCCGGCCAAGGGCGAGAAAGCCGAAGACAAGGCGAAGAACGACAAGGGATTCGACGAACGCCGCAAGAAGCTCCTCGAACAGCTCGAGCGCGAGAAAAAGCTCGAGCGCTGGGTTTACCTGGTCGCGAAAAACGGCCTGGAACCCTTGCTCCGCGATCGCCCTGGCCTTATGCCGGAGAAGAAAAAAGCGGCGAAGAAAGCTTAAGGAGACCGCATGCAGCTCAAAGGCAGCACATTTATCGTCACCGGCGGTGCGTCGGGCCTCGGCGAAGGAACGGTCAAGATGCTCGCCGAAGCGGGCGCGAACGTCGTCATCGCCGACCTTCAGGCTGACAAGGGCGAGGCGCTCGCGAAGCAGCTCGGGCAGAGAGTGCGATTCGTCAAATGCGATGTCACCGCGGAAACGGACGGCCAGGCCGCGGTGGACGCGGCTCTCAAGAACTTCAACGCCTTGCAGGGTCTGGTCAATTGCGCCGGTATCGCGATCGCAGAGCGCACAGTGAAGAAGGACGGGCCGCATTCGCTCGCGTCGTTCTCGCGCGTCATCGGCATCAATCTTATCGGCACGTTCAATATGATCCGCCTCGCCGCCGTTGCCATGGCGAAGGGCCAGCCGAACGCCGTGGGCGAGCGCGGCGTGATCGTCAACACCGCTTCGGTGGCCGCCTACGACGGGCAGATCGGGCAGGCTGCCTACTCGGCATCGAAGGGCGGCGTTGTCGGCATGACGCTCCCCATAGCGCGCGATCTCTCGCGCGACGGCATCCGCGTCTGCACGATTGCTCCGGGCATCTTCGAAACGCCCATGCTGCTCGGCATGCCGAAGGACGTGCAGGACGCGCTCGCCAAGCAGGTGCCGTTTCCGCCGCGCCTGGGCAAGCCGGCGGATTACGCGCAACTCGTTCGGCACATCGCCGAGAACGAGATGCTGAACGGGGAGACGATCCGCCTCGACGGCGCGATCCGCATGGCGCCGAAGTGACGCGCGCTTAAAGCGCGCGCGTCATCCCCGCGCAAGCGGGGATCCAGAAGCTGGCCTACTTTGCCGAGACCTGCGCTGCGCGCCCCGTGAGCCGGATGATGTGCAGTCCCGTGCCCGCCCGGTCGGCACTGTAGATGAGACCCCGATCGTCGACCTCGACGTTGTTGGTCTGGATCACCTTGGTGCACGCGGGAGTGATCTTCGGATCGCCCTCCGGATGGCTGATTCCATCGGCGCAGAACGCCATCGTGTTCTTGTTCGGCGCGGGAATGAAATAAGCGACCTCCTGCACGGCAAACGGGTTGCGAATATCGAAGACGCGAGTGCCCGCGTTGAACCACGAGAAGATGGCAAGCTTCCCGTAGTAGGGGGGATAGAACGACTCATGGCCTGCATGATTGCCGAACCGCCCGCCGCGGCCGCAGAAATCTCCCGGGTTTTCGGGAACGTGGAACGTCGCAACAGGCCAGGGGGTCGGTTCATTGGTGATGTCCAGCAGGAAACCCAAGTGCGGTGCGGGACGGTTTCCACCGGGGCCCGGCTTGCAGTGGTCCCCTCGCCCCTGTTCCGAAGCAACGACCAGGAGGTCCCGGGTTTTCAGAACCGAATGGCTCTGGAATCCGGGAACCGGCACGCCGTACATCGGCATTGCGGTGTGCGCACCCTGGTCGGGTGACATGACGATGTGTCCCACCTGCGGCGCGAGCATTTCTTCCGTCGTCGGCTTGAGGGCGTTGGTGAAGGCGGTCAGCAACTTCTTTCGGTCGAGAATCTGAATGACTCCGTCCGCTCCGGTCCCGTAGGCCGCGTAAACGCGGTTCTTGGCAACCCCGGCCGAGATGGGTCCATGAATTTGAATGCCTGCCCGCACACCCTGGAATGACGTGGCCCCCGGCTGCTGGCCGAGCAGTCCGAAGTCCCGAATGTAAACGGGCTTCGCGGGGTCGCTGAGATCGTAGATCTTCAGATGATTGCCCTTCCACCCTTCGGCGGACTTGTTCGCAACCAGATAGGCGATCCCCGTATCGCATTCCCACCAGCTCTTGTGCGTGCCGCTAAGGCCATCGACGATGGTTGTAAGGCGGATCGGCCGGGCCTTGTCGGTAACGTCGTAGATTTCGTGCGCCTCAGAGCCGAGCGATCGCAACAGGTACCACTTGCCTTTGACCCCGCGCGGCAGGACGCTTCCGCTGCAAACGCGCACCATCTGGGCGCCGCCGGCTTCTTCTCCTCCCTCGGTCGGGCCCGGAATATGAGCGAGGTACCTGGTCTTCGCCGGGTCGGTGACATCGACAATCGAAGTTCCGTTGCCTTCGACCACACCCGTGAGCGGATTCGGCATTTTGCCCGTGTGGTGACCGACGTAGGCGATCTCACGCCCATTTTCGTTGATGATGATCGGTTGGTACGCCGAACGTCCCTGCAGGTCGCTGTGGCCGGCCAATTCCGTGTTCCATGCAGATTGCTGATTCGCGGAGTTGGGAGCCGGCTGCTGATTCGCCGGGCTTCCGTTCAAAGTCACGTTCGGGATCGCCGATCCATCCGGCGGGTAGCTTTGAGCCGTGGCAGTCGAGCCGGTTGCCAAGGTGAGGGCAAGCGCACAGGCGACAAGTAGTGCTTTCATGTTCTTACCCCCGATTGCCATTGCGATAGAGGTACGCCACAACGGCTCCAAGAATCAGAAGCAGCACCCCGTCGAACACGATCTGCTTGACCACGTGCATGCCCGGCATGGGTTGCACGACGTAGTAGATCGTGTATCCCGGCACGACCGTCAGCAGCGCGATGACGCAGCCGAACCGGATTCCCTGACCGAGCCACGGTTTGGCTTCGACGCCGCGCGAATAGATCCATACGAACGCGCCGGACATGAGGACGTGCGCAAGGATCATGAGGGGAAAGTATTGCCGGGCGTCGGCTTCCGGGCGAAACAGGTTGGGGAGTCTTACGTAGTCGGGGTGCAGCAGCACTCCGTGCACGACGAAACTGCCGCCCATCCAGACCACAAAGATGGCCAGCCAGGCAAGCGCGAATTTCTTGTTCATGACGATCCTCCTTTGAAGAGACGCTAGTCGGCCTTGGTCCCCGCTTCACGCAGGACTTTTGCGTACCGGGCCGATTCGGGCCGCAATAAGCTACCGCTCCTGCGGTTTCAGCCTCTCGCGGTAGAGCTTCGAGCGCCGGACGTAGCCGTCGGCGATCTTCAGCAGACCTTCTTTTTCCTCCGCCTTCAGCTCGCGCACGATTTTGCCCGGCGAGCCGAGCACGAGGACTCCGTCGGGATACGTCTTGCCTTCGGGGATTAGGGTGCCGGCGCCGATCAGGCAGCGACTCCCGATGACCGCGTGGTTCATGATGATCGCGCCGATGCCGACGAGCGATCCGTCGCCGATGGTGCAGCCGTGCAACATCGCCATGTGGCCGACGGAGACATCCTTGCCGAGGGTGAGCGGAATGCCCGGATCGGCGTGCAGGACCGAGGCGTCCTGGATGTTGGTGCGCTCGCCGATGGTGATGATGTCGCTGTCGCCGCGGAGGACGCAATTGAACCAGACGCTCGCCTGGTCGTGCAGGATCACGGTGCCGATGACGGTGGCGTTCTCCGCGATGAACCACTCCTCGCCGTGGAATGCGACTTTGCGCTCGCCGAGGGAATAGATCGACATGATTGCGGCGGGATCATAGCAGAACGTTGGCAGTCGTCACGGCGCGCCGCCTGTTATCATCACGCGCTTTCACGAATCGAGTGCTGGATGAAGGCTAGCGAATCCCTGTTCCTGCCCGTGCACGGGCTCCGTTATCATTGCCGCTGCTGGGGCGATGAGCGCGCTCCGAAGCTGTTCATGCTTCACGGCTGGATGGATGTCTCGGCCTCGTTCCAGTTCCTGGTGGACGCGCTGCGCCGCGACTGGCGCGTGATCGCGCCGGACTGGCGCGGTTTCGGGCTGACCGAATGGGCGAAGCACCACGGCTACTGGTTCCCGGATTATTTCGCCGATCTGGAGCGCTTGCTCGATCATTTCCAGCCGGAGACGCCGGCGACGCTCATCGGCCACAGCATGGGCGGCAACATCGCCGCGATGTACGCCGGCATCCGTCCCGAGCGCGTGGCACGGTTGATCGATCTGGAAGGGTTCGGGCTGGCGCAGACGCGCGCCGAGACCGCGCCGGGACGCTACGCGCGCTGGCTCGGCGAGCTTGCGGGCGAAAAGCTCGCGTTTCGCGACTACGATTCCTTCGACGCGCTCGCCGAGCGCCTGCAGGGCAACAATTCCCGCTTGAGCGCCGAAAAGGCGTCGTACCTCGCGCAGTACTGGGGGAGATCAAAGCCCGACGGCCGCGTCGAGCTCGCGAGCGACCCGGCGCACAAGCTCGTCAATCCTGTTCTCTATCGTGTCGAGGAAGCCGAATCCTGCTGGCGCAAAGTCGCCGCGCCCGTGCTCTGGGTCGTGGGCGCCGAATCGAAAGCGCCCGAAATGCTGAAGCTGTCGGGCGCCGATATCGCAGCGCGCAAGACGTGTTTCCTGCAATTGACCGAACGCGTGATCGCAGGGGCGGGCCATATGGTTCATCACGATCAGCCCGAGCGGCTCGCCGCAGTGATCGAGGAGTTTCTCGGGTAAGATGAGGCGATGAATGTCGATCTTCACTCTCACTCCACTGCTTCCGACGGTTTGCTCAAACCCCAGGATCTCGTCGCGCGGGCCGCGGCGAACGGGGTGGAGATCCTCGCGCTGACCGATCACGACGGCGTATCGGGGCTCTCCGAGGCGCGCGCCAAAGCCGAATCCGAAGGCGTTCGCTTCGTCGACGGCGTGGAGATTTCGGTGACCTGGGGAGGAAGCACGGTTCACATCGTCGGTCTGCAAATCGATCCGCAAGACCCGGTCTTGCGTTCCGGGCTCGAATCGATCCGGGAAGGCCGCGTGAGACGGGCGGAGAAAATCGGCGAAGCGCTTGCCGCAGCCGGTGTTCCCGACAGCCTCGCGGGGGCGAAGACTTACGCGGAGAATCCGAACCTCATCAGCCGCTCGCATTTCGCGCGGCACCTGGCGAAAACGGGCTGGGCGCGCGACGTCAAGAGCGTCTTCCAGCACTACCTCGTGAAAGGCAAGCCCGGCTTCGTCCAGCACCGGTGGGCCTCGCTCGGAGACGCCGTGAGCTGGATCCGCGCAAGCGGCGGAATCGCGGTCGTCGCGCACCCGGGCCGCTACAACTTTCCCAGGCCCGAGCTGCATGCGTTTCTTGCGCAGTTCAGGGATTGCGGGGGCGCCGGAATCGAGGTCGTCACCGGAAGCCACTCGCCGGAGCAATACGTCGAATATGCCCGCATCGCGCGCGAGTTCGGGTTCAGCGCCTCGCGCGGCTCCGATTATCACGGCAAAGGGGAGAGCAAGGCCGATCTCGGCGCGCTGCCGCAGCTGCCCGACGATCTCAAGCCCGTCTGGCACGACTGGTAGGGCGCGCGGGACGGAGAAGCCGCTCTGATAAAATACCGCGTTTGACCGACCGGCCATGGAATTCAATCTCGTCCAGACCATCGCGATCTACGCTCTGCCGGTCATCTTCGCGATCACCCTGCATGAAGCCGCTCACGGCTATGTCGCCCGCCACTTCGGGGACAACACCGCCTTCGTGCTCGGGCGGGTCAGCCTCAATCCGCTGCGCCACATCGATATGGTCGGGACGATCGCCGTCCCCTTGCTGATTCTCGTCGTGAGCAAGCTCTTCGGCGGCGCCGGGATCCTGTTCGGCTGGGCGAAACCCGTGCCGGTGAATTTCCACGCGCTGCGCCGCCCCAAGCGGGACATGCTGTGGGTCGCCGCCGCCGGACCCGCCGCGAACCTCGTCATGGCGATCGGCTGGGCGCTGGTGATGAAGGCCGCGCAAATGCTTCCGCAAAGCATGTTTTCCCTGCCGATGAGCCTGATGGCCGAAGCCGGAATCACCGTCAACATCGTGCTCATGGTGCTGAACCTGCTGCCGATCCTGCCGCTCGACGGCGGGCGAATCGCGGTGAGCGTGCTGCCGAATCGCCTGGCGCTCGGTTATGCGCGCCTCGAGCCCTTCGGTTTTCCGCTCCTGCTGCTTCTGCTTTTTACCAACGTGCTCGGCGCGATCATGATGCCGATGGTCAATGCTTCGATCGGCTTGATCGAAGCGATCTTTCAGCTGTAGCCCGCACATGTACGAAGAACGCGTGGTCTCCGGCATGCGCCCCACGGGCGCGATGCACCTGGGGCATTTCCACGGCGCGCTCAAGAACTGGGTGAAGCTGCAGAGCGAGCATCCGTGCCTGTTCTTCGCCGCGGACTGGCACGCGCTCACGACGCACTATGAAACGCCCGAGGTGATCGAAGAAAGCGTCTGGGACATGGTGATCGACTGGCTGGCGGCCGGCATCGACCCGGCGCAGGCGACCCTGTTCATCCAGTCGCGCATCCCGGAGCACGCCGAACTGCACACGCTGCTCTCGATGATCACGCCGCTCAGCTGGCTCGAGCGAGTGCCGAGCTACAAGGACCAGCAGGAGAAGCTTATCGACCGGGACCTGTCGACTTACGGTTTCCTCGGTTACCCGCTGTTGCAGGCGGCCGACGTGCTCGTGTACCGCGCGAAGTACGTTCCGGTCGGCGAAGACCAGGTGCCGCACATAGAGATGACGCGTGAGGTCGCGCGGCGCTTCAACCACATCTACGGCCGCGAGCCCGGGTTCGAGGACAAGGCCAAGGCCGCCGCGAAGAAATTGGGCAGCCGCAAGGCCAAGGTGGTGATGGAGTTGCGCACCAAGTACCAGGAACAGGGCGACGCCGAGGCGCTGGCAGCCGCGCGCGCGCTGCTCGAGAAGCAGGGAAATCTCTCCGTCGCCGACCGGGAGCGCCTGTTCGGTTTTCTCGAAGGGGCAGGCCGGATGATCCTGGTCGAGCCCGAGGCGTTGTTGACCGAAGCCCCCAAGCTTCCCGGAACGGACGGGCAGAAGATGTCGAAATCCTACGACAACACGATTTCACTGCGCGAGGACGCGGAATCGGTCAAGAAGAAGATCCGCACCATGCCGACCGACCCGGCAAGGGTGAAGCGCAGCGATCCGGGTGATCCGGACAAATGCCCGGTCTGGCAGCTCCACCTGGTCTACAGCGACGAAAAGACCCGCCAGTGGGCGAATCAGGGCTGCCGCACCGCTGGTATAGGCTGCCTCGAATGCAAGCAGCCCGTGATCGACGCGGTGCTCGCCGAGCAGGGACCGATGCGCGAGCGCGCGCAGAAGTATCTCGACGACCCGACCCTGGTTCGCAACATCGTCGCCGACGGGTGCGAAAAGGCGCGCAAGCTCGCACGCGAGACCATGCGCGAGGTGCGCGAAGCGATGGGGCTCGCTTACACGTGAGCGACCCGGTGCAGCTCACCATTCCGACACCGGCGCAAGCCGCCGGCGCGCCGGGTGCGCTCGCAGCCAGCGCACCGAGTGCGCTCGTAGCCAGCGCACCGAGTGCGCTCGTAGCAAAAGTGCGCGGCGAACCGTTTACCGAGCTGCCGCAGGACCTGTATATCCCGCCCGATGCGCTCGAGGTCTTCTTCGAGACCTTCGAGGGGCCGCTCGATCTGCTGCTCTACCTCATCCGCAAGGCGAACCTCGACATCCTCGACATTCCCATGGCGCGGCTCACCGAGCAGTACATGGAATACGTCGAGGTGATGCGCACGAAGAACCTCGAACTGGCCGCCGAGTATCTGGTCATGGCGGCGATGTTGATGGAAATCAAATCGCGCATGCTCCTTCCTCGCCCGACGATGCCGGGCGAGGAAGGAGCAGACCCGCGCGCCGAACTGGTCCGGCGGCTGCTCGAGTACGAGAAGATGAAGCTCGCAGGGCAGAAGCTCGATGCGCTGCCGCAGCTCGGGCGGGACTTCTTCCCCGTGGAGGTCTGGATCGAACAGACTCTCGCGCAGCGCCTGCCGCAGGTGAACGTCGTGGACCTTCAGGAAGCATGGCGCGCCCTCCTCGTGCGTGCGAAAATGACGCAGCACCACCGTGTCAGCCGCGAGGAGCTTTCGGTACGCGAGCACATGAGCCTTATCCTGCGCAGGCTCCGCAGTGGCGG
>Ga0193712_1000175_pt1 | contig 11026 bp, 9 predicted proteins | sample H3a1metaG_FD_143053 | JGI IMG/M metagenome (GOLD analysis project Ga0193712, IMG submission 143053) | Soil microbial communities from a riparian zone of the East river system, Colorado, United States - H3a1 | ecosystem: Environmental > Terrestrial > Soil > Riparian zone | place: USA: East River... | reverse complement strand
GCGGCCGCTTGCACGTTGTCGTCGAGCATGCCGCGCGGCTCGGCCCGGCCCAAGACGTGACACATCCCACCTACGCTCCACGCCTCCTTCCAGATCCTCTCGAGCACCTTCAGCGCCAGGGCGTTGCATTCCGCCCGGTCGAGCACCGCGCCGGCGTGCAAGAAAGCCGCCGCCAGCATCGAGTTCCAGTTGACATACGCCGCCCGGTCCACGAACGGCGCGGGACGCTTGTCGCGGGCGGCCTTGAGCTTCCGCATCGCGTCCCGGAGCAGCGACCGCTCGTCATCCGCGGGGTCTTGTTTCCACCACAACACGTTCTTTTTGGGGTTGTGGTGCATCTCGCCCGTTTCCGCGATGTCAAAGACACTCGCAACCACCGCGCCTTCTCGCGCAGTCAGTTCCGCCTTTGCCTCTTCGAGCGTCCAGGTCCAGTAATCGCCGTCGTCCCCGAAGGCGACGTCGGCATCCTGAGACGTGTAGAACGCCCCGCGGTCACGATCGGACAGCACCTCGAGCACCCAGTCGACCACACCTGTGGCGACTTCGCGAAACAAGGGCGTGCCGAACGACTGATACGCGGATAGGTAGGCGCGCAGCAGCTCGGAATTGTCGTACGCCATCTTCTCGAAGTGCGGCACGATCCAGCGCTCGTCGGTGGCGTAGCGGTGAAACCCGCCCCCCAGGTGGTCGCGGATTCCGCCGCGGGCCATCGCCGTGAGGGTCTTCTCGACGAGTTCGCGCTGCCAATCGAGTTTGGTGTCATGCCACCGCGTGAGCAGGAACTCACAGGCGGCGGGATGCGGGAACTTGGGCGCGGAGCCGAAGCCGCCGTAGCGGATGTCGAACAGTTTGGCGATCTGATCCGCGCCGTGGTCGATGAGGGCGGCGCTGACCGCGCCGGGCTTCCCTTCGTTCAGCGATTCGGTGACGTGCTGGCGGATGGCGCTGGCGTTGGTCGCGATGCGCTGGCGGTCTTCACGGTAGACGCGGGCAACCTGCAGCAGCACCGAGCGAAACCCGGGACGGCCGTAATGATTGTTTTCGGGCGGAAAGTACGTGCCGCCGAAAAAGACTTCGCCCTCTGGGGTCAGGAACGCCGTGAGGGGCCAGCCGCCCTGTCCGGAGAGGGCCTGCACGGCACGTTGGTAGCGCGCGTCCACGTCGGGGCGCTCATCGCGGTCCACCTTCACACAGACGAATTCACGATTCAAGACTTCCGCGACGCCCGCGTCTTCGTACGACTCGCCATCCATCACGTGGCACCAGTGGCACCACACCGCGCCGATGTCGAGCAGCATCGGCTTGTCCTCGGCGCGCGCCCGCGCGAACGCTGCGTCGCCCCAGGGGAGCCAATGCACAGGCTGATGGGCAGCGGACTGCAAGTAGGCCGAGGGTTCGGACGCGAGGAGATTGGGCATCAGTTGAGAAATGTATCCGTGGGCTGAAGCCCCGGCTCGGCTACTACGCGCGTCCTTAAGGACGTGTGATCTGGCCGAGCCGGCCCTTTAGGGCACGGATCGGGGCGAGCCCATCACTCTCCCCCCAGGTATCTGACCGCCACTTGGCTCATCAGCTCCGCCCCGACCACGAGCGAGTCCTCGTCGATGTCGAAGCCGGCGCTATGGTGCGGCGCCCCCTTCCCGTTCTTGGGCCCCGATCCGACAAAAGCAAAGCAGCCCGGCACCCGCTGCAAGAAGTACGACATGTCCTCGCCGCCCATCGTCCGCACGCCGGACTTCACGTTGTCCTTGCCGACAACCTGTGCCGCGACTTCGGCCACGAGGGCGGCCATGCGCGCGTCGTTGACCAGCGGACCGGAGAGCCGGCGATACCGGATCTCGGCTCGCGCGGCGAACGCTGCGGCGATTCCCCGCGCGGTCTCCTCAACGAGCGCCGGTGCGTCGTCGAAGAACCGGCCGCCGAAGGTCCGCACGGTGCCGCGGAGGTCGGCGCGGCCGGGGATGACGTTGAACGCGTGTCCGGCGTTGACCTGCGTGACCGACACGACGCCTTCTTCCAATGGATTGCGGCGTCTGGCGACGATGCTTTGGAGCGCCGTCACGACGTGAGCCGCGACGAGCACCGGGTCGACGGTCTGGTGCGGAGCGGCGGCGTGACCGCCGCGGCCCAGGATCGTGATCTCGAACTCGTCCACCGACGCCATGATCGGGCCGGGCATCACCCCCACCGTGCCCACGGGCAGGTCGTTCCAGAGATGGATCCCGAACGCCGCGTGGACCGTGGGCGCGTCGAGCACGCCATCGGCGATCATCGCCTGCGCGCCGTGCGACACTTCCTCGGCGGGCTGAAAGGCCAACTTCACCGTCCCGCCGAGCGGCAGGCCGCCGAGCCGCCGTGCCACCTCGAGCCCGATCGCCACGTGTCCGTCGTGACCGCAGGCGTGCATCTTGCCCGGATGCCGCGAACGGTAGGGGACGTCGTTCGTTTCCTCTACCGGGAGCGCGTCCATATCGGCGCGCAGCAGCACGCAGCGGCCGTTCCCTCCCGCCCGTATTCCCACCACGCCGGTTTTCCCGACGCCGGATTTGACCTCGTAGCCAAGACTCTGCAGGCGCTCGGCGGCGAGTGTCGATGTACGCGTCTCCTCGAAACCCAACTCGGGGTGCTGATGCAGGTCGCGGCGGGTGGCCACGAGCTGGGCGCGGTCGACGCCGGGAAGGCTCATACCTTGCTGCTCGGGCACAACCGGTTCACCACGCAGTCCTCACACCGCGGCCGCCGCGCGATGCACACCTGCCGTCCGTGCTGGATCAGCGTATGCGACCACCACGTCCATTTGTCGCGCGGCAGCAGGTCCATCAGGTCCCGTTCGATCTTCACCGGGTCGTCGTGCCGGGTGAGCTTCATCAGGCGGCTGAGGCGGTGGACGTGCGTATCCACCACCACGCCTTCATTCTTCTTGAACCAAGTCCCGAGGATGACGTTGGCGGTCTTGCGGCCCACGCCGGGGAGCTCCGTCAGGGCCTCCATCGTATCCGGCACCTCGCCGCCGTGTCGCTCCACCAGACCCTGCGCCATCCCAATGATCGACTTGGTCTTGTTGCGGAAGAATCCGGTGGATTGGATCTCGCGCTCCAATACCTGCGGGTCGGCCGCCGCGTAATCTGGCGCGGTTCGATACTTCGCGAACAATGTCGGCGTGACCATGTTCACCCGCGCGTCGGTGCACTGCGCGGAGAGAATCGTCGCGACGACCAGCTCGAGCGCGCTCGAGTGATGCAGGGCGCAGGTCGCGTCGGGGTACTCGCGCTCGAGGCGCGCGATGATCTTGCGGACCCGCGCCCGGCGCTCGGCTTGGGGGTTCTTCGTTTTCGTCTTCATGCAAGGACGAACGTAATCCGGGATGCCGGATGCGGGAAGCGTTAGGTGACGTCGACGAAGCGCTCCATCTCGGGAAGGAGCACGAGTAGGCGGCACGTGAGCAACAGCAGCTCCCCGGCGTTGGCGAGTGAGTAAAGCCCCGCCTGCGCTCCGCCGGCGAGCGTTGGGCTGAATCGCTCGCTGCCATCCTCGCGGGCGGCGGCGACCTCGATCTCGCTGCCCGTCGGATCGTCGGCATCGGCGTGGCCGTCGAGTCCCACTGCGCTGAAACCCGGCCGGCCTTCGCGCATCCCGAAGATGGCGAGCAACGCGATCCGGCCCGGCTCCACGCCTTCCGTGACGAAAAGGCCGTCGAGCGGCTCCGCCGCGCCGTCCGCCGTAGGCGTTCCCCACACCTTCAGCTCGGGGAGCTGCAGATAGAGCGACGGATGCGGCAGATGCGACGTGATCGACGTGCCCGAGGACGCCCGACGCAGCGCTGCATCGCCGACCCGGTACACCCAACCGTCTCCCGTCCAGTGGCGATAGGCGTGATGCAACATGAGCATGTGCGCTTCGAGCGCATCGGCACCGGTGCCCTCCGGCGCGATCTCACGCAACAGCCTGCCCACCGGCTCGATGAGGACGAAGCGGTCGCGATCGGCCGACGAGAGTGCGTCGCGCTCCAGGACTTGGGCGATCGCCGGAAAGCGGTCCTTGGCGAGGTCGTTGAACGCGAGCGCGAACGGCGTGGATCTCATTGCTTGGGCAGAAACCCGTGCAAGGCGCGGACGAACTGCTCCGTGGCTTCGACGTGCGGGCAGTGTCCCACGGGAAGGTCCACCAGCTCGACTTCGAGGATCGCGGCGAGCTCACGGGAACCGGCGATGGGGATCGGATCGAAGCTGCCGTGGATGATGCGGGTATCGGGTACCGGGTACCGGGCGGTGTACTCGCGGAGCCGGGGTCGGAGATCGAAGTCGCCGAGGCTGTCCCAGACGGCCTGTTGCGTACGGGCATTCACACGGAACGGAGTGAGGTTCTTGGCGTCTCGGAAGTCGCGGAAGTAGCCGGCGACCGACAGCTCAAACGCGCGGCGCTGATAGGCAGCGGGGTCCTTCTCTCGCAGGCCGCTGGCGCGCAGCTCCTCACGCGCGCGGAGAATCTCCGGCGCGGCCATGCGGCGCGCGAACTCCTCTTCGAACTGGCGCCGGTACGCAACGGTCGGTGACGCGGGTGAGACGAGAGCGAGCCGCTCGACGCGGTTGGGGTGCTCGAGCATATAGAGGAGGGCCAGGAGTCCGCCCCACGAGTATCCACACAGCGTGAGCCGATCGATCGCAAGCGAGACACGTATGGCTTCCAGATCGGCGACGTGCTCGCGCCAGCCGACGGGCGTCTCGCGCGGCACCGGCGATTGTCCGCCGCCGCGCTGGTCGTAGTAGAACAACTCCCGGCCGGTGGCAAGGCGGTCATACTGGGGAAGGAGATAGTCGTGGTGCGCGCCGGGGCCGCCATGCAGCACCACCACGAGGGGACCAGCACCGACGCGCCGGGTGAAGAGCTGAGGCTCTACAGGAGCACCGCCAGCGCGTCGGCCACTTCCTTGACCTCGGCGTATTCCTTTTCCCCAAAGCCTGCGGGGACGTCCGAGTCGATGTCGATCTGACCCATGATGTGGTCGCCGCGGCGGATCAGGACGACCAGCTCCGACTTCGTGAATGTGTTGCACGCGAGGTAATTGCCGGCGGCGCTCACGTCCGGCACGTTCTGATCCTGCTTGCTCGCGACCGCGGTCCCGCAGACGCCCACGCCGACGGGGATCCGGGTATGCTCCGTGGTGCGCCCCGTATGGGCCTCGAGCACCAGTTCGTTCCCGTGCAGCATATACGCGTACACGGACGTGTAAGGCGCGCCCAACGCCTGGAGACGATCGCACGCCATTTGGAGCAAGCCCTGCCGGCCGATGTCGTGCAAGTGGGCGGCGCGCAGGGCGCGCACGATCTTGCTCGCCTCCGAAACGACGGTCACGACCCGCGCCTCCCGAGCACGGCGGTCACGCGCTGCTCCGCGCCGCCCCGCTGCACGACGATCACCACGGTGTCCCCCGCCTGATGGCTGCGCAGCGCGTCGGTCATGTCGTAGAGGTTGGCGACGACTTTCGCGCCGATCGCGGTGATCACGTCGCCCGCCGTCAGGCCTGCTTGCTCGGCGGGGCTGCCGGCGCGCACGCCGGTGATGCGCACGCCCCCCGGCGAGCCCGTCATGTCCGGGATCGTGCCGAGGTAGGCGCCGTAGGCCGACCCACCGCCCGCGGTGGCCTGGGGACGCGGCGCGTCCACAAAGGTGAGCGGACCGGCGCGGTTCGCGAGCGTCCACGCCAGGTCGGCGACGAACCGCGCGATCTGCGCGAGCCCTGTGCCGTTGATCTTCTGCCAATCGTCGGTGGAGCGGTGGTAGTCCTCGTGCAGGTCGGTGAAGAAGTGGAGCACTGGCCGTCGCGTCGCGAAGAAGACTGCGTGGTCGCTCGGTCCCCAACCATCACCCGAGGCGCGCAGGTCGAAGCGGTGGGGCGTGTTGAGCGAATCGAGCAGGGCGGGGAACTCCTTCGCGGTTGCCGCGCCGAGCGCCAGGAGCCGCGCGCTGCGGAGCCTGCCGACCATATCCATGTTGAGCATCGCGTAGATCGAGTCCACGGGCTGCGGCAGCGGATGCTGCACGAAGTAGCTCGAGCCGAGCGTCCCCAGCTCTTCCCCGCTGAACGCGACGAACACAATGGTGCGCGCGGGGTGCCGCCCGGCGAGCTCGCGCGCGACCTCGAGCAGCGCGGCGGTGCCGGAGGCGTTGTCATCGGCACCGTTGTGCACGCGGCCGGTCGAGTCGGCATCCATGGCGCCGAAGCCGCCGAGGCCCAGATGGTCGTAGTGCGCACCGATCACCACCACTTCCCCGCGTAGCGCGGGCGACCTGCCGGGCAGGATCGCCACCACGTTGCGCGTCGCTGTGCCGCCGAGCGTGGTGTGGAGCACCGCCGGGGCGTCGGGCGGTATCGTGAAGTCCTGGAAGGACACCTGGAGTCCGGCGCGCGCAAAGGCGTTGCGGATGTAGTCGCCGGCGCGGCCCAGGCCGGCGGTTCCCACGCCGCGCCCCTCTTGGCGGTCATCGGCGAGGAAGCGCACGTCCGCGAGCGCGCGCCTCGCCGCAGAGGATTCGAGCGTGTCTTGCGGGGCGCGGGCGACCAACGTCGCGGTGACGAGTAACACCGTGATGATCATGACGTAACTGTAGCCGCCCCGTCTCGCGTCGGGAAGCGTTAGATTCCTCCCCTCCAATGATCGTCCCCCAGACGTTCGCCACTCTCTTTGCGCGCACCCTGGACCTGTTTCGCGACCCCACCGCGAAGGAGGGTCAGAAGGTGCAGTTCCGGGCGCTGGTCGACCTGCTCAAGGTCGATGCGGTGACGATCGCCATCGATGGAGGGCGACTGGCGGTGAACGGGACGCCGCTCGATGGCGCGCCGTACGCGGTCCTCGCCCAGCGACTGGAGTTCCACTCGGTGGGCGAAATCCAGATTCCTGCGGCCACGCCCCCCGCGGCGATATTCGAGCTGCTCCGGGCGCTCGCCGATCAGCCGGGGGAGAGTGACGTCCCCACCCGCCTTGGGACGGAAGGCGCGCAAGGGATCAAAGTCGCCATCCAAGCCCCGCTCACATCGGCCTCCCTAGACGACGAGGCGCACCAGGTTCCTACGCCGCCGCTGCAGCCCCCGGCGGACGTCCCTGCGATTCTGCAGGAGGAAAGCACGTTCTCCCCCGCGACGGCGGCGTCCCGTTCTTCCGCTGACATCTTGGCGGAGCTGCAGCGCAAACCGACAGGTCCGCAGGTCCCCGACTTGCTCGCGGTGCTCGGCCGCCAGCTCGAGACGGCAATGCGCGCGAACAAGCTCGAGCAGGCATTGACGATTGTGGCCGGCATTGTGCGGGCCGAACAGTCAATCGGTGAGGAGGCTCGGCGGCGCCAGTATTCGATTGCGCTCAAGCGGATGTACACGAAACCGCTGCTTGAGGGGATCGCGCATTTGGTGCCGATGCCGGCGCAACGCGACGCCGCCCTGCTCGCCTTGCAGCGGGCCGGGGAGGGCGGCGTCGAGGTGCTCCTCGATCTCCTCGTGGCGGCGCCCACGATCGACGAGCGGCGCGGCATCTTCCAGGCCCTGACCGGCATGAAGGAAGGCACCGACCAGCTGGTGCACATGCTCGGCCATCACCAGTGGTTCGTGGTGCGCAACGTGGCGGAGCTGGTAGGGGAGCTGGGACTCGAGGAAGCCGTGCCGGCGCTGGCGCGCCAGCTCGACCACGAAGACGAGCGGGTGCGCAAGGCCGTCGCGCTCGCATTGGCGAAGACCGGGTCCCGCTCCGCGGCTGAGCCATTGCGGCGGGCGCTCAAGGACAGATCGCCCGAGGTCCGCATTCAGGCCGCCCTCGGTGTCGGCGGCCGCAAGGCGAGCGCGCTCGCGATGCCCCTCGTCGTCGCGATGGGAGAAGAGAAGGACGAGGCGGTCGAGCAGGAGCTGATGCTGGCGCTGGGGCGGATCGGCAGCCCTGACGCGGTCCAGGCCCTGATCAAGTTTGCCCAACCGGGCGGGAAGCTGTTCGGCCGCAAACCGACGGGGTTACGCGTCACCGCCGTCGAAGCGCTGCGCCTGGCCGCCACGCCGGCCGCCATCGGTACGCTCGAGGGTCTGGGGGCCGACAGCGACAAGCAGGTCCGCGCCGCCGCCCAAGCGGCGTTGCGCGATTTGAAACAAAAATAGAGATGTGTTAGCGTGGGGCATGGACGAGACCCCGCGTCCCTCCAGTTCCCGCCTCAATCCCGTCAAGGTCTACGGCGGTGGCGGGGGGGGGGCGTCCCGCGCGTCCACCCCCGCCAAAGCGAGCCCGCTGCTCAACGGCATCCTCGTCGGCATCGTCGCCGCCGTCGCGTGGGCCGTGATCGTCTACGTGACCGGGTATGAAATCGCGTGGGTGGCCTGGGGCGTCGGCGCATTGGTGGGCCTCGCGGTGGCGAAGTCCTCGCACGAGCCGAACGCCTCGCTCGGTCCGACGGCGGCCGCGCTCGCGGCGGGATCCCTGATCCTGGCGAAAGTGCTGATCGTGGAATTCGCGGCGCCGTCGATGCTGAGGCAGGAACTCCTCAAAAACCCCGAGACGACGGCGGCGATGTTTCTCGTCGATATGCGGATGCACAAGTCGTTCTCGCCCGATGTCCAGGCGACCATCGAGCAGCTCGATACCCGCGCCGGGTCCCTTTCGGAAGAGCAGCGCTTCGAGCTGCAGCAGCACGTGCAGTCCGAGGCGCTCGCGCGGTCGAGAGCCGCCACCCCGGCGGAGCGCCAGCGCGTGGTTGGCGTGAGCGTGGATAGCATCCTCGAGGCGATGGGGTTTTTCGGCGTCCTGAAATCGGTGTTCACTCTTCGGGATTTCATCTGGCTCGGTCTCGCGATCTCGAGCGCGTTTAAGGTCGCACAACGAGGATGAGGCGGCGCGAGTTCACGTCTGGCCTGGCAGCAAGTCTCCTCCCCTGGTCGTACCAAGGATCCCGCCCGCGCCCCTCGCCGTCGCAGCTCGCGTGGCAGCGCGATGAGCTGGCGCTCTTCCTTCACTTCGGCGTCAACACGTTCACCGACCGCGAGTGGGGCGACGGGCACGAAGACCCCGGCATCTTCAACCCGGCGGGTCTCGATGCGGGCCAGTGGGCCCGCGCCGCTCGCGTGGCCGGTGCGCGTGCACTCATCCTCACCGCCAAGCACCACGACGGCTTCTGTCTCTGGCCCAGCCGGCTTACCGCGCACTCCGTGGCGCGCAGCCCCTGGCGCGGCGGCGCCGGTGACGTGGTGCGTGAATTCACGGAGGCCTGCAAGCGGGAAGGGCTGCGCGCCGGGCTGTATCTCTCGCCGTGGGATCGCAACGCGCCGGGCTACGGCGACTCGCCGCGCTACAACGACTTCTACTGCGACCAACTCACGGAGCTGCTGACCCACTACGGGCCCATCGCCGAGGTCTGGTTCGACGGGGCGAACGGCGAAGGACCGAACGGACGGCGCCAGGCCTATGACTGGCCGCGCGTGTTCAGCCTCGTGCGCCGCCTGCAACCCCGGGCGGTAATGTTCTCGGACGCCGGCCCCGACGTGCGGTGGTGCGGAAACGAGGCCGGGACGGCGGGGGATCCCAACTGGTCAACGATCGATCCGGCGGCCGTGCCGTATCCCGGGGCGCCGGGTGATGCGGTGATCGCCGCGCTGCAGCACGGGGATCCGCATGGCTCGGTGTGGCGGCCCGCGGAGGTCGACGTGTCGATCCGCCCCGGCTGGTTTCATCACGCGGCCGAGGACGAGCATGTAAAGACCGTGGACCAGCTGACGGATATCTGGTTCACCTCGGTCGGGCGGAACGCAAAGCTGCTCCTCAACGTCCCGCCGACCCGCGAGGGCCTGCTCCACGCAACCGACGTCGCGCGCCTGGCGGGGCTGCGGGCGCGGCTGACCCAGCTCTTCGCCGAGGACTTCGCATTGGGGCGGAGGGTGGTGTGGCGTGATACGGGGCCGCAGACGGGCGTCGCGGAAATCGACTTGGGGCGGACCGTGAGCGCCGGCGTCGTCCGGCTCGAGGAGGACATCGTCCAAGGCCAGCGCGTCGCGCGCTATGTGGTGCGCGGAGCAACGGAGGGCGGGTGGCGGGTGCTTGCCGTGGGTACGACGGTCGGTCACCGTAAACTCGATCGCTTCGATGCTACGCCGGTGCGGCGGTTGCGCGTGACGGTCGAAGCGGCCGTAGCGTTCCTTCCCAGTCGGCTGCGGATCGGTCTGTACGCCGGCGGAGCTACCGCGGCACGAAATCCTGCGTAGGCTCGAGCCGCCGCGCGAACGCCGCCAAGAGGCGCGCCGCCCGCTCCAGATCTTCCAGTGCGACCATTTCGTTGGGGCTGTGCATGTAGCGGTTGGGCACGCTCACGAGCCCCGTCGGCACGCCGCGTAACACGTTGTAGATCGCGTCGGCGTCGGTCCCCGTGTCGTGCGGAGCCGCCTGAATCGTGTACGAGATCTTCTCCTTGTCCGCGCATTCCGCGAGCAGATCGAACACGACCGAGCTCACCGACGAGCCGCGCGACAACACCACGCCGCCCCCCAGACGGTGGTCGCCGGCCTGCTTCTTTTCCGCTCCGGGATAGTCGGTGGCGTGCGTGACGTCCACCACGAGCGCGACTTGTGGATCGAGGCCCGCGGCGCTGGTCCGCGCTCCGCCGCCCTGCCAGGCAATCTCCTCGCGCGTCGTTGCCACGGCGAACACGGCCGCATGCTTGGGCCGGTCGGCCGCGAGCCGGCGGATCGCTTCGGCGACGACGTAGGCGCCGATGCGATTGTCGATGCTCCGCGATACGACCCGCCCGTTGGGGTACTCCTGCACACCTGTGTCGAGCACGCCGGCGTCCCCCACGCGGACGCGTTCGCCTGCCTCCGCCTTACTCGCCGCCCCGATGTCGATCCACAGGTCCGCCACCTTCGACACTTTGTCGAGCTCTTCCTTCTTGAGGTGGTGCACCGCCTTCTTGCCGATGACGCCGCGCACGGGCCCTGAGCGGCCCAAGAGCAGCACCCGCTGGCCGACGAGGACCTGCGAATCCCAACCACCGATGCCAGCGAAATAGA
>Ga0193712_1000174_pt1 | contig 11055 bp, 9 predicted proteins | sample H3a1metaG_FD_143053 | JGI IMG/M metagenome (GOLD analysis project Ga0193712, IMG submission 143053) | Soil microbial communities from a riparian zone of the East river system, Colorado, United States - H3a1 | ecosystem: Environmental > Terrestrial > Soil > Riparian zone | place: USA: East River... | reverse complement strand
CAGTGACCCCAGTCGAATGCCGCCGCGTCGGGGCGCCGGTGATCCTCCACGTAGCGTGTCGCGCCCACGGAAACGCGCAGCCGTTCGCGCGGGTCGGCCTCGGCTTCGACGCCGTACATCCGGAGCACGGATTCGGCGTAGCGGAATTCGAGTGGGCGATCGAGCGTCGCCCCGTGCACGGTGACGCGCCACGTCGCGGCGGGAGCGTAGGTCGCGCTGCCGCTCGCACCGGCCGATGCCGCACCCGGGCCGTACTCGCGCTCATAACCGCCGTCGAGCGTCCATCCGGACGCGGGCCAGGCCGTGAAGCCGACCTCCCCGCGCCACCCCGACTGCACTACATCGACGAGCGGCGTCGACGTCTCGGAGTTCTCAAAGTGATACCATTCGCCCCGCGCGCGCAGTTGTATCTGCTGCATCGCCCGCACGGCCACCTGCGCTTGCGTCGCGTGGTAGGGGACCGGGCTGAAAGCGCCCCAGATCGTCCACAGCTCAAAGTGCGGTCGATAGCGGCGGGCGCCGACCGACGCGCTCACGGCCCGCCGCGCATACCCCAGCGACACCTCGGCGCTGCCCCACCATCCCGCGGCCATATCGTAGTCGGCGCCGCCCGTAACGCTCCAACCTGCAGCCGGCCGCACCGCACCCGACAGGCCAACGCGCTCGGAGACGAAATAGTCCGAACGGGGGTCGACCTCACGTTGGTAGTCCGCTCGCAGATCCGCAGCAGCCGATGTCCAGGCCGCGCCAAGACCCGCCACGAGCTGTCGCTGGCGGGGCTGAAAGTCGTCGAGCGGATTGAGGGCGGGGCTGGTCACCGGCAGGGCGACGCCGCGCGCCAGACCCCAGCCGGCATACCCGGTCGCTTCGAGCCCGCGCTTGCCGTCGCGCAGCGTCACCGATGCGCCGTCAAACCCCGTGGCCCCGAGCCGAGAGAACGTGAGCTGCCGTCCGGCACGCGCGGTCACCCGCTGCGCGGCGTACTCGACGTAGCCCGTGACGAGCTGCAGCGCTGGATCAGTTCCGGGCCAGGCATCCACGTTGCCAAGGTCCACGCCGGCACGAGCCGTGGCGTGCGCGCTCACTCCGGGCACGCCGAACCCCCATACCGTCAGGTCGGCGGTCGTGACGAGCGGACCCCCGCGGCGCACCGGTCCGGCGCGGAAGTACGTGCAATACGGTGCCCCGCTCGGGCAGTAGACCGCATAGCCGTCCGATGTCGCCGGACCGCCGCCGGGGCCCGTCACGGTGTCGCTCACGGGCACGCTGTCGATCTGCACGCCGCGGAATCCTACGGCCTGAACCCGTGTGTCGAGCCGCAAGCGATACCCCTGCGCGTCAAGCGCGGGGGCGGCTCCGAGGACTAGCAGGAGCAAGACGTAGCGCGGCGCGGTCACGCGCCTGCCTTGCGCAGGTGGGCGCGGTAGGCGTCAGGAGAGGATTGCAGATGACACGCCGTGCACTGACGGTCGGTGTAATGCTCGCGCTGAGGTTCGTGACACGTGAGGCACAGAGCCCGGTCGGGCACGAGGCGTGCGACCGTCGTCTCGCGGTGGCAGGCATCGCAAGCGACGTGTGCCTCGACGGGCGGTTGGTGCGTCTCCCGCGGGTGTGCGCCCGCGTGACAAGCGGCGCAGTCGCGCGCGGCCGTGTGGTGGTCCTCGTGGCAGGATTGACAGCTCACGACCGGCGTCTCAGGATCGAGGGTAACGGCGGTGGTGTGGCAGGTCACGCAACGCAGCGCGCTGTGCGTCGCATGGGCGAACGCCACGGGCCGGCCCTTGGCCGGCCGGTCGCCCACCGCAACCTGCACCGTCGCGGTGTGGCTCACAGCGAGTTCATCCGCGGCGTGGCAGCTCGCGCAGGTGCTCGTCGCCGGCACCTGGTGATGGCAGATCTGACAGCCCCGTGGCGGCGCGAACGTCAGGCGCGCGTGTTCGCGTGAGGATGCATGGCAGGTGATGCAGGCAAGTTTCGTGTGGCGATCGTGCGGGAAGGTATCGGGCGGCGTTGCGGCCGCCCGCCACGGCGGATCGTCAAAAGGGGGGGCGTCGCCCTTCACCTTCTGGCGTTCCGCCGGGGCCGGCGCCACCCAGGACGTGCGCCGCAGCGCTTTCGTCGTGTCGAACCCTTCGGGCAGGTGCAGCCGTCCGCCGGTGCGCCGGTTGACCTCCGCATGACACCCGGCGCAGTCGCTGGCGTCCACCGCTGCGGCGTGCGGCTGGTGACACAAGGTGCATTGCTGCGCGGCCTTTTCGTGGCGCAGCCCGGTATGGAACGGCTCCGACCGCCAATCGGCGTGGCATCCGGCCGAGGCGCAGCTCTTGATCGCGTCTGAGGGCCGGGTCTGCTTGTGCGGATTGTGGCACATGCCGCAGGTTTGGCGGTGCGGATCGCGGGCGGGATCGAAGTCCGCCAACTTTGCCCGCATTTCGTGGCAACCGAGGCACTCGTGTGCCCCCGGCCGCAGAGTGCCCGCCGCGGAGTCACGGGTCGCGAGCAGGGGCACGTCGGCCGTGAACCGGTGGCACGCGACGCAGTGGAAGCCGGTCTCGCCGGACATCTTGCCGAGCCGGATCTCGGTGCCGATGTGACACCCCGATTGCCCGCAGGTCGAGTCCACGGGCACGAAGCGGTGGACCTCGAGACCGTGACACGTGGTGCACTCGATGCCGCGCAGCGCACTCGAGTCCGACTCGAGATGCACCCGGTGGCCGGCGGTGGTGGCAATGCGGCGCCACTTCTCCTTTTCCTTGTCGCCCAGGACGTGGCACGACTTGCACACGCGCGTCGGCACCTTGGCGTGCATCTCAATCTTCTCGGGCCGGTCCGCCACCCACAAATACAGTTGGCGCGTACTGGCGAAGATCGACTGCTGATGGCAGTTGTGGCAGCTGAGCGAGTCGTGCTTGGAGCCCGTGAATCGTTGGAACGGACCTTTCATGATGTGACAGCCCGTACAGAAGGCGTTGTCGTGTTGCATGTAATTCCAGCTCACGGTACCGAAGCCCACGGTACCGAGGAGCACGACGGTCGCGGCGGCCGCGAGTCCGATCTTGATCTGCCGGGGCCGCGCAACGACCCATGCAACGATTGCACGACGCCGCCGCCACAGGGTGAGCGCCACGAAGGCGGCCACCCCGAGACCGATAAAGAAGCCGGAGATCTGGATCCACTGCGGCAGATTGAAAAAGAAGCGCAGCACCGTGGCGACGCCGCCCGGGAGGGGCGGCGGGCCGACGGCAGTCTGCTGGAGAACCGCCGTTGCGATTATTGCGCCCGTAGTCTCACACCAGGCGGCGGGGCCGGCAGGCGCAGATCGACGGGCGGGCTCGGTAGGCCGTACGTCGTATGCAGCGCGGAGATGGACGAGATCAGCAGCGCCTTGAGCAGGAATGGATTGTGCACGCCGTTGCCTGATGCCATGTGCGTCGAGAACGTATTCCCGAGTAACCGCCCGCCTAAGAATATACGCCGGTCTTCGGTGGCCGCGAGCGCGGCGTTCCAGAGCGTGCCCTTGGCGACGGTCGTGATATTGTTGCGGAAGTTGATCTCGGCCGAGTCGGCCGCCGTCGCTCCGGGACGCATCGCGCGCGCGACCAGCTTCGGAATCAAGCCGCCGTCCGTCGAGTCGATGGTACTGTTGCCGTTGGCATCCGTCCAGATCTGATCGAGATAGTTGTTCAGCTCGCCCTTGAGCGTCTGGTAGGCGAGCCGCGCCACGCCCGGCCCTCCGATGTGGCAGCTGCTGGTCGAGCACCCGGTGAAGTCATGCACCGTGTCGGGCGCCACAGCGTCGGCACACGGGATCGGGATGCCGCTGGCATTGGGACACGGGATGGCGTCGAAGGTGTGGCCGACGCTCTGGAAGGTGAAGGCGCCAGTGAGCTGGTCCGTGATCGTCGTCTTCACCACGTGGCACGTCGCACACAGGCGCGGATTGGCCGCCGTCCCGTGGCTGCTCGCCATCTGGCTCGTATCGTACGCAAAGCCCGGCGGGATCCAGCCGACGTTTTCTCCGAGCACCAGTAATCCTTGCGCCCCGTGGGCCCCGCGTGACGAGCCCGTCCCCGTGGCCACTGACCACGGCGGCGTACCGCTGCGAGAGTGGCAGGTGACGCACAGCTGGTCACGTGTCGGCGTCGACAGCGGCGCGCGGAGCTGCGCCTCGTAAGGTGAGCCGTGCGGGTTGTGGCACGTCACGCACCCGATGCGCTCGGGCGTCGTGCCGGCTTTCTCGACGTAATTCGCGTTCTCGCCGAACTTGATCGCCATCGCCGCCCGGCCCTCGTGGCACGGCTGGCAGGCGACGTTGGTGGCGGCGGACGCGAATCCGGGACCCGATCCGTGCCCGGACTCCTTCCATTGCTCGACGAAGGGCGTGTGGACGCCGGTATGGCAACCGCTGCACGATGACACCACTCCAGTGTCCACGTGCATCGATGCCAGCGGATGATTCGCTGCGATGTCCGGATTCTCGACGTGTGCGAAGCCCGGGCCATGGCAGCTCTCGCATTGCACGTCGTGGTACGCGGAATCCGGCACGACGGCGTAGCCAGCGGGTTGGCCGACCGCGTTGCCGAGCTGTGACACCGTGTGACAGTTGTTGCACGAGCCGGTCGCATGTCCGGAGCCTTGGAGGTCAGACCACGCCTGCGCATGCTTGGTGGTCTTCCATTGGCCTTGAACGCCGACGTGACAGTTTCCGCAGGTCGTTTGCTTCGTGTTCACGGTGAAATACCCGAGGAATCCGTTCACCGTGTCCGGGGGCGGATTGAAGGGCTGTCGGTCGCGATACACGATCTTCTCGTCCGTACAGGCGCCGAGCGCCGCGACAGCCGCGACAGTGGCAACCAGATGCAGGATCCGCATACGCACGCTCCCCGAGGCTCGAAAGACCCAGGCTAGAGATAGCCCGCTCTTCGTAAAGACTGTCTGAAGGCTTCATGAAGGAAGCTCGAATCGGGAAGGCCGACTGTCAGGAAAAACCCTGATGGAGGCCATTGTCAGAGTCTTCCTCATCTAGGGTTCATCGAGGCCTTATGGGGGGTCCGGTACGCTTGGATCACCCCGACTCGGGAGGTCGTGATGCGGCAACAAGGCCTGACCATCTTTGTCATCTTCTTCGGAATCGCGACGCTCGATGCACTCACGAGCGACCACTGGCTTCGCATCGCCTTTTGGGTGGCGATGGGCGCCGCCTTCCTCGCGTTCGATTGGTGGGGGAGTCGGAGGCGCGACCATGTCGCCTAAGCGTGGCATCGCCGTGGCCGAGGCGCGCACGGTCGGTGCGCGCCTTGGCATCGATTGGGCCCAGGTGAACATCGAGCAGTTTCGGCGCGGGCTCGAGGTGGAGCTCGAGCATGGGGCTCGAGACTCGCAAACGAACGTCACCAGCGACGATCTCGACCTCACCGGCAAGATCGCGTGGGCCCATCTCAAAGAGATCGGCGACTATTACACGCGGCTCGATGCCATGGAGGCTGCCGCGCCGCCGTCATGCGGGTGCAGCGTCAAACAGTAACAACCTTGCCCCCGGTCCACGCCGGCGTTTCCTCAGGCGCCCCCACCCGCACGCCCACCGGCGCGACGAGGAGCGACGTCGGCAGGTCGTTCAGCAGGCGCTCGGTGACACTCCCGAGCAGGATGCGCTGTGCCCACCCCTTCCCGTGTGAACCAACGACCAGCACGTCCGCCGCCCAATCCGTGGCTTCGCGCAGCAGCGTCTCGACCACCATGCCGTGGCGCACGATCTTCTCCACCCCCGTGGTGCGGACGAGGGGCCAGATCTTGTGCTGCAGCAGCTCCTGCGACAGTCCGTAGTAGCCGGCCGGATCCGTGGGCGGGACATCGGGGAGCATCGGCAGCGGTTCGAATACGCTGAGCACCCGGAGCTGGGCGCCCACCAATCGCGCGAAGCGCTCCGCGAGGGCGATCGTGGGGCGGGCCGCGTCGGAGAGGTCTGCCGCGACGAGAACACGGCGGATCGCGGTCGGCGCGCCGGTCACAACGAGAACCGGCAGGTCAGCCGTGCGAACCACGTTGAGACTCGTGCTTCCACCGAGCCACCGCTCCAGAGCGGAATGACGCTTACCACCCAGGACCAGCAGGCCGGCTCCGCGCTCGCGCGCGGCGTCCTGGAGCACGACGGCCGAACGGCCGAGGCGCACCTCCAACTCCTCGAGCAGCTCCGGCGCCACGGTGTCGCGGAGCGCCTCGCACATGCGATGACGCGCCACGGCGAGCTGCAGGCGTTGCGTTTCCCGGACCTGCTTCGGATCGCCCACGGCGGTGAACGGCGCCCAGGCATCGGGCGTCGCGTGAACGAGGCAGCAGTCCTCGGCCGCGGCGCGAGCGACGCGGTAACCGAGCTTGGCGGCAGCCGCTGATTCGGACGAGCCGTCCACGCCGACGATGATGGGTCCCCAGGTCATACGAACTCCTCGCTCAATGGTCTGACCGTTTCTCTTTCGAGAGAGCGGGTCGTATCCGTGTCGCCCCCCGCCTTCGCCACGATGCGCCGCATGACCCAACGCTTGAGCCAGTTGTAGCGTGTGTATGGAAGGGCACCGGCCACGAACTTGATCAGTTTCGGGCGCCAGGAGGTGGACTCCTGGAACCGCCTCACGATCTCGTCCAGGGTCCGGCGGGCCTCGGGGCGCTGCTCCAGGACCCCAAGACACACCGTGAGGAACGCGGTCGGCATCCGATTGAGCTCCGCCGCCTGCTTCCGGACCCAGCGCGTCACCGGTCTCTGAAAGCCGCCGGCGTGGACCGACGCGGCGACGATGACGCCGTCGTAGTCCTCAGCCACGACGGTCTCGGTGCCGTACCGGGCGTCGCTGACGAATGCGTACACGCCCTCGTCGACGAGCGCCTCGCGCAGCGCCGTGGCGATCTTGCGGGTGTGTCCATCGGTGGTGCCGTACAGAATCAAGACGCGAGACATCGCACTCTCCCTGGGAGCACGGGACACCACGACGTTATCCGGGGAGGCGTGGACGGTGAATGAAGGACGAGTGAAGGTGTCTTCAGGCCCTCAGTGCGGGGTCAACGTGAAGACGGACAAGGCGATGGACAGCACGAACAGCCCGATGATGATCCACTCGAGGATTTCCATCCGCCGCGTGGCGGCGCGGTCCGTCATCTTGCTGTAGATCCCGTCGATCGTCTGCAGTTTCCGCGAGATGCTGGCGTCCCACTCCGCGAGGTGGAAGCGCCGCGACGCCAGCGCGTAGACGCGCGCCAGGAACTGGTCGCCTACGAGCTTGAGGGCGTTGGTGACTTGCTCGAAGAGGATCGCGCCGTCGAGCTGCAGGCGCGCCAGGCGGCGCAAGTCAGAGCCCAATCGAGGGCCGTCGCGAAACCGCGGCGGCCGGCCGAGCAGGGACTCGTAAGCGCGCTCGAGCGCGTCGTCCAGCTGTTGATCGAGGAAGCGCATCTCCAGCAGCTGCGTGTTGGCAAACTCGATCACGTCGCGGACGTCCTCGCCTTCGGCGTCGAAAAGGACTGCCGCGTCGGTATCGATGATCGTGGCATCGGTCGGCCCGAACGAAAGACGCAGGGCCGTGGCGTCCGCCAACTCTTGTTGGGAAAGCGGGTGCCGCGCCGCGCGTAACACCTGAGCGACGGTCTGGCCCTGCTCCGTCCAGAGCGTCGCGGCCTCACACTCCGTGGTGAACCGAACGATGTGAAACACGGAGTAATCCTCGACCGCGTCGGCGACACGCGGGCGGATCGCGGCGTCCCCCAATTCGGCGAGCAGCGCCTCGACCTGGCTTCGCGAATCCGCCACCAGGCGGTCGTTCCCCCACAGCCCCTCGGCGAGCGCCGGCAGACCGCCGAACGGACCATCGATCGGCATTTCGTAGCTCACGGAGACGGCGCCGAAATCGTAGAGCACGACCTCGACGGTAGCGACCGTGCGGTAGGCATCGATGCTATAGACCTGGCCGGGGCGGGTCACCCGCAGGGGCGCGGGGCGGTACTCGAACGACGCCGGCGCACGCCGCTTGTGCTTGATCGTTTGGCGTTCTGTGCCGGCGAGCAACCGGTGCTCGGCCGCGTCCAGGTCGATCGCCTGCGCCACTTCGTACGCGAAGAAGGCGTGACAAGTCCCCTGCGCGATGACCAATTCTGCCGACTGTGCCATGACGGAAAGTTACAGCGGCATTCGTATCGTTAGGGTGACGGTATCCGCGTCCACGGAAGCGTCGGCACGCCCGTTTCCGTATTCGCGCGACGAGGTGCGATGCCAGCATCAGACGCATCACGCCCGTCGGACTTGCCATGAAGGATTCGACCAGCCATGGTGGATCATCGCCCCAACACCATGAACGAGTCGTGAGGTTACGGCGAAGGATTCACCGCACCCGCAGCGCGTTCAAAATCACGGCGGCGTCGAGCGCTTCCTGCATCACCGCCCCCACCGCGGGCGTGATGTGGCCGAGGCTGGCCACGACCATCAAGGCGAAACTCACGCCGAGCCCGACGCCGATGCTCTGGAGCGCGATGCGGCGCATGCGCCGGCTGATCGCCATCGCATCCCCCACGCGCGCGATGTCGTCCACGAGCAGCACCACGTCCGCCGCTTCCGCCGACACGGCGGTCCCGTGCGCACCCATCGCCACCCCCACCGTGGCCGCCGCGAGCGCCGGCGCGTCGTTGATGCCGTCGCCGACCATCACCACGTTGCCGTAGCGCTCGGTCAGTTCCCGCACCGCGGCGACTTTGTCGGCGGGCAGCAGGTTCGCGCGGACCGTCCGGATCCCGGCTTGCGCCGCGATCGCCTCGGCGGGTCCCTCCCGATCGCCCGTGAGCATGACCGTATCGGCCACCCCCAGGACCGCGAGACGCTGCATCAACGCCGGGACCTGGTGGCGCAGCCGGTCGGCGAACTCGATCGTTCCCGCCGCGCGTCCGTCGACTGCGACGTAGGCGGTCGTGCCGTCGCCGACGTCATCACCGACGCCGACACCCCGGTCACGCAGATACCCGATCGATCCCACGCTCACGGCGTGCTCGCCCACACGTGCCGACACCCCCCGCCCCGCCGTCTCCTGAAAATCCGCGACTGCCGGCAGCGTGGCGTGGCGCGCCCGACCTGCCTCAGCGATGGCGCGGGCAAGATGGTGCGAGGATAGCTGCTCGGCGGCGGCGGCGAGCCGCAGCACCTCCCCGGCCGTGATGCCGTCCAGCGCCTCCACGTGCGACACCCTGGGCTTGCCCAACGTCAGCGTGCCGGTCTTGTCGAACACCATGGCGCGCGCGCGGCCTAGTTGCTCGATCGCCGCCCCGTTCTTCACGATGACGCCCAACTCCGCGGCGCGGCTGATTCCCGCAATTACGGCGACCGGGGTGGCGAGAATGAGGGGGCACGGCGTCGCGACGACCAGCACGGCGAGGACGCTCGTGGGGCTCCCCGTGACGAGATACGCGACCCCGCACATCGCGAGCGTGAGTGGCGTGAACCACACCGCGAACCGGTCGGCGAGCCGCTGAATCGGTGGCTTCTCCTGACGCGCTCGCTCGACGAGGCGCACGATCTGCTGGTACTGGCTCTGCTCGCTGGCCCTGAGGGCGCGCACCCGCAGGGCGCCATCGAGGTTGATGCTACCGCTCATCAACGCGGTCCCCGCGACCGCTCGGATCGGGAGGGGCTCGCCCGTCAACGCGGACTGATCGACGGTCGACGTGCCCTCGCCGACTTCGGCGTCCACCGGCACGAGGTCCCCGGGTTTGATCACGAGCACGTCGCCAACCCGCACCGTGTCCACCGGGACGTCGACCAGATCGGTGCCGCGCACCACGTGAGCCACCTTCGGCGCGCGGGCGAGCAACGCCTCCAGCGAGCTCGAGGCGCGCCGCATGGCGAATGCCTCGAGGGCCTCGCCACCGGATTGCATCAACACGATGATCGCGCCCGCGAAGTACTGGCCGAGGAAGATGGCGGTGACGATCGCCAACATGGCGACGACGTCGGCGGCGAAGCGGCCGCGGAGGAGACCGAGCAGGGTCTTGAACACGAGCGGCGCCCCGCCGACCGCCACGGTGACCAACAACACGATGTCGGAACCTGTGGCGAGTCCCGCGGCGAGCCCCACCGCCGCGGTCACGACAACGATCAGGGCCGCTGGCGGGCCCGCGCGATGTGGGTCACCTTTGGGCATCATGGTCGACAACACGACGACAGCGCTGGCGAAAGCGAGTTACGACCGGTGCTGCCAGGCGCCGGACTTCCTCCCGACATTCTATCGGAACTTCCTCACCGCCTGCCCGGAGGCGGCGCCGTTCTTCGCGCGCACCGACTTCGACCGGCAGGGGAAGTTGTTGCGCCACGCCATCGGCCTCCTCCTCATCTTCCCGAACCAGCCCCCGGAGGAGCCCACGCTCCTGACGCGGGTCGCGGAGCGGCACAGCCGTCGCGAGCTGGACATCGCCCCCGCGTTCTATCGTCCATTCGTCGATAGCCTGATCGAGACGGTGCGGCAGTTCGACCGCCAGTTCACCCCGTTCATCGAGGCGGCCTGGCGGACGACGGTCGAGCCGGGGGTCGAGTACATGAAGTCGAAGCACTGAGATCGATTTCGAAGCGCGTGCCTCCGGCGCCGCTCGCCGCGTGCGCGCTGCCGTCATGCAACCGGGCAATTGCGGCGACCAGCGCCAGGCCGAGGCCCGGTCCCGCCCCGTCGCCGGCCTCGCGCGTGCGTGCCGGATCGACTCGGTAGAACGGCTCGAACAAGTGCTCCAGGTCTTGAGCGGCGATCTCGGGACCGGAGTTTTCCACCACGAGACGCACGCCTGGCGAGATCCCGTGTTCGACGCGGACTCCGATGCGCCCGCCGATCGGCGTGTAGCGCACCGCGTTATCGAGCAGATGATCGATGAGGCGCCGCACGAGCGCGGGGTCGATCGAGACGAGCTGGCCCATGGGCGTCGCGCGTTCCACCATGAGATCCTTCTCTTCAATGCGGCGATGCAGGCCGTCCAATACGCCGGTCACCAGCGCGTCGACGTCCGTCGCAACGCGCTCGGGGGCCAGCAACCTTGCATCGG
>Ga0193712_1000173_pt1 | contig 11055 bp, 8 predicted proteins | sample H3a1metaG_FD_143053 | JGI IMG/M metagenome (GOLD analysis project Ga0193712, IMG submission 143053) | Soil microbial communities from a riparian zone of the East river system, Colorado, United States - H3a1 | ecosystem: Environmental > Terrestrial > Soil > Riparian zone | place: USA: East River... | reverse complement strand
ACGATGCGCTTGCCATCAGGGGACCACCGGGGTTGTGAATCAAAGGCGGGCCCGGACGTGAGCCGTGTTGCCGCGCCGCCCGCCGCCGGCATCGTGTAGAGGTCACCGAGCAGCTCGAAGACGACCGTCCGTCCATCGGGCGACAGGTCGAGTGAGATCCAGGTCCCTTCGGAGGTTTCGAACTCGACGGTCCGCGTCGGCGTGAGTGGCAGCTCGTCGTTCTTTTTCTTCGTCGTGTCGGCGGCGGCGGCGGGTGCCGGCGGCGTCTGGGCCAGGGCACAGGGGGCCGTCGACAGCACGGCGGCGGCGAAGGTCGCGGCGAGCAACCGGCGCATGGGCAATCTCCGAATGGAAGAACGACGGCATGCGTGGAAACCGACGGTAAAAAATGCGCCGATAAAAAAGCGACGGTAAGGGGTCGCCTTACCGTCGCTTCATCTACCGTCGTTTTACCTACCGTCGGTTTTCAGATACTCAGCGCCCTCACCTGACGCGGCGCCGGCTCCTGAGAACGCAGCACGATGCGCATCGCGTTGGTGTCGAGCTCGATCTCCCACGCGGCGATGCGAGGCCGGACAAACTCCTCACAATCGGCCGGGGTGAGACCCTCGGGCGTTGCGTCGAGAAACTCCATCAGCTTCATCCGCTTCTCGAGGTACGTGCAGCCATCGCGGCTCGCGGCGATGCGAATCCCCACATCGTCGTCGAGCTGACGCCGCACGAACCCTTGGGCCACCTCCAGAAGCCGCCCCACGATCACCCGCTCGAGCGGCACGCCGTCCTTCTTGACGAGGCGCCGGCTCAACGCGCGGGCACGGGCGGGATCGGTGCACAACGCCAGCATCTGATCCCGAACGTCGGAGTCCGGGCGCCGGCGGCTCTTAGTCGTGCCGTCGCGCTCCGCCTTCGCGCAGGTCGGGAGGTCGTTGCGGTGCAGTTTGAGAAACTTGGTCATCGGGGCGTAGACATCCATGCGCCCGGGCGCCGGCGGCACGCGCCGTCCGGCCACGAGATCCGCGATATAAATCTCAGACACCTGGACCGCCTCCGCGAGCTCGCGCGGCGTACGCTTCAATTCGCGCAACCGGCGCCGCACCAACTCACCAACCTTCACGGGACGCTTCAGGGGGAGGGCAGCTGCCATGGAGACTCCTAGCGTTGCGGAATGAAACGCCCGCAGGGTGTGCGTCAGTGTACGCACACTGCGGGCTGCTGGGCGCGTAATATCGCTAGGAAAGGCCTAAAACGGTAGTCTTACGCAGCAGTGCAATCGTCCCCACCACGATAATCACCGCAAAACTGAACCACTGAATGGCATAGGACAGGTGCGGTCCGTCGTCCAAAACGGGGCCCGGCCAGCGTCGGGGCAGCCCGCGAGTCGGATCCGGGCCCGACAGTTGGAGGACGAAAGACACGGCGGGTCGGCCATTCGAGGGGATGACCCCCAATCCCTCCACGGTCGCCGTGTCGGCCTCCCGGTACAGGGTCTGATCGACATGGGCGGCGTCGGGCGATGGGACCCACCCCCGGTCCACGAAGACCGCAGAGCCATCCGTAAGTCGCAACGGGGTGACGAGCGCCACACCGGGCGTCCCATCAAAGCTCCGTCCTGGTCCGATCAGCTCGCCGCCATAGTCATAGACGCCTCGAGCGATGAGGCGTCGCTGGCGCGCCGAGTCCGGCCCGGTCGCCCCGGTCACCTCCAGGGGAGGCAACGCGAGCCGTGCCGCAACGATCGCGTTGCGCGCGCGGCGTTGTCCCAAGCGATCGAGCTGCCAGATCCCTAAACGCACGCACACGATCGCGACCGCGAGGGCGACGCACGCACCAAGGATGTCGCGCCGCCCGAGTCTCACGCCCGAATCAACTCCAGCTTCTTTTGTCGGGGGAGCCGCTTGATCGCCGCCTCACGGCGCAACGCCGCGCTGCGATCTGGAACCGGCTCCCGATAGACCAGGCGCAGCGGGCCACGCGACCGTGTGTACGCGCTCGCCTTCCCCGCCCGATGCGCGGCGAGGCGGCGCGCCAGGTCGTTCGTGATCCCGGTGTACAGAGAGCCATCGCGGCAGCGCAGCAAGTAGACCATCCAGGTCACGGGTGCAAGCTAGCGGCGGCCCCTCCGCCGCGCCATTTTGCCCCGCCGTGAGACGTATCCTCGCGTGGTGCCTCTTCGATTCTGCGAACTCCGCGTACTCCGCGGTGATCGTCGCGACGGTCTTCGGCATCTACTACACATCGACGATCGTCGGCAACGAACGCGGGTTGGGAGACCTGTGGTGGGGCCGGGTGATCTCGGCGTCGATGATCGCCGTGGCGCTGACGGGCCCCGTGCTCGGCGCGCTGGCGGACCGCGCCGGCCGGCGCAAGCAGGCGTTCGTGCTGTTCACGCTGCTGTGCATCGCCTGCGTGGCGCTGTTCGCGACGATCCGCCCGGGGATGATCGGGTGGGGATTCGCGCTCGCGGCCCTCGCCAACTTCGCCTTCGAAAGCGCGCAGATCTATTACAACGCCTACCTGCCCGACATCGCCCCACCGGAGCGGCTCGGCACCGTGTCGGGGCTGGGGTTTGGGATCGGCTATCTCGGGTCGATCGTCGGGCTGCTGATCGCGCTGCCGCTCGCCGCCGCGCACCGGCTCGACCTGCTGTGGCTCGCCGTGGCCGCCTTCTTCGCGGTCTTCTCGCTCCCCGCGTTTCTGGTGCTCCCGGCGTCCGAGCCGCGCCCGGCGGCCCTCGATGTGTGGCGCCTCGCGCGCGACGTGTTCGGACGGCCCGAGCTGCGCCGCTTCTTGCTCGCGTACTTCGTGTATTTGGACGGCGTCGAGACGACGATCTACTTCTCCGGGATCTTCGCCGCCAAGACGCTCGGCTTCACGACGCCGGAGGTGATCAAGCTATTCCTCGCGGTGCAAGCCTCCGCGCTCGCCGGCTCGCTGCTGCTCGCCCGGCCCACCGACCGGTGGGGCCCGAAGCGGGTCCTCACCGGCACGCTGTTCCTGTGGATCGGTGTGTCGCTCGGGGCGTACTTCGCGCAGACCAAAGCGATGTTTTTCGGCGTGGCCGTGATCGCGGGATTCGGGCTCGGCCCCGTGCAGGCGGCGAGCCGAGCGCTGATGGCATCGCTGATTCCCCGCGGACAAGAGGCGGAGATGTTCGGGTTCTACGCCTTCTGCGGCAAGTCCTCCGCCGTGCTGGGGCCGCTCGTGTTCGGCGCGGTGTCGTACCTCTTGAGCGGCAACCAGCGGGCGGCGGTAGCGGCTGTGGGCGTGTTCTTCGTCCTGGGCCTCGTGCTCCTACAACGCGTCAGACCAGCTCCGCCTGCAGGCTGATCGTCGCGACGCCCTTCAGCGCCTTCGACACAGGGCAGTTCTGCTTCGCCGACTCGGCCGCCTTTTGGAACGCGGCCTGGTCGATGCCGGGCACTTTGCCGCGCGTAGAGAGCTCGATCTTGGTGATCGTTGGTGCGCCATCCACCATCTCGAGCGTGGCCGACGCGCGGGTCTCGACGCGGGTGACCGGCGTGCCCGCTTTCTCGAGGGCCGCCGACAGCGCCATGCTGAAGCACGCGGCATGCGCGGCAGCGATCAGCTCCTCCGGGTTCGTCCCCTTCGAGCCGCCAAAGCGCGTCCCGAAGCTGAAGGGGCCGCTGAAGGCGCCACTCTCCGCCTTGAAAGTGCCCTTCCCATCCTTGAGTTTGCCTTCCCAGGCGGCGCTGGCATTGCTCGTCGGCATCGTCGGTTCCCTTTGTTGAGGTTCCTAGGAATCGGGAATCTGGCGAGGCTCGCCCGACTTCGCTACGCTTCAGGTCCCTGAATTGCGGAGCGACACCGAATGGCCACGAAGAAACGGGCTGCCCCCAAGAAGAAGAAGGCCGCCCCGAAGAAACGTCCCCCGGCACGGCGCCAACCCGAAACGCTGCGCCTGCGCGATGTCTCACTCTCGCTCACGGCCACCGACCTGCAGCGCAGCATCGCGTTCTATCGCGACGTGCTGGGCTTCATGATGGGCGATGAGTGGCGGACGAAAGGGGTGCTCATGGGCGTCGAGCTCCACGCGGGCGCGGTGACGTTCATGCTGAACCAGGACGACTTCGTCAAAGGCCGGGACCGCGTGAAGGGAGTCGGCACGCGCTTCTACTGTAGCACCGCCCAGGACATCGACCGGTTCGCCTCACAGATCAAGGAGCGCGGCGGCGTGCTCGACCAGGAACCGAAGATGATGGAGTGGGGCAGTCGCGTGTTCATGATCTCCGACCCGGATGGGTTCAAGCTGACGTTCGTGCAGGAGAGTTGAGGCTCAGCCCCCGCGCGTTGGCCGCGCTCCGCGCCGTCGCGGCCACGCTCGTCGGGGGCGGCGACGACGCGGCGGCGCCGCTCGCGACGCGCGTCGCCGGTCACATCGCCACCCTGCCCCGCGGCGCGGATCGCGCCGAGCTCGACCTCCTGCTCAGACTGTTCGAAAGCCGCGCGGTGAATCTGCTCCTCACCGGCATTCCCCACCGCTTCAGTGCCATGACGCCGCCGCAACGGGAACGCACCCTGCGAGGCTGGGCCACGAGCCGCCTGCCGCCGCGCCGCAAGGCGTTCCAAGCGCTGAAGCGAATCGTGACCGTCGCGCACTACACGACGCCGGGCGTTGCCCGGGCCATCGGATACCCCGGGCCGCCGGGACCCCCTCCAGCCGTCCCGAAACCGATCCGGCCCCTCGCCGTCGCCAGCGACACCACGCTCACGTGTGATGTGGTCGTCGTCGGGTCGGGCGCGGGGGGCGGCGTGGTCGCGGCCGAGCTCGCCGCCAAAGGGAAGGACGTCATCGTCCTCGAGAAGGGTGGCTATCACAACGAGGCCGACTTCACGCAGCAGGAGGGCGACGGGCTCGCGCGGCTGTACGACGCGGGCGGACTGCTCGCGACCCGCGACTTGGGGCTGGTGATCCTGCAGGGCGCGACCCTGGGCGGCGGCACCGTGGTCAACTACACGACGAGCTTCGCCACGCCCGAATCGGTGCGCCACGAGTGGGCCCGTGAACACGACCTGCCGCATTTCACCGGGCCGGAGTTCACGCAGTCGCTCGACGCGGCGGCGCGGCGCATCGGCGTCAACACCGAGCACGCCGCGCCCAGCGGACGCGACCAGGTGCTGATCCGTGGACTCGATCGGCTCGGCTGGCACCACGGCCTCCTGCCCCGCAACGTGCGTGGTTGCACGCAGGACGACGCGTGCGGCTACTGCGGCTACGGATGCCGCGTCGGGGCGAAGCAATCCACACTGGTCACGTTTCTGCGTGATGCCGTGGCCCACGGTGCCCGCGTCGTGGTCGACTGCGACGTGCAGCGCGTCGTCATCGCTGGTGGCACGGCGACCGGCGTGGCAGCGCGCGTCCGGGGGGGGCACACGCTGACCGTGCGCGCGGGAGCCGTCGTCGTGGCGTGCGGATCGATTCACTCCCCGGCCCTGCTGCTGCGCTCCGGCGTGCGCCTGCCCGCGCTCGGCAAGTTCCTCGCACTCCATCCCGCGACCGCCGTGTTCGGCGTGATGGATGAAGCGGTGCGCCCATGGACCGGCACGCTCCAGGCACACTACTCCGATCAGTTCGCTGACCTCGATCGCGGCTACGGATTCAAGTTCGAGACGGCGCCGGTACACCCGTCCCTGCTGGCACTCGCCACGCCGTGGGAATCGGCGGCGCAGTACGCCGGCCGCATGGCCCGTCTCGAGCGAACAGCATTGTGCGGAATCCTGCTGCGCGATCGGTTTGGCGGGCGTGTCCGGATCGATCGTGATGGGCGCCCGATCGTGGACTACCGGGTGTCACGCTACGATGCGACGCACTTGCGGCGCGCCCTCGCGGGGGCCGCGGAGCTGCTCGAAGCGGCGGGAGCCCGGGAGATCTGGGCGCCGCTGGCGCGCGCGATCAGCTACGCACCCGGTGCGCCCCGCGCCCGCGAGGAATGGCTCGCCCGCCTGGACGCCGCCGGGTGGGGAGCAAACCAGCTGCTGCTCGTCACGTTCCATCAGATGGCGTCGTGTCGGATGGGTGCGAGCGCCTGCAGCTCGGTGGTGGACCCCGAGCATCGCGTGTGGGGCGTGCGGGGTCTCTACGTCGCGGATGCGAGCGTCTTCCCGAGCGCGTCGGGGGTGAACCCGATGCTGACGATCATGGGGATCGCGCATCGCGCTGCGCAACTCATCAGCACACACTAGCGCGGAGTCTTCATGCTCGTCCTTCTTGCCGTCACGTCCCTGGTGCTGCAGCAGTCCGTCGCCGACACGTCCCCGTTCCGAGCGCTCGCGCTGCCGGCTGCGACCGGCGTGCGCAGCGCGTCCGGCGCGCCGGGGTCGCGCTACTGGCAGCAGCGCGCCGACTACACGATCCGCGCGTCGCTCGATACGACGGCCAACGTGCTCAGCGGCACGGAACGCATCCATTACGTGAACCGCTCGCCCGATGCGCTTGCCTTCGTGTGGCTGCAGCTCGATCAGAACCTGTTTGCGCCGGGCTCGATCACGAGCGTCCTGAACCAGCCGCCGCTGCGGTTCGCCGGCGGGGTCGTGTTCGACTTCGGGGGGAAGGGTTTTGCCGGCGGCATAACGGTGGACCGGATCACGGCGGCGGGCCGGCCGCTCGCCACCACCGTCACGGGCACGATGATGCGCGTCGAGCTGGCACGGCCGCTCGCGCCCGACAGCGCCATCACGTTCGAGGTGGTCTGGCACTTCCCGATCCCGCCCTACGGGGGCGGACGCATGGGTCGCGTCGGCTCGCGCTTCTACGAGTTGGGACAGTGGTACCCGCGCATGGCGGTGTACGACGACGCGAACGGCTGGAATACCCTCCCCTACATCGGCGCCGGCGAATTCTACCTCGAGTACGGCGATTTCGACGTCAGTCTCACACTCCCCGCCGGATTCGTCGTAGCGGCGACGGGCAGCGTGACGAATCCGGTGGTGGTGTGGACCGCAGAGCAACGCGCGCGCCTGGCGCGCGCACGACGCTCCAGCGAACGCGTCGAGATCATCACGAAAGCCGAAGCGACGGCGAACGGCGCTCGGCGCACGGCCGGTACCAAGACCTGGCGATTCACCGCCCCGAACATCCGCGATTTCGCTTGGGCCGCGGGACCCGATCTGCGCTGGGACGCGAGCGGCTGGCGCGGCATTCTGATCCAAACGTTCTACCACCCTGACGCCGCGCCATGGGAAGAAGCCAACAAGATGGTGCGCGCGGCGCTCAGCCACTTCTCGGAGACGTGGCTCACGTATCCGTGGCCCCAGTTCTCCACAGTCGAAGGACTGGTCGAGGGGATGGAGTACCCGATGATCACGTTCTGCCCCTCGCTCGAGAAACGCGAGGATCAGTTCTGGGTATTGGCGCACGAGCTGGGGCACGAATGGTTCCCGATGATCGTCGGCTCGGACGAGCGGCGCTATCCGTGGTTGGATGAGGGGTTCAACACGTTCATCGACTACGGTGCCGCCGAGTCGTACTTCCGCGGCACCGCCTACGGCGACACGGTGCGGCGCGAGCTGCTCGGCGCATTCGCGGCCACCGCGATTCCCGGGAACGAGCAGCCGTTGATCACGAAGCCCGCCGAGGTTCGGGAGCTGTACTGGACCGCCTATCAGAAGCCGGCCCTGATGCTCACCGTGCTGCGGGACGCGGTGCTCGGCCGCGCCGAATTCGAGCGGGGACTGCGCGAGTACGCGCGGCGCTGGGCCTTCAAGCACCCGCAGCCCGCCGATTTCTACCGGACCATGGGGAACGTCACCGGGCGCGACCTCGACTGGTTCTGGCGCGGCTGGGTCCTCACGACCGCGCGCCTCGATCAAGCGGTGGACTCGGTCACTCGCGGCGCGGGCGACACGACACTCGTCCATCTGTCGAACCGCGGCCAGATGGTGCTGCCCCTGACCCTCGAGCTGCGCTTCGCCGACGGCACGAGCGAAACGCGCCAGCTACCTGTCGAGATGTGGTACCTGGGGAGCCGCTTCACGTATCGGGTGAGCACGGCGAAGCCGGTCACAGGCGTCGTCGTCGACCCGCGGCAGGTGTATGCCGACATCGACCGCAAGAACAACACCTGGATGCGTTGATCGCTGATGGCTGACGGCTGACTACTTAGGCTCGACCGGCATCCCGGTAGCGAGCCACAGGTCCCACCCGCCGATGAGCGCTCGGGCCTTGGGCCACCCTGCCTGTTGCAGCTCTCGCGCCACCCGGGCGCTTGTCTCTTCGTTGCTTCAGGCGCAGTAGGCGAGCAGCCACGCGTGGCGTGGCAGCGCGAGTTCCGCCGCGGCGTGCACAGCCCGGTCGGGCGGCAAACGGATGGCACCTCGCGCCTTCTCTTCACTCTCGTTCCACGCGCGATCCTTCCGCACGTCGAGCAGCACGACCGGCTCGCCACGCGCCTGCAGCGCCTTCAGCTCGAGGAGTGTGACCTTGTCGCGGCGCTCAACCGATGCCGCGCCCTCGGGGGACGGGGGCGCCGGTAGCGTGGCAAGTTCCAGAACGAGCGGAAGCGCCCGGCCGCCACGCGGCTTCCGCCCCAACATCAGCGCTCCGCCGTGCACGACCACCGAGAGCAGCACCACGAGCGCGGCGGGCGCGAACAGTCGGTCGGCGCCCGGCAAGCCCGCGAACACGGGGAGCAGCACCAGCAGCAGCGTCGAGAGTCCCCGTGGCCCGAACCACACGATCAGCCGGCGGCTGCGCGGATCGAGGCCTTTCCGGGGGAGCGCCAAGGCGAGGACCGCTGAGCGAAGACCGAGCGCCAGAACAGCGAACAGGAGGCCAGGCCAGGTGATCCCGACGAGCCCCGTCCAGATCAGCGAGCTGCCGAAGGCGACGAACGTGAAGAGCAAGAACATCTCGGCGGCGGCCTGACCGAAGTCGAGGAAGCAGTCGCACAGCTCCGCATCCGAAGCCGCGATCGTCAGCCCGGCGGCGAACGCCGCCAGGAATCCGCTGCCGTGTGCAGCTTCGCCCAGGGCGTATGCGGTGAACGCGAGGCCGAGGGCGTAGAGGGACTCGTAGTCGCGCCGCACGCCCACCCAGCGTCGCATGCGGTCGAGCAGGACGACGCCCACGAACCCCACCGCGATACCGGCACCCGGCCCGACGACAAACAAGTTGAGCGCGGCCCGTCCCCAGTTTCCCGATGCGTTCCCCGCGAGGACCGCCATCGCGACGAGCACGATGGGCAACAGGACCAGATCGTTGAGCCCACTCTCGAGTGCCAGAACCTGGCGCGCCGCCGCCGGCACATCGCCGCTGCGCAGCAACCCGCGCATCATCACGGGGTCCGTCGAGGCGAGCGCCGCACCGAGGATCGCCGCCGGGCCGGGCGCCAGGCCGAGCAACGCCCACGCGGCCACCGCGATGAGCGCCGCCGTCACGAGCGTTCCGGGACCCAGCACCAGACGGACGAGCGTGCGGTGCCGCCGGACTTCCTTGATGTCCACCGACACCGCATCGGTGAAGAGCACCAGGACCAGGCCCAAGGTCGCGATCGTCTCGAGAATCTGCGAGTCGAGCCGGAAGTCCACGAGGCCGAACCCGAACACGCCGATGACGAGACCGAGCAGCAGGAACAGCGCGACCTGGGGGAAGCGCGTGCGCTCGATGACGCCGGAGAGCAATGCGGCGACGACGATGACGACGCCGATGAGCGCGAGAGTGGCGATGTCCATCAGTGGATTCCGCCGCTACCAAACTGCTTGACGAGATCGCCGAGCACCGCCTTCGCGTCGCCGAACAGCATCCAGGTGTTGTCGAGGACGTACAGCTCGTTGTCGATGCCGGCGAATCCGGGATTCTTGCTGCGCTTCACCGCGATCACCGTTTTCGCCTTGTCGGCGTCGATGATCGGCATGCCATAGATCGGCGTGCTCTTTGCATAGCGTGCCGCCGGATTCACCACATCGTTGGCGCCGAGCACGAGCGCGACGTCGGTTTGCGGCATCTCGGGGTTGATCTCGTCCATCTCGACGAGCGCGGAGTACGGAATGTTGGCCTCCGCGAGCAGCACGTTCATGTGCCCGGGCATGCGCCCGGCGACGGGGTGGATCGCGAACTTGACCGACACCCCGCGCTTCGTGAGCGCATCGTACAGCTCACGCACCTTGTGCTGCGCCTGCGCTACCGCCATGCCGTACCCGGGAATGATCACGACCGAGCGCGCCTGCTCCAGCAGCTGCGCCGCTCCCTCGACACTCTCCTGCTTCCATTCCTTTTGCTCGCCCTTGAGCGCGGCCGGCTGCGCCTTCCCGAACGCGCCGAACAGCACGTTCGTGAACGACCGGTTCATGGCCTTGCACATGATGATCGACAGGATCAGGCCGCTCGAGCCGTCGAGCGCCCCCGCCGTGACGAGCAGCTTGCTGTCCAGCACGAATCCCATCGCCACCGCCGCGAGTCCGGCGTACGCGTTCAGAATGGAAATCACGGTGGGCATGTCGGCGCCGCCGATCGGGATGATGAGCAGCACGCCGAAGATCAGCGCCAGCGCCGCGATCGCGATGAACACCTGTCCGGACCAGGGGGCGGTGGGATACAGCACGAGGTACACGCCGAGCCCCACGGCGAGGGCCAAGACGCCGAGGTTGACGAAGTTCTGGCCGGGATAGGTGACGGGCCGTTGCGGGATCCAGCGCACCTCCTGGAGCTTCCCCGCCGCCATGAGGCTGCCGGTGAACGTCAGAAACCCGAGGATCACCTCGGCGACGAGGGCGCTCGTCCGGAACGGCGTGAGCTGCGCCGCGTGCTCCCCGAGCCAGAGGAAGTATTCCGCAGTGCCAACGAGGCCGGCTGCAAGACCGCCGAACGCGTGCGACAAGGCGGTCCGTTGCGGGACCGCGGTCAGCGGCACGCGGGAGAGTGGGATGCCCACCGCGAACCCCGCGAGGATCGCGAGGAAGATCCACCCGTGATGCACGATCTCCGGCTGGATCCAGGTCGCGAGCACCGCCACCGTCATCCCGGTGACACCCGCGAAGACGCCGCGGCGCGCGGTCTTGGGGTCGCCCATCCAGTACAGCGCGAAGATGAATAGCGCCGTG
>Ga0193712_1000172_pt1 | contig 11059 bp, 12 predicted proteins | sample H3a1metaG_FD_143053 | JGI IMG/M metagenome (GOLD analysis project Ga0193712, IMG submission 143053) | Soil microbial communities from a riparian zone of the East river system, Colorado, United States - H3a1 | ecosystem: Environmental > Terrestrial > Soil > Riparian zone | place: USA: East River... | reverse complement strand
CCATCGTCAACATGACCAGGATGTCGAGCATCGCCGTGCCGAAAATGCCGACGCCCGGCCGTGCGGTTTCACTGGCCTTCACCCAGATCTTCGAGCCGATCTCCAGCAGGAATGCGAGAGTGAAGAGCACGGTCGACGTGATCAACAACGGCGTGCGAACGGTCGTGGTCATGAGCGCCTTGGCTCCGAGGATCATCCACAATATGCGCCTCCGAGAAAGGCGGCGAAACGAGTCCAGTATGAGTGGGCAAGGGGCCCGCTCAAAACGTACTAGCCCCTGGGCTCGGGTCCGTGTATCGTCGCCGCGCGAGCCACGGCTGAGCCCCTGTGTTCCGACTAATCATCGTTGCCGACATCACCCTGTATCGCGAAGGGCTGGCGCACATCCTTGGGCGCGATGCGCGCCTGACGGTCGTTGGGACGGCCGCCGATCTCGACCATGCCCTCGCGCTCGTGCGCGAGCAGGTCGCGGGCGTGGTCCTGGTGGATATGGCGATGCCGCGCAGTTTGGAGACGGTTCGCGCTGTGGTTGCCACCATGCCGGCCCTCCGGGTTGTGGCACTCGGCGTCCCCGACCACGAGCGGGACCTACTCGCTTGCGCGGAGGCGGGTGTCGCGGGCTACGTGCCGCGGGAGGGGTCGGTAGCCGAGTTGATTGCCGTGCTCGAGAGCGTGGCACGGGGCGAGCTCCTGTGCTCGCCGCGGGCGGCCGCGGCTCTGCTGCACCGCGTAGCCGCCCTGGCTGCCGCGCAAGGCACGACGTATGACCGCGTTATCGCCAAGCTCACCGCCCGTGAACGCGAAGTCGCCAGGTTGCTCGAGGCGGGGTCCACCAACAAAGAAATCGCGCAGCGCCTGGGGATCGAAGTGGCGACGGTCAAGAATCACGTGCACAACCTGCTGGAAAAGCTGCGGGTACATCGGCGCGGAGAGGCGGCCGCTCGTCTACGGGCGCCGGACGAGCTCGTCGCGCACCGCCGCCCCACCCCCGTCCCCTAAGGGACTCCGAGCATTGGAAGACTATGACCGACACGGGGAAGGTTCTCGGCACGATCGCGGTCGCCCCGATCGTGACCGGATTCACCATGACGCTGATCGCGCTGCTCGCCCACGCGAGCGCCGGCTGGATGCTGCTCGTAGGCGTGATCTTTGGACTGCTCTACGGACTGATGGCCGGGCTGCTCCGCGCCTACGACCTCTCGACGCATACCGGGGTCCTGACGCTGCTCGTCGATCTCAGCTGGAGTCTGATCAGTACGATCGCCGGATTCATCCTGGGTAACGCGATCTACATCTTCTTCGGCAATCCCTCCCGGGAGCTGAGCGAGAACCAGGGGTGGATATCCTACAAGGCGCGGGGCACGTCGGGATTCGGCGTCGACGTGCTGCAGACGATCGGTACGGTGAACATCGGCGGCGCGGGCAACCATGAGCGAGTGCATCTGATGCAGGCCCGCATCTTCGGCCCCCTGTTCATTCCGATCATCATCGTCAGCTACATCGTCACGGGCGCGATCCAAATTCTCTTCACGATCACCCTAGGCGTGATCCTGAAGGCAACAGGCACGCGCGAGACAGCCTTCTTCACTCCACCGAAGACGTCGGCAGTGCATGGATTCTTCGGTTGGATCTACTATGCGACGCCCATGGAGCTGTGGGCATACTCCACGGAACCTCCAAGGGAGGGAGTCTGATCAATGAGAGACGCGTTCCACCGTTTTTACCAAGAGATCTGGAGGGTCCGCTGGGCCCTCGTGATCTCGATCGTTGTGCTCGTCGCCAAGGCCTACGGCTGGTTGCCGCCCGATCACCCGCTCGCGGTGGTCCTGACCAAGGCGTCGAACGTGACGCTGGGATTCATTCTCGCGCACATCCTGAGGCAGCAGACCTTTCCATACATCAGACTCAAGGACATGCTCGCCGAGAAGGATCCTGCATTCGGATACACCTTCATTGGAATCTCACTGCTCTATGGGGCCATCATTTACTCGGTGGCGCTCGGGTTGTGAGCCACTTAGGGCTCGGTTTCTTGTGCGCTGCGCTGTTCGCCTGTGGGGGGGGAGCCGATGCCGCAGACGAACGAGGGGAATCACCCACGCCGCCCACCCCCCCCCCCCCCCCCCCCCCCCCCCCCGCCTCCGCCCCGGCCCCGGCCGACACGGCCCGACCCACTGGCATTCCGCGCGAAGCGCTCGCCTACCGGGGCAACTTCATCCGCATTTGGCGTTTCTACTTCGCTTTCGCGGAGTCGCCGACGGTCGGGTTTGCACAAGTCCATCAGGAAAGCAGATGGCGCACCGACGCCAAGAGTGCATTCGCGAGCGGGATGGCGCAGTTCACGCCGGGGACCGCGGCGCAGTACGCGAAGATCCTGCCGCAGGCAGTGCGCGACCAATGCCCGAAGAAAGAGGGGTGCCCAACCGATCCCAACTGGGCGCTGAATGCGCTGTCGCTCTACGACTATCACCTGCATCGCGATCTCACCTGGGCCGCCACGAACGACGACCGCTGGCGGCTGGCCTTGGCGGGCTACAACGGCGGTGCGCACTGGCTCGTGCGAGAACGCAAGAAGGCGAACAACTCCGCGCGCTGGGTGGACATCGCCAATGCCTGCATCCGCTCCGCCGCTTCGTGCAAAGAGAACCGCAACTATCCCGTCGTGATCCTGGAGAAGTGGCGGCCACTCTACCGAACGTGGCTGGGACTGTGACGGGTCACCTGTTCCTCGCAGCCACGAGCCTCGCGGCTATCGGCTGTGCCGCGCCGTACGCGAAGGTCGACGGGATTCTGGTGGACACGCGACCTGCACCAGCGGCGGAGCCCGCGCGAGTGACCGTGATACACAAGGGGAAGCCGCGCCCTGCGGCCGTACAGCAGAGCATCGTCAGCGGCGATCGGGTCGTGACCAAAGCGAGCGGCTCGGCGCTTCTGACGATCAAGCCAGGTTATGCGGTGATCGTCGAGCCGGGGACGGAGCTCCGCATCGATGATCGTTCGATCGTGGTGCAGGTCGGCAGGCTCGTCCTGAAGCGACTCAAACGGACGAAGCAGAAGCTTCAGGTCGGGACGGAGTTCGTGAGCGCCGGCGTCGAGGGCACGCACTTCGTGTTCGAGGTGCTGCCCGACGAAAGAGTCCACATCGCCATGGTGGATGGCGTGGTCACGGTAAATCCTCTACAGGCCAGCTGGCCGGCGGTGACCTACCGCGCGGGCTCTGAAGGATTCATCCGGAGGGGCTCGGCGCCCGAACCGGTACGGCCGCTCGATCGCCGCGCCGCGCAGCTGATTCTGGATCACACGGCCGCCGTCGAGCGGGCCGTGCAGTATCAGGCGGGCCAACCGTGGTCGCGCTTTCGACCCTTCTGGCAAAAACCGGCATTCTACGTGCCGGCGGCCGCGGCAACCGCGGCCGCCGTGATCATCGCGGTGGTGTCGAAGGGCCAGCCGTCCCGCCGGACCCCCAATTCCGTGCCGTAGGCGAATGCTCAGGTGTAGGCGGGCACCTTCTTGGGTGGCCAGATCATATTGATGAAGAAGACATACAGCACGGCGAGTATTGTCACCACGAGAATGGCTGCCTGGCTGTCGACCCCGAGCGCCGCGAGCGGTCCCGTGAAGCGCTGAGTCAACGTGAGCAACAGGAACGCGCCCGTGGAAATCGTGGCGTCCTTGATGCCTTTTTTTTCACCGGCCAACCGTCCGACGAAGTTCATAACGGCGCACGCGCCCGTCACCAGCAGCAACGCCCAGCCGAAGCTTGTCGTGACCTCCGCCGGGGTTTTGGCAAAGCCCGAGACCAGTCCGATCAGCAGGACGTACAAGCTGAGGGTACGCGCCGGGATGAGATCGCGCAGGTTCTTGAGATACTCTTCTAGGCCGCCGTTCATTGATTCCTCCTGGAGGTAAGGCCGGTCACAGCCACATCGCGAGCGTGGGACGCGCGGTGTCCGGCACATGGCTCTCCGCCAAACGCTCGGAGAGGGCGCCTTCTTTTGATATCACGTTTTCGTCGAAGGCACCGACCAGATGAAAAATGCTGCCGAACGCCCCGAGGTTCAGGGTGTGCCCCGATTCATGTTCTTCCGCGTTGTCGGTGTATTTGACGTCCACAAAGGCGAACGTCGCCATGTTGAAGGCGGTGTCGATGGGGTTCAGGTTGCTGATCCATCCGCCGCGCGTAAACAGGGTCCCCGTTTGCCAGTGAAAGATGAGCTTCTCGATCCTGAAGAACGTGGCGCCGGCCAGCCCGATGAGCGCGCCGAGGGCACCCAGCAGAAAGAAGGTGAAGCCGAGGGCCACGATCAGCCACGACATGGGAAGCAACCAATTCAGATACCCGAGCAGACCGGAGTACAGCGCCGAGCGGGAGAGGAACGGGAAGACCGACAGAAACGGGTAGACTCCGACGATGACGGCGAGGATCGTTCCCGCACTCGCACCGAACATTTTCGGAAACACGACCGACGCCACTGCCCAGTTCATCGCGGCGGTCGCACCGATCAAGAGGCCGCGGAAGAACTCCCCCGGGGCGTCGCCGACGGTCACGGAGCCGATGATGTAGGCGAGCAGAACGATGCCGGTGTAGACGGCCAAGAGGGTGAGCACCCCCGACGGACCCGCGAGTGCTCGCGGGACTATGAGGACTGAGGCGCCTGCCACAGCTCCGATCAGGGATGGAACGGGCTTCAGCGGGAGTGCGGCCATTTGAGCCTCCGAAGAACCGGAGTGGTGGGGACGTCAGCGAGCGATGAGTCCACGTTTGACAATAGGGCTGCGCCGAGTCGGGTTGGTTAGGGCGTTTTTGCGGCAAGAAGGGGCGGTTTTGCGGCATCTTCGATCGCGGCCGGCGCTCAAACCGTCATAGTCACCGGGCCGCGAGAATGGCAGCGGTCCCCGAGATAGAACAGTTTGAGCACATTCGTGTCAGGAGTTGCCGCGTGGCGTTTGGCGCGACATGATTAGCGCCCCCGAAGCGCTAGCGGATCTCTTGTGCTTGCACAGCCGCTGTCTGCGATTTTGGACCTGCGTCCAACCTTGACGCTGTTCACCCGCGCCATCGTCGAAGCCGTGTGCCTCTCGGAAGGGTCGATTGGATCTGCTGACGCGGTCGCTCGTACGCTCGGATTGAGGAATAGGTTCAGCCTCGCGCGCCTCCTCAGGCGGGAAGGAGTACCGCCGCTGCATCGTTTGGCCGGATGGGCGACCGTCCTGTCGTGGGTCCTCGCCGCGGAACAGACCAGCGTGTCGCTCTGCTGGCTGGCGTTTCGTTCGCGGCGTCACCCCAGTGCCTGCTATCGTCTGGTGAGGGAAGTCACGGGCCTGTCTTGGGAGCGAGTCCGGGCGCGCGGATCGGCGTGGGTACAACACCGCCTCTTGGCTGAGCTGCGGAGGAGTCGCACACGCGGCCGCATTTCGTCGTCGTCGGCCGAACCTGCGGCTCGTCAATTACAAACGCTCTAAAGGCGCCCGCTTTGAGCGCGCTGGCTCGCTTCGCTCAGCGTTCCAGGCGATACGTCGTCTTCACCAGCTCATACGCCAGCGCCCTCGCCATGCGGCGCGCGTCGCTCTCGTCGATCACGTGGCGCGCGACTAAGCCGCCGAGATAATTGGCATCCATACGGCGCGCCAGATCGTGCCGCGCCGGGATCGAACAGAACGCCCGGGTGTCGTCGTTGAACCCCGCAGTCTTGTAGATCGACGCCGTTTCGGTCGTCTGCTCGCGGAAGCGCCGCATGCCTTCCATTGAATCATGGAACCACCACGGCGGGCCGAGGCGCACCGCGGGGTAGTGGCCCGCGAGCGGCGCGAGCTCGCGGCTGTAGGTAGACTCGTCGAGGGTGAACAGGACGAGGGTGAGGCGCGGGTCGTTGCCGTACGCGTTAAGCAGCGGACGCAGGTTGCGCGTGAACTCCGTCGCGACCGGAATGTCGCCGCCCATGTGGGGACCAAAGCGCTTGAAGACGTCGGTGTTGTGGTCCCGGAATACGCCGGGATGGATCTGCATCACGAGACCGTCGGCCAGCGACATCCTGGCCATTTCCATCAGCAGATGTGCAGTGAAGCGGCGTTCGTCTTCCTGCGTCGCCGTGCTCTGACGCGCGCGTTGAAACAGGCGCTCGGCTTCCTCCTCCGGTAGGAGAGTCGTGTACGGCTCGAGCACGCCATGATCGGTGGCCGTGGCGCCCAGCTGCTTGAAGTACGCACGACGCTCGGCGAGCGCGCGCACGAAGCTTGCATAGTCCCGAGCCCCGAGCGCGTCAAACTCGGGCGAGGAAATCTTGAACAGCGCGTCCGGCCGGAACGTCGGGACGACCCGGCCTTTCCAACTGGATTCCCGGATCGCGCGATGGTGCTCGAGCGTGTCGGTCGCCGCGTCGGTCGTCGCCAACACTTCGATGTTGAAACGCTCGAACAGCGCGCGCGGCCGGAACTCGGCAGCGGCGAGTTTTTCGACGATCTCGTCGTAAATCCGTGGAGCTGTCTCACCGGATAGTGAATCCCGAATCCCGAATACGTCAGACAGCTCGTACTCGAGCCACGCCCCGCTCGGCGTGCCGCGGAACAGGTAATAGTGCTCGGCGAACACCTGCCACACGCGGCGAGGGTCCGCCTTCAGCAAGGCTTCGAGCGGCACCCCATTGGCGTACAGCAATCGCAGGAGGTAGTGGTCGGGCTGGACGATGAGCGACGCCGGCTCGGGGAACGGCGCATTCTCGGCGAGAATGCGCGGATCCACGTGGCCGTGGGGCGACACGATCGGCAGGCTCCGTGTCTCGTCGTATAGCGCGCGCGCGATCCGCCGAACCGAGGGATCGGGGTCGAAGTAACGATCAGGGTTCAGACAGTTGGCGCCCAACCGGGCGCGTACTCGCGTTGCCAGTAGGCCATCGCGGCCTCGTCGCCCTCGATGTGGCCGGTCGCGGGATCGACGCGGAGCGCGCGACCCGTCCATTGCGCGATGTTGCCCAGATGGCACAGGAGCACGCTCTTCGCGCCCTCCGCGATCGGTTGGTGGAGCGGCGCGCCGGTGCGAATCGCGTCCACGAAATTCCCGATGTGCAGAGCGGTCATATCGTCGTCGGCACTGAGGTTGAGACCGTCACCCGCATCCGTGGCGAGCGACTGCTTGACGACCGTGTTCTTGAGGTCATAGACGACATAGCCGTCGCGGTCCATCACCACGCTTCCGGTCGTACCGAGGATTGCCGTACCACGCGAGCGGCCATACGTGCTCAGGCCGTTGCAGCTCTGGCCCTCCCAGATGATTGTCTTCCCGCCGGGGAACTCGAACGTGGCTTCTTGGGTGTCGGGGAACTCCCAGTCATCGTCGAAGTGATAGCGACCACCCGTCGAGGTCACGCGGCTGCACCGGTCCACGCCCAACGCCCAGCGGCACACGTCGATCTCGTGCGTGCCGTTGTTGCAAATCTCGCCCGTGCCCCAGCGGCGGAACCAGTGCCAATTGTAGTGGATCACATTGTCGCGGTACGGCGTGTGCGGCGCCGGACCCTGCCACAAGTCGTAGTCGAGGTGTGCGGGGACCGGCGCGGGCTTGCCCCGCCCGATGGTGGCACGGGTGTTGGCGTACCAGGCGCGGGCCAGGTAGGGTTTCCCGATGAGTCCCTCGCGAATCGCGTTCACGACCTCGATGGAGCGCGGCGCCGAGCGCTGTTGCGTTCCCATCTGTACGACGCGGGCGTGCTTACGTTGCGCGTCCACCAACAGCTCGCCTTCCCGCGCGTTGTGGCCACACGGCTTCTCGAGGTAGACATGCTTCCCGGCTGACATCGCGAGGATGGCGGCGGGCGCGTGCCAGTGATCGGGCGTCGCGATCACGAGCGCGTCGATGGACTTATCGTCGAGCGCGCGCCGGAAATCGGCGATGCCCTTCACCCCGACAGTTGCGGCAGCCTTGGCCAACACCGTCGCGTCCACGTCGCACACCGCGGCAACCTCGGCGTTGGGCGTCTTGGCGAACGTTCTCGCCAGCACGGCGCCGCGTCCATTTAGGCCCATCACGCAGACCACGACTTTCTCGCTTGGAGAGCCGGACGCAAACAGCGGCGCACGTGCCGCGAGGAGTCCCAGTCCCGCGCTGGAAACGGTTTTCACGAAGCGACGGCGTTTCATAGCGGCCTCACTTTGATGTTGCGGAAATAGACTTCATCACCATGATCCTGCAAGACGATGTGTCCCGTGCGGCGGTTGCCGAAGCCCGGAATGGTGCGGTACTTGCTCTGGGCAAGCAGCGAATCCATCCGCGCGGTGCCCAGCTCGAACTCGAGGATCTTCCGGCCGTTCAACCAGTGCTCGCCGTGATTGCCGCGGAAGATGACCGTCGAGCGGTTCCACTCCCCCACGGGACGCAGCGGCGTCGTCTCGCCCGGCGCGATCAAGTCGTACAGCGCGCCGGAGCGGTGCGTGGGGAGCTTGCCGTCTTCGTGATGGTCGTCGTCGAGCATCTGATACTCGAAGCCAAGGGCCGAGTGCGTGGGGCCGCCGCTGGTGCCCGCGCCCCCCTGGGCCAGCGACAGGGTTTCGGACACGTTGTACTTGACGCCGCTATTCGCGCCCGGCGTGACCTTCCATTCCCAGCTCAACTCGAAATCGGCGAACGAATCCACGGTCATGAGATCGCCGCCGACGAGCGGCCGTCCGTCGGCCACGCGGGGCACGTTGCCGCTCGCGATCTTCTTGATCGCCCCGTCCACCACGACCCAATGCCCGGTCGGCACGGTGTCGTAGCCGACGCCGCGCCAGCCGGCGAGCGAGCGTCCGTCGAACAGCAGCCGCCAGCCGGCGGCCCGCTCGGGTGCGCTCAACTGATTTTGTCCGCTCGCTTGGAGCGCGAAGCAGAGCGTGAGCGTGGCGATCATGGCGTCTCCTTCAAGCGGGCGGGCTCGAGCCTTGGGGCGAGCAGGTGAATGAGAATCCAGGCGGTCACATACGCGAAGCCGCACACGCCGAAGATGATAGTGTAGTCATTCCCGGTGGCGTCAAGGATTCGGCCGGTGATGCGTTGGAACAACACTCCGCCCATCGCGCCGGCGAATCCCCCGATGCCGGAGATCGAGGCGACCGCCGAGCGGGGGAACATGTCGCTCGCGAGCGTATACACATTCGCCGACCAGCCCTGGTGCGCCGCGGCGGCGATGCTGACGATCAGCACGGCCGTCCACATGCTCCCGGCGCGAGGCGCGAGCGCCGTGGGCACGATCACGAGCGCCATCAGGAGCATCGCCGTCTTACGCGCGCGGTTGACGGTCCACCCGCGCTTGAGCAGGGCGCTCGACAGCCATCCACCTCCGATCGAGCCGACGTCGGCCACGAGATAGACCGTGATGAGCGGCAGCGCGACCTGCGCCAGCTTGATGCCGTACTTAGCGTCGAGAAACTTGGGTAGCCAGTACAGATAGAACCACCAGATCGGGTCCGCCAGGAGTTTCCCGACGACGATCGCCCAGGTCTGACGCACGCCCAGCAGGCGGATCCAGGGCACGCGGGCCTCCTCGGGCGCGCTGGAATGCGCGTCCGCGGGAGGGCTGCGGTATAACGCGAGCCAGACGAACAGCCACAGGAACCCGATGGACCCAGTAACGACGAAGGCCCAACGCCAGCCCCACGTCAGCGCGATCCAAGGGACGAGGAGGGGCGCGACGATCGCGCCGGTGTTCGTTCCGGCATTGAAGATGCCGGTCGCCAGGGCGCGCTCCTCCTTGGGGAACCACTCGGCGACCGTCTTGATCGCCCCCGGAAAATTGGCTGATTCGCCGAGCCCGAGCAGTGCGCGTGCGGCGGAGAACCCCGCCGTCGTCCGCGCGAAGGCGTGACCGATCGCTGCCAGACTCCACACGACCACCGCTGTCGCGAGCCCGCGCCGTACCCCTACCCGATCGAGCCAGCGCCCGGCGACGAGGAAGCCGAACGCGTACACCAAGCTGAACCATGAGACGACGTCCCCGTATTGCGATTCGGACCAACTCAGCTCGCGCTGCAGCGTAGGCGCGAGAATGCTCAGGACCTGCCGGTCCACGTAGTTGATCGTGGTGACCACGAACAGCAGGGCGCAGATCGTCCAGCGGTAGCGGGGACGCATATCTCAGGGATAGAATATGGAACGCAATGGTCACGCGACGCGAGTTTCTACAAGCCTCGGCCGCCATCGTCGCGGCCCGCTACACCCCGATGCTGGGCCGGGACGCGCGCCTGCCGCTCGGGTTCTCGACGCTCGGTTGTCCGCAGTGGACCTGGCCGCAGATCCTCGACTTCGCGGCCGCGCACGCCTTCGCCGCCGTCGAGCTGCGCGGCATCGAGACCAACATGGATCTCACCAAGGTCCCGGAGTTCGCGCCCGAGCGTCTGGCCGATGCGACGCGGCAGCTCGCCACTCACGGCCTCGCCGTCTCGTGCCTCGGCGCGTCGGCCCACATGCACGAGATGGACCCCGTCGCTCACGCCGCCCAGCTCGACGAGGGGCGCCGCTTCATCGACCTCGCGCACGCGCTCGGCGCGCCGTACGTGCGCGTGTTCGGCAACGAGTACGTGAAAGGCGTGCCGCGGGCGGACATGCTGGCGCACATCGCCGGGGGACTCCGGACGTTGGGCGACTACGCGCGCGGCAAGAACGTCACGGTGGTCATCGAGTCCCATGGAGACTTCACCGACTCCCCGGCGCTGCTCGAAATCTTGCAGAAAGCGGATTCCCCCGCCGTGGCGCTGCTATGGGATGCGCATCACACATTCGTCTCGGGCAAGGAAGAGCCGGAGGAGACCGTGCGGCAGCTCGGCCGCTACATCCGGCACACCCATCTCAAGGATTCTGTGCCCGCCGGCAGCGATCGTCGCTACGTACTCACGGGTACGGGCCAGGTCCCGGTGCAGCGGCAGATCGAGGCGCTCGTGAAGATTGGGTACCGCGGGTACTTCAGCTTCGAGTGGGAAAAGCGCTGGCACCCGGAGATCGAGGAGCCGGCGGTCGCGTTCGCACAGTTCGCCGACGTGGCAGCCGGGTATCTGCGCGCAGCCGGAGTCCGCTAGGCGCCGGAGCCGAGGCCTAGCG
>Ga0193712_1000171_pt1 | contig 11062 bp, 10 predicted proteins | sample H3a1metaG_FD_143053 | JGI IMG/M metagenome (GOLD analysis project Ga0193712, IMG submission 143053) | Soil microbial communities from a riparian zone of the East river system, Colorado, United States - H3a1 | ecosystem: Environmental > Terrestrial > Soil > Riparian zone | place: USA: East River... | reverse complement strand
CCTGCGCCCGGCACCTGGATTGGGGGTATGTCGATCATCCGCCCCTGGTCGCGCTGATTGCCCGCCTTGCGGCTTCTGTGTTCGGGCCGTCGTGGATCGCGCTCCGCATGCTTTCGGCGGCGGCCGCGGCGGGGACCGTCCTACTGGTGGGCGACACGGCCGCGGGCTTGGGCGGGGGGCGCTGGGCGCGCCTCCTGGCTCAGGTATTGACCGCCACCGCTCCCGTCTACCTTTCGATGTTTTCGATCTACTCGATGAACGGGTTCGACGTTCTGATCTGGGCGGGGCTGGCGCGCATCGCCGTAAGCCTGCTTGGGGGCGGGAGCCCGAAGCTGTGGCTGGCGTTCGGAATCCTTGCCGGCGTGGGGCTCGAAAACAAGATCGACGTGGCCTGGCTGGGTGCGTACCTCGTCGTCGGCCTGCTTTTCGCCGGCCGGTACGACGTCTTTCGCGGACGCTGGATCTGGATCGGCGGCGCCTGCGCTGCGCTGCTGTTCCTGCCGCACGTCGCCTGGCAGGCGCTTCACGGCTGGCCGACGCGCGAGTTCGTGGCGAACGCCCAGCGGGACAAGATCACGGTCCTCGGGCCGTTGGGATTCTTCGCGAAGCAGTTCGGCATGGCGGGCCCGGTCGGCTTTGCGTTCGCGCTTGCGGGGTTAGGTTGGCTCCTGTTTGCGGCCGGCGCGCGCCGCTTCCGGCCCGTCGGGTGGGCCGCGTTGTTCGTGTTCGTCATGCTCGCAGGATCGGTCGCAAAGCCGTACTACTTCGCCCCCGCGCTGACGCTCCTCTTCCCCGCGACGGGTGTCGCGCTTGCGCAGTGGACGTCGGGGCGTTTCAGCCGGGCCGCGCGGGTCGCGGCGACGGCCGCCGCCGTTCTGGTTCTCGTCGCGGCGCCCTTGGTGAAACCGTTGTTGTCCGAAGACAGTGCGGTCCGCTACGCGGCGGCGTTGGGCGTTTCGCCGGGAACCGACGAGAACCATCGTCTGGGCCGGCTGCCCCAATTCTTCGCCGACATGCACGGCTGGCGCGAGATGGCCGAGGCGGTGGCCGCGGTCCACGCCAAGCTTCCGCCTGAAGATCGCGCGAAGGCTTGCGTCTACGGGCAGAACTACGGCGAGGCCGGGGCGATCGACTACTTTGGCCCGTCGCTCGGCCTCCCACCGGCGATCTCGCAGCACAACAGTTACTGGATGTGGGGGCCGGGATCGTGCACCGGCGCCGTCCTGCTCATCATCGGAGGCGACCGCGCGGATCACATCGAAGACTTTGCGACGCTCGAGCCGGGAGGAGAGTTCCACTGCGCCGACTGCATGCCCTACGAGAACGATCTCACGATCTGGGTGGCGCGGGGCCTCACGGTTCCCGTCGCCGACGCCTGGAAGGCGTCGAAGCACTACGATTGAAAGACCTCGTGCCGCGCTACTCCGCCAGGACGCGCTCGATCCGGCGGTCGGGGACAAACCACATCACGGCGACCGAAACGTACAGCGCCAGCGCGACCCACGTGCTGACGAAAGCCATCGGGATCGCCACCGCGTACACGACGACCGAGAGGATTCCCTTCGTGTCCTTTCCGAGGGCGATCGCAAGCTTCGAATCCTTGCCGTGGTGCGCCGCCAAGGCCCGCGCGAGGACGTAGTACGCCACCCCGGCCATGAGCAGCACGACTCCGTAGAGCGCCACCGGGAGCGCCGAGAAGGAATTCTCACCCATCCACCCCGTCACGAACGGCACCAGCGAAAGCCAGAAGAGCAGATGGAGGTTCGTCCAGAGGATTCGGCCGTTGACCCTTCCGGCGGCGTGGAGCATGTGATGGTGGTTGTTCCAGTAGATGCCGATGAAGACGAAGCTGAGCACGTAGCTGCCAAAGACCGGAATCAGCGGGCGCAGCGCGTCCAGCTCGACGCCGTGTGGAACCTTCAACTCGAGCACCATGATCGTGATGATGATCGCGATGACGCCGTCGCTGAAGGCCTCCAAGCGCCCCTTTCCCATGCGGGCGCCTCTACCCCGTCCAGAACGGGTATTCGATGTAGCGGGCCGTCTCGGCCGCGACCTCCCGTCCGCAGTACGCCGCCACGACGTCAAACGCCATGTCGATCCCGGCCGACACGCCGGCGGAAGTGATGATCACGTCGTCGACGACGCGCTGGCCGCGTTCGACGCGGATCGTCGCGTCCAGCCCGGCCAGCCGGTCGTAGGAGCTCCAGTGCGTGGTGGCGCGGCGTCCCGCAAGCAGTCCCGCCTGCGCCAGGAGGAGAGACCCCGTGCACACGGAGGTGACGCGACGGGCCGACGCGGCCGTGCGCCTCAGCCACTCCAGCACGTTGGCATCTTCCAGCAGCGGACGCGTGCCGAAGCCGCCGGGAACGACCAGCAGGTCGATCGCGGGCGCCGTGGCGAAATCGAATCGCGGCTCGACGCGCAACCCGCCGGTGGCGACGATGGGGCCCGGCCGCGGGGCGACGGTGAAGACGTCGAAGGGAGCGGAGTCGTCCGACCGCCGAGATTCCAAGCCGGGGACCAGGCGCGTCCTCGAAAAGACCTCGAACGGGCCGGCGAAGTCGAGAACCTCGACGTCGTTAAACACCAGGATTCCGACCCGTGTCTTGCCGCCGGCGCGCGCGCCGTCCCCGTTCATCGGTAGTCTTGATCGTGCGGGGCGTCGGGCCAATTGACCTGAAGGGCTCCGGACGGGCAGCGGGCCACTTGGGCCGCGACCTGTTCGGGCGTCGCGGCGTCGGGCCGGATCCACCGCGCATGGGAAAGATCGAAGACTGCGGGCAGGCCGCGAACACAGTTGCCGCCGTGGGTGCAGACGTTCGGATCGAACGTCACCGTGATGCGAGATGTTTCGTAGGCTTGAACGCGCTTGGGCATGGGCTCCTCCCGTCGGCGGCCTAGTTATACCGCGAGACGTCCGATCGTCCGCACGGTCTAGAATCCGGTGCGATGACTCGTCCGTCGTTTGACCCCCGCCCGATCGTGCTCACGGGGATGCACGTCGTCCTCAGGCCGCTCGCGCTCGAACACGCGAGGGATCTGGTCGCGGCCGGCGAAGTCGACGCCACGTGGCTCTACATGCCGCGGCCGGCGTTGAGGTCGGTCGAGGATGCGGAATCGATGATCCGGCAGGCGCTGGTCGAATTCGAAGCCGGGCGGGAGGTGGCCTTCGCCATCACCGGAAAGGCGACGGGCAAGGCCGTCGGGTCGACCCGATTCCTCGACATCCAGAAGAGCCACCGAGCCATCGAGATCGGGTGGACGTGGATCGGCGCGGCCTGGCAACGTACGGCCTTGAACACGGAGTCCAAGCTGCTGTTGCTGACGCACGCCTTCGAGGACCTTGGGGCCAACCGGGTGGCGCTGAAAACCGACGCGAGGAACCTTCGCTCGCAACGGGCCATCGAGCGGATCGGCGGCGTCCGCGAGGGGGTGCTGCGACGGCACCGTGTGTGCTGGGACGGCAGCGTGAGGGACACGGTCTACTACGGAATCATCGACGTCGAATGGCCGCGGGTAAAGGCGCACCTCCTAGGGATGTTGGCCGCGCGATGACGGTACGGGGGCGACGGGTCCTGATCGCGGCGGGACTCGTGATGGCCGTCGCGGTCGTGTTCGGGCGCGCCGCGAGCTACGATTTCATCGAGCTCGACGATCACGGTTACGTCGTCGACAACGCGATGGTGCAGCGCGGCCTCACCCCGGACGGCGTGGCGTGGGCGTTTGCGACCTTCCGGCAGGCGAACTGGCATCCACTGACCTGGATCTCGCTGATGGCCGACGACTCGGCAGGGGGCGGCGGTCCACGCACGTTTCACATCGCCAACGTCGTCTATCACGCCGTGGCGACGGTGTTGTTGTTCCTGTTGTTGACCCGCCTGACGGGGTGCGGCGGGCGGAGCGCGGCGGTCGCTCTGCTGTTTGCGATTCACCCGCTACGCGTGGAATCGGTGGTCTGGATCGCCGAGCGCAAGGACGTCCTGTCGCAGGCGCTGGGGTTCGCGTCGCTTTACGCCTGGGTGGGATGGATTCAAAAGCCGTCGAACGCGCGCTACGCCGCGGCGCTTGCGTTGTTTGCGGCGGGGCTGCTCGCAAAACCGATGCTGATCACGCTTCCGGTGCTCATGCTCCTTCTCGACCGGTGGCCCCTCGACCGCTTCGAGCTTGCGCGCGGCGTGCGGGAGAAGCTGCCGTTTTTCGCGCTGTCGTTGGCGTCGGGGATCGTCACGTTGTTCGCGCAATCGCATGGCGGCGCCGTCGCCGGCTTGACGATCTACCCGCTGACGACGCGCCTGGCCAACGCCTGTGTTGCGGTCGTCGATTACCTCGTCTTGACCGTTTGGCCCCACGCGCTTGCGAGCCCGTACCCGTACGATGTCTCACGGTTGGCGCCGGCGCGGGTCGCGGCCTGCGCGTTGATCGTCGCGGTGCTGGCGGCGCTCGCCGTGCGCGCTTGGTCGTCGCGGCCGCACTGGGCCGTCGGCTGGGCTTGGTATCTCGTCACCCTGTTTCCGGTGGTCGGCATCGTGCAGGTCGGCTCGCAAGCGATGGCCGACCGGTACACGTATCTGCCGCTGGTCGGCCCGGTCATCGCTCTCGTGTGGGAGCTTGGCGACCGCCTCGCCCGGCGCGCGGCCGTAGCAATCGCCGCCGTGGCCGTCGCCGCGCTGGGTTTCGCGACGGTCGCGCAAGCCGCGCTGTGGCGCGACAGCACGACCCTCTTTGCGCACACGATCGCCGTGACGGGCGAAAACGCCGTCGCGCATCACGCTTTGGGCCTCGCCCTTTACCGGCAAGGACGGTTGGACGAGGCGATCGTCGAGTTGAAGAGCGCCTTGACCATCTCCGACGGTTACGCCGACGCTTGGGCCGCGCTCGGCGAGGCGCTCATGGCGGCCGGGCGAAGGGGCGAAGCGCTCGACGCCTATCGCCGCGCCGTGAGCAATGGGGCGCGCGACCCGGCGGTACGCGACAAGCTCGTGGCCGCGTTTTGCGCCGAAGGAACACGCCTGATGCGGGCAGGCGATGCGGCGGGTGCTGAGGCCGTGCTGCGCGAAGCCGTCGCGACGTCGCCCGAAAACGCCACCGCTCACGCGACGCTGGGGGTTGCGCTGGCCCGCGCGGGAGGGCTGGACGAGGCGGAGCGCGAGTTCGCCGAGGCCGTGCGGCGCGATCCAGGTAACGCCGGGTTTGCGAGCAACCTCGAGCGGATCCGGAGGATGCGCCAGGCGCCCTAGAGCAGCGGGCGGCTGGCGGCCAGATTCTCGAACATGCGCTCCATCAACGCGCCCACCTCCGCACGGGTGAGCTTCGCGCCCGGAGCGGTGGACTCGATCCGGTCGAGGCTCGCGCGCGCCAGCACCGCGGGAGAACCGGTGAAGGCGATGAAGCCGTCCGGGGCGCCCGCCAGCTGCAGCGTCCCGACGTAGGCGGCCGCGACGTCGAGGTCCCGCCGCGCCAGCGCGAACACGCGCGCGCGCGGAACGCCCTCCGGCAGGTAGACGCGTCCCTCGGTCGCATCGGAGTTTGCATCCTTCAGAATGTTCACCAGCTGCAGGGCCTCGCCGAAGAAGCGCGAACGGCGCCGGAGCCGCGAGGCGTACGGCGCCAGAGCGTCTCCGTCGAGCAGGAACAGCTCCGTGAGCATCTCGCCGACGATGCCCGCCACGACGTAGCAGTAATCGCGCAGCTCCCGCATCGAGGCGAGCCTGAGATTCCCGCGGGCATCGCCGCGACGCACGAATCCCGCCATCCCGGAGACGGTGCGCAGAAGGTCTCCCCGGAGGGCCGCGCGCGCGGGCGGCGGCACCGCCCAGTAGGCGTCCATCACGGCCGGTGTCTCGCGCAAGAGCTCCAGGTACCCCTCGTGCGAGACGGGCGGATCCGCGAGCCACCGTGCGGCCGCGAGCTGCTCGCCGCCGCGTGTTTCGAGCAAGCGCGCTAAATCGTCGAGGGCCTCCAGGCGCTTGGCGCGCGGCCACCGTGCCGCGTCTTCGAACGTGTCGGCGACGCGGAAGAGCAAGTACGCGATCGCCACGTGCCGGCGCGTGGGTTCCGGAAGCATCGGAATCGACAGCGCGAAGGTGCGACTGGTCTTTTCGAGAAGATCGTCGAGGTTCGCCATGGTTTTCACCGAGAATCCACGCGGGTTCCGCCCGGAGAGACGCCCGCGATCGCGGCGGCGAGCGTTCCCGGTTTGCGGCCGTCGACGATACACGACGGCACCCCGGTCGAAGCAAGAGCACCCGCGGCCCGCAGGCGAAGCGCCATCCCACCCGTGACGTCCAGGCCGGAGGCGCCGTTCACGCGGCGCGCGGTGCGGAGCGCCGATGCGGAGGACAGCCGCGCGATCGGCGCGCCGTCGCCGTCGTTCACGCCGTCGGTCTCGCCCAGCCAGACCGCGCGCGCGACCGGGATGCGGCGGCTCGCGGCTTCTTTCGCGATCAACACGAAGAGCTCTTCAGTCGAGACGATCACCGCCCCGCGCTTGGCGTCCAAAACGACGTCGCCGTACACCACCGGAAGGAGCCCGCGGGTGAGCGCAGCGAAGATCGGCTCGACGAAGCGGCCGGTGATGCGGCCGCCCGAAGCGTGCAGGAAGCTCGAGGGGGCGAACGAGAACGGCCTCGCGCCGGCATCGGCCAAGGCGGCAACGACGATCCGGTGCAGGTCGGCCGCCCGGAGTTGCGTGTGCGCGATGGCGTCGCGGCGGCGCCGCGCATCGGCGCCCCGGATCAACCCGCCCTCCGAGGCGGCGGCATGCCCGTACGAGCCGCTGCCGTGGCCGACGAGCACGCGAGCGCCCGGCGACTTACGCAGCGCGGCGGCGATCTCCTTCGCGAGCCGCCGGATCATCGCGGGCCTCGCGACGCCGGGACGCGTCTTGTCCGTGATCAGGCTTCCGCCGAGCTTCAAAAGGACGATCCCGCGCGCCATCAGAAGAGGTGCTCCCGCTCCTCGCGCGGGCCGGGGCCCGCCGCGTCGAGGAGCACGCCGGAGACGCCGGACAACCCTTCGAGGGCGGCGATCACCGGGGCTTCGGCGGACGGCGGGCAGATCACGTGGACATTGGCGCCCGCGTCCATCGTGGCCCACGCGGAGAGCCCCTCGCGCCGCAGCGTGCGAAGCCGCTCCAACACCTGCACCGTCCCCGGCTTCCAGTAGAAGATGGGCGGCTTCGATGACATCGCGATCAGGTGGAGCTCGATGGCCTCTTCTTCGAGGATCGGCCCCAGCGCGTCGAGATCGCGCTCGTCGATCGCGCGCCGGACCAGCGCCAAGCGCTCGGGCAGAATCCTCTGGCGGGCCTCGAAGTGGGGGCTGGAAGCCGCCACGCGATGCCCGTCCAACGACGACACGTCTTTTTCCCCGTGATCCACCAGCGCGATCACGTCGCGGAGATCCCAGTGCGACGCCGGCGCGATCGCCACCGCGTGTCCCGCGCCCTCCCCCTGAGGTGACCACTCGACGTAGCCGCCGAGCACGGAGCGCGCCGCCGAGCCCGAGCCGCTCATGCGCGCCAGATCCGAAAGCTCGGGGGTGGACAGCTTCAACCCCAGCGCCTTCGTGGACGCCAGGGTCAGCGCCGCGAAACCGGAGGCCGACGACGCGATGCCCGCCCCGGTGGGGAAGGAATTCCGCGTCGCAACGCGGAACGATCCCGACCGGCGCGCCCATCGCCGCACGCGGTCGAGGTGCGCCAACGCCCGCTCGCGAAACGACGGCGGAGGAACCGTCACCGAGCCGTCTTCCCCGACGAGCTCGATCCGGTCGGATTCGTCGGAACCGTCGGCAAAGGCGACGGTCGAAAGGCTCACGCACTCGGTCAGGGTCATCGAGATCGACGCGTTCATCGGAAGGACGCGCGCCAGATCGCGCGCACCCCAGTACTTGATGAAGGCGATGTTGGACGGCGCGGTGACGGTCGCCTTCCCGGTCACGCGGCCGTTCGCAGGCCCGCGGCCCCCAGCGACACGCGGTGGGCCGTCCAGCCCGCGGGCGGCACGAAGCGGTCGTGCCACGCGGGGTCTGGGTGCACCACCAGAACCAGGCCGCCGCCCGCACCGGTGATTCCGCCCGCTCCGGAGATCTTGGCCGCGCCTCCCTGAGACTCGATGACACGGATCGCGTCGCGCACCCCACTGGGAACGACTCCGATCGACTCGAGGGCACCCTGGGCCCGCCGTATGGCGGGCGCCAGAGCCGCGGCGTCGCCTCCGACGAGAGCGTCCTGTCCGTCGCGCGTGGCCGCGTCGATCACCGCGAACGCGTCGCGGACGCGCGCGGGCTCACGGTCCGACAGCTGACGGACCGCGGCGACCATCTCGCCGGTCGTCTCGTGGGGCGTGCCCGAATGGAACAGACGAAACGCCGCCAGCCGTAGGTCGACCGCGGGCAGCTCTTCGCCTTCGAGGCTTCCGTCATCCCGCCGGCGGCAGCGAAGCACGCCCCCCCGCAACACCGCCTGAACGTCCACGCCGGAGGCCCGTCCGTGCTGGCGTTCCTCGATCAGCGCCGCGAGGCGCGCAATGTCGTCGAGCGCAGCGTCCTCATCGCAGGCCCGCCGGCAGGCCGCGACCACCGCCACCGCGAGCGCCGCGCTGCTTCCGAAGCCCGACCCCGATGGGATCGAGGACTCGATCCGCACGTGGAGCCCGGCCGGGCGGCGGCGGAGGTCCCGCGTCCCGATGGCCACGGCGAGGACGGCGAGATCGCCGGGTTCGTTCAGCGTGTCCGGCTCGCGGTCGAACGCGACCGTCTTGGCGACGCCCAACGAGGGGATCGCAAGATGGAGTGCGCCGGGCGTAGTCGTCGCGGAGGTGCGGACCGTGACGGTCATGCGGTGGTCAAGGGCGGTGACGAGTGCGGCGAATCCGTAGACCGCCGCGTGCTCTCCGAAAAGAATCGCTTTGCCGGGGACGGAGACAGCGGACTCCCCGCTCATGCTCCCCTTTCGCCGTTGCCAGCCCCGCCGCGCCCCAGCCGCTCGTGCGCGCGCGCGAGGTCGCTCGACGTGAACGCCGCCATGAGCGAGAGCTCTCCGGCGAGCACGGCGGCGCCCACGATCTCCGCGAGCCGCATCGCCGCGTGGCCGGGGCGTTCCGGATCCGGGACGACGCCGAGGATCCGGAGCGCCTCGCTCTGCGTGTTCAGCGAGGTACCGCCTCCGATCGCGCCCAGCGGCGCGTCGGGGATGAAGATCGACGCGTAGACCGCACCATTCGCGCGGGGCTCGATGCAGGTCACGCCGGTGGAGCCGCCGACGACGTGCGCCGGATCTTGGCCTGTCGCGAGGAAGACCGCGGAGAGGACGTTCGCGAAGTGGGCGTTGTAGCCCATCGCGCCCGCCGCGATCGATCCCATGAGGTTCTTGCGGTACTGCACTTCGATCAGCGACGCGGCGTCGGTCTTGAGCGTATCGCGCAACACGGCCGCGTCGAGCACGACCTCGGCGTGGATCCTCTTGCCGCGCCCCTCGTTGAAATTGACGGAGGCGGCCTTCTTGTCGACGCAATAGTTCCCCGACAGCGCGACGCACGGGATGCCCGTTTGCGGCTCGATCAGGTCGCGGACGATCCGATCGCACGCGATCGTCGCCATGTTCATTCCCATCGCGTCGCCGGTCGTGAAGCGGAAGCGGAGGAAGATCGACGTGCCGAAGGTGTAAGGCCGCACTTCGGTCAGCTCGAGGAATCGGCTCGTGCCGGAGGCCACGGCGCGGATGTCGTCTTCGTGGTCGCGCACCCACGCCAGGAAGGCCCGGGTCTCACGGTGGCTCCCGGCCCGAAAGACCGGCGCCCGCGTCATCCCGACGTCGTCCACGTGCACCGCGGCGCCGCCCGCCGATCGGATCGCGGTGCAGCCGCGGTTGATGCTGGCGAGGAGCGCGCCTTCGGTCGTCGCCATCGGCACCCAGACGTCGCCGTCGATGTGCTCGCCGCGCACGGTCAGTGGGCCGACGATCCCCATCGGGATCTGCGCGACCCCGATCATGTTCTCGCAGTTTCGCTTCGCGGCCATCGTCGTGTCGAACGAATGGTGGCCGATGGCGTCAAGCCTGACGCCCGCGATCCGCTCCAGCGCCTCGCGCCGGATGGCCGCGGCCTCGGTCGCACGATAGTCGGAGGGGATTTCGTGGAAGCGCAGGCGGCCATCGACGAGCGCGCGGACGGTGTCTTCGCGCATCGAGGCGGCGTCGGGGGTCACGGCCTTCAATTTGCTCATCGTTCGGTCTCCCTGTGGATCGGGACCGACTTCAAGTCGGACACGGTGGGGGACGAAAGGCAAAACATGGCGATCTTCAACTCGTGCACGATCCGGTCGATGCGAGCACCTACGCGCTCGGCCGAATCCATCGCGGCCTCGAGAAAGGGTTGCGCCAGCCCGGCGAGGTCGGCGCCCAAGGCGATCGCCTTGGCGACGTCGACGCCGCTGCGCAGGCCGCCACTGCCGATGATCGTGACGCCGTCGATCCGCCGGAGCTGCCGGATCGACTCGGGGGTGGGGATGCCCCATCCGGCGAACAGCTCCCCGATTTCGAGATCGTGCGCCCGCTGCGCCTCGATGCGGGCCCAGCTGGTCCCGCCGACACCCGCGGTGTCCAAGATCTTGATGCCCGCGCCCATCAGCCGCCGTCCCGTGGCTTCGGAGAGGCCGCTGCCGACCTCCTTCGCGATGACCGGGACTTCAAGCTGACGGACGATCTCGGCCATCTTCGGAAGCAGGCCGGCGAAATCGCACTGGCCTTCGGGCTGGATCGCCTCTTGGAGGGGGTTCAAGTGGAGCACCAGCGCGTCGGCCCCGATCATCGAAACGGCGCGCCGGCAGTGCTCGATGCCGTAGCCGTAGTTCAGCTGGATCGCGCCCAGGTTGGCCAGCAGCGGGATCGTCGGCGCCAGGTCGCGCACGTCGAAGCTCGCGGCCTTGTCGGGATCTTCGATGGCCTTGCGCTGGGAGCCGACGCCGAGGGCGACCCCGCGGGACTCGGCGGCCTTCGCCAGGTTTCGGTTGATGCGCTTTGCGATCTCGGTGCCGCCGGTCATGCACGACAGGAGCAGCG
>Ga0193712_1000170_pt1 | contig 11067 bp, 9 predicted proteins | sample H3a1metaG_FD_143053 | JGI IMG/M metagenome (GOLD analysis project Ga0193712, IMG submission 143053) | Soil microbial communities from a riparian zone of the East river system, Colorado, United States - H3a1 | ecosystem: Environmental > Terrestrial > Soil > Riparian zone | place: USA: East River... | reverse complement strand
ACGTCCCCGGCCACGAGGGATTCGTCAAGAACATGCTGGCCGGCGCGACGGGGATCGATGTGGCCCTCCTCGTCATCGCCGCCGACGAGGGGGTTATGCCCCAAACCGAGGAGCATCTCGCCATCGTCGAGCTCCTGGGCGTGCGTCGCGGCGTTCCGGTGTTGTCCAAGCGTGACCTGGTAGACGACGAGTGGCTGTCCGTCGTGCGCGCGGAGGTGGCCGAGCGCCTGAAAGCGAGCCGGGTGCGCTGGGAACCGCCCGTCGCCGTATCGGCACTGACCGGCGCGGGGCTCGATGAGCTGCGCGGCGCACTGGCGCGTGTCGCGGTCGATCTCACCGAACGGCCGGCGCAGGACCTGTTCCGCCTTCCCATCGACCGCGTTTTCGCCGTCGCCGGCGCGGGAACGGTCGTGACCGGGTCGACGTGGAGCGGCACCGTCGCGGTCGGGGACTCCGTCCGGCTGTTGCCCATGAACCGCGAGGCGCGGGTGCGCTCCATCGAGGTTCACGGGGAGGCCGCCGAGCGGGCTGTGCCGGGACGTCGCACCGCGCTGGCGCTCGTCGGCGTCGACAAAGACGAGCTCGACCGCGGTCATGTCGCCGTGACCGGCCCCGGCTGGGCCGCTACCACCACACTGGACGTGGCGCTGGAGCTGCTCCCGGGGGCTCGCAAGCCGCTCGCCGTGCGGTCGCGGATCCGGGTCCACCTGGGTACCGCCGAGGTCTTGGGGCGCGTGGCTCAGGTGCGGGCCATCGCGCCAGGGGAGACCGGTCTCGCCCGGCTGCTGCTCGAAGGTCCGCTCGTCGCGCGCGGCGGCGATCGTTTTGTCGTCCGCAGCTTCTCGCCGGTGACGACGATCGGGGGTGGAGTCGTGCTGGACCCGTTTCCCCCCAAGCGCCCCCGCGTGTCTGAGCGGGGTCTCTCGGCGCAGCAGGCGCCAGGCGAGCGCCTCGCCCGGTGGGTGGAGGAGGCGGGCCTCCGTGGCGTCACGATCCGCGACCTGCCCGTGCGGTTGGGCATCCTTCCAGATGACGTCAGCAAGGTCATCGAAGCGTCGGGGAAGGGCGTCCTGGCGTCGGGCGACATCCTGGTGGCGCGGCGGGCGCTCACCGCTGAAGTGGAGCGGCTCGCGGGGGTCGTTGTGAACCACCACGAGACGCACCCGCTCGACCCTGGATTGTCGCTCCAGGCGTTGCGCGCAGCGGTGACCGTCTCGCCTCGAGGCGGAGAGGTGGCCGCGGCGGTCCTCGACTTGCTGCTCGAGCACGGGGTGAAAAAGCAGGCGTTCGAAGTGGCCGGAGCCGTGGTGCGACGGCCTGGATGGAAGGCGACGCTACAATCGCATGCGGGTGACTCGGGGGACCGGCTCGCGCGCCGCCTCGCCGAGGCCCGGTGGCAGGTGCCCACCGTTGCTGAGCTGCAACAGGAGTTCGCCGATCTCGCCGTGCCGCCGCTCCTCGCGCACCTCGCCCGCGAAGGCGGTGTAGAACAGGTGGACCAGGAGCGTTACGCGGCGAAACCAGCGCTGGAGGAGTTTCGTCGGACCCTCGAGGCAACGCTCCGCGAGCTGGGCCGGGCAACGCCGGCCCAGCTGCGTGATCGGACCGGCCTATCGCGCAAGTACCTGATTCCGCTGCTTGAATGGGCGGACCGGCGGGGGATTACCAAGCGGCAGGGGGACGCGCGGGTTTTGGCGCGCTTGACAGGGGCGGCGGACGGTTCCTAGGTTCAAGTGTCAGTCGCCCTTACTGCGCCCTAACAGCAACTCAAGGAGAGCGGTCTAAACGCATCTTTACGTTCGAAGAGGAGTGGCGGAGATGACGCGGTTTGCCTGGGCAGTGCTGGGGCTCGGGCTTTTGGCGGCGGGGGCACGAGAAAGTCGGGGGCAAGTTGGCAACGCCTCCTCGCCGGTCGAGCTCAGACAGAACTACCCGAATCCGTTTAACCCGGCGACCACGCTGCCGTTTACACTGGGCGGCGAGTTGTTCGCCAATGGTCACCGGCCGAAGGTCTCGCTGAGGATTTACAACGTGTTGGCGCAGCTCGTCGCGCAGCCGATTCTCCAGGGCAGCGGCGAAGTCCTCGACAACACCGAGTTGACCTGCAGCAATGCGGCGGGGTGTAGTTTCACCTGCTACTGGGACGGCAAGGTCCTGAACACGGGACTGGAAGCCGCCTCAGGCGTGTACATCTACCAGTTGATCGTAGATGGGCGACGCTACACAAGAAAAATGATCGTAATGAATCGTAATGAAGGAGGCGGTAACGGGCGGTAAGAGGCGGTAGGGGGCGGTAGAGGCTGTTGCCTTTGCCGCCCCTTTGCCATCCTTACCGGGCGTCTGCCACTCCGGCACATTTGGTCGGCACAGAGGTTGCCCTGGGGGAGGGCGCAATGATCCGACCCGAACGTCTCACGGTCAAGGCCGCTGAAGCGCTTCAACAAGCCGCTTCGCTCGCCCGGACCCACGGCAATCCCGTAGTGAACGACGCCCACCTCTTCCACGCCCTGCTGGAGCAGGAAGAGGGGATCGTCGTTCCCCTACTCCAGAAATCCGGCCTCAACGTCGCCCAGCTCAAGGCCGACACCGAGCGCGAGATCGCGCGGTTCGCGAAACAGTCGGGGAACGGCAGCGAGCCGACGCTGTCGCGCGACGTTTCGAAGGTGCTCGATCGCGCCGACGCAGAGGCGAAGGCCCTCGACGACGCCTACGTCTCTACCGAACACGTCCTCCTGGCGCTGGCCGAGGAGAAGGGCACCACGGCGCGCGAGCTGCTCTCGGCGGCGGGGGTTGATCGGGGCCAACTGCTCGCGGCACTCCAGGGCGTGCGTGGATCTCACCGGGTCACCGACCAGGAGCCCGAGTCGAAGTACCAAGCGTTGCAGCGCTTCACGCGCGATCTGACCGAAATGGCCCGCAAGGGCAAGCTCGACCCCGTGATTGGCCGCGACGAGGAAGTACGCCGCGTGATGCAGGTGTTGTCGCGCCGGACCAAGAACAACCCGGTGCTGATCGGCGAGCCGGGTGTCGGTAAGACCGCGATCGTGGAGGGGCTGGCGCAGCGGATCGTGAACGGCGACGTCCCCGACTCGCTCAAGCAGAAGCATCTCGTCTCCCTCGACCTGGGCTCGCTGATCGCGGGCACGAAGTACCGCGGAGAGTTCGAGGAGCGGCTCAAGGCGGTGCTCAAGGAAATCACGGAGACCGAAGGCAAGTTCATCGTGTTCATCGATGAGCTGCACACGCTCGTCGGCGCGGGTGGGGCGGAGGGCGCGGTGGACGCGTCCAACATGCTCAAGCCCGCGCTGGCGCGCGGCGAGCTGCACGTGATTGGCGCGACGACCCTCGACGAGTACCGGAAGTACGTCGAGAAAGACGCGGCCCTCGAGCGGCGTTTCCAGCCCGTCTTTGTGGGGGAGCCGTCGGTCGAAGACACGATTGCGATTCTGCGCGGCCTAAAGGAAAAGTACGAGATCCACCACGGCGTGCGCATCACCGACAACGCGCTCGTCGCCGCGGCGACCCTGTCGAACCGGTACATCACCGACCGATTCCTGCCTGACAAGGCGATCGATCTCGTCGACGAGGCGGCTGCCCGCTTACGCATCGCGATCGACTCGCTACCGCAGGAGATCGACGAAGTCGAGCGCAAGATCGTGCAGCTCGAGATCGAGCTTCAGGCCCTCGCCAAGGAAAAGGACAAGGCGGGGAAGGAGCGGCGCACCAAGATCGAGCAGGAGCTCGCCGGGCTGCGCGAGCGCTCCAACGCCATGAAGGCGCAGTGGCAAGCGGAGAAGGAAGCGATCACCGCGCTCCAGGCCAAGAAAGCCGAGCTCGAAAAGCTGCGCGGGGAAGCCGAGCAGGCCACGCGCCGCGGCGAGCTCCAGAAGGCCGCGGAGATCGGCTACGGCACGATCCCCGCGACGGAGAAAGAGATCGCGGCGCTCGAGAAGCGGCTCGCCGAAATCCAAAAGAAGGGCAAGTACCTGAAGGAAGAGGTCGACGCCGAAGACATCGCGCAGATCGTCGCGAAGTGGACCGGGATTCCGGTGACGAAGATGCTCGAGTCGGACCGCCAGCGGTTGACTCGGCTCGAGGAGGAGCTGGGCAAACGGGTGATCGGGCAGCCGGAGGCGCTCGCCGCGGTGGCGAACGCCGTGCGGCGCGCCCGAGCCGGGATGCAGGACCCGAACCGACCGACCGGATCATTCATCTTCCTCGGCCCCACCGGGGTGGGGAAGACGGAGACGGCACGCGCGCTGGCCGAGTTTCTGTTTGACGATGAGCGGGCAATGGTTCGCCTCGACATGTCGGAGTACATGGAGAAGCACGCGGTCGCGCGTATGATCGGCGCGCCGCCCGGCTATGTCGGCTACGAAGAAGGCGGTCAGCTCACCGAGGCGGTCCGGCGCCGTCCGTATGCGGTCGTGCTGTTTGACGAGATTGAGAAGGCGCATCCCGACGTGTTCAACGTCCTACTCCAGATCCTGGACGATGGACGCCTCACCGACTCGCAGGGTCGGACCGTGGACTTCCGCAACGCCGTCCTGATCATGACGTCGAACGTGGGGTCACAGTACCTGCTCGAGGCGGAGTCGGTCGAGTGGGAGCAGGTCGAGACCAAGGTGATGGAGCTGCTGCGTCAGAGCTTCAAACCGGAGTTCCTGAACCGCGTCGACGACGTGATCATCTTCCGCCCGCTGTCGCGCGACGACGTCGCGAAGATCGTGGACATTCAGATCAAGCGGGTCGAAGCGCTGCTGCGCGAGCGCAAACTGACGATCGAGATCGCTCCGGCCGCGAAGGAATTGATCGTGGCCGAGGGCTACGATCCCGTGTACGGCGCCCGGCCACTCAAGCGGGCGATCCAGCGGCTGCTGCAGAACCCGCTCGCCATGGCGGTGCTCGAAGGGAAGTACGCCGACGGGGATCGCATCAGGGTGGACCGCGCGAAGGACGGGAAGTCCGTCACGTTCGAGAAGGTTCGTGGCTGACGCCGGTATCTCGGCGGCCCTGGAACAGGCTCGGCACGCGGCGGGGCTGGACGAAGTGCCCGTCGGCGCTGTGGTGATGCAGGGCGGTCGCATTGTCGCGCGGGCGCACAACGAGACCGTGCACCGTAGCGATCCCACCGCGCACGCGGAGTTGCTGGTCGTGCAGCGCGCGCTCCAAGCTCTCGGTACAGATCGCCTGGACGACTGTACGCTCTATGTGACCCTCGAGCCGTGCGCGCAGTGCGCCGGCGCGATCGTGCTCGCCAAGGTCGGCAAGCTGGTGTTCGGCGCCTACGACGATAAGGCGGGGATGTGCGGCTCGGTGGGGGATCTGGTACGGCACCCCCGCTTGAATCATCAAGTGGAAGTGGTGGGTGGGGTCGAGGCGGAAGCGTGCGGGGCGCTGCTTAAGGCATTTTTTGCATCGCGACGCTGAGTTGCGCGTCCGTTACGTAAGGGGCCGGCCCGAGTCGCAACACGTCGCCACGATAATCAGTCCAGACCCCCTCTTTCTTGAGGATGTCGTGCAGCCGTGGCGCTTCCGCTGAAGGGAATGCGAGGAACCCCGCCAATCTAGCGATCGCCACATCGGGCTCGAAGTCGAGCCCGACGGCCAGCGCGCCCACCTGGTGCTGACTCAACTCCCGCAGTTTCTCCGGCGTGAGCTTCTGCTCCTCGAAGAACGTGAACACCGCCGCACCGCGGTAATGACTCGTGAAGTCATAGGTCGCCCCGGCAAACCGCGCCGGCCCCGGCCCATACTCCACCCGTCCACTCGGCGCCCTACTGAGATCCGTGAACTCGCTGAACCACCCCGTCACGACTGGCCGTAACGTCGTATCGGCAGGAAAGCGCAGAAACGCATTGCCAGGCCCGAGCTGGCAATACTTGTAACCACCCCCCACGACGTACGCGCGCTCCAGCCCCTCCGTCTTAAGTGAGAACGGCACCGCGTTGAGCGCGTGATAGGTATCTACCAACAGCTCAGCACCCACCCGCTCGCACGCCGCGAGCACCGCCCGAAGATTCGGCACGATGTGCGCGTTGGTGTACAGCACCGCCGAGACCAGCACCGCCGCCGTGCGATCGTCCACTGCCTCGGCGACCCGCTCAGCCAACGTTGCTGCCGGCCCGCTCACAACCTTCACAACCTCCACACCCTCCTCCGCCAGTCTATCCAGCTGGCGACGAATCGTGTGAAACTCGCCGTCCGTAGTGACGAGCTTGGGACGCTTGCGGAGGGGTAGGGCAGACAGAAACCGCACGACGAGCTCGTGTGTGTTCGCCGCCAACGCAATCCGATCTGGTGAATCGTCGAGCAGCCGCGCGAACCCGCACCGCACCTCATTCGCCTTCTCGAAGGCCTTTTCCCAAACGTCGTCTACTAGCTCGGCGGTATCGAGCCATGCCTGCTGCTGGGCTTCGAAAGCGACGTCTGGCCAAGCCTGGTGGGAGTGTCCGGTAAGAAGAATTCGCTCCGTTACACGAAAGCGGCTGTAATGCTTGGCGAGTTCTTCTGGCTTGATCACAGCTCTGATCGAATCGCCCAAAGATCCGGAAACGCCGGCTGATTGATCGTGGTCATCAGGTACTCAGCACCTGCAGAACCTCCAGTCCCTGCTTTCGTACCGATGGTCCGCTGTACCATCTTCACGTGCCGGTAGCGCCACTCCATGAAGCCTTCATCGAGGTCCACCAGACGCTCGCAGATCTGCGCCACGCTGTGGTTGGTGCGGTACACGTCGATGAGAATGCGCTGCAGCTCCGGCGAGGGCGCGAGCGGCTGCGTGACGTCGCGCCCCTGCAGCTCACGAGGCACCACGTACCCATTCGCCGTCAGATAGGCGAGGAATGCGTCCCACAGAGTGGGCTCTTTGAAGCGGGCCTCCACGCGGCGCCGCGGCTCGCTGCCCTCCGGATACCGCTCGAACGACGGGCGGCCTTTCTTGCCCATGACAAACTCGATCTCGCGAAACTGGTGCGATTGAAACCCGCTCCCCGATTCGAGCCGGTCGCGAAACGACAGGAAGTTGAGTGGCGTGATCGTTTCGAGCACGTCGATCTGCGCGACGAGGGTCTTGAGGATCGTGAGGACGCGCTTGAGCGTGTGGCCGGCGAGCGCCGTGTCGTTGGCGCGCAGCAGTCGCTGCAGGTGGTCCAGCTCGTGCAGGACCTCCTTGAACCACAACTCGTACACCTGATGGATGATGACGAACAGCGTCTCGTCGTGCTCGAGCGCGCCGGGACGCGGCTGCTGCAGAGACAGGAGTTCGTCGAGCTTCAGGTAGCTCGCGTATGTGACCGGCATGGGGCTCCCTGTTGAGGCTCGGGAGCCTAAGCTAGCATCGCACCGTGAAGAGGTATAGCTGGCGCTGGGTGGCGTGCCGCACGGCCCGGAACGCGAAGCCGAGGTGCTCGAACATCCGCTCCCACGCCCTGAGCGGCAGGACCTGCGCGCCCTTGGGTTGCACGCGGTCGCGCAGCTCGCCGAGCAGCGACGGGTCGCCGGGGACCCGGCCCAGGCGCGCCGCCAAATCGGGATCGAGACCCTGGAGCGCCTGCCGCAGGTTTTCGAGGTCGCGCGTCAGGCGGGCACGAAACGCGTTGCGGCCGGCGAACGAGAGCTCTGCCTGTTCGTCCGCGTCCTCGCCATACACGTCCTCGATGATCAATATCCGCCCGCCCGGCCGCACGAGTTGGCGACACAGGGCGAGGAACGCCACGCGATGCAGGCCGCCTCCATCCGTGGCGCACAACGGCACCGTCTGGAGGAAGCGCGGCAGGATGAGGAAGTCGGCGCGGAGCCCTTGCAGCGCCTCGCCGATCGCTCGGCTGTCGAGCTCGAAGGGGGCGGTGAAGATCGCCCCGCCGTTGACACCGCCGCGGCTCAGCTTACACGTCGCGATGGCGACATCGGCCTCCGAGCGGTCGAAGCCGTGGTACACGGCGTCGCGCCGGGTGGTGAGCGCGGCCAAGGTGAGCCCGCCAGTGCCGCACCCGAACTCGATGATGCGCGGTCGGGCTACCGGCGTCCGCAACTCCTCGCACACCAGCTCCCGAAACGCACTGTCGTCGAAGAGGTACGGTTGCAGGACGTCGCGGATCGCCGCTTCGCGCACGTCGCCCAACACTTGCTGCGGGTTGCGCGGCGGCGGAACCGTCGGCGGGCGCAGCGGGGCGCGCGGTTTGTAAAGACTCGGCGTCGTCACACCGAGTGGAATTCGCAAGAAGCGCGCCGATTGGCGTGCGCGTGACCTGAGGCTCTGGTCACAGCACTTGTGGCGGGCGCGCGGCAGTTTGGGTGGCGCCGGCGCCACAGCGGCTTAACGGACGCCCCGGCCGCAGCTTAGCGCGCGCGGCCGGTTGATTGAGGGGGGACCCGCGGCTAGTTTCCTCCGCCGACGCTGGACGGGTGGCCGAGTGGCTGAAGGCGCACGCTTGGAAAGCGTGTTAACGGGCAACCGTTACGTGGGTTCGAATCCCACCCTGTCCGTCCTGATAACAAAGACGCCTAGACGCTCAGACGCCTAGCGGTACGCAGGTTGTAGGCTGGAGGAAGTCTTGTCGTTGCTTTTCCTAGGCGTCTCGACGTCTGTGCGTCTGAGCGTCTAGTAGTTCAGGACAGGTGGCCGAGTGGTTGAAGGCGCCGGTCTCGAAAACCGGTATGCCCGTAAGGGTATCGAGGGTTCGAATCCCTCCCTGTCCGTTTCCCCGTGAGCATCTGGAGTCTTGGCGCGCTCGTGTACGTGGTGGCACGGACGGTCATCGCCGCCGTGCTGCTCGTGCTGGCCCTCCGTCGTCGCACCCCGGGCATCATCGCCGCTCAGGCGATGTCCGACGCGGCGGTCGCGCTGCTCGTCACGGCGTACGCCCTTCACCCGCTCCGCGCCGCCCTGGGCTGGCTGAGCGTCCCGCTCTTCTTGTACTTCGTGGCGTGGGAGGGGCTCGCCGCGGCGCGACGCATCAGCGCGATCGGGGAAACGCCGGACGAGCCGTTGTCCGACGCCGAGCTGCTTGGTGGGATGTCCCAGTGGGTATGGGACCTCGGCGGTTTGGCTCCCGCATTCATCATGGGGGTGCTTGTCGCCGGGGCGATCATCTTGCCGGGCGAATGGGATTTGCCCGGGTCACCATCAGCGCTGAGTTGCGCGCCGGCGGAGGTCCATCCCGGGGATGATCTGATCCTCCGTATGCGAACACCGCATGGCGGTGACCTCGGCGTCTTCACGCCAGGCCACGGCTACCTCATCATCCGATCGCCGGTCGCCGCCGGCTCGGTGCCGCAGGCGCAGCGCTTCGAGAATCAGCGTCTCCTCGCCCTCCCGACGGAGGCTTTCACCGGCCGCCGGCGCCATGCGCCGCCCGATGAGCCGGTCTTTGCCGATTCCGGCACCTACACGTTCAGCATGAGCGCGTACCGGGATCCGACCTTGGCGTTCACCTGCGTCGTACGCTACCGGCCGTGAGACTTCCTTACGGCGCCGGTGCGATGATCGAGAATCCAGCGCTCGTGGCCGATGTCGCCCCCGTGGCGGTCGCCACGAGCGTGTACCCGCTCCCGACCTTGGTGACGCTCAGGTCGCCGAATCTCGCGATGCCGGAGACGACGTCCACCGTTGGCGTCCCATTGAGAAAGGCGCCGCTGGGGTTCGCTCCGAAGGCGACGGACACGGACCCGACGAAGTTCGGGTCGGTATTCCCGAGCGTATCTCGCACCGCGACTTGAATCGCCGGTGTGATGACGTCGCCGGTCGCGGCGTCGGACGGCTGGACGATGAACGCCACGCTGTGATCGCTGCTGCCGCCGCCCGTGCCCCCGCAGCAGATGCCGGTCACCAAACTGCCTGTGGGATCGCACGCGGCGACCGCCACCGCCACCACGAGTGCTGCCCACCTGATCGGATGCATTGAGGCCTCCTTCCTCTTACCTTTGCTCGCCGTGAACTCCCCTGTCCTCGTCGCTGCCGAGCTCAAGGGCCTGCTCGAGCCAGACCAGCTCGCCGGCCTCGACGTCACGTGGCTGCCGGCCGACCAGGCGACCCCCAAAGGGGACTGGCTCGCCATCGTCCCGCTGCTGTCGCGCTGGATGGGCGGGACCGAGCTGAAGCAGCTTCCCAAGCTCCGCATCGTTGCTAACTGCGCCGTCGGGTACGACAACGTCGACGTGGTCGCAGCCGAGATGCGCAAGGTGATCGTCACCAACACCCCCAACGTCCTCACCGATGCGACGGCCGACCTCACCTGGACGCTGATCCTCGCGTGCGCGCGGCGCCTCGTCGAAGCCATCGATCTCGTGCGCGGCGGGCGATGGGCCGGGTGGCACCCCGAGCTGCTGCTCGGCGTCGAGCTGCGCGGACGCACGCTGGGACTTTTCGGGGCGGGGCGCATCGGCCAGGCCGTCGGTCGCCGCGCGGTGACGTTCGGCCTTCGCATCATCTATGCCGCCCGCACGGCCAAGACCGATTTCCAGCGGGACACCGGCGCCGAGCGGGTGGATTGGAGTCGCCTCCTGACCGAGAGCGACATCCTGAGCCTGCATGCGCCGTCCACGCCGGAGACCAAGGGCATCATCAATAGCGACACCCTTGGGCGCATGAAGCCGGGGGCGATTCTGGTCAACACCGCGCGTGGCGACCTGGTCCGCGAAGAGGCCTTGGCGATCGCACTGGAAGAGGGCCGGCTCGGCGCCGCCGGGTTGGATGTCTATGCCGACGAGCCCGCGATTCACCCCCGTCTGCGCGCTGCCCCGCGCACCGTGCTCCTGCCGCACATCGGCAGCGCCACGCACGACACGCGCCGCAAGATGGCGGCGATCGCTGTGGCGAACGTCCAGGCGGTGCTGCAGGGGAAGGCGCCGTTGACCCCGGTCTTCGGTGGAACCGTGCCCTAAAGGGCCGGCTCGGCCGCCGCACACGCCCTGAAGGGCGCAGGCTCGGGGCCGAGCCGGCGCTTCAGCGCACGGATCAAATAGGCGCCCCTTTGAACCCCTGCTCACCTGAGGTAGCTTTCTCGCTTGAGATGCCCCCAAAGTCAGAACGCACGATCCTCCTAGACGCCCGCGCGATGTCGCGGG
>Ga0193712_1000169_pt1 | contig 11160 bp, 12 predicted proteins | sample H3a1metaG_FD_143053 | JGI IMG/M metagenome (GOLD analysis project Ga0193712, IMG submission 143053) | Soil microbial communities from a riparian zone of the East river system, Colorado, United States - H3a1 | ecosystem: Environmental > Terrestrial > Soil > Riparian zone | place: USA: East River... | reverse complement strand
GAACTGGCGGACCTGGGCCCGTATCTCTTCCAGGTGATCCTCTTCGATGCGCCCACTGAGCCGCAGCATCGCGATCCGACCGTCGGACGACGTTGCGATTTTCAGGGTCATCGACGGGAGTCGCATGCCATACGCGGCCCAGCGGAAGGCAAACGCCGCGCCAGGACTAACCGCTTGGGCGACCGACAGTTGGTTTTTTCGACGATGCCAACCGGTTGGCATTTGCCAGGTGGTCAGCCCGGTGCGGTCAGCTTTTGCGGAAGGCGAGTTTGTTGATGTTCAGGTTGCGGATTTTCCATTCGAGCGTCTGGCGCGGAATGCCGAGCTTCGCGGCCGCGCCGCGCGGGCCAGCCACCCGTCCGTGGGATGCGGTGAGGGCGGCCTCGATCAACGCCTTCTCACCATCGACCAGGGTAGCCACCTGGAGCGCCGTTCCATTCGAGGGTTGGCGCCGCTTCTTCGGGAGCCAGGACTCGTCGATGCTGAACGTCTCGCTTTCGCACAACACCACGGCACGCTCGATCACGTTTTGCAGCTCGCGCACGTTGCCGGGCCAGTCATAGGCCTGCAACCGCTGTAATGTCTGCTTCTCGATCCTGCGGATATTCTTGCCTGCCTGCTTCGCGAAGCGGTCGACCATGTATTCGACCAGGATGGGAAGGTCCTCGGCGCGCTCCCGGAGCGGCGGCAGGCGAATCGGAAAGACGTTCAGCCGGTAGAACAGGTCCTCGCGGAACGTGCCGCGCTCTACCATGGAATCGAGATCCCGATTGGTCGCCGCGAGCACGCGCACGTCCACGGCGATCGGATGCGTACTTCCCACCCGCTCGATCTCCCGCTCCTGCAGCACGCGCAGGAGGGCCACCTGCGTCTCAGCGGGGAGATCGCCGATTTCATCCAGGAAGATCGTCCCGCCATCGGCGGCCTCGAACCGACCGAGGCGTCGCTGCAACGCACCGGTGAACGCGCCCTTCTCGTGTCCAAACAGCTCCGACGCAATCAGCGAGGTCGGGATGGCGGCGCAGTTCACGCGGATGAATGCCGCAGCCGACCGGCGCGAGCGCTTGTGAATGGCGCGGGCCAGCAGCTCCTTACCGGTCCCCGTCTCGCCCAGGATGAGGACCGTGGAATCCGTCAGCGCCACCTTGGCCACTTGCGCGAGGACGCGTTCGAGCGCCGGGGAGGAGCCGACGATCTCCTCGAACATCGAGGCGCGGTCCAAGTCTTCCCGCAGCGCGATCGTCTCGTTGCGCATGCGATCCTCGGTCCTCCTGCGATCGTCGATATCGCTACAAGCGAGATACCACCGAATCAGCTGCCCCTGGTCGTCGCGGAGTGGATTGTACCGCACCAGAAACCAACGATAGGTCCCGTCGCCCCTCCGGAGCCGCATCTCCAGCTCGTAAGCGGCGGGCTTCGCCACCGAACGATCGACCAAAGCCTTGACCCGATCGAAGTCGTCCGGATGCACTTCCGGCCCAAAACTTCTCTGGCGCCATTCCTCGAGGGTGACGCCGTAATAGGCGAGCGCAACGCGGTTCGCATATAAGCGTTCGCGCCTGGGGCCCAAGACACCGATGATCTGCGGCGCCAGGTCGAGTATTTGCCGGAGTTCCACCTCGCTCTTGCGCAGCGCCGCGGTCAGTTGCTCTTGATCCGTTACATCGATTCCGGTCCCGACGAATCCGTCGCCATTGGTCGCGGAAACCCCGACGCAACGGACGTGGCGGATCGTTCCATCCGGTCGGACAATTCGCTTCGTGAAGTCGAATCCACCGTGGCCCACCAGCATCTGCTCGATTTCATGCGCGACGAACGCCCGATCTTCCGGGTGGACTAGCGCTATGTACTCAGATGTGGTCGGGGCCTTGCCGTCCGGATCGAGGCCGTGGATCGCAAACAATTCGGTCGACCAATACGTGAAGCCGCCCGCGTCGAAGGCCCAGCTCCCCGTATGAGCCAGCCGCTGTCCCTCAGCGAGGTAGAACTCCGCCCGGCTGCGGTCGCCAATGTGGATGGTCGTCACGCGGGAGATATACGCCACGCTGGCCGATTGGCAATTGCCAATGGGTTGGCGCCGTCTCAGAAGCCAAGTCTACGTCAGGGAAGCAGATAGCTGTGGCCCGGCGATTGCGATACTCCGCCTGAACGAATTGAACCTGTGTACCCAAGCGGAGGCCAGGCGATGGAGCAGGTCGTGGTGATACATCCGCTCGACCCGGACGATGCGTCGATGATCGATCGGATTCGAACCGCAACGCGCGCGCAGAAAGGCGCGCGGTGGACGATCGAGGCGCGACAAGGGTACGACGCGTTGCTGGAGGGTGTGCCGCCGAGTGACGGCGTGACATTCGAGCCGGGCACAGTCGGCGGCGTCTCGGGCGTCTGGGTTCGCCCTGCCTCAAGGCGATCGGACGAGGCAATTCTCTATTTGCACGGCGGGTGGTTCCACGCGGGAAGCGCCAGGGCGTATCGCCACCTGGTCGGACACATCGCCACGAGGGCAGGCACGAGAGCATTTGTCCCGGACTATCGACTGGCTCCTGAGCATCCCTTCCCTGCAGCCGTTGATGATGTGCTGGCGGCGTACCGCGGGATGGCCGACAGCGGGATACGCCGGATGGCCGTCGCCGGAGACTCTGCCGGAGGGAATCTGGCGCTGGTACTCGCCTCGAACGTCGCCGCCAAAGCGGTCGTTGCGTTGTCGCCCGTCACCGATTTGACGCTCTCGGGCGCTACGTACGAGACGCGGGCGGAGGCCGATCTATATTTTACGAAGCAGCAAGTGGCCGACCTGGTGCATTCCTATCTCGGGAGCGCCGACGCGAACGATCCACTGGCGTCGCCGCTCCACGGACGGTTGTCCGGGTTGCCTCCGATCCGCATTCACGTCGGCGATGACGAAGTGCTGCTCGATGACTCACGACGATACGTCGAGCGGGCCAGTGCCGCCGGCGTCGATGTGCGGCTGGATGTATGGATGGGCCTGCCGCATGGATTTCCCGCACTCATCGGAGCGGTCAAGGCGTCCGCGCAGGCACTGGATGCGATGGGCCTGTTTCTCACTGAAAGGCTGAAGGCTGGTACATGACGAGCGATCGAACGATTCTCCTCACCGGAGTGACAGGCCATCAGGGCGGCGCGGTCGCGCAGGCGCTGCGGGGCGCCGGGTTCTCTCTGCGCGGCCTGACGCGCAAGCCGGACAGCGAGCGGGCGACGGCGCTGGCGCGCCAGGGCGTCAACGTCGTCAAGGGCGATCTCGACGACGAGGCGACGCTGCGCCGCGCGTTGGCCGGCGCGTGGGGCGTCTTCGGCGTGCAGAACACGTGGGAGGCGGGCGTCGAGCGGGAAGAGGCGCAGGGCAAGCGTCTGGCGACGCTGGCGCGCGAGGCCGGCGTCGAACACTACGTCTACACATCCGTGGGATCGGCGCACAAGCGGACGGGCATCCCGCACTTCGACAACAAGTGGCGTATCGAGGACACCGTGCGCGGCCTCCGCTTCCCCTCGCATGTGATCCTGCGTCCGGTGTTCTTCATGGAGAACCTGCTCGCGCCCTTCAGTCTCCAGGGCTCCACGCTGGCCTCGGCGCTCGGGCCCGGCACGAAGCTCCAGATGATTGCGGTGGACGACATTGGCTGGTTCGGCGCGCGCGCGTTCACCGACGCCGCCGCCTTGAACCGCCGCGAGATCGATCTCGCCGGGGACGTACGAACCATGCCGGAGGCGGCGGAGATCCTGACGGAGGCGCTGGGTCGGCCGATTGCGTTCGCGCAGACGCCAATCGAACAGGTCCGGCAGTACAGCGAGGATACGGCGTTGATGCTGCAGTGGTTCGAGCGCGTCGGCTACAGCGCCGACATCGCTGGCCTGGAACGCGAGTTCGGCCGCGCGCTCACGAAGCTCCCCGACTGGGCACGCCGCCACGCACGACCAAACGGGCGCTGAAGCTTGCCGGGCGTTCCGCCTATGGACTCTGCGTCAACGCCTGGTACTCGGGATGACGGGCGATGTAGGAAGCGACGAAGGGGCAGAGCGCGATAACGGCGAGGTGCTCCGAGCGCGCATACTCCAGGCCGGCATGCGCCATCACGTCGGCGATCCCCCGGTGCCGGTAAGCCGCCGGAACCTCGGTGTGGACGAAGTAGATCTTCCCGGGGGCGCGCCGGTACTGGAGTACGGCGCGCTCCCCGTTCAGCTGCGCGTGAAACTCATGCGCGCTGACGTCGTGTTCGACGACGATGTCGTCCGGATGGCGAGTCGTGATAGTTCCTCCAAGGTGCCATCATTTTCCTCGGCCCGCTGGCGTGCGCGAGTTGGACTGTTCCCAGTTGACGAACAGAAACCCGCCGGGCGCTGCGAACTTCGGCTCGCCTGGTCCGGGTAGGACCTGGAGCTGTAGCTCTTCGATCGGGTTCTTCGAGCAATCCCAGCAGGAGAGCGCGAAGTCACGGTCCCGCCGGGTGCGTGACAGCAGCATCACGTGCACCATCGCATTGTCGGTCACCAACGCGTCGTTCTTGTAGAGGTGTCCGAATGCCCACAGCGCCACGGCGCTGTTGATCGTGGGTACGAGCGGCGTGTGCACGGCGGTGCTCCCGTGATAATAGAGGCCCAGGATCACGCCGCCGAAGCGCGGATGATGCGGCACGTCCTTTGTCTGCACGCGGTCGAGTACCAGTTTCCAGCGTGCCCCGTCCTGGGTCGTGAATGCGGCGTTGCCGTCCACCGAGTCGCGCACCGCGCCCTTGTCCCAGGCCGTGAACGTGAAGGTCCCCGCGATCGGGGTCACATTGTTCGAGTAGGGACCGTTCTTCACCTGCGACTCGAGTCCCTCCCGCTCGTCGCCGAACTGCCGCAGAATCGGCGCGGCGCTGTCCGGGAAGGGGAACGGACCCGGGAGGATCTGGATGACTGGCCCGCCACCCGTCACCTGGATCGCCTCAACCCCCTGCCCCTCGACCTCGAAGGCATGCGGGATGTTGCCGGCGTTGGTGACAGCTAACGTCACGGCGAACAGGAACCCGGCCACGTTCCAGGACGGTACAGCGTGCGCGGAATTCATACGCGATCTTCCTCCGGAGAAAGGGTGACGGCAGTGTGGTCACTGCTGGAGACTCCGGGGACAGCAGGGTTATTCCGCCGGGAATAAACCCGCCACCCGCGAAGTCTTCTCCCGAAGGCCTCCGCGACACGATGAGGACCGGTTGGACTCCAGCGCGCTGACGCGATTCGAAGCCGCCGTGCTGCCGCACCTCGACGCCGCGTACACGCTGGCGCGCTATCTGACGAGGAATGCGCACGATGCCGAAGACGTGGTGCAAGACGCCTGCCTGCGGGCGCTCAAGTATTTCGACAGCTTCCGCGGCGAGGAGGGGACGAGCGCGCGCGCCTGGCTGCTCGCGATCGTGCGCAACACCGCCTACACCTGGCGGCGGCGCCGCGGCGGCGCCGCGCTCGCCACCGAGTTCGACGAGACGCAGCACAGTCCGGTCGAAGTGGATGACCGACCAGACAAGGAGTTACTCGCTCGCGCACTCGACCGTCTGGCGCCGGAGTTCCGGGAGGTGATCGTGCTGCGCGAAATTGAAGGATTGTCGTACAAGGAGATCGGCGACGTCGCAGGCGTGCCGGTCGGCACCGTGATGTCACGGCTGTCCCGCGCCCGCGCGCGCCTCCAGGAGGCGCTGCGTGAAACGGAGCGGCCGTGACATGACCCATCCTGGCTTCGAAGCACAGCTGGACGCGTACCTCGACGGCGAGCTGGCTGCCGGCGACGCGCATGAACTAGAAGCGCACATTGCCCAATGCCCCGAGTGCGCACGGTTCCGGGATGGGCGGCTGGAGTTGCGCGCCGCGATCAGCGCGCGGACACCTGCGTTTCAGGCGCCGGACGCCCTGCGCGAGCGCGTGCGGGCGGCGCTCAGAACCGAAACGCGGGGGCGCGCGCCGCGTCGATTGGGGTGGCAGGGAGTGTGGCGCCCGCTGGCACTGGCGGCGTCACTCGTGGTTGTCGCGCTGGGCAGCTGGAATCTCGCGCTCGAGCGCGCGGCTGGCCGGGCGTTGGCCGATGATGTGCTCGCGAGCCACATCCGCTCGCTCATGCCCGGCCACCTCACCGATGTGCTCTCATCCGATCAGCATACGGTGAAGCCCTGGTTCAACGGCCGGCTCGACTTCTCGCCCCCCGTGTACGACTTCGCCGCGCAGGGCTACCCCCTGCTCGGCGGCCGGCTCGACTACGTGGACGGGCGGACGGTCGCGGCGCTGGCGTACGGCCGCCGCAAGCACCTGATCAACGTGTTCCTGTGGCCCGTCGCGCGCAGGCCGAGCGGAGCGCCCACGACCCGCGACCGCCAGGGCTATCACCTGCTCCACTGGACGACCACGGACTACACGTATTGGGTTGTGTCAGACCTGGGCCGGGAAGAGCTCCACGATTTCGCGCGCCTGGTGCAGCAGGTCGATTCTCCTCAGCCCGCGGCGCGGTGAATGGCGGCGCGGATGCGCTGATAGGTGCCGCAGCGGCAGACGTTGCCGGACATCCCTGCGTCGATGTCGTCGTCACTGGGCTTCGGTGTCGTAGCGAGCAGCGCTGCGGCCGACATGATCTGGCCGGGCTGGCAGTAGCCGCATTGCACGACGTCGAGCTCGCGCCCTCAATGGTGGTAATGGCGCCGTCGCCGATGCCGTCGACAAGGGTGATGCAGGAGCGCACCGCTACGCCGTCGATGTGCACGGTACAGGCTCCGCACAGCGCCACGCCGCAGCCGAACTTCGTGCCGGTCATGCCGAGCACGTCGCGCAGCACCCAGAGCAGCGGTGTCTCGCCGTCGACATCGACCTTGCGCGCGACTCCGTTAATGTTGAGCGTGATGGCCACGGTCGTCTCCAGCACAATGGGTAGTCACACGGGAAATCTTGCGGTCTTGTTTACGCTTGTCCATTAGCTACTCCCGGCCGCTCGACGGTATCAGGGCCATCGCCATCCTGGCCGTGATCCTGTTTCATATCTCGCCCGCGGCACTCAAGGGCGGGTTCCTCGGCGTCGATGTGTTCTTCGTCCTCTCCGGGTTTCTGATCACCTCCATCGTCCTGCACGACATTCGCGAGGGCCGCTTCTCACTCCGGGAGTTCTATCTCCGCCGGGTGCAGCGGCTGTTGCCCAACGTGCTCCTCACCGTGGCGGCCGTCATCCTGCTCTGGACGCTGTTCATGCCGGCGTCCATGGCGATCCAGGCCGGCCGTCACGGTCTCTGGACGCTCTTCTATCTCTCCAACGTGTTCGCCTGGCACAATCTCGGCGGGTACTGGGGCGATGCCGCCGAGTGGGCGCCGTTGCTGCACACCTGGTCCCTCGGCGTCGAGGAGCAGTTCTATCTGTTGTTCCCCGCATCAATCGTGTGGCTCGCACGGAGGCAAGGGACTCGGATCGTCGCCTGGCTCGCCGTTGTGACCTGTCTCAGCTTCGGACTCTGGATCTATGGAAGCGCCACCGATCCGGTGGCAACCTTTTACCTGCTGCCGACCCGTCTCTGGCAGCTGCTGCTCGGCGCTACGCTGGCGGCGCAGCGAACTCGCCGGCTCGGACCGATGGCTCTCGAGGCCATAGGGTGGACCGGTCTTGGCATGATCGTCACCAGTTTTCTGTTCATCCACGAGGCCAATGAATTCCTGGGCATGGTCACGCTGCTCCCCACGGCCGGTACGGCACTAGTCCTCGTGGCGGTCGCTCATGACAAGACTACGATCGCGCGGCTGTTGTCGGTCCCGTTCCTGGTGAAAACGGGAGTGCTCTCTTACTCGCTCTACCTGTGGCATTGGCCACTGATTACGCTCGGCAAAATCCAGGCTGATCTCTATGGTGTGCCGCAACTCGCCGGGGCGATTGCCGGCGCGGTCGCCGGCATCGTGCTGGCCTGGGCAGCGTACGCGATGGTCGAACAACCGCTGCGGCAACGCGGGCCGGGCCGGTCGCGACGCATCGCGACGATCGCTGCCGGGTATTGCACCGTGGCTCTCGTTTCCCTGCTGGTGATCTTCCGCGATGCGGTGCCCGACCCGACCCACCGCTTCGATACCCCGTCTTTCTATGGCCTGCTGTACAGCGCGGGCAAGACCGACGACCCCCGCCGGGTCACCAAATCCAGCCGGTATCGAGACGTCTATTTTCCGCCCCAGCCTCCGGGCTCCGATGACGCGTGGCGATCGGGCGGAATCATTCATCTGTACGGAGGAGGATCTCCGAAAGTCGTGGTGATGGGCGACTCTCACGCACTCATGTATTCGAGACTGGTTGACACCATCTGCAAGGAGATGGGGCTGTCAGTCGCGTTCCTCGGCGTAGACCGAACGCCGGTATTTTTCACGGCCAGGGTCAATCCACTGTTTCCCTCCCGCCGCGAAGCCCGTGAGTTCGATGAGGCGCGAATGCAATGGCTCAAGCAATGGCATCCTGATGCGGTCTTTCTCATCGATTCATGGGACCGCGAGGAGCCAAAGCTGTTCGCTGAGAAGCTTCAGCCGTTCCTCAGGGACGTAAGCCCGTTGGCGCGTCGCATCATATTCGTCGCCCAGGTCCCCGTGGCGAAGTGGGGCGAGAAGTTCAACTTGCGCGAGTTCATGATCTGGCGCATGAGGCCGGGCCACGATTTCCCCCGGTTAGACGCCGACCCGAAGGAGCCGGTGCGAAAACAGGACGTCGCGGAGGCGGAGGCGCTCACAGCAGTGTTCCCCAACGTCCGCGTGCTCAGGGCCGATCTGCCCTTCTACCGGGAGGACGGCTCTATCCGATGGGCGTCGGGCCGTTCCTTCTTTTACGCTGATGACGATCATCTGACCGACGTGGGAGCCGAGCAGAATCGGGCGCTGTTCACGAGTGCAATCATCGAGGCTGGGACCAAATGAGAAAGCTCATTGTTTCCGAGTTCGTCACACTGGACGGCGTCATGCAGGCGCCGGGTGGTCAAGACGAGGATCGCGATGGCGGATTTACGCACGGCGGCTGGACGTTGCCGTACTGGCACGATGACATTGGCAAAACCTTCTTCGCCTTGATGCAAGATTGCGATACGTTGTTGCTGGGCCGGCGCACCTACGTGACACACGCCGCGGCATTCGAACCGATGCCCGTAGGGGACCCGTTTGGCGACATGATGAATGCACCGAAGAAGTACGTGGTATCGAGGACCCTCAAGCAGCCGACCTGGCGCGACACCACGATCATCCGCGACAACGTGATCGAGTCGGTGCGCGCGCTAAAGGCGCAGCCCGGGAAGAACATCCTGACGGACGGCAGCAGCCAGCTGGTCCACGCCCTGTTCGCCCACGATTTGGTCGACGAGCTGCACTTGCTGGTGTATCCCCTGACCGTGGGGAGCGGCAAGCGCGTCCTGCCGGAAGGACTGCATGCGACATTCGGCCTAAAGTCCGCGCATCCGTACCCGAGCGGCGTGGTGGGGCTGCATTACGTGAGAGCCTAGAGGACGGAGCCGAGGCGGCAGGTGAAGCCTGGGAGCACATCCTCGCCGCTCAGGTTTTCGTCCTCTTGAACGCTCCCCTCGGATCCGTCGGGGCGGTAGATGCGGGCGCGGCGGCGTTCGGAGTCGATGACCCAGACGAGGCGAACGCCGGCTTCGAGCCAGTCGCCGACCTTCGCAAGTGTTTCTCCAGGACGGTCATCGGGGGAAAGGACTTCCACGACGAGGTCGGGGGCCAACTCGGGAAACCCGCTGGCGACAGGGCCGGGGAGGCGTTCCCACCGAACGAAGGCAATGTCCGGCGCTCGAACGGTATCGGGGGCTCGGAATAGCGTAAATCCCGTCTCAGCGGCAACGAGCTGCCCAGAACCCGCACCCTCAACGTGCGCGCCAAGTCGAAGGGTCAGGTTCATGGTTACTCGGCCGTGGTTGTAACCGGCCGGTTCGCGAACAATCACAACCCCACGAACCAGCTCTGTTCGTTTGTTGGGAATGTTCGCGTACAGCAACTCCTCGGCGGTCATCAGCGTGGCGGGCATGGGGGGAACGTAGGCGCGCTCGGCTGGCATGGCAAGGAAAGACTAGCGCGTCGGCATCAACGACGCGTCAACAGCGCTCAGTGCGCGGCGCGTCCCAGAGTCTTCTCGATGACGCGGATCAAGTCATGGGCAGCGCCATGGACGGCCTGCTCGATGGTCATCGCATGACGGGTCACCGCGATCGGCTGGCGCCCCTTGAGGCGGGCCTCCAACATGCAGCGCTTCTCGTTCTGGCCATGCTTGGGGCCGTTCTCGTCGCCGAGGTGAACCTCGACGCGCGTGATCCGATCACTGAATCGCTCCAAGACATCCACGACCACGCCGGTAACCTGCGCGGCCATTGCCTCGCGACCTTCGATGTTGTGATCGGTATTGATCTGGACCTGCATGTGCGCTCCTGTGCTGGTGAGTCGTAGCACGTTACCAGCGGGCATTGCCGATCCAACATCGCTCAAAAGGATGACGCTGCAATACGAATCATGGCCGCGAGGCTGCGCTCGACGTCGTCCTCCGTGGTCGCCCACGACGACACGCTGATCCGCATCGCCGTAGCCCCGCGCCATTTCGTGGCTCCCGCCCAGCAGGTGCCATCCGCCTGGATCGCGGCAATCACGCGCCGGGTCGTCTCGGGATCTCCGAACGAGACCAGCACCTGATTGATCACGACGTCGTTGAGAATCTTGTAGCCCGCGGCGCGCAGTCCCGCCGCAAAGCGCGTCGCGTGGCAGCAGGTGCGCTCCACCAGCTCCGCGACCCCTTGTCGCCCCAGCGAGCGCAGCGCTGCCCACACTTCGATGCCGCGGGCCCGGCGCGAGAAGTCGGGTGTGTAGTGCTCGGGCTCGCGTTCCGTGCCGATCACCAGGTAGGGCGCATTCACCGCCATCGCAGCGTGCAAGTGTTCCGGTTGGCGTACAAAGACGACCCCGCTGTCGTAGGGCACGTTGAGCCACTTGTGCGCGTCGGTGGCCCACGAATCGGCGGCGGCGAAGCCCTTCATTAGGTGTGCCCGCGCGGGCGCGGCCGCCGCCCACAATCCGAATGCGCCGTCCACGTGCACCCACGCCCCGGCCGCGTGCGCGAGCGGTATGATCCGCTCGGCGGGATCGAACGCCCCGGTGTTCACATCGCCCGCCTGCAGGCAC
>Ga0193712_1000167_pt1 | contig 11228 bp, 10 predicted proteins | sample H3a1metaG_FD_143053 | JGI IMG/M metagenome (GOLD analysis project Ga0193712, IMG submission 143053) | Soil microbial communities from a riparian zone of the East river system, Colorado, United States - H3a1 | ecosystem: Environmental > Terrestrial > Soil > Riparian zone | place: USA: East River... | reverse complement strand
GGAAGTGAAGCTGCTGACGGCAAAGGGCATGCAGCTCGCAACCGTGTCGACTGCGGGAAGCTACTTGTCGGCCAGCGACAAGCGGGTCCACTTCGGTCTAGGATCGGAAAGCGTCGCCAAATCGATTGAGATCCGGTGGCCGAGCGGCATTGTGCAAACGCTCAAGGATGTTCTCGGAGATCAAGTTTTTCAGATCGATGAGCCTGCTGCGATGCCGCCCGGGGCCCTGCTCGTGGCCCCGAAAGAGAACGCAAAGTGATGCCGCCGCTGCGATTGCTGGGCATCGGGTTCGCCCTTGTGGCCTGTGCGCCTTTCGGAGTCGCTCAGGACCCGCATCCAGACCAGGGTCCCCGCGATGCCTCACAGATGGGCGTCTCCACCGGCGTTGCACACGCGCCCAGGAAGGACGCCCAATCCAGGCCGATTACGGCAGGCGGATTTGTCGATGGCGCTCCCGTGGTGTTTGCCGACATCACGAAAGCGGCCGGCCTCGACAAATTTCACCATCGCTCCGGCGCCCCCGAAAAGAAGAGCATTATTGAGACTCCAGGCTCGGGCGTGGCGCTGCTCGATTATGACAACGACGGCTGGCTGGACATCTACCTGCTCAACGGCTCCACGATTCCTGCGCTGAAGGGCAAAGAGCCCGCGCCACAGGCTATGCTTTTGCACAATAATCACGACGGAACGTTCACGGATGTTACAGCCAAGGCAGGAGTCGCCAATGAACGCTGGGGATTCGGAGTTGCCGTCGGCGATTACGACAACGATGGCTGGCCGGATCTCTATGTGGCCAACTACGGCAAGAACCGTCTCTACCACAATAATCATGATGGAACGTTCGCGGATGTGGCCGAGAAGGCGGGCGTGGCGTTGGGCGGATGGTCGGCTGGGCCGACCTGGGGCGACTACGATCGTGATGGCCTGTTGGATTTGTTCGTCCCTGGATATGTGAAGTACGATGTGGACCACCCGCCGATTGCAGGCCAAGGCGATATTCCCCCCGGTTACTGCAAGTTCCGCGGCGTTGATGTGATGTGTGGGCCACGGGGCCTGCCTGGAGAAAGCGATCACCTGTTTCATAACAGCGGAGATGGCGCCTTCTCGGATGTGAGCCTGAAAGCTGGAGTGTCGGATCCCAAGGGCTACTACGGTTTCGCTTCGACCTTTGTCGATGTGGATGACGATGGCTGGTTGGATCTCGCGGTAGCGAACGACTCGGTTCCCAATTATCTCTACCACAATCGCCACGACGGCGCCTTTGAGGATGTGAGCTACCTTTCGGGTTTTGCTTTGACCGAAGACGGGCGGGCGCAGGCATCGATGGGCATTGCCGTAGGAGACTACAACCGGGACGGCAAGGTTGATTTTTATGTAAGCGCATTTTCCGATGACTACAACGCGCTGTACCGCAACGACGGCGACGGAAACTTTTCCGATGTGACCTATCGGGCCGGCCTGGCTGACCCCACCATTCCCTTTCTAGCGTGGGGAACGGGGTTTCTTGATTTTGACAATGACGGGCTCCTCGACATTTTTGTAGCCAACGGCCACGTCTATCCGGGCGTCGATCGGCAGGACTGGGGCACAACCTGGGCGCAACGCCCGCAATTGTTTCGAAATCTGGATGGAGCAAAGTTTGCCGAAGCGCCTCCCTCTACCGGCAGCGGCTTGGCCGACGTCATTACCGCTCGGGGCGCGGCTTTCGGAGATCTTTTCAATGACGGCCATATCGACGTTGTGACGAACAATATCGATTCCACACCTACACTGCTCCGCAACGTCGTTAAGAACGACAACCACTGGATTACGTTGAAGCTGGTCGGCGGCGCAAAGAGTCCGCGTGATGCGATCGGAGCGAAGGTGTTCCTTACCTCGGGCGGAGCCAGGCAGCGGGCGGACGTATTCAGCGGAGGCAGTTTCGGGTCGAGCTCCGATCAACGGATTCATTTCGGGTTAGGCCCGTCGACGATCGTCGACAAGGTGGAAATCTTCTGGCCCGACGGGACGAAGCAGGAAGTGTCGATTCCACGGGTGGACCGGATGATCTTAGTGGAGGAAGGGAAGGGTGCAACGAAGAACTAAGACTACTCCAGGGGCGAAGGCTTGAGCGGCGGCTTGGCTTCATTCAATGCGGCGCCACGTTCCAATTCAAGCTTTGCTTTCTCCGCCATGCCGCGCTTCCGGTACACCTGCCCCAACATGAAGTGGAGAGAGGCTCTTTCGGGAGCCAGCGTCACGGCCCTTTCTAGTTCGTTCTGAGCCTCCTGCAACTTGTCCAGCCGCGAATACGCTTTTCCTAAGTACTCGTGTGCGCGAAAATCTTGGGGGCCGATTTCACCCGCCTTCGAAAGATAAGCGATCGCTTCTTCTGGCCGATCTTGCTCAAAGAGGAGTCGACCCAGTTCGATGAACGGCGCCGGATCTTGATTCAGCACCTTGGCTTGCCATGCGACGGCGTTTCGATACGCGGTCAAGGCTTCCTCGATTCGACCCAATCCCTCATAAGACAATCCGAGATTATCCTCAGCCTTCACATTCTTGGGCTCAAGCTCAAGACATCGTTCAAACGCGCGAATGGCCTCTTCCAATCTGTTTTCGTTGTATTTTGTGCGGCCCAGGTAGTACCACCCCTGCGGATCCTTGGCATCCCGTTGCAGCGATCGGGTCAGCCAGGCATCAGCGTCAGCATAGTCGCCCAAAAGGACATAGTCGAGCGCGACCACTTTCAAATCGGAAGCGCTCGGATGACGATATTTGGCTCCCTCCGTATACTCAGGCAAAGAGTCCTGCGGCTTGCCTGTCCTGAAGAGGATGTAACCCAGCAAGAAATGACCGTCCGGCGAGTTCGGGTGTTGATCTAGGTATTGGCGAACCGCACGATCGGCCGCATCCAACTCACCTTTGCCGACCAAGCTTTTTGCTAGATCCAGCTGAGGAGGCGGTTGGTCGGACGACAGAGGGATTGACTCTCTGCGCTCTACATGCCGTCCTTCCGAAAGGTCACCATGAACCTGTCCATACAGCCGTTGGCGCGAGGAACATAGCGCCACGACAGCGACCACAACGGAGCCGAGCATGCGGCGCACCTTCATAGTATGCCACGCTGCGTACTACTCTAAATCGGTCTCGGGTCGACGCGAGAACGCAACGGATCCAACAGCAATACACAAAACGCCTCGAGCTGCTCTCCTGCCTTGTAGCCGGATCAAAAGGCCAAACCCTCAAGAGCCAGGGACGAAAGTCGCTCACAGTGGTCGCCGGCGGGTGTTTCTGAAGGTTGCGGTCGCAAGTCCGCAGGGACACGTATTCACTCTTGCACTGACGACCGGAATTCGTCCCAGACAATGCTAACCGCTTTCTTGCCACAGAAAATCACAAGCCTCTGATGGCTAGTCGTGGAGAACTACGTTGAGAAGTGGACCATGAACTTCGAGCCCCGTCCCGCCATAGTCAACGAAGCCTAAGGTTCTAAACTTATTCATGAAAAAACTGACTCGAGATCGTGTCGTGCCCACCATCTCGGCAAGGGTCTTCTGACTGATCTTGGGGATTACAGTCCCGGGCAGGCCTTCTTTGCCGAATCGAGCCATCAACAGCAGAATCCGAGCAAGTCTCTTTTCGCAGGAATTGAAGAGTTGGTCCACCAAATCCTCTTCGTAGCGGACGTTCCGCCCCAACAAGAATGTCGTAAACATGTCGGAGAGGGAACGTTCTTTGCGTAGCGCATGCATCATGGCCTTCCGGTCGATTCGCATGAGTTCCGAGTCTGTCATTGCGGTTGCTGACCCCATGCGCAAAGGTTGCCCAGCCAGGCCCCCTTCTCCGAAAAACTGTCCTTCGCTCAATATGCCCAGGGATGCTTCCTTGCCACCCTTGGATACGACGGAGAGTTTGATCTTGCCTTCCCGGATGTAGAAAATCGCATCCGCCGCATCCCCTTGGGTGAAGATTGTTTGCTTCTCGGGAAAAGCTACGACCTTCCTCCCCTCACCGACCGTGGCAAGGAATTCCTTTGGGTCGAAGTTGCGTTCTTTCGTGGTCGACACTATCGATGGGATCATTGCCTTCTCCTGACATTCATGGTTGCTTAGAGCGTGGAACGAGCCAGGCCAAAAACGCGAAGGTCGCGCTTCTGGCCTGGCTGGTGAGTGGAACAACGCGTCCCCGCTAGTTCCGTGTTGCAACAGGCTTGCTAACGGCGTTGGCATCGAGTGTCACCGCGGCATGTTGCGCTAACGCTCTGCCTTCCAGCTTTGCGCTCGTGGCCATCGTGATGGAGGCGTATGCCATCACCGTTCCCTTGAATGAGGAGCCTGTTCCCAGCGTGGCGGAACTGCCCACTTGCCAGAAGACGTTGGAGGCCTTGGCGCCACCCATCAGGACAACCCGGCCGCCAGTCGCTACCGTGAGTCCGGACTTAACTTGGAAGATGAAGACCGCATTCGGGTCGCCTCGGGCATCGAGGGCCAGATCTCCCGTGATGGCAAGCGTGGAGGTGGATTTATAGAGGCCCGGGGCTAGGGTCTGCCCGCCCAAATCTCCGGCCACTTTGATGGGCGCTGTGGTTCGTCCCGCGGCGTCTTTATACGCGATCGTCAAAGAGGCTTGCGCGTGCTGCGCCACGATGTCGCCGGCATGGATGGTCCCGTTTACTTTGGCGGCCGGAGTTCCAGCCACATAAGCAGTACCAGGCCAAACTCCAAGATTGCCGTTGATCACGCTGGGGCCGGTGCTGGTCACCGTGCTGCCACCCAGAACCGCGAATGGCGCGGCCGATCCGAGGTACACCGGCGCTTCTGCCGCCGCGAGGTTTGCCGTCAAACCAAGAACTGCCGCGCCCAGGAGGAAGAGGCGGACAATCTTCGTACGATTCAGCGACCCCCTACTCACCGACCCACTATTCGCTTCGCTCTGCTGTTGATTCGTGTTCATGATGATAAAGCCCCTTTTTTGATTGTTCTTTCGCTAGAATATGGTTTCTTTTCAGCTTCAGATTGGAGAATAAATCCAGACACCGATCCTGCCCATCCGCCGCGGGCTGATTCTTTCGTAGGACGCAGTCGCAAAGATTTGTCGGTGTTTGTCTTACAGGTGGATGAAGGCCCGGAAAAGGATTGCAGGCCGGACGGGCGTCCCTCCCCCTACGACTGGGGTTGGACGTTCACTGGGGTTGGACGTTGGCGATCCAGGCTTGCGCCCCAATTTCGACGGGATGTCGAAAACGACCCTACTTGGAACAGGCAGCCGCCTGGCCGCTCGGCTCCGTGTGCAGAGCCTGGTAGGCCTTGGTCAGCAGCGCGTGCAGGGTGAAAGGCTTCTCGAGCAGCACGGTGTCACGATCAAGGATGCCCTGTTGGTCGATCAAATCGTTGGCGTAGCCGGACATGTACACCACTTTGACCTCAGGCTGCAAGACCAACAAGCACTTTGCCAGTTCTGGACCGCTCATGCCCGGCATAACGACGTCGGTTAACAGCAGGTGAATGAGGCCCCGATGCTCTTGGGCAAGCTGGAGAGCTGTGGCGGCGTCAGGAGCATCGAGCACGCTGTAGCCGTTGCTCTCCAGACAGGTGCGGGCCAATACGCGCATGGGTTCTTCATCTTCCACTACAAGAACTATTTCTGTCCCGCGGGGAATCGCCTTGAGCGCTTCGGGCGGCAGGGAAAGCTGGACGTCGTCTCCCAGCCGCGGCAGGTAGAGCCGGAAGGTGGTTCCCTTTCCCACCTCACTCGAGACCATGATGTATCCCGTATTTTGTTTCGCGATTCCATAGACCGTGGACAATCCCAGTCCGGTTCCTTGGTTGGACGGCTTGGTCGTGAAGAACGGCTCAAAAATGCGCAGTTGAGTTTCCTTGTCCATGCCGCAACCGGTGTCGCTGACGCTGAGCATGACATAAGAGCCGGGGCGAACGTTTAGGTTCTGGCGGGCAAAGGTTTCGTCGAGTTCGACATTGGCCGTCTCGATGCACAGCCTGCCACCCCGGGGCATGGCGTCCCGGGCGTTGACCGCCAGATTCATCAGAATCTGCTCGATTTGCCCGAGATCGATCTTCACCCGACCTAACCCGGGGCTCCGCTCGAACGTGACGTCGATATTTTCACCGATCAAGCGCCCTAGCATCTTCTCCAACTCGCCGGTGGCGGCATTGAGGTCGAGAACCACCGGCTGGATGATTTGCTTTCGGCTGAAGGCTAAGAGCTGCCGCGTCAGGGCGGCCGCGCGACGACCCGCCTTGGAAATTTCCGCTGCGTAATGGTGCGATGGCTCCCCCGCGGGCAGGTCCACCTGCAGCAGATCGCCATATCCGGTGATTACGCCCAGCACGTTGTTGAAGTCATGGGCCACTCCGCCCGCCAGCAGACCCACGGCTTCCATTTTTTGCGCCTGGCGGAGCTGATCCTCTAACAGCCTGCGTTGGGTCACATCCTCGCTCATGCCCTCATACCGCACCACTACGCCATCTTTGGAAATGACACGGACATTCGAGGAGAGCCACATCTTGCTGCCGTCCTTGCGGTAGGTCTGGCATTCAAAGTTCTTGGCGACTCCATGCTCCGTCAACACGTCTTGCAGTTCCTGGCGACGCTTGCCATCGACATACAGTTGCTGTCCCAGATCGGTGATGCTGGCCACGAGTTCCTGCGGAGAATCGTAGCCCAACATATGCGCCATCGCTGGATTGACGCTGAGGTATTGTCCCTTCGGGCTGCTCTGAAAGATGCCAACGACAGCATTTTCCACGATGTCACGATAGTCCTGTTGCGCCTGTCCCAGCTGAGCCTCCATCAGTTTGCGGTCGGTGATGTCTTCGAGGGTGCCCACGTACCGAACGATGGTCTGGCGCTCGCGGACGGCTCGTGCATTCGTCCAGAGCCACATCTTGCTGCGGTCCTTGCGGTAGACCTGCAACTCAAAGTTCCGCACCACGCCGTGCTCGTCCATCAGACGCTGGAACTCGTCCCGGCGTGTGGGATTTACATACAGCTGGGGTTGGACGTCGGTGATGCAGGTCATCATTTCCCCGGGGGAATCGAAACCGAACATCCTCGCCATGGCTGAGTTGGCGCTCAGCAGACGGCCTTCGGGCGTGGTTTGATAGATACCGATAATCGCTTCTTCAAAAATGAGCTGGTATTGCCGATCCGCCTCGAGAGCGCCGGGCGTCGGCTGTCTGCTGCTCCGGGGAGAACCTCTAAGGGGCTTCATCCTTAATTTATCCAATCAAGAGCAACCCCGTGAAATCAGGGTACTGCGCGCTCTACTCAAGGCCCGGGGGAAAGCGAGATTCGTATCAGGGCGCCGCTTCAGCGGTGCGGTGTTTTGTTTTTGCGTCTTTAGGCGCTCGATTTCGATATTTGCGTGTCTCACCTCCGGCTCAGCGGTTAAAAGGACATCTACGCTATCTTTTGTTCCAGCGGCGTCTCATAGGCAAAGGCCCAGGAGGTTTCGACGCGAGGTGCGACGGTATCGCCGGCCGGGATTGCCCCGTTCACTGGCTGCGGGCGCAAGCCCAGGGACCGAAGCGCATGGCCAAACCCCAAGATCCCGACCAGGTGCCCCAGGCCGTGCGCGAGGAACACTGCGGCGCCGACCAGAGCCGCGAAATTCGCGGCCGATCGAAGGTTGAAGGGTGCTCCCGCCGTCGCGAATTTTGCCGCCGTCAGACAAAGAACCACGGCCACACCCACGAGGAACGCGCCAACCCTCCTTGCAGGACTCGCGAACCTACCTTCCACTTCACTCAGTCTGTTGTTTTCCTTCATGATGACGCGGCCCTTCTTTCAGTTTGCTCGATCGCGAGAATTTGATTCTTTTCAGCGCAAGATTGGAGAGTAAATCCATTCGCCGATCCTGCCCATCGGCCCCAGGCCGATTCTCGCGTAGGACGCAGGCTGAAAGATTTGTCGGTGTTTGTCTTATAGGGAGGCGGCAGGCAGGAAACCAGGGTTCGGAAACCGGGCGACCCGCTCCACATTTGGCGCACATTCAAATTACCAGGCCGTTTCGGATCGCGTACTGGACGATTTTCGCGCTATTCTTGGCGCCGAGCTTTTCGAGGACACGCCCGCGATAGGTGCTGATCGTTTTTGCGCTGAGGGATAGTTCTTCAGCGATTTCCGTAACCGTCTTTCCCGACGCGATATAGGACATGACTTCATACTCGCGGTCGGAAAGCGCCTCGTGCGGCATCCGCGTCAGATCCTTTTTCACTCCCAAGGCCAGATTTTCGGCCAGAGCAGGACTGACGTATCGTCCCCCGGACAGGATCTTGCGGATGGCTTTCGCCAACTCCTCGGGAGCGCTTTCCTTCGTCAGGTAGCCTCCCGCGCCCGCCTTGAGGACGCGAACGGCAAACTGGTCTTCCGGGTGACCACTCAGAACCAGAACGGGAAGTTTCGGCCATTCGGCCTTCAATTCTTTGAGCAGGTCCAAGCCGCTCTTACCCGGCAGGGTGATGTCGAGCAGAGCGACATCCCATTCTTTTTTTCGAAGCTGTTCGAGCGCCTGCCGGGAATCGGCGGCTTCTCCAAATGTTGCCCCGCGAAACTCATCGGAGAGTAGCCCTCTCAATCCCCGTCGGACAACAGCGTGATCATCGACAATGAGGACTCGCATCATAGAGTGGCGGCGGGCGCCGTGCCCCCTTCCTTCGGTGAGGGGAGTGGAATCCAGGCGGTGACCGTGGTTCCTCTCCCCGGAGCACTGGAGATATTCACGCGACCGCCCAGGATGGCGGCGCGTTCCCGCATGCCCAGCAGACCCAGGGATTTGGAAACGGAAGGGTCCTCCTCCGCAAAACCCCGGCCGTTATCGCGTATCAGTAGAACCAGCCGGTCGCGTTGCTTCTGTAGGACCACCTCGGCCCGCGTGGCCTTGGCATGGCGCGCGACATTGGTCAGAGTCTCCTGAAAAATACGAAACATGGCGGTCGAAGCGTTGGACGCAACCACTTCCCGGGTGAGCAAGCGAACCTTGCACTGAATGCCGGACCGGGCCTGGAAGTCCTGAACCTGCCATTCCACGGCAGCCGCCAAGCCCAGATCCAATACAGCGGGCCTGAGCTCGGTCGAGATTCGGCGAATGGACTGGATCATGTTATCCGCCAACTGCCGCGTCGAGCCGATCCTCTTCAGCATCGGGCTGTTACCCCGTGGCAGCCGCCCCGCCAGCCAGGCCAGATCCATCTTCACCGCGGTCAACGACTGGCCCAGTTCATCGTGCACTTCCCGGGAGATTCTTGCCCGCTCCTCTTCTAGAACGGACTGCAGGTGCGCCGTAAGATTTCGCAACTGCTCGCCGGAAGCACGCAGTTCCTGCTCGGCGCGCTTCACCTCGGACAGATCCGACGCGATCAGGCAGACAGCCCGCGTACTGCCCAGGCGCAGAGGATTCAAGGAAAGATGAACAGACAAAGGGGCGCCCTTTCGCGATTGCAAACGGATCTCGCCCCGGCAGTTCCTTTGCGCCGCGCGCCGGAGCAAGGCGCCCAGTTTGGGATGATCGTCAGGACAAACCAGGTCCAGCATGGAGGAACCGATGACACTCTGGAGCCTGGCTCCCAGGAACCGGGCAAAACGCCCGTTACAATGCAACACGGTGTGGTCCTGGCTGAGAACTGCAGCGCCTTCGTTCATCCTTTCCACGAAAACACGGTAGGTATGATCGGCCCCCTGCAGCGTGAACACCTTCTCCTCGCCTTGGCGGTTCACAACAATGGCATCGACTTCGCCGGAGCGAATGGCGCGGAGGGTTTCCTCGGCTTCGCTCAGGCGCGCGACCAATTCCTTGCGCGAAAGGGCCGGCGGTTTTGTGGGGCCCGGTTGTTTCTTACGATCAGCCAACCTGATTCCGCTTTCCGCTAGCTATCACTCCTGCATTTGCAGGTCGAGTCCGAAGAGCACTTTCTTAAGGTTCGACATGTCTCCTACGAGCCTTCGCAGCGGGGCCGGGAGCCGCTTAATGAGGGTGGGCACCGCCACAATCTGTTCCTCCCTGGCCAGGTTCGGCTGCTGGTAAATGTCGATGACTTTCAGGTCATACCGGCTCTTCAGGTGCTGCTCACAGATCCGCTTGACGTTCTCCACAGCCAGCGCGGATTTTAGGGTGGATCCGCTTACGTACAAACGCAGCACGTACTTGGCTGAGCGGGAGCCAGACTGCTCCCATTCCCCGGCCAATCCGAGCTTCCGTCTCCTCGCTGGGCTCGTCTTTTTCGTGGAGTTTTTCATCAAGCCGCCCTGAACTGGATCAGTCTACCTTTCGCAGATCCAGGCCCACCAGCAGCCGCACGCTGTCAGACAGATCTCCAATGATGGTTCGGACTGGTTGCGGAAGCCTTCTTACCAGGGTCGGAACGGCTACGATCTGATCGCCGCGCGCCAGTTGCGGATGCTTCCTCAGGTCGACCACTTCGATCTGATAGCGTCCCTTCAAGTGCTCCTCACACAGCACCTTGAGGTTGGCAAAGGCGCGAATAGACTTGGGAGACTGGCCCGCCACATAGAGCCGCAGGTTCCAAGCCACCGATTTCCGTGCATTCCCTGCGCCAAGCCGCGCCCGAGTTTTTGTTTTGGCGGTTGGCATTTCAGCGCTTCCTCGCGCCGTTCGTGCGTACATCCTTCTTGTAGGAGGAGGAATCCGCTTGGCGGCTCAGCACCATCTGTCCCCGGTCCTGCACCACTTCCTCCCCGAGCAATTCCGATTCGGAGATGGTGCGTTGAATGATTTCTTCCTCGACTTCAAATTCCGCCCGAAGCATGGCCATGCGGGCCTCGAAGGTGCGGCGCTTGCGATCCAGTTCGCGGCGTCGGGACTCGAGCGCCTGCCCGCGGAACGTGACCACTGCTTTCTCACGCATTTCCTGCGACACCCGGGCCGAGCCGGTCAGCACGCCCTCGGGGCCGAGGTAAACGTCCAGCAATCGCAGGCCGTCATCGGTAAGGACAAATTCGCGAATCTGGTTGGAATGCTCCATGCCTCTCGATTTCAGCACGTACAGCGCGCGGTTCCGCTCGCCCCCGACCTCGATGTTTTTCAACAGGAGCCAGGTGTCCATGAGGGAGGAAACGTCCGCTTCGCTGGCCTCGAGCGCACCCGCCGCGGTCAAACTGGTGAAAATCGCCGTGATTTTCTGAGTCTTCAGAAAATCGACCAGACGCGTGAGCATGGACCGCACCTCGTTCTGGGTGCTGACCATGAGCAGATTGGTAACCGGGTCCAC
>Ga0193712_1000166_pt1 | contig 11254 bp, 10 predicted proteins | sample H3a1metaG_FD_143053 | JGI IMG/M metagenome (GOLD analysis project Ga0193712, IMG submission 143053) | Soil microbial communities from a riparian zone of the East river system, Colorado, United States - H3a1 | ecosystem: Environmental > Terrestrial > Soil > Riparian zone | place: USA: East River... | reverse complement strand
CACTCTTGCTCTACACGTGGGGCCGGGATCTCGCCGACGCGAAGCGCCAGGTCGAGATTCTGGAGTTCCTGTTCGAAGTGATGGGGCGAAAGCGAGGCATGCCATGGCAACCGTGAGGATCCCCGACCAAAAGCGCACCCTGACTGATCAGGGGGAAGTGACGCGCTACCTGGCGACCCTGGGGATCGACTACGAGCGCTGGCCGGGCGCGGAGCGCGTGCCGCCGACGGCATCGACCGACGAGGTCCTCGCCGCGTACGCGCCAGAAATCGCGCAGCTCAAGGCGCGCGGCGGCTACGTCACGGCCGACGTGATCGACGTGACCGCCGCGACGCCGGGCCTCGACGCGATGCTGGCGAAGTTCAACAGCGAGCATTGGCACGACGAGGACGAGGTGCGCTTCATCGTCCGCGGGCGCGGCCTGTTTCACGTCCACCCGCGCGATGACGGGGGGCCCGTGATCGCCATCGAGGTCGAAGCCGGCGACTTGATCCGTGTGCCGCGCGGCACGTGGCATTGGTTCGATCTGTGCGCCGACCGGGACATCCGCGCCATTCGGCTCTTCCAGGACAAGGCAGGCTGGACGCCGCACTACACGAAGAGCGGCGTCGATCAGGGCTTTCAGCCGGTGTGCTTCGGGCCGACGTACGTGCCGCTCTCGCGCTGAGCGCCATCCTGCTGGACGTCGAGGGCACGACGACGCCCATCGAGTTTGTCCACACGACGTTGTTCGGCTACGCCCGCGCGCGCGTGCAGGAATTCCTCGAGCGCCACGAAGCTGACCCGAACGTCCAAGCCGACATCGCGCTGCTGCGCGCGGAGCATGCGGCGGAGACCTCCCCACCCCCGATGGCCTCGGTCGCAGCCTACGTACGCTGGCTGATTGACCAGGATCGCAAATCGACAGGACTGAAGTCTTTGGAAGGCAAGATCTGGGAGGAGGGGTACCGGGCCGGCGAGCTACGGGGGGAGGTCTATCCCGACGTCCCCCCCGCCCTGGACCGTTGGCGCCGGGAAGGCCGGGACATCGCGATTTTTTCCTCCGGGAGCGTCCAGGCGCAACGGAATTTGTTTGCGACCACGACCGCGGGCGATCTGACGCGGTTCATCCGGGCTTACTTCGACACGACCACGGGACCGAAGACCGCGGTGCAGAGCTACACGACGATCGCCGCGGCACTGGAGCGATCACCGTCGGAAGTGCTTTTTCTCTCGGACGTCGGCGCCGAGCTCGATGCGGCGCGGGCGGCGGGCATGCGAACGGCGTTGTGCGTGCGGACCCGGGGGTCGACGCCCCCACCCGGCGGCCACCCGGTGATTCATGCGTTCGATCAGTTGCCCGGATGATACTCCCGCTCGGTGTGTCCCACGAGCTGTGAGCGGTAGAAATACACGTCGCGCAGGTTGCCGCTGGCGTAACGGAGCGCTTCGTCGTTGAAATGGGGGGACCCTGGATGGCCGCTCTCCCCACCCGCCGTCACGGCCCTCGCGCGCACACTGTCGCCGAATTCCACGACCGCCACGAAACTGTTGCCCGATGTCCCGTACCACTTCTTGGTGCCGGCGTAGGCCCGCGCGCCAAAGGCCGCTAACGAGCCCCATCCCGAGGCCGTAAAGGGCACCGGGATGCTCGGGCCGGTGTCGCTGAACGGCTGGACGATGTCCCCCGTCAGCCGCTGGAAGCGATTGATGTCTCCCCACGGCGTCCGCCACGTGCCGAAATCCGCCGAGAGCTGGTCGGATGCAGTCGCCAGCGCTTCGAGCAGCTGCTGCGTCGTCGCCCGCTGTGCTACGTAGTCCTCGAGCGGCATCCCCGCCCCGCGCGCCGCGGAGTTCAGTGTCCGGCCCAGGACCTGGCCCCAGAAGACGGCCAGGGACGTGGGGACCGACGTGGCCGACCAACGCATGTCCCACGCGCGCAGCACCGCGATCTCCTCCGCCAGCTTCGCCTTGAGCGAATCGGTGGCGGGCGCCGCGTCCCACGCCTTGATCAAGGCGGGAATCGGCTGCTCGAACCACGGGAGGTAGCTGTCGAACGCGGCGGTGATCAACCCGTCGATGGTGAAATCCTTCTTGTTCTGCAGCACCATGATGGCGTGACGGCCCCGCGCCGACTCGCCGCCCGTCTCCACGTACCGGGGATAGTCGGCCCGCTGCGGACTCGAGGCCCCCGCCGCGGACCACGGCCAGTTGTTCGAGTTGTACAACCATCCGCTGGCGGGATTGAGGAGGTGCGGCGTCTCGTCCACGGAGAGCAGCGCGCCCCACTCCGTCGCCGGCGTGCTGCCGTCCACGGGCTTCGTCCAGTCGTAGGCCGTGTCGCGCCGCGGAATAAAGTTCGCGTGGAAGTACGCGATGTCGCCCGTCGCCGCGGCGAAGATCGTGTTGTTGGACGAGTTGGTGTGCAGATCCATGGTGCGGCGGAAAGATTGATAGTCCGTCGCCTTGGTGCGCGTGTACGATTGCGTCAGCGCGTTCACCGGGTCTTGCATCAGCCGGATGCTCACCCACTTGTCGCCGGCTTTTCGAATGACGGGGCCGTGGTGCGTGCGGAACACCGTGAAGGTCTTGCGGGCCACGCCTGCGGCGGTCCTGTAGGGCACCGTGATCGTGCTCACGGTTACCGGACGCTCGGCCGAGCCATAGCGGTAGGCGGTGCGGTTACCGTGCTTCACGACGCTCTCGACGTACTCGTCGATCGCGTCCACGCCGCTCGAGGTGTGCATCCAGCCGACGTGATCGTTGAAGCCCTGATAGACGAAGAACTGCCCCCACGTCACCGCGCCGTAGGCGTCGAGCCCCTCGTCGCTCACCACCTGGACCTCGGCGCGGAAAAAGAACGACGTGTGCGGGTTGATGAGCAGCAGCGCACGGTGGTTCACCGTGTTCGCGGGCGCGATCGCGATGCCGTTCGAGCCGCTGGGATCGGCGTCGAACTCATCCTCTGCCCCGGTGCCGACGGGCGGGGTGGTGCCGTTGCCGTACAGGGCCTGCAAGTCCCGCAGGCTGATGCGCTCGATGTCGCCGCCGATGCTCCCCTCGCTGAACGTGAGCGCCATCCAGGGCTCGAAGCGCGCGATGACCCGCGGTTTCACCTCCGGATGCTTGGAGAGGTAGTAGTTCAGGCCATCGGCCCAGGCGTTCATGAGTCGCCGCAGCCACTCCGGGCTCGCCGCATACTTCGCTTTCATCGAGTCGGGATTGATGAACAACTTCATCCGCAGATCCTGGTAGATCGCCGACTCGCCCTCCGCCTCCGCCAGCCGCCCCATCGCGTTCAGGTAGTTCGTCTCGATGCGGTTGAAATCGTCCTCGGCCTGGGCGTAGATGAGGCCGAAGACCGCGTCGGCGTCGGTCTTGCCATACACGTGCGGAATGCCCCAATCATCCCGGATGATGGTGACATTCTGGGCCTGGCGTTCCCAGCGGGCGGCTTCCTGAGGAATGGAAACGATGAACGCAGCGAGAATCAGGGACAGCGTTTTCATGGGGCAGGCCTCGGCGGCGGCAAGTGGTCCGCGAAGCGCCACGGTGCCGGACCGTCACGCGTGAGGGTGATCGTGGCAAGGCGCGCCCGCACCATCGCGATCGGCATCGGCCCCCCTTGGAGCACGGCATCGTGGAAGTCCCGCTCCGTCATGCGATGGGGATCGACCAGCTCCGCATGCAGGGCCCGCAGCTCGAGACCCCCGATCATATACGCCACCTGGTACAGGGGTGAGTAGGCGCCGCTGAACGAGCGCCGCACCTCCCCCTCGGCATTGGCCCGCTCGAACCCCACCGTATCCACGAGGAACTGGATCGCCTGGTCGGGCGTCATTTTCCCCAGGTGGAAGCTCAGTGAGAAGATGATCCGCGCGCTGCGATGCATGCGCCAGAACAGCGCGCCGACGCGGTCCTCCGGACTCGCGTGGAAGCCGTGATCCCACAGGAACATCTCCCAGTACAACCCCTGGCCTTCGCTCCAAAACGGCGTCTGAAAGAGGCGGCGGTGCGAGTTATACCGGGCCGCCATGAACCCCTGCAGATGATGCCCCGGGTTCAGCTCGTGGAACACCGTCGCGTGTGAAAAGTGCGGGTTGTTGCCCCGTAAACTCATCAGCTTTTCTTCGTCGGACATGTCTGCCGTCGGGTACGACACCTGGATCGTCTCGCCGCCAAGAAAGAAGGGTGACACGCGCTGGCGCTGGGGGGAGAGCATTTCCATGCGCCAGTCCTCTCGTGCCAGCGGCGGGATCGTGACCCAGTCATGCTGGTCGAGGAAGGCCTCCGCCTGGCGGGCCAGGTCGCGCACCAGGTCGGGTTGGCGGCCCGGCTCGACGAACGTGTTCTTGACCTTTTCGAGCGCCGCTTTCCAGTCATCGCCGAATCCCATCGCGCGCGCCGCCCGCCGCATTTCGCTCAGGCTGAACGCGTACTCGCGTTGCGCGATCGCGATCAACTCGTCGGGCGTGTAGGGGATCATCTCGTAGTCGAGATCCTCCTGCAAGCCGGCGGCGCCGATCGGATCGCCCACGATCGGACCGGTGTTTTCGCCCGCCGCCGTGGAGTCAGTGGTCTTTTTCCCCACGACGCGCTCACGCAGGGTCCGCGCGTACCGCTTGAGCGATTCGTCGAGCCGCTTCCAGGGGTCCTTCACCCACCACGAGAAGTCGGGGTCGTAGCCGTCGTAGTAGTGGAACCATGTGCCGACGACTCCCCGCACGTCGTCCAGATCGTCAGCGGCACGATTCGCGATCGTCTTCGTCGTGGTCACCCCGGTCCCGCTCGCGGGGGGTTCGAACAGCGCGCGCAGACTGTCGACCTGCCGAGTGACCTCCGCCAAGGTGCGGGCCGCGGTCCGGGGCTCGATGGTGACGAGGTTGCGCCGCGCGTCCTGCAGCCCGAGCAAGCGATCGGCAAACGGCGCCAGGGGTAGCTCCTCGGCGCGCATCTTGTCGCGCCGGTCGCGCAGCGCGACTTGGTGGCGCAGGTAGGACGCGAGGAGGACGTAGTCCACGCGTGCTTCCTGCGACAGCTTGCTGAAGTCGAGATCCTTGAGGCGGGTCTGCCATCCGGCGTAGAACTCGCGCATCCGGCGGCGCTGGTCCGGAGAATCATCGGCGTCGTAGCGGCGGTTCAGTCCGGTGCGATCGATGGAGAAGCGCTCGACAACATCCGCCAACTCGCTCGCCGGGCGCGCCACGAGGGGACCGAGGGCGGGTACCGATGCCACTGCATCGGGGCGCGACTGCGCCGCCGCCGGCGCATTCACGAGGAGGGCGATCGCAACGAGCGATGGTCGGAGCATGGCGTACGAGTGTATCGCCGCTCCGGCCACGCGTCTAGGCTGGTCGTCGCCCCTTGCGCCCGGACTTCCCGTGGGGGGATATAGGGCTTCACCGGAGGCTCACCATGGCTCTTCCACTCGCCTTGCTGCTCGCTGTTTCGGCCGTCGCTCAGAACCCAGCCACCGCCGTCTGGACCCTCAAGACGAAAGGACCCATCCGCTGGCAGCAGGTGACGCCGGCGGGCGCGCTCCTCGTCTCGACCGACGCCGCGCTCGCTGCCGTGGACATCGACCGCGGCGTCACCACCTGGGAAAAGCCGGAGCTGGGCGGGTTGCCGCCCGACAGCGTGCGCATGGTCGAGGGATCGCTGCTCATGGAAGCCGCGCGCCCGGGCCTGCTGATCGTGTTCGACCCAGTCACCGGCGCCGTCGTGTTCGATTCCCGGCGCCTCGGCCTGGCGCAGGTCGTCACGCGGCGGGTGCTGCCGCAAAGCGGGACCCTGCTCGTGCACGGCCGGCGCGCTCAGGGTCCCCCGGTCGTCGCGCTGTACGACCTCACGACCGGCGCGCAGCGCTGGGCCAGCGAATCGTTGTTCGTGCAAACCGGACCGAAGCGCGGCGGTCTGGGAGGGCTGATGCAAGGTCTGGTGCGTGCGGCGTCGGGAGCCACCGCGCTGGAGGTGCTGCAGGCGGGCTCCGACATGATCATCGTGCACACGCTGATGGGTCTGCGCGGGCTCGATGCCAAGACCGGTGCCGTGCGCTGGTCCGCGACGCTGCCCACCGCGCGTGAGGGCAACCCCGCGCGGCACGTGCAGCTCTTCCCCTCCCTCGGCAAACCCGATCGGATCTACGTGGGCTTCGACGATCGCCTGATGGCGTATACGATCGCCGACGGCAGGGCGCTGTGGCCGAAGCCCGCGCTTATCGACGGTTGGGTGCACGGCATCGTCGAGCACCCGGACGGGATCATCATCCTCCCGGAGTCGCCGCCGCCGGACCAGGCGACGGGCAACGTGCGCGTCATCAACGGTGTGGTGCAGACGGGGTTGAACGTGGCGCGCTACGCCGACGGCACGACCATCGCTGCGAAGCCGCTGCGGATGCGCGGCACCGTCACCGATGCCATGGTCACCGGCGGTTCGGCGGTCCTCGCCGTAGACGCTGAGTCGCGCACGTTCGTGAACGTGCTGGACGTCGCGACCGCGACGGTGCGCCTGAAGAAGGACGTGAAGATCAAGGGCCAGCTCGCCTACGCCGAGCTCACGCCCGCCGGCCTTCTATACATCTCGCGACCCGACGCATCCACGAACGCCGAGGTGAACGTCATCGACCTCGCCACGGGCGAGCCCAAGTTCAAGGACGCGATCGAAAGCGGCCGGCCCCTCAGCTCGGGCGACTACAACGCCGCGCGCTACTCACTGCACCATGTCATAGAAGGCTCGACGCTCTACGTGTTCGCGAGCCACGATCACCGGCTCTACGCGGTCGACCGCACCGCGGGCACGTTCCGCGCCCTCGGCGGCGAGATCAAGCTCCAGGGCGGCGAGGATCCGACCGACATGGAGATCCGGCCGGCGGGCATCGTTCTCATCTCGCCGCAGAACCTCGTGCTCGTGACGCGAGATGGCCAGGTGAAGCAGCAGGCCTACTACCCCGCCCCACAGCTCCCCGGACTGCTGCGCGCGCTGTATCGCATCAACGCGGTGCGTGCCGGGCTATACGGGGCAGCGGCCTCGGCGTACGGCGACGCCTTCGCACAAGCATCGCGGCAGGCCACGGATTCCAACGCGCGCCGCTTCGCGGGACAGCTGGCGACAGCGTACTCCCAGGGCGGCGCGCAGCTCACGGGCTATTCGCACGAGGCGGCCGCGCTCGCTTCGAAGCGGTTCCGCGCCTCGCTGAGTGTCCCGGGATCGGTCTTCATGCTGACGAAGGCCCCCGAGGGGAACGGCAACGTCTTGCTGCAGATCGACAAGGAGAGCGCGCAGCCACGGGCGCGGGTGGACCTCGGCAAGGAGCGCGAACCGGTGTACGCGGTGGACGACGTGGCAGGAATGCTGTTCCTACAGACCGCACCGGGGACGCTGGTCGCCTACAAGCTCTAGCCGGGACTGCGCCACCTCGACGAGGTCCTGTACGAGACGCGGCGCCTTGGCGCGCCAGACGAGGGCGATCCAACAGGGAATCGGAGGCTCGACGAAGGGGCGGTACACGATCGCCGTGGACGTCGAGCGGTAGGGCGCCGCGACCGCCTCGCTTGCCAGGGCCCACGTTGCCCCGGCGGCGATCTGCACGTTGCCGGCCGGCGTTTGTGTGGGCCGCTCCATACGGCGGAGCGGCACCAACCCGCGATCGCGCAGGGCATCCTCGATCACTCGGAAGAATCCCGGCCACCGCTGGGGCGAGGAATGGAGCCACGTGAGGTCCCGGAGCTCCGCCAGCGGCAGCGCCGGTCTGGCGGCAAGCGGGTGGTGCGCCGGCAAGAGCACGCCCCTACTGGCGCACTCGACGATGCGAAGCGCTTCGAAGCCTGCGACCGGCCAATGCGCGATGAACACGGAGGCGACGTCGACCTGCCCCTCCCGTAGGGCCGCGAACGTGTCCGCGTCACTGATGCTCGTCACGCGAACCTGCGCCTTGGGGTGGGCGTGCCGAAACCCGGCGAGCAGATCTTCGATGACCGTGCCGTATACGGAGAGCTCGCCGTGGGCGAACCGCAGCTCCGACGTCCCATCCTTGCCGGCATCGCGCGCGCTGGCGACCGCGCGCCCCGCGGCGTCCAACGTCGTGCGGGCATTGGCGAGGAATGCCTCGCCCGCCGGGGTGAGACGGACACCCCGCGGGAGGCGGTCAAACAACGTGACGCCCAACTCGGTCTCGAGGTTGTGGATCTGCTTCGACAGGGCGGGCTGCGCGACCCGGAGCCGGCGAGCCGCTTGAACGAAGCTGCTTGCCTCCGCGACCGCCACGAAGTACCGAAGATGCCGTAACTCCATTGCGCGTTTCCTGTACTTTGGTATACTTAAATTAACATTGCTCGTCAAGGGTCGGTTCCAATGGAGCTGCTCGACATCGCCGAGGCCGCTACGCTGTTGCACGTGAGCCAGGCCTCCTTGCGCCGCTGGACCAACCGGGGGCTGCTGCCCTGCCTGCGCATTGGGGGCCGGCGGGAGCGCCGCTTTCGGCGCGCCGATCTGATGGCGTTCGTGGAAAACCAGTCCACGCGGGCGCCCGTCGGCCACCTGTGCGGCCTCTATACGAGCGATCTCGCGCGGACGCGCCAAGCGGCGCGCTTGCTGGGCGACGGCCTGGACGCCGGCAGCGTGTGCATCCTGGCCGCGCAGCCTGACGTTCGTGAGCGCATCCTCGCCCAGCTCGCGCGGCGGCGGCCATCCCTGCGACGCGCCCAAGACACCGGACATCTCATTCTGACGGCGTATGCCGACGAAGCAAAGGCGCAATTGGCGTATTGGGAGACCCAGTTCGCGGCCGCGACAGAGGCGGGGCCTCGGTCCATCCGCGTCGTCGGTGACGTGTCCGGCGGACGCCTAGCCCGGGGCAGCTTCGACCGTGTTGTCGCGTACGAGGCCGCGTATGGGAGACTGTCAGGACGTTTTCCGGTGACAACGATGTGCTTGTACGACGCGCGCCTCCACTCAGGCCTCGAAACGGCCGGGGTCCTGGCAGTCCATCCTGACCTGTTCCGTCACCCGGTGGACCACCTGGTGAGCTAGACGCCGGCGCCATTCCCCGCCGCGCTGGCTCACGTAACAACAAAGTATTGGCCCGCTCGTCCCGTCGAACGTACCTCTCCCTCATGACGTCAGCGACGATCCTCTTGGTGGAAAACAAGGAGGACGTACGAAACCTGGTGCGCGGAGTGTTGACGGCGTGCGGCTACCACGTGCTCGCGGCGGCGAACGGTCAGGACGCCCTGCGCCTCACGGTGCAGTTCGCGGGACGCATCGACCTCCTCGTCACCGACGTCGTGATGCCCGGCATGAGCGGCCGTGAAGTCGCCCTCCTCCTCGCTCCGGCGCACCCCACGATGAAAGCCCTATACCTGCCGCAGCCGTTCACCGCGGATGGACTCGCGCAGCAAGTGCGCGAGATACTCGAGTCGCCATGACGCGCATCCTCGTGATGGATGACGACGACATGTTTCGCGGCGCGCTCTGCGTGATGCTCCAGGGCGCCGGCTACGAGGTCGTGGACGCCGCCGACGGGGCCGCGGGCGTGCGGCTGTACCGCGAGCGCGGCGCCAAGGTCGTGCTCGTGGACATCTACATGCCCGAGATGGACGGATTGGAGGTCATCGGGGTCCTGCGTGCCGAGGTTCCTCGACCCCGGCTCGTCGCCATGTCTGGGGGAGGCGCGGCGGGACGGGCCGACGTCCTCGCCATGGCGACCGCCCTCGGTGCTGACCAGGTGCTCAGGAAGCCGTTCACGCCCCGCGAGCTGTTCGATGCGGTGCGCGACCTGCCGCGAGAGACCTAGCCGGCTACGACGCCCGCAGCGCGTTGACGATGTTCAAGCGCGCGGCCCGCACCGCCGGCAGGAACCCTCCCACGAGCCCCATCACCACGGCAAAGATCATTGCGCGGGTGATCACGCCGGGCGACAGCGTGAACCCGAAGCCGACCTCCGAGAAGCTGGTGAAGTTGAGCGTCGAGACCCGCGCGAAGGACAGCAGCGAGGCGAGGCCCAGGCCCGCCACGCCGCCGGCGATCGCGAGCAGCACCGACTCGACCAGGAACGCGGCCAGGACGCTGCGGCGCTGGAACCCCAGGGCACGGAGCGTCCCGACCTCGACGGTGCGGCTCGCGACCGCCGCGTACATCGTGATCATGGCGCCGATCATCGCGCCGACGCTGAAGATCGTCGTCACGACGAGGCCGAGGATCTTGATGAAGGTCGCCATCGCCTGCGACTGCTCCCGGTAGAACTCTTGCTCGCGCTTCAGCTCCAGCGACTGCGCGCGGGGATCGGCCTGGAGTCGCGCCTTGACGGCGTCGAACGAACGCGGATCGCGCAGGCGAAACGTCGCCGATGAGTAGACCGGCCGGCCGAACGCCTGCATCACCTGATCGGCGTCCCCCCAAATCTCGGAGTCGAAACCCGTCCCACCGGCGTCGGCGATCCCGACCACGGTCCAGCGGTCGCCCGCGATCGGCACCTCCGTGCCCAGCGCCACGCCCTTGAACCGGGTCGCGATGTTCCGCCCCACCACGATCTCGTGGGTGCCGAATTGGAAGGGCTTGCCTTCGACGATGTGGAACCCGGGACGCAGCTCGAACGCCTGCGGGGTCACGCCGCGCACGGTCACGTTGCTCATCCCCCCCGTCGTCTTCTTGTAGAGGTTGATCACCACGACCATCTCCCGCGACAGCAGCGGGCGCCCGTCCTTCGCCGCCGCCACCTCTGGCTGCGTTTCGAGAATGCTCGCCGACCCGCGGTCGATCTGGCTCACCAGCTCCGAGCCCGCCGCGCGCCGTAGCACAATGACATTGTCGGGCGAGCCCGTGTCGACGAGCGTCTTCTGCAGACCTCGGGCGAGCATCAGCACGCCGGCGAACACGAACACCACAAGGGCGAGGCCGCCGAGCGTGAGCGCCGTCGTGAGACGGCGTGCCCACAGGCTCCGCCAGATGTAGGAGAATGGAATCCGCATGATGCCGTCTCTATCCGACGGTGCGCAGGCCGGTCACGATCGGCGTGCGCACCACTCGGGTTGCGGGGAAGAACGCGGCGACCGCCCCGGCGATGAGCGCGGCGCCGAGCGCCAGTCCGATCGTGAGCGGCGCCACGTTGATGATCGGGAAGAACGTCGGCAACGCCTTGCCGAAGCCGGCCACCATCGGGAACGTGAGCGCCAGGCCGATCAGGCCGCCGCACAGGGCGATCAAGAGCGACTCCCCGAAGATGAGCGCGAAGAGATGCCGGGCCGAAAAGCCCAGCGTCTTGAGCACGGCGTACTCGCGG
>Ga0193712_1000164_pt1 | contig 11278 bp, 13 predicted proteins | sample H3a1metaG_FD_143053 | JGI IMG/M metagenome (GOLD analysis project Ga0193712, IMG submission 143053) | Soil microbial communities from a riparian zone of the East river system, Colorado, United States - H3a1 | ecosystem: Environmental > Terrestrial > Soil > Riparian zone | place: USA: East River... | reverse complement strand
CGCCTTTGATTACCCTTTAGGGATTAGGAGGGCGTCTACCTCTAATCCTCGCTTGCGCCGCTTGTCAAGCCTTCTCAACGATCCAGAAGACAACTATGACGGTTACCTGCATTATTCGTACGACAAGAGAATTGTCTACGATAGCTGAAGAGTCTGCCTATTGAGCCTCTTAGTGTTTCAAGAGGTCTTTCAGTACAGACAAAGTCTACGCCCGCTGCGGCGTAACACACATGGTGTCGGCCGTGCGCTGTCCACTCGCTGTCAGTCATGTGCCCTCAGCCACGCGCTGTATGGCTGTGCGCCCTCAGCCATGCGCTGTCGGCCATGCACCCTCAGCCGCGCGCTGTACGGCTGTGCGCCCTCAGTCATGCGCTGTCGGCCACGCGCCCTCAGCCGCGTGCTGTCGGCCATGCGCCCTCGGCAGTGCGCTGTCGGCCGTGCGCCCTCAGCCATGCGCCGCCGGCCGTGCGCTGTTGGTCGTATGCCCTCAGCCACATGCCGCCGGCCGTGCGCCCTCAGCTGTCGGCCACGCGCTGTCGGCCATGCACCCTCAGCATTGCGCTGTCGGCCGTGCGCCCTCGGCCATGCACTGTCGTGCGTGTGCCCTCAGCCATTGGCCGTTGGCTGTGCGCCCTCAGCCACGCGCTGTCGGCCACGCGCTGTCGGCCACGCGCTGTTGGCCACGCGCTGTTGGCCTCGCGCTGTCGGCCTCGCGCTGTCGGCCTTGCGCTGTCGGCCTCGCGCTGTCGGCCTTGCGCTGTCGGCCTCGCGCTGTCGGCCATGCGCTGTCGGCCTCGCGCTGTCGGCCATGCGCTGTCGGCCTCACGCTGTTGGCCATGCGCTGTTGGCCATGCGCTGTTGGCCTCGCGCTGTCGGCCATGCGCTGTCGGCCTCGCGCTGTCGGCCATGCGCTGTCGGCCTCGCGCTGTCGGCCACACGCTGTCGGCTGTGCGCCCTCAGCACATGCCTGAGTTGAGTGCCCCGCATGGGCCACACCACGACACGGGACACGGGTCACACCGCCAAACGGGTCACACCCCACACCCGTTTCAGACCCGTCGCTGTGACCTGCTACCCGCGGGTTCGGTGCAGCGACGGGTGCGGTGTGGCAGGTGACAGGTGCGGTGACACCAAAAGTCACCCGCGGTGTGACCCGTGACGAACCCTACCGACGTCAAATATCCCGAAACGCACTACCACACCAAATACTGTACGGGGCTCGTGTGGGGCATCGGATGACGTCCCTTGCCACCCATCTCTCCCCGACATTTTCATATCAGGGTAACTCCGATTCGCCCTGCCCTCCGCCTTCCCCGCTGAGCTAGCAGCCATTACCGGCCCTCTCAATCTAGATGCCAAACCCCGCACGCAGCACCCACGCCCGCTCGTGCGAAGCCGTGTCATACAATGTTTGCTAGCCTGGATGCGCCACCGGGGTGGCACCTTTCTACACGTACGTTCACTAGTTAACGGCCGCCCTCGAGAGCCACGCCTCGAGGAGAGACAGAATCCACTTTCCTCGTGTGGCGGCAGCTCCGGCTCATTTTCGGCTAAACCAGCCGCGCCGAGCCGTGGCAACCAAAGCTGGAAATTTAGTCGGCTTCGACCGAGCTGGGCGTCAACCACCACTGCCACTTGCCACTCTTTACCTCCTACTTTTTACCTGTGCTACCACCATGAACCAGACACCAGTCACACCACCCTCGAACACATCTCTGTTGCCACCACAAAGTACTCCTATACATACTCACAGTGGCACCTCTGATGGGTATAATGATCGGAATTCTACTTTCACACAACTGTCGAATCAGATGGCCGATTTCTTTGTTGGCCCAATGCTCCCACAAGAGTTTCTAGATGTATTTTTGCCTCTACCCTCGGGCGTCTTGAATCTTCCTCCTTTCAAACCGAAAATATTCGCTGGCTTGAGTAGATTCTCTCGGGAAAGCGACATGTATAATAAATTTGTATGTTTCAGATCTTACCTGCCTTCTCGAGCCTAACCTGATCTTTCCAGGTCGAGATCGTTTCGCCATACCTCAAAAACATGAAACTCGTCAACACATCCCATTCGGCAGACGCCGCCCCCTACAATAATTTCCCTTTTCAATGTCAACCCGACTGCTCTGTATACGAGCGCAACTGCGATCACAAGGCGGGGCTCGATTTCAGTCTTATTGACATCTTCATCGAGTTCAAAACCTCATTGAATCAAGACCCTTTTTCACAAAAACAAAGGTCAAAGAACCCAAGAGGGGCGGGATGGAACCCTCTCATGAGCACCACATCCGAGGCTTGCCGGGTGGGAGGGCAGATTGTTTCCTACGCAACTACGCTACTCGGCGCTCAGTACCGCACCCACGCCTTTTCTGTTATCATTACCGGACCCTTTGCAAGGTTGATTCGTTGGGACCGCAGCGGTGCAATCGTCACAGAGCAAATAGAATACGAAACAGCGCCATTCCTTTTCGACTTCCTCCTCCGCTACGATATTGCAAGTAAAGAAATGCGCGGTCACGATTGCACCGTTAGCCGTCCCCGCAAAGAGGAAGAGAAGAAAGCCCGGGAGTTCCTTGGTTTGGCCGATGCGGAGCCTCTTCTATCGATAACCATGCCAGACCTCTATTCCCTTGAACCAAGGAACTTTATTTTCCCCCGCCCTTGTGCCAAACCCAACATCCCAGCAGGTCGCTGCACACGAACGTCAATCGCGTACGATGTCAAAGATAATCGCCGTGTTCTCCTGAAGGATTCCTGGCGGGTCGTACTGGATGACATCGAACCGGAAGGTCGCATTTACCTCAAGCTCGCAGAAAAATCGGTCCCCAACATCCCTGTTTGTGTGGCGGCATGTGATGTTGGTGAAGACAGTTATCACAGCTCCCAGACGGACAAGTTCACCCACAACTATCGTACTCATCCTGGTGCGCAGAAAATCGTGCCTCATCGGCACTACCGCTTGGTTCTCGCTACTATCGGCAAAAAGCTTCATGAATTTGACCGTAGCAAGCAGATGCTAGGCGCAGTGCATGCTGCTTTACTGGGTAAGTTGACCAAATGTTGGCAAGTCACACAATGTATCCTGACTCGTATCACAGCTCACCAGGCCGCTTGCAAGGCTGGTATTCTGCATCGCGACATAAGCGCCAACAACATCATGATTGTCGACACAGTCACCTCGGGACCAAATGTCCGGGATGGTATACTGATTGACTGGGATCTCAGCAAAGCTATTGATTCAAGCAAACCTGAAGTTGCGCGTCAGTTTACACGCACTGTAAGCAAAGTGTCTGATGTAGTATGTCTCCTGAGTTCCTAATGTATCTTGCCACCAGGGAACGTGGCCTTTCATGGCAGCGGACCTAGTTGAGAAGCCCTCCCTCCCCCAAACCGCGATACACGACGTTGAATCCATTTACTGGGTCCTTCTCTGGATTTGCCTGTCATTTCTGGAGAACTCTCTATCTCCCGGATTGCGCTCGAGCATCCTCAACACCACAATGAACCCTAAGGCCTATGATGGGACCGGTGGCCGTAACAAGGCCGGTTTCATCTCAAATTGTAGCTCGCTGGATGGCTTGGTATTCCCCAACAATACCCCGATGACTGATGTGCTTCAGATCCTGCATTATAAACTTGGTGCGCGGTATCGGGAGATTCCAGCTTATCTAGTGTCTGTCATAAGGAGCCACGCCGCCCCAGACAGGACGCAGAGCGCCGAGCAGAGCATCGAGCAGAGCGCCGAGCAGGGCGCCGAGCAGGGCACCAAGCAGGGCGCCGAGCAGGGCGCCGAGCAGGGCGCCAAGCAGAGCAAAAAGAGCGATCATGAGGAGATACTCAACATCCTGAAGGTCTATCTCTCTTGTGACGGGTGGCCTGATGAAGATCCCGCCGTTCTCCAAGAACTTCTACTTTCTGAAGAAGAAACATTTGCCTTCTACTCTGGCTCGAAGAGATCAAGGTCTGTGGCCAAACGGAATGGTGTTTTTGGTGCGTTGCCGCCGGCAAAGCGGTTGTGAATTGGCTTAGTTCATTTTCTTTTACCTATCTTACATGTCTTCACCCTTACCTTTGTCCATGTATCTCATCCATGACATGTTTATCGCTATTGCCTTCGGGACTATCCTGTATCTGTGGTTCTGTATGTGCGAGTAATCGACAAAATCGACTTGTGTGTGGTTTCATTATGTAATAAAATGCGCGGGTCTCCCTTTTCCCGCCACGTTTATCTCCTTTTGTTAGCCCTGTTCACACCCACTCCAATATGGGAAGAATACAACGCTAGCTTTCGCCCGCTCTTCTCCTCGTTTTCACTTATTGGACACTTTCCAAGTCACGCACGTAATCTACCAGCACCTGGCCAGAGGCATGAGTCGTGAGTAACGCTTTGCTTTAAAACCACGGTTCCCCCCTACCCCCCTTCTGTTTTCTCGCTTCCCGCTCATGGCTCAACGCTCCTCCAGAAAGACAAAAACGTCCTCGAACAGTCGGTGGCGGCTCAAGAATGCAGTTCTCGCAAGTCAAAAGCATGCCATGTCGCATCGTCTCGAACCCGATCAAAGGATAGTTTCTGAGCTCTTGACGCCGCCTTAAGTCACCAAGCAAATTAGGCCGCTACTACTCAACTCGGCCCGATCTCCAGTGGCGAAGAATTCAATTTGCAAGGGATAGGAGAAGACGACGATATGTTCTGATGACTCTGATCTGCCAAATGGCCCACTTACCAAGAGCACATGTTCCCATCCCTTTCGTGTCTAAAACAGTCCTCGGTCCTCCACGACCTATAGGCACTTATGCTGCCCTCGACTTTTTTCACTTTTTTTTTTCACAAAAATCGAATTTTTAACCGCCACCAAGGTCAACGAAAGGGTGCAGAAAGTCTGCAAGTTATGCATGTGAGTATAGCCGCAACATCATCTTCTAACAAACAAGCACTGAAGTTCGAAGCAAGCTCAACTGCTCAACGAAGCCTGGCAGGCTCGGGCGAGTCTCAAGGCCACGAATGGCAACCAGAAGAGCCAGCTCGTCGACGACGAATTGGTCGGCTGCGCGATGCTTCCCCTTCTCAACCCCCCCCCGCCACACTCGCCCCGTCCTCGAAAGCACCCGCGTCCCATACGTGTATGTTCCCCCAATTGCTTCCCAATCGCCTCTCCTGCATGCACCGTGACTCCGTGTGCCGGCCTTGTTAGCGGGAGATTTCTACCCCCTGTGCCTTCATCGCTGGCCGGGCCTTTTCTCAACCATGAATCCGCCTGGCACTCTGAACGCCGCAGCCAGCGCAAGTCCCAGTGGGCTGGGCCATCGCTAAACAACGTGCGGGCTGTAAGGCGCGTAGGTACGGTGGGCTTGGAATGGGCTCAGCGCCCGGCAAGCCCGACGCCACAGACAACGAGCGCGCGTCCAGCTGTGCTCTCTATTTGTCTCCCTGTCAAATAACCCGCCGCGACTCCATTCTTTGCCCCATCGTTTAGCTACCATTCCCCCTCGCCCTCTATTCCTCGCGCCTCACGCGCTCGAGCTCGCGGTTTAGATTCCCCTCCCGTTCGTAGACCAGGTAGCACAGTCTGTAAGTAGCTACCACCCGTGCTATATAAACCCTCGCGCCGCCTCGTCGAAAGACAGGTAACGCGTGCTTACTCTTTCGCTCATGTTCTTTCTCTCGCGCCCGACCGCCTGACGACAAACCGAGCCCGTGTGCCGTTGTTCGTCTCCCAGTCCTGGCGTTAAGTGAATAGAAAACAGCGCGCTCGCACTCACGTTTATTGACCATCCGCAATGTAGAATCTATCTGCGTTGCTCGAAAACACTCGCGTCATCCCCAAGTCTCGTCCCTCGTCTCTCCTCGTTTTTATCTTCACCTATCGACACTCTTAGACTCCTCTGACGCTAGTCTCGAGGCGATTACGCAGCGTCCCTTCCTCGACCCTGGTCGCGTGTCCTGCCTTCCCCGTCCTGATTTCCTGATTCATTCCTCCTCTCTGCACTGTCTCTCAAATAACCATTGATCAAATTGTGACATCGTGGCCTCGAAATCCTACGGGGCGATGGCCATGCGATGTCGTATACAACTGTCTTCGTCGCACACTCTGTACAGGACCTCTCTTTCGCCTCAATCGCTTGAACCCCGAACTCTCACACAGACTTCAGCTTCGGTTGAAGAAACATTACTAAGCTTCGCCCGAGACAGCATGATCCCACATGTCGTCGTTCTCGTAAGGCACCTACGCACTGTGGTGAGACCTAACATCAGACGTATGAATCAGAACACACCAGGACGGGGAGAGGGACCTCCGCCTTCGCCTGCTTCTGAAAGTGAGCAGGACTTCTCTGAAACCACTGCGGGTTGTAAAAGTTGATGGGCAAGCCCGACAAAGGGACACGACCTTTGTTGATAGATCTAGCTTCAGTAATGCGTTTGAAGGCGCGGTTGCCACGTGAGAGGCGAGAAGACGACGGGTATGATTCGACTGCTGCCCATATCTTGGCTATTGCAGGGTTCAGATAACCTATGTCAATACGCCTGAGGGCCTTGAAGCGCGAGTCTGGGTTCGCGTGTTCCAAATCATCGTCAGTCTCGTCGTCGCTAGTGGCCCGAGTGCCGAGGGCATCAAGTAGTAATCCGACGCCTTTCCATGTTTCTGTGTCTCTCTCAAAGTTTAGGTCATAAAATTTTCTCCTTCTATAGTACGTCTACCCAGCGTTAGCAATTCGTGCTGTGTACAGATGAGAAGACTCACTTCCTGCCGCCTTTGATGCATCCGGTTCACCTTATCAGACTCGTCACGACGACACTTCATGCGTTTCCGACAAATGTACTGCGTGCGGTACAGTTTGCTCTGGCACCTCTTCCTTACGTTTTCCTCTCTCATCTGTGGCCAGGTGTGTTGCACGGGCTTGTACTCTCCTCGCTTGACCGCAGAGATGAACGCTGTTGTCAACATCTCCACTACTTCCTTATTCCATTTCCCTTTGAACGTCTGCCTTAAGCAAACACGAGGGGCATCGACATCCGGTCCCATGACGCCATGATCTTCAAACGCATTGACCAGTCGATCTTCGGGCTCGTTAGGATAGTGGTTGTTACTCGCTCGGACACCCTTGCTTTCAAGAAACTTGCGCATTGCCTCCTAAGTGATATCAGTTTCGACCACAGGTGCAGGCGAAACTGCGTACATCCACGATTTTGTCCTCGTTGGCGCGAGGGACCCTCTTCTTCCCACGTGGAGCTACAAAATTATGACTATGCAAAACCGTGAGAGCTCGAGGACACATACGTTCGAAAGGCTTGAGAACACCAGTCTCCGGCTCGATTCCTTCTGGACTCGAGCGGTTAGGAGAAGCAGGGATGCCACGGGATGGGCTGAGATTCCCAGATTGCATGGCTCTTAGTACTGCCATGGTTGCTGCCTCACAGGCAGCGCTGACAATTTGGTTGTATATGTCCATATGAAGGCCTCCTGGGAACGGGTCAGCTGTAAGCCAGCGGGCCCTTTCTTGACCGACCTGGGCCTACTGCGTGCCAGTCGTCGACGTCCAAGTCCCGGTTGGCATCGTCGATGTCGGCGTCCAGGTCCGGGTTTTCGACGTACATGCCCTCGTCGACCTCGTCGTCGTCAATGTCGAAGGCTTGTATGGACCCATTTAAGTTGGCAGCCATAAAGCGAGAGCAGCTCTCGTCAGGGATCTACAACTAGTTAGCCGTGAAGATAAAATGAAAGAAGGGCTCAACCGAGTGGGTGGCGGACGCGCAACTGGGCAAGACTCGGAGATACGGGAGGATCGTTACTGAACACGGGATATTGCAGACGGTGGGTCAACGTCGAAGTGGACCTGATTCGTCGACGCTTTTTATGTGCCCAACGCGTCGGCAACGAATGCCAAAAGACAATAGCCTCGACAGGCTCCCAAGGCCGGGTCAGGCAAGAAAAAGACGGCACTTGCAGAGCATGACTCACGCCATGAACTACTGGTCAATGTAACAAAAGAGCAGCATGTGTCATCCGGTGAACGAAAAGTCGAAAACGCCAAGTCTAGACAAATGGCGCTTAGCTGGGGAGTTGAGCACGTCGAGGAAGATAATAAGCGGCTTTGTTGGCCCGGGAAGGAAGGGAGATGTGGCAATTCATGCCAAAGGCCGACGTGGAGGCTCCCCTGGCGATCTCTACTCCGCTCCGTGCGCCGTACAGGCTGGGTACAGCTAACACCCAATGTACGAGGAGTCGAGGACCCGAGCCCAATCCCATACTTCACGACAATGTCATCAATTCACAATGGTTACACGAGGTTTTACGAGCCGTACTACGCAGGCTTGTAAAAGTAATAATGTCCGTCAAAAAAATCCAAGCCGGTACCGCCAAGTATACCACCGTAGATATAACGTCTCAGGATAAGCCAACAAGAACGCTACCGCTAGTAGGGTTAGAATCAACATGACTGTAAACAAAAATGCGATGAATGCGATGGCGATTCGATCCCACCACGTCGAGAACGAGGAATTTGCAGGAGGTATTGAAGGCTCCTTTGAAGAGAGGGGTGCCTAGGAGTCGGATTCAGTTGCAATGAGCACGGTCAACCAAGCGCACATGCACACCTTCGAATGTTGATAGACCCATGTTTTCATGACATATGGCGCTTTGCCCGAGGAAGCCGTAAATATGACACATCTGTCGCTGGAGTCCACAAAAGCCCAGGCTCCTAACCACCCGTCTGGCTGGTCTGCGCCTAATCCTGGTAGCTGTACTAATTTGGTAGTGGACTAATATGGTAGCTGTACTAATTTGGTAATGTGGTCGGGACATGCCGAAAATGATTATGTCAACAGTGAACTTTAGTTTTGCTCGACCAGCCTAGACGGCTGGCACAACTTGTCAGCCACAAGCGTGGGATAGCTTAGTCAACAGCAGGAGAACGCAAACCAGTTCGTAAAAATGGTGTCACATGACCTAGACGCGTCGCACAGATAGGCTTGTTGATTGGCCTATTAGGTATGCTTGATGGCAGGTACAACGCACGCACCCAATCTGCCTTCTGCAGCAGAAATTTGTTCCAAAACTCAAGAGATATTTGGAAAGACACCCTGTCTTTTCCAAATAGAGCTCTGCCTTGCTCAGCTTCAGGCTCAGTATAATAATCAAGATATAATTAGTATTGCACCAACGGGCTCAGGGAAGACCTTGTGCTTTCTAATGCCATTACTATTCAACAACAAGATCACTATAATTGTCACAGCCCTTAATCTCCTCGGTGAGCAATTTAGTCAACAGGCCAAGGATGTTGGGATAAGCGCAGTGGCTGTAACGGCAGCCAACAACACGCGTGAAATGTTTCAGGTACGAGATCACTGAAATAAGTTAACCAATCATACCTCATATCCTTATAGAGCATACGGGATGGGGTCTATCGTGTGGTCCTAATAAATCCCGAAATACTCCTTCAGAGAGATGGGTTGTGTAAGAACCTACTTTTGTCGAACAAGGGCTTCCTGTCCAAGGTCTTCAATATTGTATTTGATGAGGGACACTGCATTTCGCAGTGGGGGTCAACCTTTCGCCCGGAATACAAACTAGTTGGAATATTACGGTTTATTGCACCCAGAATACCCTTCTACATCACATCAGCAACGATTCCACGCTCAATGCTTCTGGACATCAAGGAGACGCTGCACATACCATCAAGAAGTCTCCTCTTCCAGAGATCCAACGACCGGCATAACATTGCATTCTGTGTCACAAAGATGCGATACCCCATATCATCATTTGAAGACTTGGCCTTCCTAGTACCAAGCAGTTGGGCCGAAGGCAATGGTCTACCACGCAAGTTCATGGTGTTCTTTGACAGCAAACGCGAGGCCGAATCAGCAAGTATCTTCCTTCGAAATCGAATGCCAGAGTCCCTCAAACACAAGGTGAAATGGTTTCACGCTGGCATGACGGAAGTCTTTAGGAAGGAAGAGCTCCAGTTGTTCAGAGAAGGCGATCTCTGGGGGCTTGGCATGACTGACGTGGGAGGAATGGTACATATGTGTGTTATGCAGATGACGACAGCTCTGACAACCTGCTCTATTTGCAGGGTGTCGACATTCCGGATGTATTGACAGTTGTGCAGTGGAGAGCACCCAAGGACCTCAACACATTGATGCAGCGATTTGGGCGCGCTGCTCGAGATTTCTCGTTACAAGCAGTTGCGATCTTGATTGCGGAACCAAGGTGGTTTCTTGAGGATCATCAAAAAAGGCTCGCACGGAAAAGGAAACGAAGCCAGAAGGGGAAAAGGAAAGCGTCAAAAACGGCAAAGGGGCCGAGGCCGAGGGCAGACACAGGCGATGTCAGTTCCTCAGACAACGACTCGGGTGGAGAGACCGACACGAATACTGGGGACAATAATATACTTCCAAATGCAGACGAAGAAGGCGCAGGCGAGGTCGAAGAAGCCATCAAATCAATTGGCATTACGGCAGGTGGCAAGGGCTGTAAACGAACAACGGACAAAGTCATCCGGCTGTTCATCAACGCCCACTTGCTGCGTGGGAGGAAACGTTGTCGACGTTTTCACGCTAAGCACTATTACAGGACTGTTGATATTGGTAAGTCAATCATCTTAGACCCGATTTCGTTTTGTTAACCATTTCCCATCGTCGTCTCTAGCTGAGCCTCCGCCGTGCTGTGCTCGTTGCGCGCACAAGGAACCATCGATCTGTTGTGACATTTGCCACGCCGACCTCGTACATGCCATGATCAATGACCGCGACGATAACTACCAGGTCGTGCCTCGTGGCTCGAACATTCCCAAACGACCGCCGCATGTTCCGACACTGCGCGCCTCTCAGTTCCGTGATGGTCTCTACACTTGGCGCACCAAAACAGCCACAGATCGGTTTGGTGCGCTTGACTTCTATCCCCCCGATCTCCTATTGCCTGAGGAGATTGTCGAAGACATCATCGTTTTCGTCGATACCAACAAAATCGCCACCCTCCACGATTTGCGAAAGAATACGAATTGGATCCTCTGCGATCAGTACGGCGATCAGATCATCTCGCTCGTCCAACGTTTCTTCCCTCCCGCGCCTCTTCCCGGCCTCTTTGTCTCGACACCGCTTCCCCCACGAACGCGTAAGAAGGTTCCCACCCCCTTCTCAAATATTCTCAACTCTCCACCTCGTCCGGCATCGTCAAGTACCATACGCAAGCCGCGAGCCCCGTCGACCTGTACTGCGTGCTTTCTGAAGGGTCACAGAAGTAAGCATGTCCTTTCTCTCCGGTCCCACCCCCACCCCCCC
>Ga0193712_1000162_pt1 | contig 11343 bp, 8 predicted proteins | sample H3a1metaG_FD_143053 | JGI IMG/M metagenome (GOLD analysis project Ga0193712, IMG submission 143053) | Soil microbial communities from a riparian zone of the East river system, Colorado, United States - H3a1 | ecosystem: Environmental > Terrestrial > Soil > Riparian zone | place: USA: East River... | reverse complement strand
GCACGCCGGCGTCCACACCCAGTCCCGCGAGCCGCACGTCGTAGCGCGCGATGCGCTGCCCGCCGTCGTAGAGCGGCTGCTGCTCCCGCTGCGCTTGAAACCACGGCACGATGAAAAAGCGCCCGCGAAAATCGATCGGCTGGTAGAGCTCCGACCGGACGATCTGGGTGGATCCCAGCTGGAAATCGTTGCGCCATTCGAGGCCTTTGCGATTGATGAGCGTTCTGGTGATGCTCGCGCGGACGGCGTAACGGGCATCCCCTTGAAGATCGTCCACGGTATCGAGGCCGAAGCGGACGTAGGTCGGCCCCCAGTCCTTCTCCGCGACACGAACGACGAGGATCGTCCCGTCCGGCCCGTCTTCGACGTCCATCGCGACGCGCTCGAAGTGGTCCAGCCCGAAAACGCGCACGAGGTCCTGCCGCAACGCTTGGGGATCGACCGGGTCGCCCGGCTTCACCCGCATGCGGCCGACGATCACGCGGGCATCGACGCGGCGGTTTCCCTCGATGCGCACCGCCACGATCCGCTGGGCCTCCCGCGTCACACCGCGCGCGGCGACGTGCTCCCGCCAGTCCTCTTCGCTCAGCGCGTACCGCTCCAGGGTCTCCCGCATCGCGAGGGCCGCGGCGCGCCCGCGCGCGATCGCCTCCGGCGTGGAAGGAAAATCCGACGCCGAGATGCCGCCGAGATCCGGCGCGATGACGACGTCGGCCGCCGGAAGCGACGCATCGGAGTTCTTCCGGGTGAGAAACGACATCGTCTGACCGAGAACGGCGAACATCGAGCGGAGCTTCTCCCGGCCGGCGAGCGGGGTACCGACGTCCACCGCGATGACGACGTCGGCGCCTTCGGCGCGCACGAGGTCGACGGGGAGGTTGTCCACGATCCCGCCGTCCACGAGCAGGCGCCCGTCGATCGAAACTGGCGCGAACACGCCGGGGACCGCCAGGCTCGCCAGGATCGACTCGACGAGATCGCCGTGATCGAGCACGACCGCCTCGCCGGTTTCGATGTCGGTGGCCACGGTGCGAAACGCGATCGGAAGCCTCGAGAAGTCGGACGTCGCGGGCTTGTCCAGGAGCAGGGCGCGCGCCTCGAAGGCGAGCTTTTGCCCCGCCCGGAGGCCGCGCGGCTGCCGGAACCGGCCGTCTCTGATCCCCAGCTCGTAGTCGACCAGATAGCGGGAGGCGTCTTCCTTCCGGCGGAAGACGAGGTCGCGGAAGGCGGGCCGGTCGTCCAGCAGGTCGGCCCAATTCGCTTGCCGGAGCACGTGGTCGATCCGGTCGATCGGAACGCCGGCGGCGTACAGCCCCCCGATCATCGAGCCCATGCTGGTTCCCGCGATCGCATCGACGGGAACGTGGAGCTCCTCGAGCACTTGGAGCACGCCGACGTGCGCGCCGCCGTGCGCGCCGCCGCCGCCCAGCGCAAGGCCGATCTTGGGGCGGGCTGCGGCGGGATGCGCAAGGAGCACCGCCGCCAAGACCGCCGCGAATCGCGAGGCCGGAACGGGACCCCCGGCTACCGGAAATTGCGGATGAGAACCGCGTCGCTGCTGCGCTTGCCGGCGTTGACGACGAGGTGCCTGCCGTCCTTCGTCCACTGAATGCCGAAGATCTCGTCTCCTTGGAAGCGTGCGACCTGCACCGGCTTGCCACCGTCGGCGCCCGTTACCCAGACGCCGGAGACGTCGCCGATCCTTCGCGCGACGGCAATGCGGCTGCCGTCGGGCGCCCACTCGAAGTCCGTGGTGCGGCCCTCGGTGAAGTGCGTCAGGCGTTCGAGGGCGCCCCCGGCGATGCGGACCCGGCCGAGATTGCGCGAAGGATCGTCCTGGTCGATGACGGTGAACGATGCGCCGTCGGGGCCCCAGGCCAGCGTCGCCAGGTCGGCCTGAGGAACTTTCACGCTCGCGGTCGCAAGGGTGCCGTCGGCGTGAACGACCTTCGTGACGGGCCGGATCAATCCATCGGCGCCGGTCGTCAGCTCGAACACCGCGATCAGCTTTCCGTCCGGCGAGATCACCCCGCCGCTGGTCCGCGGCCCAAGATCGTGCGGCGACCCGCCGGACAGCGGGATCGCCCAGACGGCGTTTTCGGCGTCGAGCTGCCGGTAGGTCAGAAGGCTTCCGTCTTTCGCCACGTCGGCGGCTTGCGCCGGGAGGTTCGGCGTCAGGTTCGTGGCGTGGGTTCCGTCGAGGTCGCAACGCCAGACGTGGATCCCGCCGTCTTGCTCGTAACGATCGTAGACGACGCCTCCCGGGATGACGCGGGGGTTGACGGCGAGACTATCGCCCGGGGTGAGCGATCTCGGCTCCCCTCCGGCCGTACCGACCGTCCATAGCTGGAGGCTTTGGTCGTGCGCCGCCGTGAACACGACGGAGCCGTCGTAGGCGGTCACGAATCCGAACGGCGAGTTTTCCGCGCTGGTGGACTTGGTAATCGGGTGGGCTTCGCCGCCCGACGCATCCGCCAGCCAGAGGTTGGCGACGCGGCTGACCCGGACCGCGGCCACCGCCGCCTCGCCCGCGGACGCCGAGACTTCGAAGTAGTCGCTCGTATCGTTCGTCAGACGCCGGGAAACGCCGTCCGGATAGCTGACGATTGAAACCTGGCGCGTCACGGACACTCCGAGGTCGAATCCGGACCGGACGATCCCCGATCCGTCCGGCAGCCACGCGATGCTGTCGTGCACGCCCCCTTTGGCGACGTTGACGTCGCGACGGCGCCCGTCTCCGGCGTCAAGCACCGCGAGCGTGGACACGAAGGCCCCCGACGAGGTGTCGGAGTCGATCAGCGCGATGTGGGCGCCGTCGGGCGACCACGCGGGTGAGCCCAGGAGGTTGTGCGGCAGGAGGATCGACGTCAACACGCGCTCTTTGCCCGCGTCCAGCTCGAGCACGATGACGTTCGACTTGCGGTCTTGCGGGACGCCGCGGACGAAGGCGGCGCGCTTGCCGTCGGGGGCGAACGAGACGCGCGAGTCGACGTCGAACGCCTTTTCGCGCGAGGCGCCTCCCAACGACGGAACCTGCATCAGCGCCCGGTAGTTCGGCGTGTCGCGCCGCCTCTTCGTGTAGAAGAGGTAGTTGCCGTCCGGGGAGAACGACAGGCCTTCGAACAATCCTTCCTCGGACGGGACGACTTCGACGTCGCTGCCGGTCGCCACCTGCCGGACGCGCACGCTCGCCTGACCGACCGCCCCGGTGAGGTACGCGAGATAGCGGCCGTCGAGCGAGATCGCGGCTCCGGTCACGTCGCCGCGGCTCGTCTGGGTCGACATGCGCATCGTCTCGAAAGGCGGCGGCGCCGCTTGTTGCCGGCCGGAGCGTGTGGCCCACATCGCAATCGACACGGCGGCGATCGCCACCACCGCGACGCCGACGGCGATCGCCGCGAACGGCTTACGCTGGGCGGGGGCCGCCAACCGTCCACCGGCGATCGTGCTTCCCGAGGCTCCCGAGGCCGACAGCGAGTCCCACTCGTCCACGATCTCGCGCAGCTCGAGGGCGACGTCTTTCATCGATTGAACGCGCTGCTCCGGGCTTTTGGCCAGGCAGCGCCGGATGACGCGCCGCAGCTCCGCGGGGGCCTTCGGATTGGAGTCTTCGACCGGCGCGGGCTTGTCGTGCAGGATCTTGTGCATCGTCTCGACGGCGCTTTCGGCGACGAACGGACGCTGACCGGTTGCGGCCTCGTACAGCACGGTGCCGAACGAAAAGATGTCGGACCGGTGATCGACCGACTTGGACTGGACCTGCTCCGGGGACATGTACCCCGCGCTTCCCATGAGCACCCCGGCTCCGGTCGCCGGCTCGAGGCGTGTGGGTGCGCTGGATTGCTCCGGGTCCGCCTCACGTTTTTCGGTCAGCTTGGCCAGCCCGAAGTCGAGCACCTTCGCGAAGCCGTCCAGAGAGACCATGATGTTTCCGGGCTTCAGGTCCCTGTGCACGATCCCCGCGCCGTGCGCCTTCGCCAACCCTTCCGCCGCCTGCGCGAGGTACCCCAGCAGAGTTCGCAGATCGGTCTTGTCGTCGTGGATCAGCGTCGAGAGCGTTTTCCCCGTGATCAGCTCCATCGACATGAACTGGACCGGTGCTAAGTCGGTCGGATCCGCGCCGTCTTTGCTGCGGACGACGTCTTGGCCGATCTCGTAAATGGTGACGATGTTCGGATGGCTCAGGGACGAAGCCGACTTGGCTTCGAGGACGAAGCGGCGCACCCGGTCCGGATCGGCGACCAGCTCCGGGGGAAGGACCTTGAGCGCCACGTTGCGCTCCAGGGTCTGATCCTGGGCCAGGTAGACTTCCCCCATCCCGCCCGCGCCCAAAGGACCTACGACGCGATAGCGGGAGATGACGTCTTCGGGATGGAGGGTTCGACCCGTTCTCAAGAAAAGCCTTTCATGGCGCGCGATGATACAGGACGCTCCGGGGTCCCGTGACAAGATCCGGGATCCCGCGCGTCTTGATACGTGATGGGAAACGTCGCGGTTATCGACGTGCGGATGCTGGCCGCGGCCGACGGGCTGGGAACGAACGTCCGCGACGAGGAGCTGACCGGGCTTCTGGCGCGCGTGGCCGGCGGAGACCTGGGCGCGCTCGGCCCGATTTACGACGCCTGCGCGGCGGAGCTCTTCGCGATCGCGCACTGGCGCACGGGCTCGGCGGCCGACGCTGCGGATTGCGTTCAAGACGTTTTCGTGAGGCTGGCTTCGTCCCCGTCGGTGATCGCGGGTGTCCGCCACGCCCGCCGCTACCTGATCACGATGGCCCATCGCGCCGCGATCGATCGACTTCGCGCGCGTCGCCCCGGGGTTCCGCTCGCCGACGAGCCGTTTCTTGAAGCGCCGCTTTTCGATCCCGCACGCGCGCTCGACGCGTCGCGCGCGGCCGAGGGGCTCCGCGAGGTTCCCGCCGCGCAGCGCGAGGCGATCTACCTCCACCACTTCGCCGAGCTGCCCTTCCGCGAGATCGGCCGCGTGACCGGCGTCCCGACCTTCACGGCCGCCAGCCGCTACCGCCTCGGCATGGCGAAGCTCCGGAAGCTCATGGGTGGGGCGCGATGAGCTGGGACGGGTTCCGGCCGCTCCGCCCTCCGGTTGCGCTGCGCGAGCGCGTGCTCACCGCCGCATGGGACGCCGCGGCGCAGGCCGATGCCGGCGTCTTCTCGGCGCTCTACCGCGATCGACTGCTGCGCGCGTGCGCCGCGGTGCTGTCCGGCCTCGTCGTCGCCAACGTCGTCGCGTTGCACGAGGGCGCAGAGCGCGCGGCCCCCGCGCCCACCGTCGGCATCGAAGACGGCGTCGCCGTTCCCGTGGATTGGGGCCTCACCATGGCCGAGCAGCTCGACGCTTTGGCACCCGTGTTGGGTACGACGATCGCAAGGAGCCGCGGATGAACCCGTTTCGCGTGGTCAAGTATCTCCTCGTGGTGCTCGCCGTCTTCGTTGGACTCGGGCTGGCCGGGGCGCTGGCCGTCCACCTCTACGGCGCTCATCGCCTCGCGACGACCTCCCGTCGGTTCGAGCGCGAGGTCGGGCCGTTGTCGGTTCAGGCCCTCATGCGGCCCGCCCTTCCGGTCGAAGGCAACGCGGTCACCTGGCTGCGCCCCGGGGTCCTTGCCGTGGTGTTCTTTCCCGGCGATCAGGCCTTGGTCGGCTCGCTTTCGGCCAAACCCTTCGCCGATTGGGGCGCGGGCGACGCCGGCAAGCTGGATGCGATTCTCGATCGCAGCAAGCCCGCGCTGACCCTCCTCGAACGTGCGCGCGGGATGAAAGAGTCCAACTGGGACATCCCCTACCAAGAGGGCACGACCGCGAAGATCCCGAATCTCTTGGCGGCGATGAATGCGGCGAAGCTGTTGACCGCGCGCGGGCGCCTGGCGTTGGGGCGCGGCGATCGGGAAACCGCGATCGCGGCCGCGGAGACACTCGGCGTGCTCGCCCGCTCCCACGAAGCGGAAAGCGCCTCGATCGTCCTGCTGATCGGGCTCGCCATCGAGAAGCTCCAGATCGCGCTCGTGCACGAGATCCTCTCCGCCCCGTCGGCGAGCGCCGCCGAACTCGACCGCCTCGGCGCGTCGTCGTGCGATAAAGACTTGACGTCGGCGATGCGCGAGTCGCTTCGCGGCAGCGCCGTCGCGGTCGGGCACGACGTCGGCGGCGGGTCGTGGTTGATGGAAGTCCACAACGCCGCCTATCGACGGGTCGCGCGTCTGTTCCGCTCCGCCGTGACCGCCGCCGCCATCGAAGCGCATCGCGACGCCGAAAAAGACCTCGGCCGGCCGATCAGGGCGCCTCTGGGAGACACCCCCGCGGACGATGGCGACGCCACTTGGTGGAAATCGATCGTGGGCCCGATCGGGCCGAACCTGGCGTCGATGTCCGCGCGCGCCACGGCGACCGCCTCCGCGCGCGACTTGAGCCGTCTTTCGATCGCGTTGCGGCGCGCGGCGATCGCCGGCGGCCGCTACCCTTTGACCTTGCCTGCGATCGAAGGGGTAGCGGCGATCGATCCGTTGAGCGGCGAGACGCGCGTTTACGAGGTTCACGCCGACGGGAGCGCGGAGCTTCGTTCGACGACCAACGCCGAGATCGTCCGGTCGATCTTCCCCGTCGGGCAGATCGCATTCGAATCTCTCTACCGCTGGACGTTGCCGGCGCCGCGGGCGGGGCGCTGACGTAAGATCTGCCGGCGATGACCGGGATTCAGCGTTTGCTTCCGATCTTCGTCGCGGCGAAGGGCTACTACCTGCTCCCGGCGTTGGCCGGCGTGCTCATTTGCGCCCGCTATCTGCTGACTGGTGCCGGCCGCGAGAAGCCGATGCGAAGGCTCCTCGCCGCGACCGCCGCGATCGCCGCGCTGTCGATCCCGGTCTATTTCAACTTCTTCAATTTCCACTACGGCGCCTTCGTCAACGCCCACGAGTTCTTCCACTACTACCTGGGCTCGAAGTACGCCGCGGAGATCGGGTACTTCGAGCTGTACGAAGCCGCGCTGGTCGCGGACGACGAGACGGGCCTCGCGTTCACGCCCGCCGACGGCTACATCATGGACCTGGAGACTTACGGCTACAGGCCCGCCCCACGCGTGCTCGCGGATCGGAATCTCATCAAGGCGCGCTTCACGGCGGACCGTTGGCGCGAATGGGTGAAAGACGTCTCCTACTTCAAGCAGAGGCTTCGCGGTCCGCAATGGAACGAGGTGCTGCGCGACCAGGGTTACAACGCGACGCCGGTCTGGTCGATGCTCGTGGGCACCGGACTTTCCGGCCGCATCAGTACCGACAACGCCGCCGGGTTGACCGTTCTCGCCGCGCTGGACGTCGTGCTCCTTGCCGCCGCGGTCCTCTGCGTGTGGTGGGCGTTTGGCGCGTGGCCTGCCCTCCTGATGATCGTCTTTCTCGCGTCGTCGTACCTGATGGCGCACGTCCACATGAAGGGCGCGTTCCTCCGCACCGACTTCGTCGTCGCCCTCGTGGCGGCGATGTGCCTGCTGCGCAAGGGCCGCCCGGGGTGGGCCGGCGGGTTGGTCGCGTACTCGACCCTGGCGCGCGTCTTCCCCGCGATCTTCCTGTTCGGCCCCGGGGTGAAGCTCGTGACGGAGCTCGCCCCGGTCTTTGGCGAAGCGCGGCGCAGGATCGTAAGTCCCGCGGTGACGGCCGGCCTCGTCGCGATCCACGCGGCCGCCGCGGCGATCGTCCTGACCGGCGTCTGGCTGGCCATCGGCGGCGGCCTCAGGGACGTCTTCGCGGCACGGCTCGGTTCGCCCGCGGCGTTGTTTGCGATCGCGATCGTGCCGGCGACGGCCGGATTTGCCACGGTGACGCTGACCGTCTGGGGAACGTCGCGCAAGCTCCTCGATCCACGCCATCTGCGATTCTTCGGAGCGTTCGCGGCCACCGCCCTCGTGCTGACGCTCGCATCGATCGTCCATGCCGGCGGGATGGGCGCCTGGGAGGGGTTCGCGAGGAAGATGGCGCTCCATCGGACGACGTACAACCACTGGAACATCGGCGTGACCTCCGTCGTCATCGCGCAGTTCGACCCTCCGGGGCCTCGGGAAGCCGCCGTCGCCTCGCGCCCACCGCAGCTGAGGCACTGGCTCGGGAACGCCTACTTCCTCGACGAGACCGTGCACGAGCGGGCCTGGTTGATCCGGCTCTTGCAGCTGGCCGCGCTCGTCGCGGCGTGGCTGGCTGCGAGACGGTTCGACGATGCGCTGGCCTTCGCCTTCGGCTTCGTCCTCACCTATTTCCTGACGGCCCCGACCTACTACTACTACATCATCCTGCTCCTGCCTTTTCTCTACTTCGCCGCGCACCCCGACCGGCTTCGCGGATCGCTCGGGCTGATGTACCTCTTTCTGTTCGGCGCTTTGGGCTACGCGTTTTACTTCCGGTGGGACCAGTACTTCACGACGTACTACTGGAACTCGGTCTTGGCACTCGGCGTGACGATCGCCATGATCGCGGCCGCGTTCGGGCGCTTCACCCCGCAGATCGCGGCCCAGCCCGCCCCGCGTAAGCGATGACGACATGGACGGAGATCCTCCGCACGTCGGAGGCTCGGATCGCGGAGGAACACGCCCTCGTGCTCGAAGCGGTGGGGATCGTGAGCGGAAACGCCTTCGCCTTCGGGCAGTACGTGCTGCTCGTACCCGCTGAAGACGCGGCCCGGGCCCGGCTCGAGCTGGACCGGTACGTGCGGGAAAACCGGGTGGGGCCGCCGCACGCCGCGGCGCCGGAACCGTTGCGCAGGAGCGCCGGCTCCGCGCTCGTTTACGCCGCGGTTCTGGTGGCGATGGACGCAGCCCAGCGGCGGGGAGCGTTCGGCATCGACTGGTGGAGCGCGGGGGTCGCCTCCGCACGGTTGATCGAAGGCGGCGCGCTGTGGCGCAGCGTCACCGCACTTTGCCTGCACGCCGATGGCCTCCACCTGGCGAGCAACCTTGCGTTCGGGGCGTTCTTCGGCGTGATGCTCGCGCAGAGCGCCGGGTTCGGCGTCGCGTGGCTTGCGTTCGTCCTCACGGGCGGGATCGGGAATGGGTTGAACGCCTTCCTGCAGTCCCCGTCGCATTCCGCGATCGGAGCTTCGACCGGCGTGTTCGGAATGCTGGGGGTCCAAGTCGCGCACGATTGGGTGCGCCGGAGGGAGCTGCACTACAACCTGTTCCGGCGCTGGGCGCCGATCGCGATCGGTGCTGCGCTTCTGGCGTGGCTGGGCGGGGACGGGCGGCAGATCGATCCGAACGCCCTGCCGAAATCGATCAACGAGCTCAACGTGGAGCTCCCCAGGATCGACGTTTGGGCGCACGTCCTCGGGTTTGCGACCGGACTGTCCCTCGGCGGAGTGTTCGGTTGGAGCCGGCCGCGGATCCGATGGACGACGCCGGTGCAGATCGCGCTCGCCGCGACGGCCGGAGGGATCGTGCTTTGGGCCTGGTGGCTCGCGCTCCGGTGAGCGCGGGGCGGACTACTGCTGGGGGCCCGAGGGGTAGCGCCGGAACACTCCGTTGATCAGGCAGATCTCGTCGTTGAAATTCGAGGTCGTGCCCGGCGGGCAGCTGTTCCCCGCGCCGTCCTTGCCCTGCGAATAGAGGGTGTACGAGGTGGACACCGAGTCGACTTGGAACGCATTCGACCAGCCGTCGGCGGCCGGCATCTCCTTGATGAAGGTCGGATCGATCTGCGCTTTCAATGCGGCGGCGCTGGCGGCGATCGGAAACGCGGTGTTGTCCACCGCATACGCCTCGATGGCGGTGCAGATCGAGCGCATGTCGGCCATCGTCCGCTTCTGCTTCCCTTTGTCGACCGCGTTTAGCAGGTTTGGGATGGCGATGGACGCGATGATGCCGATGATCGCGACGACGATCAGCAGCTCGATCAGGGTGAAGCCACTCGCGCGCGTTTTCATCGTTTCCCATCCCTGGCGCCTTGAAATCCGCAAGGAGCCCCACTTCCGAGACTTCAATCGCCGTGCCAGGCCCCGGGGGTGGGAGAGATTGGGGAATTCGGGGTCACGGGCCGATTTCAGCCGCGCGGGGCTGACAGCCGTTCTTAGCGGATCGGGGAGAACGTGACGGGGAGCGTCGCTCGCTCCGACGCCCTACTCGTGCTTGAGCGCTCGCACGACCAGAACCTTTCCATCGGGACCGTCGGCGACGTACACGGTGCCGTCGTCGGCAACCACGGCGTTGCGCGCGCCCTTCGCGGTGGGCACCGTGGCCGTGGCCGTCAGCACGCCCTTGTCGTCAAGGTGCGCGACGGTGAGCGTGCCCGCACCCCCGGCTGCCGCGTACAACGCTCGCCGCCCGGGGAGGTAGTCGAGATTGTCCACGCCGGCGCCGGTGTCCAACTTCGAAACGAGCCTGCCGTCCGAGCCGGTGTCCAGGACCTCGACGCGCTCTGTGCACGCCAGCATCAAGAATCGTCCGGCGGCGTCCAGCGCGAGGCCTCTCGGCCCGTCTTCTCCGCACGATGGCATCCAGGTCGCCGTGATCTGCCGCGTCTCCACGTCGATCCGCAGCGTCCGGTCTTTGTCTTCGAGGTTCGTGTAGAACAGGCCGTGCGCGTCGTCCACGGCGTATCCCTCCGGATCGCCCTCGAGCTTGATGCTCCCCGCCACTTTCGGGGCCGCGGGTGTTGCGACGTCCAGGATCGTGATCGTCTGGTCTCGCGGTGTCGTCACCCAGACCTCTTTCCGGTGCGCCACGAAAGCAACCCCGTCGGGGCTTGACGGAAGCGTGACGCAACCGGCGCGCGCGAGCGTCTTTGCATTGACCGCGCACACGCTGGAGTCCGCGCGATTCCCCAGGTAGACGAAGCCTTCGCCGATCGTCGCGGAGCTCAACCCGACGAGCCGCTTCTTGCCGCGGCGTTCGACTTCCGCGGTCGGGAAATTCCCGATGCGGTCGACCTTCTGCGACTTGGCGTCGATCACGACGGCGTTGCCGGTCCCTCCGGCCGGAACCCAGACGCGGTGCCGCGCACGATCGCAGGCGAGGTAGTCCAGCAGCACCCCATCCGCCGGGGCGCCGGCCAGAGCGATCGCCGTGACTTTGAACTGCGGAGGGGCCGCCTTGGCGCCGGCCCCGACGACGATGGCAACCACGAGGACGGGGATCGTGATCGGGATTCTCACGGGGCGGCTCCTTGTTCTGTGTGGCGACGTTCGCCCTGAAGCGTACACCCGGCCGACGTGCGCGCCACGGTTTGGATCGTGTACGGTATGGGCTGTCTCGGGCGAATGGTCGCCCCCGACCGGCACACGAAGGAGCCCCCCATGTCGAGGATGACGATCGGAGTTCGTGGTTGGTCCCGCTTCGCCGCCGGCATCGCCG
>Ga0193712_1000161_pt1 | contig 11351 bp, 7 predicted proteins | sample H3a1metaG_FD_143053 | JGI IMG/M metagenome (GOLD analysis project Ga0193712, IMG submission 143053) | Soil microbial communities from a riparian zone of the East river system, Colorado, United States - H3a1 | ecosystem: Environmental > Terrestrial > Soil > Riparian zone | place: USA: East River... | reverse complement strand
CGTCAAGGTGAAGACTCCCGGATACGCCGTCTCGACGCGCCGAGGGCGTTACAGCGACATCACGCCGCAAGACAAGCCGCCGGCAGGAAGCGTGACGTCAGTCGAATCCCTCGATCGGTACCGCGCGCTCACCGCGCGGGGCGTTGCCCTCCCTCTCCCGGGAACCGACCCCAAAAGGGTCCCTGTCGACGTCGTCATCGAGTCCCTCGGCCCAATCCAGCTTTCGACCGACGCGGTCGGAGGGGCCGCGCTCGACGTGGAGTTTCGACTCGTCGCGCGCGCAGAGGGCGAAATCGTGGACCGTTACGAGCGCTCCTTCACCGCCAGGGTCAAACCGGAGGGAGTCGCGGCGATTCGCGAGGCGTTTCGCGTGGAAGGACGGCTCAGCCTCGTCCCGGGAATCTACGAGCTTCAGGGCTCGGTGCGTCTCGGCGATCCGCCCCAACTGGCGTCATGGTCAGGAACCGTTGCGGTGCCGCCGCCACCGAGCGGCGCCGTGCCGGCGTTCGCGGGGGCTGTCGTCAGCGCAGCCGACGACCGGCAGTCGCCTCTCTTGAGCCGTCCGCAGATTGCCGACGAGGCGGACCCGCTCGTGCTCAAGCCGGGCGTGAGAATCCTGCCCTCGACGCAGGCTGAGTTCGACGGTGGCGGCCTCTTGGTGCTCTTTTGGCTGCGCGGTATCACCGAGGTCGACGGCAGACCTCCGGAGCTGGAACTTTCAGTCGACGTTTCCGACGGCCAAGGGCACGCCGCAACGTTGCCGACGAAGCTCGTGTTCTTCGGCAAGGAACCGACCGGTGGCTTCCGTGCCGTGGCCCAGGTGGACGCGTCGGCGTTGGCGCCGGGGGCCTACTCCCTGCGACTCTCCGCGACGATTGCGGGGCGCGAAGGACCTCCCGCGCACCGCACCCTGTCGTTTACGTTGCGGTCGAAGGGAGCCGCAGCGGACGCTACTTCTTCTTCGGCTCCAAAGCCTTGAGGACGTCCCGCGTCTCCGGGGCGAGGCGTCCGCCAGGATCGAGCTCCAGACACTTCTTGAACGAAGCGATCGCGTCGGCGTTCTTGCCGTCCCGCAGTTGAAGCTTGCCGAGAAGCCCGTACGCCATCGCTTGGTCGGAGCTTGAAGCCTTGCTCTCCGTGACGCGCCGGAACATCGTCTCGGCGTGGGCGTAGTCTTTCTTGTTGAAGTACGAAATCCCCACGTTCAGCATCGCGAGCGGATCGTCGGCCCCGACTTCCTTGGCCTTCTCGAGAATCGCGGCAGCCTTGTCGGTCTGCCCCGCCTTGGCGTACAACGCGGAAAGCTCGACGTAGGACTCGGGCCGGCTCGGCGCTGCGGCCATCGCCCGCTCGAACGTCGCAATGGCGTCGGTGTCCTTCGACTGGTCGCGCTGGACCGCCCCCAGACTCAGCAGCGCGTCCATCTGGATCTCCATCGGAACCGCGCTCCCCTCCAACTCCTTCTTGAACGCCGCCTCCGCCTCCGGAAGACGTTTGTTTCGAGCGTGGACCTTTCCAATCAGGGTGCTCACGCCCGCAAACGCCGGGTCCAACTCCTGGGATTTCCCCAGAGCGCTCAGCGCGTCGTCGTCGTGTTCCAGCACCGCGTCGCAATACCCTCTGAGATAAAATGCACGTGCGTGCGTCGGGTTTTCCGTCGTGAACTTCTCGATCTGCGGAAGCGCGCCCGCGCAGTCCCCCTTTTGGACTTGCTGGGCGAGCATCGCGTAGGCCTGATCGCCCGAAGCGATTGCCTTCTCCCCGGTGGCTGTCGTGATCTCGGTCGCCTTGCCGACGACGAGATCGCAGATGATCTCCATGCCGTCTTCGACCTGAAGCTCCGTCGGCTTGTCGAGGGGGACATTCCCCTCGCGTTTCCACTTGGATTCCTTCTTGCCGTACTCGTTCAGGCCGGTCGCCTCGGCTTTGATGCTCACGAGCGCGAGCCCCGCGGCCTCGACCTTCAGCGCGTATCGACCGGGGCGGATGATCCCGATCAGGTACGAGCCCTTCTTGCCCTTGGCCGCAATCTCGACCCGGGCCCCCTTTTCCAAGGGCTCCAAGATGACTTTCGTGTTCGGCGCGCCGGCGCCGGTTTCGTCGGTCACGGTGCCGTACATCTTCGCTTGCTGTGCCAGCGCGCCCGTGGTGGCGAGCGCCGCAACGAAAGCTGAGCCAACGATTCGTCTGAACCATGTTGTTTTCACGGGACTCTCCTTACGACCACCCGTCCACGGGGAGGGGGATTCTAGCTCCGGCGCGCTAGAATCGCGATCATGCCGTCCGCCCGCCGCACGAAGGTCGTGCTCGTTGTCCTCTCGGCGATCGTCATTCTCGTCGCGACGGTCGGCAGCACGCTTCAGCGCGTCCCGACGGGACGAATCGGCATTGCGGCCGCGCGGAGCATTCCCCCGGGATGGGGGTTCCACCCGCCATTTTCGCCGTTGCCGACGATCGCCGAGCGCGGCGAGCTCAAGGTACCGAACATCGCTCTCGCCACGCCCGAAGGAAGCACGCTCGGGTTTGAGCTCGACCTTCGCTACGACGTCGGCGCGACGCTGGCACCCCAGCTCGCCCAGGACATCCGTCGCTCGGGGCTGGAAAGGGCCGTTGCCGGGTTCGCCGAAAAGGTGCTGATCGACGTCGCCCGCCGCACCGATGTCGAGACATTGCTTTCCGAGCCCGCCCGCGTCGAAGGCACGCTCGCCGTGGCGCTGCAGGCCGCGGGCCTGACGCCTGAATCACTCTCACTCCGGAGCAAGCTCGGCGACGAGTTGATCCGACGAAGACGAACCGACGAGGCGCGGGCGCTCGCGCACGCGCCGCTGGGACGGGTCCTTGTGATCGGTTGGGACGGAGCGGACTGGCGAACCGCGCTCCCCCTGATGGCAGCAGGCCGTATGCCGAATCTTGCTCGCATCGTTCGCGAGGGCGCGTCGGGGAATCTCCGCTCGAACGATCCGATGTTCTCGCCGCTCCTTTGGACGACCGTCGCAACGGGTAAGGCGCCGACGGAGCACGGGATTGCGGATTTTCTGGTCAAAGATGCCACGACCGGCGAACGACACCCGATCACGAGCGACTTCAGAAAGGTCAAGGCGCTCTGGAACATCCTCGGCGATTTCGACCGGCCGTCGAGTTGGATCGGGTGGTGGGCCTCCTTCCCGGCCGAGTCGATCGACGGGTCCATCGTCACCGACTATCTCGCCGCGGCCGTTAGCCGCTCCGGGTCGGTGGCCGCCGCGTCGATCCCCGGAGTCGCCAGCCCGGCCGATCTCCTGCGGGGAGATACCGCACTCCTCGTCGGTGCGGCCCAGGTATCCAGAGAGGAGGTAGCGCGCATCATCCCGGTTACCGAAGCGGAGTACCTGGCGGCCGTCGCAAACATCTCGAAGCCGCGGGCGAAAGACGACAAGGCGCGAATCGATGACCCCGTGGGCTTCGTCATGCGGGTCATCGCCCAGGCTCGGACCTACCACAACATCGCGCTCGGCCAACTGCGGGCCGGTGTCCCGTTCGTCGCCGTCTACTACGAAGCCATCGACATGATGGGGCACGGGTTTCAACACTTCCTGCCACCGAAGATGTCGTTCGTCTCCGAGGCCGACTATCAGCGCTTTCGAGACGCAGTTCCCAACTTCTACGCATGGCAGGACGGGTTGCTCGGAGAGTTGCTGCGCGCCGCCGGCAACAACGCACACACGGTGCTTCTCTCCGATCACGGATTTCGTACGGGCGAGGATCGGCCCAATTTTTCGCCGTCGATCAGAGGTCAACCCGAGGAGTGGCACCGGGACTGGGGAATCGTCGTGCTTCACGGTCCGGGCATCGTCGGGCGACGGCTCCCACCGTCGAGCATTTTCGATATCGCCCCGACGCTGCTCTACCTGGCCGGCCTCCCTCTCGCCGACGACATGCCGGGACGTCTCCTCGCGGCCGCGTTCGCTCCGAACACCCTGGAAAGCCATCCTCCCACCCGCATGAAGTCCTACGAGCTGGTCGGCTCCCGGTTCGAGCACGCCGCGGCCGTGCAGGCCGATCCCGAGGTCATGCGCGAGATGATGGCAAACCTCAAGGCGTTGGGATACGTGGGAGGGTCCGACGACACTCCTCCTCCCTTGGGACCGCCCGCTGCGGCCAACGACCCGCGCGGAGTGGGGGCGGCGGCGGAGACCCAATTTTTCTACCACCGGAACCTCGCCGTGTCGTACATGCGCCAGCGCCGGTTCCGCGAAGCGGAGTCGGAGTTACTAATGGCCAACGAACGCAGGCCGTTGGCGAAGACGTACGCCATGCTCAGCGAGGCTCGGGCGAGCGACGGTCGCTTCGCAGAGGCGTCCGCGGCGCTCGAAGAGGGTTGGAATCGCGTACCCGGGGACATGGAGCCCTCGAGCCTCCTCTGGATCGTCGAGCTTCAGCTTTTGGCCGGCGACCGCGGGGCCGCGGTCACGATGGCGCAGCGATGGTCCCCCAGGATGTCGGGCGCCGTGCGCCAGGCCGTCGACGGTCGTCTCGCCGAGTCCGGCGGAGACGTGGCCGCAGCCGCAACGCACTATCGGCATGCCCTGGCTGAGGACCCGCTGCTGGTGAGAACCGCGCTCCGGCTGCAACGGATCGAGGCCTCGGAGGGAAGGCCGTTCGCCCAAGAGGCGTTCTTGACGTCAACGCTCGCGAACCACCCCGAAGTCGACACGTACTGGGACCTCGCCGGACAGCTCGCCATGGCCCGTTCGGAGATCCCGTCGGCGATCGAGCGGTTTCGTCGCGCGACCGACATCGAACCCGAAAACTCGACGTACCTCGGGCATCTCGCCGCCGCCCTGGCCGCTGGGGGCCGGGCCGACGAGGCGCGCGAGAGTCTGACTTGGGTTGAGCGCTTTCCGCCGCGCGACGCCGAAGGCTGGATGGCGGTCGGCGCCGCTTGGGATCGACTGGGCGAAACCGTGCGCGCCGTTTCAGCGTTCGGCAACGCCCGGAAGTCGCCAGGAGCCGGACCCGGTGCCGATCTTGGAGAGGCTCTTGCCCTCGCCCGCGCCGGCCGGATGGCGGAGGCCCGGCGTGTGTTGGACGACGGCCTGCGCCGTTACCCCGAGAGCGTCGCGCTTCGGCAGCTCGCGGCACGTTTCGGAGGCTGAGAGGGCGGTTACCGCGCGCGATTGCAGGGGGCGCGGCGGTTCGGCTACAGTAACCGGCGTGTTTCGCCGAAGGGTGGGCGCAAGCCCACCTTTTTTGTTGATGGAACCATGAACGACGAAAAAAGGCAGGCTTTAGCCGACGTCGAGCGGGTCGCACGCGAGATTGCCGCTTCGCTCGGTCTTGAGATCGTCGAGTTCGTGTTCCATAGTCAAGGGAAGCACTCGCTGTTGCGGATCGACATCGACCGGGCCGGGATGCCCGGCGTTGGGCTCGCGGACTGCGAGACGCTGAGCCGAGCACTCGGCGACCGCGTCGAGGACCTGCCGTTTTTCGAAGCCCCCTACGACCTGCAGGTTTCCTCCCCCGGGCTCGATCGTCCGATACGGACCGACGACGACCTCCGGCGCAACACCGGTCGACCCGTCCGCGTGGAGTTCCGAGATGAAAACGGGAAGGTCCGCGAGCTCCACGGCACCCTCGGTGAACCCGCGGGAAACCAGGGCATCACCATCACCGACGACCGCGGTGCGACTCGCATCGCTCGCGACCGCATCGTGCTGATGAAGCAGGATGTTACGCCCGGCGGGCGGAAACGGAAGGGGCCATGAAAGCCGCGTGGTATAGTCTCGCCGTCCCAGCGGAGCATTCGCGAGTCTCGGGTGCACCGATCGTCGGATGGGTGCGCCCGGACCCGGATGTCGAAGGGACTGGAATGCCTCATCGGCGCGCCTTGAAGCCCGTCGAGGATGGAGGGGTGATCGACCCATGAGCAACGAGCTGTATCAGACGATCGAAATGATCGGCCGCGAGAAGGGGATCGACCCCGACGTCATCATCCAAGCCGTGGAGGAGGCCTACGCGGCCGCCTCGAGGAAGTACCTCCACAGCAAGGAGGACTTCGGCGCGCGTTTCGATCGCGAGTCCGGCCGCTTCATCGTGTTCTCGAAACAGACCGTGGTGACCGAAGACGAGCTCATGGACCCGCACATCGAGATCACCGTCGAGGAAGCCCGGCAGATTCGGCCCGACGCCGAGGTCGGCGCCGTGATCGAGACCGTGAAAGACGGCATCGACGTTCCGTTGACGCGTATCGCCGCCCAGGCGGCAAAGCAAGTCATTTACCAGAAGGTCAAAGAAGCGGAACGCGAGATCGTCTGGCGCGAATACGGCGACCGAATCGGCGAGCTGCTGACCGGCCAAGTAAAACGGTTCGACCGCGGCGACATGATCCTCGACCTCGGGCGCACCGAGGGGATCATCCCCCGCCGCGAGCAGTCGCGCGCCGAGCACTACAACCCCGGCGACAGGATCCGAGCCGTGCTCGTGAACGTGGAACGACTCGGTAAGGGCCCGCAGTTGACGCTGTCCCGTGCGAGCGAGCTGCTCGTCAAGAAGTTGTTCGAAATGGAAGTACCGGAAATCTACGATGGCACCGTGCTGATCGTCAGCGTGGCTCGCGACGCCGGCGAGCGCACGAAAATAGCCGTCCGCTCGAAGGACCGCGACGTCGACCCCGTCGGGGCCTGCGTCGGCATGAAGGGCTCGCGCGTGCAGGCGGTGATCCGGGAGCTGCGGGGCGAAAAGATCGACATCGTCAAGTACGACGAAGACCCCGCGCTCTACGTGCGCCACGCGTTGAACCCCGCGTCGATCAATCGCGTCTCCGTCCGCGACTACGAAGCGCGCGAGATGGAGGTCATCGTCTCCGAAGACCAGCTCTCGCTGTCCATCGGGAAGCGGGGCCAGAACGTGCGCCTCGCGTCCAAGCTTGTCGGATGGAAGCTCGACATCAAGAGCGAGGCGGAAAAGAAGGCCGAGATCGAGGTCGAGATGGAGCGGATGGCGCAAGCCAGCCGCGAGCTTTCGAGCCTCCCGGGAATCGCGCAATCGACGGTCGCGCGCCTCCTCGACGCCGGCTTTAGGGGCATCGAAGAGATCTGCCTTGCATCACTCGAAGATCTCACGTCGATCGACGGCATCAGCGAGGATGAGGCGATCGAGATCCACGACGCGGCGGAGCAGGCGCTGGAGGCCCGCGCGCAGGAGTACGAAGCCGAAGAGGCGGCCCAGGCCGAGCGGGCTCTGGAAGCCGAAGGAGCCGTGGAAGCCGAACCGGCCGTGGAAACGGCCGAGACGTCCGCAGACACGCCGCCGGACGAGACGCCGAAGGAGTAACGAGCGGCGCAAGCCGCGGGAGCACGCATGCCGGGTGTACGGGTTTACCAACTCGCCAAGGAACTGAAGGTCCAGAGCGCTCTGATCGTCGAGTTGCTCGACCGGCTCGGGAAAGAAGTCCACTCGGACCTCAGCCCGATCGACGACCTGACGGCGAGCCTCGTCCGGGAGCGCCTCAAAGTCGCGTTGGCGGCGGAAAAGAAGAAACTGCTCGACGAGCAGCGAAGCGACGACGACACGGCGGCTGCGGCGCCGCCTCCCGCGCCTTCGGCGGAGATTGCCGACGAAGTCGCTCTTGAAACCGTCGCGGCGGCGCCCGGCGCCTCCGCCCCGGTCGAGCCCTCGTCTCCGGCCGACTTCGATTCCGCCCCCGTTTCGAGAATTCCAGTCGCCGCGGCTCCAACTGCGGACGCCGTCAAGCCGGCGCCCGCCGCCCCCGCACCCACACCATCAGGGCCCCCCGAGGCGCCGCGCCCTCGCGTCTTCGCGGCGAAGCGACTCGTTCCCAAGCTCGTTCCGCCCCGCTCGGCCGGCAGCGCCGGCGGCTACGGCCAGCGCGGTGCACCTCCCGCCCGTCCGCCGGCGCCGCCCCGCGCCGGAGATCTCGCGCGACTCGGCCCGCTGCCTCCGCGAGCGACCGCGCCGGCACCGGGCGCGGTCGGTCGCCCCCCTGTTCCCGGAGCCGCCAGGCCGCCCGCGCCGGGTCGGGCCACCCCGTCCGCCGACCGCGAGTCCCGACGCGCCCGTGCGAAAGGCCTCGACATTCCGCCCCCGCCGTCGCGGCCGAAGCCGGACCTGCCGCCGGTCCCCGCGACGATTCAGCTTTCGGAATCGGTCACGGTGAAAGAACTCGCCGAGAAGCTCAACAGGAAGTCCAAGGACGTCATCGCGAAGCTGTTGACCCGCGGGATCTTCGCGAACATCAACCAACCGCTCGATCCGCCGATGGCGATCGAGCTGGCCAAGGAGTTCGGCTCCGAAGCGTCGATCATCTCGTTTGAGGACGAGCAGCGCCAAGACGCCGTTCCGGATGCGGAGACCGGAGCCACCGGGACCGGCGTGCCCGTCGCACGGGCCCCGATCGTCACGGTCATGGGTCATGTCGATCACGGGAAGACTTCGCTGCTCGACGCCATCCGCACGACGAACGTCGTCAGCAGCGAGCACGGCGGTATCACGCAGCACATCGGCGCCTACCAGGTCGAAGAGCGCGGTCGCAAGATCACGTTCCTCGACACCCCCGGCCACGAAGCGTTCACGTTGATGCGCGCCCGCGGCGTTCGCGTCACCGACATCGTCGTGCTCGTGGTGGCGGCGGACGACGGCGTGAAGCCGCAGACGATCGAGGCCATCGATCACGCGAAGGCCGCCGGAGTTCCGATCGTCGTCGCGATCAACAAGGTTGACAAGGCGGATGCGCGGCCCGACCGGGTCAAGCAGCAGCTGGCCGACCGCGACCTCCTGATCGAAGAGTACGGCGGCAAGGTCGTCGCCTGCGAGATCTCCGCGAAGAAGCGCCAGGGTATCGAAGAGCTTCTCGAGATGATCCTGCTCGTCGCGGACATCGCCGACCTCAAGGCGGCCGCCGATCAACCGGCCAACGGGGTCGTGCTCGAAGCAAAGCTCGATCGCGCGCGCGGCATCGTCGCGACCGTTCTCGTGCAGAGCGGAACGCTCCGCATCGGCGATCCGTTCATCGCGGGCTCCGCATTCGGCAAAGTGCGCGCGATGTCCGACGAGCACGCCCGCCGCATCGTCACGGCCGGGCCGTCCACGCCCGTTGAGGTGATGGGCTTCGCCAGCGAGCCGACGGCCGGGGATCTGTTCCAGGGCGTGACCGACGAGATGAAGGCCCGCCAGATCGCGGGCGTCCGCAAAGAGAAGCAGCGCGTCGCGGCGCTGGCGAAGTCCTCCCGCCGCACGCTCGAAAGTCTTTCGCGCGAGATCGCCGAAGGCGGCGTGAAGGAGCTTTCGGTTCTGATCAAGGCCGACGTTCAGGGCTCCCTCGAGGCACTGCAGAAAGCGGTGACCGAGATCGTCTCTGAGAAGATCCGCGTGAGCATCTTGCGCGCATCGACGGGCGCCATCACGCAGGCGGACGTCCTCCTCGCGTTGGCGTCGGACGCCATCGTGGTCGGATTCAACGTGCGCCCCGATCGCGCGACGGCCGAGTTGGCGCGGCGGGAAGAAGTGGAAATCCGCCTCTACAACGTCATCTACGACGTGGTCAACGATCTGAAACAGGCGATGATCGGACTCCTCGAGCCGACCACCAAGGAAACGGTACTCGGTCAGGCGGAGGCTCGGCAGCTCTTCCGTGTCCCGAAGATCGGCGTGATCGCCGGCTGCATGGTCACCGAGGGGACCGTCCGTCGCACGGCCGAAGTCCGCCTCATCCGGGACAACGTCGTCATCTACACCGGGAAGATCGGTTCGCTGCGCCGTTTCAAGGACGACGCGAGCGAGGTCAAAGCCGGGTTCGAGTGCGGCATCGGCATCGCGAATTTCAACGACTTGAAGGAAGGCGACGTCTTCGAGTTCTTCATCGTCGAAAAGGTCGCGGTGCAGAGCCTCTAGCGGGTGACGATCGGGCTGCTGACCTTCGAGATCCATTTGCCGCAAGCGCGGTCCCTGAAGGACAAGCGTCAAGTCCTGCGTTCGGTCAAGGAGCGGCTCCGCTCACGTCATAACGTCGCCGTCTCCGAGCTCGAAGAAGCCGCCGACGTTTGGCAACGCGCGGATCTCGCCGTGGTCTCGGTCGCGACGCGGCGCGACGTGCTGCAGAATCTCTTCGAGGCCATCGTGCGCGAGGTAGAAGGACAGATCCCCGGCCACCTCGTCGAGACCGGACGGGACTTTCTCGAAGGGGCGGACGGCGGCCCGGGCGGATGGGGGGACGAAAGCTCATGACGCATCGCCGCAATGAGCGCGTCGCCGAGGAGATCCGCGCCGTCCTGGCCGACGCGGTCCGCGAGGTGCGCGACCCCCTCGTCGGCTTCGTCACGCTCACGGGCGTCGATCTATCGCCCGACCTCAGGCAGGCCCGCGTTTTCGTCTCCCGGCTGGGAACCGATGCGGATCGCGAGGCGGCCGTCACCGCCCTGAACCACGCGGCGGCGTTCCTTCGCCACGCCGTCGCCTCACGCGCTCGTTTGCGATTCACGCCGGCCCTTCGATTCGTCGCCGACCCAACCCTCGAGCGCGGCTCGCGCGTCGAAGCGATTCTTCAAGAGCTTCACGCCGTCGACGAGACCAGCGAGGCCCCGGATCCGGACACGACGGGGTGAGCGAGGCGTGGGACGGCCTCCTCCCGATCGACAAACCCGAAGGCCCGACCAGCCACGACATCGTCGCCCGTGTTCGCGCGTTCACAGGTGTCCGCCGCGTGGGTCATACCGGAACTCTCGACCCCCCGGCGAGCGGCCTGCTTTTGCTCGTCGTGGGTCAGGCGACCCGGCTGGCCCGGTTCATCCCCGGTGCACCCAAGACCTATCGGGGGACGCTCGCCCTGGGGATCACCACCGCGAGTGACGACCTGACCGGAGAAGTCGTCCACAGGCACGAGGGGCCGATCCCTGCCCCGGAAGAAATTCTCGCCGCCGCCACTGCAGCTGGGTCGGCAGCTCCAAGTGCCCCCCGCCGTCTCGGCGCGCCACGTCGACGGAACACGGCTTTACCGGCTGGCGCGCCGCGGTGTCTCGGTCTCAGCGCCAGCCGCCGAAGTGGTCATCGACCGATTCGAGCTCAGGCCGACCGAGGCTCCGGACCGATGGGGCTACGAGATGGTCGTTTCGACCGGAACCTACGTACGGTCCGTGGTGCGCGACCTCGGTGCCGCGCTGGGCTGCGGAGCCGCCGTCGCGTCGCTGCGGCGGACGGCGGTCGGCCCCTTCTCGGTGGACGCAGCCGACCCCGTCCTTGGCGACAAGGCCGGGTTCCTCGAGACCGCAAGACGACGGCTGATTCCGATCGACACCATGCCGCTCGATCTGGCTTCGATCGCGCTGGCCTCGACCGATGAGGGCGTCGGATTCGGCGCT
>Ga0193712_1000160_pt1 | contig 11371 bp, 8 predicted proteins | sample H3a1metaG_FD_143053 | JGI IMG/M metagenome (GOLD analysis project Ga0193712, IMG submission 143053) | Soil microbial communities from a riparian zone of the East river system, Colorado, United States - H3a1 | ecosystem: Environmental > Terrestrial > Soil > Riparian zone | place: USA: East River... | reverse complement strand
CCGACCCGAATCGATTGTACGCGTCGCAGACCAGCGGCTGGTTCGGCCAAGTCATCCAGCGCTCGTCTGACGGCGGCAAGACGTGGGAAACGCCGGGCGGCGGCGTGACGATGGTGCCCGGCGAGGGGCCCAAGGGCGAGAGCAACAAGTTCGTATACGATGTCTCGTCACAGACCGGAAAACCGCTCACCACGCACCAGTGGTACGACGGGACACAGCATCCCTGGGAATTCAAGCGCGTCTGGCATCTCGAGCCGTCCCCCACGGACCCGGACACCGTCTACGCCGGGGTGGAAGACGCCGCGTTGTTCCGCTCGAGCGACGGCGGCGCGACGTGGCAGGAGCTGGCCGGCTTGCGCGGCCACGGCACTGGGCCCCAGTGGCAGCCGGGGGCCGGCGGCATGTGCCTCCACACCATCCTGATCGACCCGACCAACCCGCAGCGGCTCTACATCGCCATTTCGGCCGCGGGCGCCTTCCGCAGCGACGACGGCGGCCAGACGTGGCGGCCGATCAATCGCGGCTTGCGCTCGCAGTACATCCCCGAGCCCACCGCCGAGGTCGGCCACTGCGTGCACCGCCTGGCGCTGCATCCGTCGCGTCCCAACGTGCTGTTCATGCAGAAGCATTGGGACGTCATGCGCTCGGACGACGGCGGCGACTCGTGGCGGGAGATCAGCGGCAATCTGCCCACCGACTTCGGGTTCGTGATCGACGTGCATGCGCACGAACCCGAGACGGTCTACGTCGTCCCCATCAAGAGCGACTCCGAGCACTATCCCCCCGAGGGCAAGTTGCGCGTGTTCCGCAGTCGCAGCGGCGGCCTGGGCAACGACTGGGAGGCCCTGACCAAGGGACTGCCGCAGCGGGACTGCTACGTGAATGTGCTGCGTGACGCGATGTGCGTGGACACGCTCGACCCGTGCGGCGTGTACTTCGGCACGACGGGCGGTCAGGTGTACGCGTCGGCGGACGGCGGCGACAGCTGGGCGCCGATCGTGCGCGATCTGCCGGCCGTGCTGTCGGTCGAGGTGCAGGCGCTGCCGTGATCCGGATCGTCCTGCCCGCGCACCTTCGGACGTTGGCGCGGGTCACGGATGAGGTGACGATCGACGTCCCCGTGGCGGTGCCGCTCACGCGGGCAGCCCTGCTCGACGCCCTGGAAGCGCGTTACCCGATGCTACGCGGCACGATCCGCGACCACCTGACCGCGCAGCGCCGCCCGTTCCTGCGGTTCTTCGCGTGCACACGGGATCTGACGCACGAGCCGGCGGACGCCTTGTTGCCCGGCGCGGTGGCGTCTGGCGAGGAGCCGTTTCTGGTCGTGGGGGCCATCGCCGGGGGCTGAAACAACCTTTTGCGGGGTTCCGTCATCAAACGACAGAACCCTCAAGACAGGCGTTTCATGCTCCCTGGATTGCCGCTCCTCGCCGCCGTCACGCTGGTCCTGCAGAGCACCGACTCACGCCCCTCGCGCCCGGCACCTTCCCCTTCCCCGGCTAGCGTCACCGCCACACGCGCGGCGCAACCGCCCGTGATCGACGGGCGCGATGACGACCCCGTGTGGCGCGACGCCCGCGCCCTCACCGAATTCCAGGAATGGCGGCCCACGGAGGGGGGACCGCCCAAGCTCCCGACCGAGGCGAAGATCGCCTACGATGCGGGCAATCTGTACGTCCTGGTCCGCGCCTTCGATCCGCACCCCGACAGCATCATCACGGTCCTCGCCCGCCGCGACTACTTCACGCCCGCCGACATGATCTGGCTGTTCGTCGACTCATATCACGACCGTCGCACCGGGTTCGAGTTCGGGGTCAACCCCTCCGGCGTGAAGCTCGATGCGCAGATCTACAATGACGGCAACGAGGACTTCGCCTGGGACGCGGTGTGGGACGTCGCGACGCGCATGGACTCGCTCGGCTGGACCGCCGAGTTCCGCATCCCGCTGTCGCAGCTCCCCTACGGCCGGCAGCGGACGCACACGTTCGGATTCACGGTGGACCGCGACATCTATCGCTACTCGCAGCGCGTGAGCTGGCCGCTGTTTCGCCAGTCGGTGGCGGGGTTCGTGTCGCAGTTCGGCGAGGTGGATGGCCTCGAGGACCTCGAGGCACCGCGCCGGCTCGAAGCAGCGCCCTATTTCGTGACCAAGAACGTGTCACAAATCAGCAGCAACACCCTCGGGCGCACCCAAGACGTGACCGCCGGCGGCGACTTCAAGTACCGGGTCGCGTCGAACCTGAAGCTCGACGCCACGATCAATCCCGACTTCGGCCAGGTCGAGGCCGATCCCGGCGTGCTGAATCTCTCCGCGTTCGAGACGTTCTTCCGCGAGCAGCGCCCGTTCTTCGTGCAGGGCGCGGGCCAGTTCCAGTGGAACGTCAACTGTACGGCGGTCAACGACTGCGGGACCGGTGAGGGGCTCGTGTATTCGCGACGCATCGGACGCTCGCCGGAGTTGGCCGGAGCCTACGCGGACACGACCTCGCCGGCCTTTACCACGATTCTCGGCGCTGCCAAGCTCACCGGTCGTCTGCCGGGGGGCTTCACGATTGGCGCGCTGGATGCGGTGACTGCGCATGTGACCGGTGCGGGCGGCGCGACCATCGAACCGACGACGAACTACGGCGTGCTGCGGGTGCGGCAGGATCTGCGCGGCGGCGAATCGAGCATCGGCGGGATCGTCACGACGGTGAACCGCGACAACGACTCCTGGACGTCACCGTATCTGCACCACAACGCCTACGTCGGCGCCGCGGATTTCCGGCATCGCTTCAAGGGCGGGAAGTACGAGCTGTCGGGGTCGGCGGATTTCAGTCGCGTCGCCGGGAGCGCCCAGGCGATCGCCAGCACGCAGCAAGACGCGGCGCACTACTACCAGCGGCCCGACGCGCTGCGCTTCGATTCGACCCGGACGTCGCTCTCGGGAGACGCGGAAGCGCTGCAGTTCGGCAAGGTCGGCGGCAACCACTTCCTCTTTCAAACGAATGTCGAGCGCCGCTCACCCGGATTCGAGATCAACGATCTCGGCTACTTGCAGCGCGCCGACCAGATGGCGTGGAGCACGTGGGCGGGATACTTCGACCGGCACACGCGCAAGCTCTACAACCGATTCCAGTGGAACTTCAACTGGTGGCAATACTGGACGACGGCCGGGCTGCCGGAGGAGCGAGCGTTCAATACCAACACGCACACCACGTTCCGCAACCAGTGGTCGCTGCACTTCGGCGGCACTGTCGGCCAGCTGGGGACGACGTATTGCTACTCGTGCGCGCGGGGCGGGCCCGCGGTGCGCCAGGATGCCTACATCTCTCCCTGGCTCGGGATCAACGGCGACGATCGCAAGCCGATCGTGACCTACGTCTGGTTCAACTGGTTCCGGGGGGACGGGGGCCGGTCGCGCAGCATCAGCGTTTCACCGGAGATCGATTTCAAGATCGCGTCGCGCGTGACCGCGGCCATCTCACCTAGCTACTCGCGGTCCTGGAACGACGTCCAGCCGCTCGGCGGCACGACCGACACCAGCAACGTCACGCACTACCTGTTCGGCCACCTCGACCAGAAGCAGTTCGCCTTGACGATGCGCTTCACGTACCCGTTCACGGCGACGATGTCGCTGCAGGTGTACGCGCAACCCTTCATCTCGAAGGGGACGTTCAGCAACGTGCGGGAACTGTCCGCCACGCCCCGCGCCGCGGACTATGCCAGCCGCTATCAGGCGTACGGCGACACCGCGGTCACGAACAACATCGGCGGGTTCAACTTCAAGCAGTTCCGCTCGAACGTCGTGTACCGCTGGGAGTACCGGCCCGGCTCGACGCTCTTCGTGGTGTGGAGCCAGGGACGCCGGGGGTTCCGGGGGGTCGAGGGGACGCAGGGTTTCGGCGGCGACATCGGGGACCTGTTCAATCTGCGGCCCGACAACAGCTTCTTGGTGAAGCTGTCATACTGGATCAACCGGTAGGCATGATCAAGAGACTGTTGGCCACTGCCGTGATGCACCCTCCTACTTGATCGTCGCCCCGACGAGCCCGGCCACCGCCGCGAGCGTCGTTTGTGCCGCGTTGAGTCCCAGCCGAAAGTCCTTGTCGCTGTACGTCGTGTAGAGGTCGGTGGGCTGGTGCCAATTCGGGTCCCACCCCGCCCCGATCTGCGTGCCGCGCTCGTTTTCGCGCAGGCTGATCGCCGCCACGACGTCCTGGAACGGCGCCGAGTCGGTGTTCGTCATGTGGGCGCCGACCGTCGCCGGATAGTCGGTCGCATACTTCTCGTTGGCCCGCTGGAACACCCAAGCGAGCTGCTGCGCCTCGGCCGCGAACTTCGCGCTCGCCTGGAACTCGATGTTCACATCGGCCTCGGGCCGCTGCTCGGGGCTCAACGTGCCGTCGGCGCGCGGCATGCCGTGGTCGAACAGCATCATGTCGTGCTGGATCATGCCGAGCCATTTGGGCTCCTCCGCCGAGCCTTGGAGCGCTCGGCGTTGCTCGACGTAGGCGCGCGCGCCGTTGAGTCCGGTCTCTTCGTTGTTCCAGAGGATGAACCGGATCGACCGATCGGTACGGACGTCGGGCCCTGAGAAGACGCGGGCCAGCTCCATGACGAGCGCGCTGCCCGAGCCGTCGTCGTTCGCCGCCTCGCCCCAGCCGTGCCCGTCCATGTGGGCACCGACGATGTACATCTCCTCCGGGTGCGTGGCGCCGATCTTGGTGCAGTACACCTCTTCGCGCGCGCCCGGCGTCGTCGCTTGGGCATCGACCGCCCGCACGCGGGCGTCGGGCTGCTTCAACGAATCGGTGTTGACGCCGGTCGCGGCACGCAGGCCGCGGTAGCGGCCACCCCCTGAGGCCCGGGTCGTGTCACGCGCTCCGGCGGTCGCGGGACGCGGTGTGGGCGCGGGCGGCTGGTAGTCGTACTTGAGGCGCGACACATTGCTGCACCCGTAGCTTCGGAGCTGGGCCTCGATCCAGCCCACGGCGGCGCGGTTGCGGTCGGTCCCCTGGCGGCGGTCGCCGAACTGCGTGAGCCCCTTGATCGTCGCCTTGTAGCGCTCGAGGTCGAGGCGCGCGACCAGTTGGGAGATGGTATCTGGCGCTTGAGCCGGCGCGACGGCCGGGATGACGAGAACGGCCAGGGCAGCGAGCAGCTTCATTGCGGCGTCTCCAGCGGGTGCTTACTCTGCTCGTAGAACTGGTTCTGCAAGCGCAGGCTTTCCTGGTCTGCTTTGACGGCGCGGATCCCCTGCACAATCCCGTTGATCCACGTCTTGGCCTCGAACTCGCCGAGCTCGCGCGACGCCACGGCGCCCTCGCCCGCATAGTGATTCGGGAACCGCGCGTACCACCAAATGCCGGTGTAGAGGCCGTCGGGCAGCTTCACGCGTCCCTGATCGGCACCAGACTCCTGCGCGGCGCGATCGAGGTGCACGAGGTCGGGCCGAGCGATCATGCTCATCGACGTTTCGCTCTCGCCGGCGTGCATGTCGGTCGCCGGGTTCGATTTGTGCTTCGGCTCGCCTGGCCCGCTGCGCGCGATGCTCAGCACGTATACGACGTAATCATGCGGCGCCTCGAGCTGCGACTGCGCGAAAAACGGCAGCAAACTGTTGTTCCCGCCGTGCCCATTCACGATGATGACCTTCTTGCAGCCATTGCGGGCCATCTCGTCGGTCGTCTCCTGTAGCAAATCGAGCTGGAGGCGCCGGCTGTAGGCCACCGTGCCGGGCTCGTGCTTCGCTTCGAAGATTTGCCCGAAGTAGTACTCCGGAAACACGACGGCGTATTCCTGCTGCGCGGCATTGAGCGCGACGTATCGCACGTTGAGCAGATCGTTGCCCAGCGGCAAATGCGGCCCATGCTTCTCCATGATGCCGAACGGCAGCAGGCAGGTGCCCTGCGCCCGGCCGATGGCATCGCGGAACTCGGCAGCAGTCAGCTCCTCCCAATGCACCGAGAGCTTGGTCTGTGCCGGTGCCTGCGCCGACACGATTGACAGGCCGAGCACGTTGAGGGAAAGCAGCAAGGGTTTGTACACGTGTCCTCCACGGGGACCGGAATGGGTTCCTGAATCAGCACCCCAGATGGATAAGAGGCAAGTTGCGCCGCGCTGATGTAGCTTTTGCCCTGACTTTTGCGGTCTCGACCTCACCCTTCATCCAACGAGTGGGCATGACTACGCCGCTACGCGATTTCCTGGAGATCCCCTACGACGAGCTGGAGGACCGTAACCTCGCCGCCAAGAAGCAGCGGGAGGGCCGCGTGCCGGCGGACAAGATCCAGGAGGAGCGCCTCAAATACTTGAGGGACGAAAAGCGCATCAAGGCCGTCACGGTCTGCTTCACGGACCTCGAGGGCCGGTTTCACATGCTGGATTACGACAAGAAGTTCCTGCTCGGCTCAGTCGACAACCTCACGTTCGACGGCTCGTCCATCCGTGGGTTCTCACAGCAGCGCGAGTCCGATCTGCGGCTGCGCGTCGATTGGCCCGCGTTCTACTGGCTTCCCTCCGATGTGTTTGGTCCCGGGAAAGTCCTCGCCATGGCCGAAGTGCTGGAGCGGGACGGCGCGCCCTACGGTGCCGACTCGCGCGGCCTGCTGAAGCAGTACACCGACAAACTGTTCGCCAATGACGGCACCACATGCTTCGCGGCCAACGAAATCGAAGGATTTCTCTTCAAGGGCCGCGATGCCGAACGGCGCTACCACGAGGCGGGGAAGTTCGAGTTCATCTCCACCGGCGGGTATTACCACTCGCTGCCGGGCGACGCGCTGCGCCTCTTCATCGATACCGCGGCGGAAGTACAACGCGCGATGGGCTTCGCCAACGAGAAAGACCACCCCGAAGTGGCGCCATCGCAGTTCGAGATGAACTACAGCTACGCCGAGGCGGTCATCGCGGCCGACCAGGTGCAGTTGTACAAGCTGTTGTCGCGCCAGGTGGCCGCGCGGATGGACATGACCGCCTGTTTCCTGCCCAAACCGGTCACCGGCGTCAACGGCAACGGCATGCACACCAATGTCTCGGTGGCGCGCAAAGGCAAGAACCTGTTCTGGGACGAGAAGGGCCAGGACCAGTTGTCGCAGGGCGGCTGGGACTTCATCAAGCGGATCCTGTCCAACGGCGCGGAGATCTGCCTGCTGCTCAACTCCAGCGTGAACAGCTATCGCCGCCTCGACCCGCACTTTGAGGCGCCGAATCAGATCAAGGCGTCGCCCATCGATCGCGGCTCGATGATCCGGATTCCGTTGGGCAACGAGCGCTCCAAGCGCGTGGAGGTGCGCTCGATCGCACCCGACGCCAATCCGTATCTCGCGATCTACACGATCTTCAAGACTGGTCTCGAAGGTCCGGTCGATGCCGGTAAGGGCGACGGCGCGAAGTACCTATCAGACAACATCTATGACGCGATTCGCCTGCATCAGGGCAGCCGCTTCCTGAAAGAAGCCCTGGGCGAGGATGTGCACGGCAAGTTTGCCGAGTTGAAGCAGATGCAGGCGGACCGCTGTCCCAAGGCGCTCGGCGCGGAGGTGAAGGCGGCCGAGATCCAGTTCCATCATGAGGTGACGAACCAGTACCTCTGGTCCAAGTTCTAGGGAGAGCTCCCATGGCCGCGACGTCTAAGCGAGAACGAGTGCTGCAGGCCGTGCTGGTGGTGTTGGGGCTGTTGATGGTCGTCACCAATGTCTATCCTCTGGTGACTTCCTTCCTGGCCGGGTTGCGCCCGACTGGCGGGACGACAGCGCCGATGTTCTGGACCATCCTGGCGGTGCTCGGCGTTTTCTTGTTACTCGCGGCCCCCAACCCCTCCGCGCATCGCAGCTTGATCGCGTACACCGTATGGTCCAGTTTCGCGCATACGGCGGTCATGGCACTGATGGCGATTCAACTTCCCACCAAACGCGGCGAGCTGCTGGCCGGCATGGTTGTGACCGGCCTGGGGGCCCTACTGCTGTTCGTGGTCGCCCCTCGGAAGGAGACGGGCGCGGTCAGCTTTACCTAATTACGGCCGCCGTTTCGTCCACATCGCCGCGTGCACGATATGAACCATGGGCGCGGGGTCCGGGATGAGGCTCGAGCCCACGATGGTGCCGCCCGGGTTCATGGCAAACGCCGTGCTGGAGTTGCCGCCGAGCGTGCCGATGTCGTGCATCGTCGTGCCGTCCCAGAAGAAGGCGTGATTGTTTCCGGGCGTGGCGACGGTGCTGGTGCCGATGATGTCCCCGCTCGCACTGATCGCGGTGGGAACGGCGATGTCGCCGCCCAGCGTACCGATGTCGTGCATCGTGCCGTCCCAATAGAACGCGTGACTCTCGCCCGACGCGGTCTTACACACGCCGGCGACTCGGCCCGCGTTGTTCAGCGCGTGCGCTTCGCTGAACGTGCCACCACAGGTGCCGAGGTCGTGCATCACGCTGCCGTCCCAGAGGAAAGCGTGGAAGTCTCCGGCGGCGGTCGTGGTGGTGCCGGCGATCTGCCCTGACGCATTCATCATCAGGCACGTCTGCGTCACCGTCCCGCCGAGCGTGCCGAGGTCGTGCATCGTCGTCCCGTCCCAGAAGAACGGATGGATGTCGCCCGTCGCGGTCTCACTCGTTCCCGCGACGTGGCCCGCGTTGTTGATGGCGCAGCCGTCGCTGAGGTTGCCCCCGAGCGTCCCGAGATCGTGCATCGTGCCGTCCCAGTAGAACGCGTGGTTCTTGCCGGGGACGCTGGTGGTCGACGTCCCCGTCACGTCGCCGCGCGCGTTGATGTCCCCCGCGACGCTGAACACGCCGCCGATGGTGCCAAGGTCGGTCAATGTGCCGCGATCCGACACAAAGGCGTGAGTCTCCCCGCTCACGGCGGTCCAGCTCCCGCCCGCGACCTTGCCCGAGGGATTGATGCAGCAGGCCTGGCTGTTGAGCCCGCCGAGCGTCCCGAGGTCGTGCATCGTGCCGTCCCACAAGAAGGCGTGCTCGCCGCCGGTGGGGCTGTCGCTCGTCCCCACGACGTCGCCGCGCGGGTTGATGGCCGCCGCGTGGCTCAGGACATCAGGTCCGTTGAGCGTTCCGAGGTCGATGACGTTGGTCGGAAGGGACGCTGCCGTGATCTGGACGTCCTGCGATTGCGTGGGGATCTGATCGCCGCCGCAGCCGAGGGCGAACAGCGCCGCCGGCAGCGTGGCCAGGGAGATGAAGGAGGTCGCGCGCATCTGAACCGTCCTCCATCGTGCACGCAGTTGCGACTCGCCGCAAGAGCCCTAAGGCGATAGGATGTCACCCCATGATCACCGCACTCCTACTCGCCCTGCAGGTCGGCACGCCGCCTGTCTACGACCGCGTGATTCTGGGCGGACGCGTCGTAGATCCGGCCTCCAAGCTCGATGGGCCTCGAAATATCGGGCTCCAGGGCGGACGCATCGCCGTCATCACGACTCGGGGCCTACGCGGCCGAGACACCGTCGACGCGCGGGGCCTGGTCGTCGCTCCTGGCTTCATCGACATCCATGCGCACGGACAGACGCCTGAGACCTATCGGTTCTATGCGCTGGACGGCGTGACGACCGCGTTGGAGCTCGAGCTCGGCACGGCGGACGTCGCCGCCTGGTATCACGAGCGAGAGAGCGGCGAGCGCGTCAACTACGGCGTCAGCATCGGCCACATCAAGGTCCGCATGGCGGTGATGCACGATTCCGGCACGTGGATGCCGGTCAGCGACGGGGCCTATCGCGCCGCGTCGCCTGCACAAATCGCTGAGATCGCGAAACGCATCGAGCTCGGTCTCCGCGAGGGCGCCGTCGACATCGGCGCGGGTTTTCCATACACTCCCGCGGCAACGCGCGGTGAGCTGCTCGCCGTGTTCCGCGTCGCCGCAAGAACCAAGACGCCAATGCACGTGCACATCACCCCCGGCGTCGCCGGGCTGAAGGCAGCGCTTGCGCTCGCCGCTGAGACCGGTGCTCCATTGCATGTGGTGCACATCAATAGTGCCGGCCTTGCTGAGACGCCCGTGATGCTCGAGATGATTCGGGATGCTAGGCGCAAGAGGCGCGACGTGACCACGGAGGCGTATCCCTATGACGCGGGGATGACGGAGATTCAATCGGCCACCATCCAGGACGTTTACAGAACCGCTCCCGGTGAGCGCCTGGCCGAGCTGGAGTGGGCGGGAACGGGTGAGCGGCTGAATCGGGAGAGCTTTGCGCGCTATAGCGCGATCGGCGGGCCCGTCGTGGTGCATACGAACACGGAGCCGATGGTGGTCGCGGCACTCACCAGTCCGCTCACGATCATCGCGAGCGACGCCTATTGGCAGAACGGCACGGGGCATCCGCGGACCACTGGCACGTTTGCGAGGGTGCTGGGCCGCTACGTGCGCGAAACCCGGGCGCTCTCGTTGATGGATGCCATCCGCAAAATGACGCTGATGCCGGCGCAGCGGCTCGAGCGCCGAGTGCCCGCGATGAAGCAGAAAGGGCGACTGCGTGTGGGCGCTGATGCGGACATTACGATCTTTGACGCTGGCGTTGTGATCGATCGCTCAACGTACCGTGAGCCGTCGCTCTCGCCCCTCGGCATTCGGCACGTGATCGTGAACGGCGTGTCGGTGGTCGCGAATGGGCAGGCCGTGGAAGGAGTCGCACCCGGAAAGGCGATACGGGCACCGCGATGACCGAGGCACGAACGGATCCCGATCTCCTCTATATCGGGACGTATACGGAGAGCGTCTATCTCGTCCGCATGGACCGCCGGTCTGGGGAACTGCTGCGAGTCGGCTCGGTAAGCGCCGGCCCCAACCCGTCCTTCCTTACTATCCACCCGAACCGGCGCGTGCTGTACGCCGTCAACGAGCTCGACAAGGGCACGGTCAGAGCGTTTGCGATCGCGCGAGCCACCGGCGCCCTCACGCTGCTCAACGATCAGGCGTCGGAAGGGGGAGCGCCTTGCTACCTGAGCGTGGATCGAACCGGCCGCGCATTGCTCGTCGCCAACTACGCCGGCGGCAACGTCGCGCTGCTGCCGATCGAGCCAAATGGGGCGCTCGCGCGAGCGGCGAGCGTGGTGCAGCACGCAGGGAAAGGACCGAACGCCGAGCGTCAGGAAGCGCCGCACGCCCACTGTATCGTGCCCGATCGCACGAACCGCTTCGCGCTCGCCGCGGACTTGGGCGCCGACCGCGTGTTCGTCTATCGTCTCGACCTCGACGGGAAAGCATTGCGCCACGTGGGCGAAGCCGTGATGCGGCCCGGCGCCGGCCCGCGCCACATCGCCTTCCACCCTTCCCTGCCGCTGGTGTTCGTCGCCAACGAGCTCGACTCGACCGTCGCGACGCTGCGCTTCGACTCGGGGCGGGGCGCCCTTTCACCAGGCGACACGCGTTCGACGCTCCCGACGGG
>Ga0193712_1000159_pt1 | contig 11374 bp, 8 predicted proteins | sample H3a1metaG_FD_143053 | JGI IMG/M metagenome (GOLD analysis project Ga0193712, IMG submission 143053) | Soil microbial communities from a riparian zone of the East river system, Colorado, United States - H3a1 | ecosystem: Environmental > Terrestrial > Soil > Riparian zone | place: USA: East River... | reverse complement strand
AGCTGACGCTCGAAGTAACCAAGGAGCACCAGCAGGGCACTGCCACACCGTCGGCGTCGCAGCTTGACCTGTCGGGTGGTCTTTTGCTGTTCTTCTAACGGACTGTCGGTAGGCAGGGCAAACGTCAAAGGGCCGGGAGCGATCCCGGCCCTTTCTACTTGTATCGGTAGGTGATCCGCCCGCGCGAGAGATCATAGGGTGAAAGGTCCACCGCCACTCGGTCCCCCTGCAAGATGCGGATGTAGTTCTTGCGCATCTTGCCGCTGACGTACGCGAGCACGTCGTGACCGTTCTCGAGCTTCACGCGGAACGTCGTGTTGGGGAGCACCTCGCTAACCGTCCCCATCATTTGAATCGCGTCGCCAGCCACTCGCTGCGATTGCTCCTTCCAGGGCTCTTGGTCCCAGGACCGGCCGTCTTAGTGCGGTGGCACCGCTGAGTGGGGATCCATGGTGGCGTCGCGGGTGGGCTCCGCACCCCGCTCGATATAGGACGCGTGACGGTTGCAGCTGTGGCAGGTCAGGGTGATTCGCTCCGAGCGAGCCACCACGAGCACATCCCGCACGCCCCGACGCCGCGGCACCCGCTGAATCGAGCGGGTCCCACACGAAGGGCAGACCAGGTGCGCATGCTCCCGATCTGCCGCGATAAGCGCCAGCGCTTCCGGCGCCCGGTATTCCTTGATCCCGCGTCGCCCCACCTGTAGCCGTCACCTCCGACACACAATCTATCCCCCCACGGAAGGGCGGGCAAAGCTGCCGGGGGCCCGGGTTGGATGGGCCCGGGACATGCCCTATCTCTCAGCAGATATGGAGGTTGCCCTGTGTCACGGGGGAGCGGCCGGGGTCACCTCCCATCTGGGCTCTGAGCGCTCGAATTCTTGACGGTGCCGGAGGGGGGGCTTAGCTTGGCGCGACCCTTACGCCGGAGCAGCGTGTTCGATGCCAGCTGAACTCGGCGGGTCGCAGATCTCCTCGCTGCTCGAAGCCCTTCCCGGGATTGCGAGCGTCCTGCGCAGCCCGGTCGCGGACGCCCTCGTCAAGGCGATCCGTGCCGCCTCAGGCGTGGGCGATTTCCTGATCGAGGACGCGGAAGAATTAATACGATACGCGGTCCGCCGCGGTCTGATTGGGTCAGACGAAGGCGACCGCGTGCTCGCCGACGTCGAGGCCGGCCTCACAGGGAAGAGCAAAGTCGTGCGCGTCACTAAGGCGAAGAAGCCAAAGAAGAAGCCGAGCACCAAAAAGAAGGGACGCCACTGAGGCGATGTGACGTAGCTCCTCGCGGCGGTAGTTAGTTTGGGTGTGTGCGGCACCCTTGCGCGGCTCAAGGGCGCCAGGGGCCACGCGCCGCCACTTCTCAAACGAAACGGTAACGCCTTGAATTTGTGCCGTCTCGGCCGTCGTCAGCGGCAGTTGTCCTGGATTGCGGTCGTATTGACGGGGGCGTGTGCGCAGCCACCGCTTCCGGTCGTCACCCCAGCGCAGATCCCTGCGCTGCTCACCGAGGCACGCGAGCACCCCCAGAATGCCGGCGTGCGTTTCCGGCTCGCGGCGGCGCTCGCCGCTGCCGATCGTTGCGATACGGCGGTGGTCGTGGCGGAGGCGGGACGCGTCATGGCGCCCAAAAACGCACTCGCCCCCCTCATCATTGGGTCGTGTCAGGAGCGGGCGGGACGTTACGACCTGGCGGTCGCCACCTACGATGACTTCACCGCGCTGTACCCAACCGCCGCCGGCGCACCTACGGTTCGCGCCAAGTCACAACTTGCGCTGCGGGCGGGAGCCGAAGCGACGGCGCGGGCCGCGCTTGCGTCAGAGACCGAGTTGGCGCACCAGGCACCGGAGGCGGGCACCCTCGCGGTTCTCCCTCTGGTCATCGCCGGCGATTCGAGCGTGCAGCCGCTCTCCCGGGGCCTGGCGGAGCTGATCACCACCGATCTCGCGGTGATCCGTACACTGCGGCTGCTCGAGCGGCTCCAGATCGGCACGTTGCTGGACGAGCTGCAGCTGGGAGAGGGTCAGCGAGCCGATCCGGCGACGGCGGCCCGAGTGGGCCGCCTGCTCCGCGCTGAGCGGATGGTGCAGGGCGTCGCCACGATTCCGCCACGCGGCACCGTCCAGCTCTCCGCCTCGGTCGTAACGCCGGCCGGCGTGGTGCGCTCGCTGAGCCCAGTGACCGGCGCCTTCACCGCGCTGCTCGATCTCGAGAAGCAGCTGGTGTTCGATCTCGCCGCCCAGCTTGGCGTGCAGCTCACGCCGGCCGAACGGGAGCGGGTGCTGCGGCAGGGTCCCAGGAATCTGGCGGCGTTTCTCGCGTACAGTGCCGGGCTCGAGGCCATGGATCGTGGCGACTACAGCGCTGCGGCAAGGCACTTCAATGCCGCGGTGCGCGCGGACCCGAGCTTCCAGGGTGCCCAGCAAGGCCAGGAGGCCGCGCAGGCCGCCCCGGGCGCGCAACAGGCGGGCGCCACTCCCGGTGGGCTCGTGACCGTGGTCGAGGCGATGCAGCAGGTCACCACGCCTCCCTCAATAGCCGCCGGCGGAGCGCTTGGGTCCGCTGGCCGGGACCTGGCGCCGAGCCTCGGCGACGCCGTCACACAGGCCAGCGGAGGTTCGGCGACCGGAGTCGGGGCGACGGAGCGGCAGGTAACCACGGAGAGCCGCGGTATCTCGAGCATCGCATCGGCGACCGCCATTATCCATATCATCTTCCAGCGGCCGCCGTGAAGCGCGCCCTCGCGCTGCTGTTGCTCACCACTCCACTCGCCGCGCAGGTGCCATCACCCGGCGGCTTCGGAACCACCGTGCGCGCCGGCACGATCTTCGAGAGCTATTCGTTCGGCTCGGGGCTCGCCTTCGATTCAATCAGCCGGATCAGCGAGATCACGACTCCAATCATCGTATCGCACCGATTCGGACCCCGGCTCAACGTCGATCTGGCAACGGCGTTCGCGCGGGCGACCATGCACACGACGGACGGACGCGACGTGAGCGCCTCGGGGCTGACCGACACCGACGTGCGCGCGACGTTCGCGGTCGTGCCGGGCCGCTTGCTCCTGACTGTCGTGGGCACGCTGCCCACCGGCCGGCAGACGGTTCCAGACTCGACGCTGGCTTTGTTTGGAGCACTGGCAACCGACCTGCTCGACTTCACCACGCCGAACTTCGGCTCCGGAGGCGCCGTCACCGCTGGATTTGCTACGGCCGCCAAATGGGGTGGGAGCTGGGCTGTCGGTGGCGGAGCGAGCTACCGCTACAACGCCGGTTTCACCCCGTTCTCAGGGAGCGGCGAGCTGAAGCCGGGCAGCGAGGGACGCGCCAGGCTTGGTGTGGAAGGCCCGCTACCGGGCGGCAAGTATCTCCGGGCCGCGTTGATGTACACGCTCAACCAGCACGACGAGCTTAGCGGCAGTGACGCGAGCATAACGGGCGATCGGGTCCTGCTGTACAGCAGCGTTTCAATGCCCCTCGGGCGCAGCAGTTTCTCGCTCTATGGGTTCGACATGCTGCGTCTCAGCCCCCGTTCCGTCAGCACCACGTACGCGGTCCCTCGCGGGAACGTCCTTGCACTCGGCGCCCGGCTGGAACGCCCGCTCTCACCGCGCGCGACGCTCGTCCCCGCGCTGGAGTTTCGTCACGAGCTCAACGATCAAGGCGCCGGCATGGCGTTGCTCGGGTTTCTGGTCCGACCAGGTCTGGATCTGCGCTACCGGCTAAGCGGGCCCATGAGCTTCGTGCTGCAGGGGCAGTGCGCCGTCGGCCAGCTTGAAAATGATGGCACCAAAGTCTCCCTCCTCAGTCCCCGCCTGAGCGCCGTGCTGGAGTGGACGCGGTAGTGCAGCGACTCGGGAGGGTCGTGGCGCTGGTCGGGGCGCTCGCGTGTACTGATGCGGTTGGTCCGGAGGGCCGGCTGCGGCTCAATATCGTCCCCGAGTTCTCGCAGCCCGTGTTCGAGATTCTGTCCGGAGACCTGACCGCGGTGCACATTCGCGTCAGCCGGGTCCGGCGGTCGCCCGCAGCGGCGGGGGCGGTGGTGTTCGATAGCACCATCGCCGTCGACGCCGCCGGCAACGCGACCGTCGACGTATCGGTGCCACTGTTCACCGGAACCGACACCGTGGCAATCCTCCTCGAGGGGATCCGCGCGAGCGACGGCGTCGTCCTTTACTCGGGCACGGATACCGTGGCCGTGAGCGGCGGGCGCCCAGCCACGTTGGCTAAGGTGCCCGTGAGTTACGTCGGCCCCTGCCAACCGGGGACGGGGTGCTCGATCGTCGTGGCGCCCCAGGACAGTTTCATCACGCAGGGCGACTCGTTCATCATGCGGGTGACAGTGGACTCGGCGCAGACCTCCCTGCTGAACGTGCCGGTCGCCCTCACGAATCTCACGCCGACCCTCGTCACGATCGCACCCAATCGCCGTATCACGGCGCTCCCGCTTACGACCGGGGGACTGGCTCTGATTGTGGCAGCCATCCACGGCGCGGCCGACACACTGCGCCTGAGCGTGGCGCAAGCCTCCGGGCGCGTGATCTCGGTACTGCCGATGGTGGCAGATCTGGCGCTCGGGCAGACTGTGCCGGTGTTGTTGCAAGCGCGGGATGCCGCCGGAACGGTCACGCTCACCGGGGTGACGTGGAGCTCGTCGGATTCGAGCATCGCGATGGTGGACCCGGCGGGTATCGTCACGCCGCGGGCGCCGGGCGTCGTGACGATCACGGGAGACGCGGGGCTCGGAGCGCGCGCGAGCGCCACGATGACGATCCTCGCGCGCCGGCCCAATTGGTACGTAGACGTTCGGAAGGCGGGTGCGCCGATCCAGCTCGGCTCGGTGGCGTATCCGTTCGAAAGCCCGGTCCAGGCGTTCCCGCTCGTGTTGGAGGGCGACACCATCCGGGTGGCCAGCGGGACCTACGACTTCACGTCGACCGGAACGATCGGAACGTCCGCACCGTCTGGCAACGTCTCGACTGTCGGTGGAGGGTCGCTGGCCGCTGGCGTCGTCATCCTCGGCGGCACGCCAGGGGACACAACGACTCGACCGGTATTCCGTGATCCCAACAACGTGCTCATGGCGCTCGATCTGCAGGGCGGCCAGCGGACCCTGGTCCGCAACGTCGAGTTCCAAAACTTCTTCTACGCCGTCAATCTGGTTGGCGTGCGCACGCTGGCGCTGGAAGATGTGAAGATCGTACAGCCGCTCGGCGGGTTCGGGATCTACAATTGTGGCGCGCCCATGGATACGGTGCGGCTCGATCGGGTGAGCCTGCTGGGTGACAGCGTGGTCCCGAGTGGGGAGGCGATCTCCTACGGCGGCTGCGCCCCGACGGCGCTCACGATTATCCGGGACACGAAGATCCGGTTCTGGGGGGACGGCCTCTGGCTGCTCGACGCAGACTCGACGGAGGTGTTGCGCTCCTGGATCAGCGACAATGGCGACACCGGCTTGTTTGTCTCTCAGCAGGCGAGCGGTATTGCTCCGGCCGTGCACGTCGCCCACAGCCGCGTCGAGAGGAATGTCTTCGAGGAGATCTGCGTCGACTACGCGCGGCGGCTGGTGATCGACACGAGCGTCGTGCGGGCGCGCAGCAGCATCGCGATCGAGGTGTCCGGCGGGTCGATCGTGGTGGGCAGCGCCGGCTTCTCTGGCGGCTATGCGGGCGCTGCGGCCGTTGCGGGGCTCGCCGAGGTGTATCTGCACGGCGACTCGATCTACCACGAAGCCGACGGATCCTACTGGCTCGAAGCCAGCGCTGTGGACAGCATGGTGATGGACCAGAGCGTCGTGCGATTCCCCACTGACACCAGCATCACCGCCTACGGTTATGCCTCGGCAAACGAGGCGTTCGTTACGAACATGCAGTTCCTGAACTTCGGGAACGGCGAGGCCTTTGCCTTCTACGGGAGCGAGGCGCTGTTCGACAACATCGTCATGACCGGCTGCAAGGTGAGCGGGTGCGACGGTGGCTCCGGTCTGGAAGCATACGCCAGCGGATCAAAGTTGACCGGGACGATCATCAACTCCCGCTTCAGCTCGCTGCGCTACCCGATCTACATGGGCGCGACGAGCGGCACGCATGTCGTTGCGAAGGTGACCATCGACAGCGCCGAGGTCGGCATCAGGCTGAACAGTGACAGCGCGGTCGTGGCCGACAACCTGCTCACGCGGATCTACGGGACCGCCGTCGCGGTCGGCGGCTACTCGGCAGGCCGTGGGCCGTCCGCCGTGCTGCGGGATTCCATCACCTGCACGGTACCCGCCTCGGGAGGGCCAACGTCTGGGATGGTGTTGTCAGGCCTCTCGTTGGCGATCGACGGCAACGCCGTCGGCCAACTAGCCGAAACGACGGGTTCTTGCGACATCGGGATCTCGTTGTCCGGGTCTGGAACCGGCACCGTCGTGAGCCGCAACCGGCTGCGGCACGGGCGACAGGGCGTGCTGGTGCAGCAGTACGACACGACGACCGTTACGCTGCTATCGAACGGCATTTCGGGCACGGTGACTGCCGCCGTGCAGGTCGACGCGGGTCACGTGGTGATGACGGGAAACAGCATCAAGAACAACTTGAAGGACGGGCTCCTCATCGCACTTGACCAGGGGTACACGCACGAGGTGCACCTCAACGGCTTCCAGGGCAACGGCACGGCGGTCAATTCGCCGTTCGACCGCGTCAACGCACAGCAGAATTGGTGGGGGGATCTCATCGGCGCCTGCCAGGGCACAGGCGACTGCAACGTTGGGAACGTGGACGCGTCGATACCGCTCATCGTCGACCCGACAACGGGCGTCGTGCTGCCCGCTCCGCTGCTCGCGGGCACGGCTGCATTCCGCACCACCACGAGCGATGCAGCGATGACGGCGGCGGCGCCTGTTACGAACGCGCCTCGCGTAGTCGCCCTGCCACGCACGGGACTCCCGCCCGCAGTCGCCGCCCGGACTCAACAGGCCGAAGCGCAGCGGGCGGCTCAGGCCGCCGCCCGCGCGACGCGAGCGGAGCAACGGGCATCCCAGCTCGTCGCCCAACGCCGCGCCGCCGCCGCGTTGCGAAACTAGACCCGAAACTCCTTCACGAGCCCCCGCAGCTGCTCGGCCGCCTGGAGCAGATGCGCGGCGGCGGCTGCCATCTCCTGGGTAGAGGCGCCCTGTTCCTGAGCTGCCGCAGTCACCTGCTGCGCGCTGGAGGCGTGCGCCACGGCGCGGCTCGCCACCTGCTGGGCCTGCTGCTGCAGCCGCTCCGTGATGTCGCGATACTGCTGGGCGGCCCGCGCGACTGTCGTAGCGGACTGCTCTACTTGCTCCACGGCGGCAGCGATCTCCGCCAGGCCACGGGCCGCGCCCCCCGCAACATCCTCGATCCCACGCACCTTGGCGGTGCCGGCCGCCATGGTCGCGGTGACGTCTTCTACCTGATCCCGGATGGCGTTGGTGGTGAGGGTGACATCTTCCGCGGCGCGCGCCGACTCGTCGGCCAGCTGGCGCACTTCCTCGGCGACCACCGCGAACCCGCGCCCGTGCTCCCCGGCGCGCGCCGCCTCGATTGCCGCATTTAAGGCCAGCAGATTGGTTTGAGAGGAGATGCGCCGGATCAGGTCCACGAAGTCGTCGATCGCGGCGACCTGTTTGGCGAGCTCCGAGACCTGCTTGGACGTGGTTTGTACAACCTCGCGAACATCGAGCAGGACGCTCGATGCGGCTGCCATGCTTCCCTGATGGCGGTCGGCCACGGTGCGGATTTCCTCGCCGAGCCGTGCGACCCGCTCGGCCGCCTCAGCCGTCTGGGTCGTCGCCAGGCGCAACGCGTCGAGGCTCGTCCCAATCGTGATCAACTCGACGCGCTGCTCCTCGGCGCCGTGCGAGATGTCGACCATGGCCGTCGACACCTCGCTCGACGACGCGGCGAGCTGCTCGCTGATCGCCGACATGTCGGTCGCCGAGCTCGCGATGCGATCGGACTCACTGATCACGTTGGCCACGATGGCCCGCAGCCGGTCCCCCATGTGCCGCATGGCGTCGGCCAGCACCTGGATGTCGCGTGGCATGTGGCCGGTCGTCACGGGCCGCAAGTCGCCGCTGCCGAACCGCTCGGCGGCGAGCACCACGCGACCCAGCGGCCCTTCGACCGATTGCAGCGTCCAATATCCCGCCAACGCGGTGGCTATCACCGCGATCACCAGGGCGAGATACAGGTACACCTCCCACCGGGCCGTGGCGACCGCGAGCTGCTGCTCCGCCCGGCGCGTGTGCTTGGCCAGCTCCGCCGTGAATGTCCGGACCAGGCGGGTCAGGTCGGCCGCGGGGCGCAGCACCGCGATGGATTGCACGCGCGCCGCATCGTCGCGTCCCAGGTCCCGGAGCGCGTGGGCGATCGAGTAATCCGCTGTGATGGATGCTTCCAGCTGTTTAATCCGATTGACGGTCAGATGCTGTTCGAGGGTCAGCCCCGGGAGTCGATCGAGCTGCCGTGAAAACTCGAAGCTTTCATCGGCGGCGTCCTGGAATTGGTCCCGCAGCTCTCTGGTGGGTGCCGTGAGGTACTGCTGCCCGGCATTGATCTGACGGAACACGCTCGTCACGACGCCGTTGCTGACCTCGCCGGAGCGCTGGACGGCGTCCAGTTGCTCGGTCTCCGAGCGGCGGATGGTGCGAAGCGCATACGCGCTGAACAACGCCATGAGTACGACCGTGCATCCGAGCAGCGCCAAGCCGCCGAGGATGCGGGCGCGGATCGTGTCGAGCGCCGTCACTCGCCGGGCTCCGCCACCAGGTGGCCGCCCCGTACAATGGCGATCACCACGCCTTTGGAGGGCACGTCCCCGGCGTCGTCGAAGACGATGCCGCCCGTGACACCGTCGAACGCGGGAACCCCGCGACCGACGCGTGCGATGTAGCCGCGCACCGCACGCCGGTTCGGGCCCACGGCGGCGATAGCCCGGGCGAACAGGTTCACGACGTCGTACGCGCTCGCTCCCCGGTGATCCGGGCGCTCGCCGGAGTACGCGCGCATATAGTCGGCCACGAACGCGGCGTTCTTCTCGCCGGCCCGGTCGGGCAGATAGGCGGAGGAGATCCACATCCCTTCCGCGAGCGTGCCCGCAGTCTCGATGCCGGCGAGAGCGTCGCCGCCGATCACGGGCGGGCGGATACCCAGATCTTGCATCTGCCGGAGCGCCAACTCCGCTCCCCGCCGGTCCGCGGCCAGCAGCAGGACGTCGATCCCGGCCTGACGCATGCGGGACAGATACGGCTCGAGTGAGCGGGTCGTTGGTACGTACGGGTCGGCCTCCACCACCGTGCCGCCCAGCCTGGTGAAATCGGCGGCGAACGTCTTGCGAATTCCGTAGCCATACGCGTCGCCGATGAACAGGATGCCCGCCCGGCGGGCCACGAGTGTTTGCCAGGCGAATTTCGCCATGGCTGCACCGTGGCTTGAATCCGACGGACAGATGCGGAACGCGTAGGGGCTGATGCCGCTGAGGTCCGGGCTCGAGGCGGAGGGTGAAACCATCGTCACCGGATGCGCGCCACCGCCGTACACCTGTGCCGCCACAATCGAAGCGTCCGAGGTGAGGTGACCCACCACGCCCGCGACGGCGGGGTTGTCGTAGAGCGCCTGGGCGACGATCACCGCGACGTCTTCGCTCCCGCTGTCGTCCGCCAGTCGCAGCACAAGCCGTCGGCCGCGCACCCCGCCTCGCGCATTGATCTGATCGACCGCGAGCTGCGCGCCGTGTTGCATGGCGATCCCACGCGGTTGCGACAGCGGCCCCGCGAGACCGATTTCGATCGGCCCGCTGGGACGGGAGCACGCCACGCACGACAGCGCGGCGCCGACGAGAGCGACGATTCGTCTAGAGATCACAAGGGCGGTCGGGTGCGGGCAAGGTTAAGGCCGGGACCGCCGAATTGCAACATTGCGGCCCACCTAAGCTCGGGATGGGCAACGGGTTGGATTCCTTCGGATGGTTCCACAACGGCCCACACGATTTCCACCTGTTTTCCAGAACCCCTGTGGACAAGTGCCCCGCCCCGCGATTGCTACCACCCTCTCGCCATGCGGCGCTGGCGGCGTATTTTTTTTGCTCATGGATGCGGTCTTGGGGGTGTGTCGCTTCGCCGGCGCGCTGGAGCGGTTGTTGGTCGCTCGCGACGCGGCGACGTTCGAAGCCACTTGGACGATGCAGGACCTCGACCGGCTCGGGTGGGACGCCCTCGCGCTCGCGCGCCGCGCGGACGTCTTGGCGCTGGAGCCGGCGCTGGCGCAGGTCGACCGGCGTTTGCTTGCCCTGCTCGAACGCAGTCGGGCGTTTCTCGAGAGGCACGTGCTGACGTTCCGCGTGCCGGAGCTCGAGCGTTGGCAGCACGCGGCCGCGGCAGCTCTGGTCGGTGTCCGCTGGGGTGTTGCCGGCCTCCGCACAGTCGTCGCCGATACCGTGGCGCCGCGCCCGCGGCGCTACTTTGCGTTCCTCTCGCTCGCCGAGCGGCACCCGGCAGGCGCGTGGCCACTGTTCGAGCGTTACATCGTCACGCCCAACGCCCACTATGCGTTCGTGGCGGCCGCGGTCGGGGCGGCACGGTACTACGAGGGGCACGCCGACGTGCTCGTAGAGTTGTTCGATCGGATCCGCGGGGATCTGATGCTGCGGCGGTTCCTCGGCCCCCGCATCCTCGAGTCGTTGTACATCCTGAGAGATCCGCGGAGCCTGCCGTTGTTCGAAGGCTTGGTCGTCAGTGGACACACGGAAGCCGACGCGGATCGCTGCGAAGTGACGCGCGCGCTGGTCGCGGTGCGGAATCTGACGGGGCGCGTGGTGGCGAGCCCGAAGTTCGGTGACGCCGATACAGCGGCAGTGCGCCATGCCTTGGACGAGGCTGAGCGGCGTTTCGAAGCCGAGCGTGACCGTATCGTGCCGGTCACCGTCATCTGAGCCATTTGTCGGGGCACGGCATGAGTGCCCCTACTGCCGTCCCAACACGAAGCGCGCCACTCGGTCGCGATACGCGTCGGCTCCGACGTCGTACGTACGTGGTTGGCTGGCGCCCGGGATCGGCACGAATTCGACCGGTCCGGCTGCGGCGGCCGCCACGCTCCGTCCCATCGCGATGGGGACGAGCCGATCGTCGGTCCCGTGAAAGATCAGCACAGGGCAGAACACACGTCGGATGAGGGCGGCGTTGTCGAGCTTCAGGTGCAACAGCATGCGCGGAACCAGTCCGTAGTGAAGTCGCGCCATGTCGGTCGCGCTCGTGAACGGCGATTCGAGGATGAGTCCGGCCGCCCGGTGGTTGGCAGCGGTGTGGACCGCCACCGCGCTGCCGAGCGAGCGGCCGTACACGTACACAGACTTGATCTCGGGGCGAGCCTCGAGGGCGG
>Ga0193712_1000158_pt1 | contig 11390 bp, 7 predicted proteins | sample H3a1metaG_FD_143053 | JGI IMG/M metagenome (GOLD analysis project Ga0193712, IMG submission 143053) | Soil microbial communities from a riparian zone of the East river system, Colorado, United States - H3a1 | ecosystem: Environmental > Terrestrial > Soil > Riparian zone | place: USA: East River... | reverse complement strand
GGGCCATTTTGCGTATCCCAGCTTACCTCCTGCTCGCGAGCGTGACGCTCTGGGGCTGCGGGTCCCAAGCGCCCGCCGCCGCGCCTTCGCAATCCCAACAACCACAACAAGTTAACCAGCAGCGCCGCGCCTCCACTCGGACCACCGGTGTGGCGATCCGACTCGCTGCCCAGGGTGGCGTGCCGCGTCTGTATCGGCTCCCCCGCTTGGTCGAAGTCACGGGCGTGCTGCGGGGCCGGCTGCCGCCGCTCGAGCGGGTGATCGGCCTCGACGCCGAGTCCGAGTTCCTCTTCGTCGCCACCGCCAAACAAGAATTGCTGGCCCTCGATCTCGGCAGCGGTCGCGTGGACACGGTCGCCAAGGACGTCGCACAGGCCGCCCTGGGTCCCGACGGCACGCTCTACGCCGTGGACACGAAGAAGCACGTCATTTCGTTGTCGCGCCGCACGCGCTTCGCTTGGCCCCAGCCGCTCACCGGCGTGCCGCGCGATCTGTTCGGCTCCACCGACCAGCGTCTCGTCGCGGTGGTCCCGCAAGATCCGCACGATCCGCCGCGGCTCCTCATTGCCGCTGCGGACCAGCCCCCCGCGGTGCGCCCGATCGCCGCCGGCGGCGACGTGGCGGCCACGCGTTGGGGCGATCTCGTCGCCGTCGCGAGCGACTCGGGGGTGGCGCTCTACGACCCACTGGGGCGCCGCGATCCGACGTTCGTTCCGCTCGCGGACAAGCCGCGCGCGCTCGCATTCTCGCCGTCGGGGCACCGCATTTACGTGGCGCGGCGCGCGGCCCTCGGCCTCGCCGTCATTGACCGATACGAGCGGAAGGAGCTGGACGGCGTCGCCCTGCCCGGCCCGGCCGCCGCGTTGCGTCTCGATCCGCTGGGGCGCTGGTTGCTCGCGCGTCCCGCGCTCGGCGACTCGGCGTGGATCGTGGACCTGCCGATCAAGCGGCACACCGGGGCCATCGCGACGACCTGGCAGGCCGATCTTCCCGCCGTTTCGCCCGATGGCGCGCTGCTCTACCGCCGCGGTGACGATATCATCGCGGTGCGCCCGGACTCCTTGACGGAGACGGGCAAGGTGGACAAGGGCGCGGCCGATCTGTGGGTGCTCTCGTCATGGCTCCCGCGCGGCAGCGGGATCACGAGCCAGGCGAGCGTCGATGTCGCGGCCGATACGGTCGGCGCCGAGGGGCCGTTGTACGTACAGGTCTCCACGTCGCGAAACCCCGATTGGTCGGGTCGTCTGGCGCAGGACCTCGTGCGCGCCGGCCTCGCCGCGCGCGTGCTCGCGCCGCAGGGGCCCGAAGACGGGTACCGCGTCGTGCTGGGACCGTACGCCACGCGCGCCCAAGCCGAGGCGACCGGCCGCAAGCTCGGGCGGCCTTTCTGGATCTACCAACCCGGCCAGTGACAGGTCCGCGCCAGCTCCCGCTCTCGCGCCTCGGCCACTTGATCCCGCCGCTGGTCGAGTCGCAGGCACTCGTCGCCCTGGTGCCCACGACCGCCGACCTCGTCTGGGCCGCGAAGGCCGCCTGGGACATCGCGCGCATCGCGGCGCGCGGCGGACGCCGTGTGGCGCTGGTGGATCTGGGAGTCGAGGAGCCGTCGCTGCACCAGACCGTCGGGTTGACGCCGAGCGACGGTATCGTGGACGCGTTCGAGTACGGCGTGTCGCTGTCGAAGGCGGCGCACGAAGTCGACGGGGTGTTCTTTATCGCCGCGGGCTCGTACACCGCGAGCGCCGGCGACTTGTACGCGCACGCGCGTTGGCGCAAACTGCAGGCCGGGTTTCGGTCCGAGGGCGCCCTGCTCCTCCTCTTTATTTCCGCGACTGGCCTCGCGAAACTCTCCGCGGTGGCGGACGGAGCCATCGTCCTCGCACCCGAGGGATTGAACCCCGACTCCACCGTCGGCCTGGAGCTCGCGGCTGTGGTGGAGCGCGGCACGCCGCTGCTGGGCGTGGCGCGCGATCGCTGGATGCCGACGGGCCCCGCCCCGAGCATCGCGATCGTGCCGCAGCCCGGCCACCGAGGACGGGGCGCTCGAGCGGCGGTGGCCACACTGGTGTTGGCCGGGGCCGCGGTGGGCGGTTGGGCCCTCTTTGCTCCGGCCATAGCGCTGCTGCGGACTCCACCCGAACCCACTCCCGCAGCACCGCCAACCCCAACACCCACGCCGGCACCCGCACCAGTCGCTGCTCCGCTCGACACCCTGCCCTGACGATTCGGCTCGCCGCATACGGGACGGCGGCCAAGGCACTGGCGCACGCCGATCAACTGGCCGACGACGCTGGGATCCCCGCGCTGGTGACGCCCGTGCAGCAGAACCGCGCCGGCACGATCTGGTATCGTGTGCTGGCCGGGTCGTACGCGACGCGGGAGGCCGCAGCCGCCGCGCGCGATGAGTTGTGGCGACGGGGCACGACCGCTCGCGGCATTGGGGACCTGCTGCGCGCGCCGTACTCCTTCACGCCCGAGACGGACACCTCGCTGACGGACTTGCGCCACCGGGGCCTTCCGGCGGTCCGGTGGCACAACCGTATTCTGATCGGCGCCTTTGAAACACGCGAGCAAGCTGCCTTCACCGAAGCCAAGCTGACGCGCGCCCGCGTGCGCGCCACCCTTCTCCCACGTGTGGGGACTGCACAATGAGATTGAGCCGGCTGGAGCTGTCGGGCTTCAAGTCGTTCGCGGGGACGGTGGAGCTGCCCTACGAGCCCGGCGTGACCGCCATCGTGGGGCCGAACGGCTGCGGCAAGTCGAACATTTCCGACGCGGTGCGCTGGGTGCTGGGCGAGCAGTCGCCGCGCCTGCTCCGGGGCGGGAAGATGGAAGACGTCATCTTCCAGGGGTCGACGGGGCGCCGCCCGGTGAACGTCGCCGAAGTGTCGCTGGTGTTCGACAACTCGGACGGGACGTTGCCGATCGCATATCAGGAGGTCGTGGTCACGCGGCGCCTGTCCCGCTCCGGGCAAAGCGAGTACCTGCTGAACCGCTCACCGGTGCGGCTGCGGGACATCCAGGACCTGCTGCGGGGCACGGGGCTCGGGGCCGACGCGGCGGTGGTGATGGAGGCGAAGATGATCGAGGCGCTGCTCTCCGAGAAAGCCGAAGAGCGGCGCGCGCTGTTCGAAGAAGCGGCGGGGATCGGCCTGTACCGCGACCGCAAAAAGAGCACCGAGCGGCGCCTCGAGGAAACAGCGGCCGACCTCGCGCGGCTCGAGGATTTGATCAGCGAGGTCCAGACGCAGGTGCGGAGCCTGGCGCGGCAGCGCGGCAGGGCCGAGCGCTACGGCAAGATGGTCGAGGAGCGCTTTGGCGTCGCCCTGACCCTCGTGCGGCGCGAGATCGAGGACTTCGACCTGGCACTCGGCTCGCTGGGCGTGCGGGCGCGTGAGCTGGCCGAGGCACTACCGGCCGCGCGCGGGCGCCTGGCCGATGCCGAGCGCGAGCGCGAAACGCGTGTGCAGGCGCGGCACACCGCCGAAGCGCGGCGCACCGAAGTGGAGCGCCGCCTGGCCGACGCGAAGCTCGAAGTCGGCCGGCTCGACAGCGACCTCGCCCTGGCGGCGGAACGGCTGGGGAACGCGGGCCAACGCCGTCAGACCGCGGTCGAAGAACGCGCCCAGGGAGAGCGGCGCGCCGCGCAGGCGGAGCGGGAACGCGAGGCGGCCGCCGCCGAATGCGCCGCGGCCGAACGCGACCTGGCCGCCGTGCAAGGCGAGCTGGGCACGCGCGCGGGCCACGAGGACGACGTGCGCGGCCGGCTGGCCGCGCAGCGCACGGCGGTCCGCGATCTCGAGGAGGTCTTGCAGCGTCGCGCCGAAGCGGCGCGCGCGCTCGAAGGCGAGCGGGCGGCGCTGGAGCGCGAAGGCGCCGAGCTGCGCGAGCAGTTGGCGCGTGCGGCTGGTGAGCGGCAAGCGCGCGAGACGGCGACACAGGCGGCAACCGGCCGAGCCGACGCGGTGACGCAGCGTGCCGCGCGCGAAGCGCAGGGCGCCGTCCGCGCCGTCGAAGCGCTCCAAACCGCGCGCCGGCAGGTCGCGACCCTGCAGGAGCAGGAGATGGGGGCGCGCTCCGCACGGCGGCAGACCGAAGCGGCACTGGCTCAGCTCGAGGCGCGGCGCGATGCCCTGGCCGAGCTGGACCGCGAGCGTGTGGGCCTCGCCCCCGCGGCGCAGGCGCTCCTCAAGGCGCGCCAGCGGTTCGGCGATGCCGTGATCGGCCCGCTCGCGGACTTCGTCCGCACCAGCCGGCGCGACGCCGAGCTGGCCGAGCGGCTGCTGGGCGAGTGGCTCCACGCGGTGTTGGTGCGCGACGCATCGGCGATCGAGGCGATCCGCGCCTGGCACGCGGAAGCGAAGCCTGGGACCCTCGTGCTCCTCCCCTGCGTACCTGGCCCCCGACTCGCGGCCGACGGTCACCCCTTGAAGGACGAGCTACGCGTGGATGGGCCGGCGGCGGCCTGGGTGCGCGCACTCCTCGCGGGGCACGAAGTCCTCCCTGGCGGCGCCCTGCGACGCGCCAACGGCGCCGTGTTCCTGGACGGCGGGGCGACGGCGGCGGGCGGCGCCGGCGGACCGCTGCAGCGGCGCGCCGAGCTCGAGACCCTCGAGCAGGAAGTGCGGGAGGCCTCCGCCGCGCGAGACCGCGCAGGCGCCGCGTTGGACCGGGCGGTGCAGGAGCTGGCGGCGGCAGAGGCGGCGTTTGCCGCGGCGGGTACCGCCGCCGAAGGAGCGCGCCACGCCGAGCTCGAAGCCGGCGCGGAAAAGGGCGAGGCGGAGCGCGCCCTGATCCACGCGCGCCGCGAAGGCGAGGAGGCCGCGGCGCAGGTGGAGCGTCTCACGCGCCGGCTCGCCGAGGTCGAGGCGCGGTTGGGCACGCTGCACGCCGACCTCCAGGAGCGGGAGCTCGAACGCGTGCGAGCCGACGAGCAGCTGGGCACGCAGCGCGCGGGACTCGAGGGGCTCGAGGCGCAACAGGAGGCCGCGCGCGAGCAGCGGGTGCGCTGGCAAGTGGAGGCCGCGCAGGTCGAGGCGCGGCTCACGGCGGCGCGCGAGCGCGTCGATCGGGCGGCGGCCGACGCAGGCGAGTCGCGCCAGCAAGCGGCGGCGCGGGCTGAAGAGATCGCGCGGATCGAACACGATACGACCTCGCTCACGACCCAGCGCGCCCAATGGCACGACGCGCTGCAGGAGCGCCGGCTCGCGCTGGTGGAGCTCGAGGCCGCGGCGAAGGAAGCCGAGGCGCACGTCGGCCTCGCGGAGGCCGACTTGGCGCAGGGCGAGGGGGCGCTCGACCAGGCCCGCAAAGCCCTGGAAGCGCTGGGCGAGGAAGAGCATCGCCTGCAGCTCGAGCGCACCGAGATCGAAGGACGCCGGCGCGGACTCGTCGAGCGGGTCGAGACCGAGTGGCGCAAGCCCCTCGACCGCCTCCTCGCCGAAGCCCCGGAAGTGGCGGGCGACATCGAGTGGCTGCGACAGGAGAACGACCGGCTCCGTGGGCAGATCGACGCCGTCGGCCCCGTCAATGCGCTCGCCGTCGAAGAGCACGCCGAGGAAATGAAACGGCTCGAGTTCCTGATGACCCAGCGCGACGATCTCGTCGCCGCGCGCAACTCGCTGCAGCAGGCGGCCCGCGAGATCGACCAGACGGCCAAGACGCTGTTCCTGGAGTCGTTCGGCAAGGTCCGCGACAACTTCCGCACTGTGTTCCAGACCTTGTTCGGCGGTGGCGAATGCGACGTGCGGCTCGCCAATGAGGACGAGCCGCTCGACAGCGAGATCGAGATCCACGCCGCCCCGCGCGGCAAGCGCACGCAGCGCATTCACCTGCTGTCGTCCGGCGAGCGCACGCTCGTCGCCGTGTCGCTGCTGTTCTCCATCTTTCTGACGAAGCCCAGCCCCTTCTGCCTGCTCGACGAGGTGGATGCGCCACTCGACGACTCCAACGTCGGCCGCTACGTCCGGCTCCTCGCCGAGTTCAAGCATCAGACGCAATTCATCGTGATCACACACAATCCGCGCACGATGCAGGCGGCCGACGCCGTCTACGGCGTCACGATGCAAGAGCCCGGCGTCTCGACGATCGTCGGCGTGCGGCTCGGCCAGATGGAACCGGTGTAGGCGCTGTGCGCCGGCTGCTCTGGCTCGCGTGCCTGCCCGCGAGCCTCTCGGCGCAGCGGCCCGCCGTTTCTCCCGTGCTGCCCCGCGTCTGGGCGCGGGATACCGTCATCTCCGTGTGGTTGTTCGTTCGCCCCGGGGTCCCGCTCGAGACGCCGGCGGCACGCGCGGCCAGCCTAGGCGCGCAGGTTCGCGTGCGCAGCCGGTGGCTCCATGCGATCAGCGTAAACGCCCCGACGGCCGCGCTGCGGGCGCTCGCGCAGGATCCCGGTTTGCGTCGCATCCAGCCGCTCGGCCGCTTCCGACTCGCGCCACGCGCGCCGGGGGAGTCCCCCCGCGCCACTCCGGCCGCGCCTGGTGACACCTGCCCAGCGGGTGGCGATGCCATTCTCGGACCGTCCGAGATGCCGTATCGCCAACTGCGCCTCCGCCCGCTGACCGATGCGGGCGTGGATGGCACGGGCGTGCGCGTCGCGATCTTCGACGGCGGCTTCGATACCCAGAATCCGGCGTTCACGGGCATTACAGTCACGGCCCAGTACGACTTCGTGTTCGGCGACACGATCGTGCGCAACCAGCCGGCGGACGACCCGTCGGCCCACGGACACGGAACGGCGGTCTGGTCCCTGTTCGCGGGCGACGTCCCCGGGCGGTTGCACGGTGTGGCGCGTGGCGCGAGCTACCTCCTCGCGAAGACAGAAGACGTCCGGTCCGAGACCCGCGTGGAAGAAGACAACTATGTGGCGGCCCTCGAGTGGGCCGACTCCATCGGCGTCGACATCGTGTCCTCGAGCCTCGCGTACCTCATCTTCGACAACGGGTTCAGCTACACTCCCTCGCAGTTGAACGGCGACGTGGCGGTCACGACCGTCGCTGCCGATCTCGCCGCGCAACGCGGCATCCTGGTTGTGACGGCAGCGGGAAACTTTGGACCCGGGGCGCGCTCCCTCTGGACCCCGGCGGACGGCGACTCGGTGCTCGCCGTCGGCGCCGAAGACTCGCTGGGAACGCTCGCCACCTTTTCGTCGCGTGGACCGACCGCCGACGGCCGGATCAAGCCCGACTTCACCGCACCCGGGGTGGCGGTCTGCGTCGTGACGGGAGCCGGAGTCGTGCGCCGCCTGGACGGCACCTCGTTCGCCACGCCGCTGCTGGCGGCGAGCGCGGCGCTCGTCAAGCAACTACACCCGGCGATGCTGCCGATGGGCCTGCGCGCCGCGTTTCGCCGCTGGGCGACGCACCGGGCCGCGCCCGATACCTTCAGCGGCTGGGGCCGCCCCGACGTAACCTCGGCGGCCGTGTTTCCCGCCGGCGTGAGCGGGATTTCACCGGTGATCGGTCCGTTGGGGTCGGTGACACCAACCTTCACGTGGACCGTGGGCAACGTCCCGGCGCTGGCCAGACCGATCATCTACCAGCTGCGGATCGCGCGCGACTCGGCGGGCGCGCCGCTCGTGGATACGACGCTCACGAACGTGGAGAGCTACAACTTGCGGATCGCCCTGAAGCCCAAGCGGCCGCTGCTCTGGCGCGTGGACGCCACCGCGGCCACGGGCGACACGGCGAGCACTGGAGTCATCGGACCGATCGCGGTGCCTGAGTGGGCCACCCTCACGTCGCTCAGCGCCCCTGCCGGCGCCGTGACCGACTCGGTGCAACCGACGTTCACGTGGACCTCGCCGGCGATCACCGCGCCGCCGGGACCATTCAGCTACGACCTGTTCGTGCAGCGCGTGTCGGAGCCGGTGCCCGACTTCGGCGTCGCCGGGCTCGCGGGCACGAGTTTCCGGATCCCCGGCCCGCTCGAGCGCAACACCGCGTACCATTGGCATCTCGTGACGCACGCGGGGAGCGACACCAGCCTCGCCTCGAGCCAGGGATCGTTCCTCGTGCTCGACGGCGCGACGCCGGCGGCCACGCTGCTCTACCAAAACTTCCCCAACCCGTTTCCCTCCGCCGGCCGGGACTCGACGTGTCTGTGGTTCGATCTAGCAACCGGGGGCCTGGTGGAGGTCGCAATCCTCGACTTGCGGGGCAACTCCGTGCGACGGTTCGTGCCCGGGCCCGATTTCCCTCCTATCCTGACGCCGGGCCGCTATGGTCGCGGCCAGGCGGGGGGGACGACCTGCGATCCCCGGCTCATGTGGGACGGGCGCTCCGGCGACGGGCGCCTGTTGCCTGCGGGCGTTTACCTCTACAAGCTCAAGGCGCCCGGCCTCGTGCTCTTCAAGCGCATCGTCTTCCGCGGAAAGTGATCATGGACCTCGTCACCGTCGGCACCGGTACTGTCGCTCCCTCGGCTCACCGCACGTGCGCCTGTCATTGGGTCGCCCGCGGCGACATCCGCATGCTGCTCGACTGCGGCGCCGGATCGTTGCACCGGCTCGCGGAATTCGGGCTCCCGTGGCACCAGATCAGCCACGTGGTCCTGTCGCACTTCCACCCCGATCACTGGGGCGAACTCCCGATGCTCGTGTACGCACTCAAGTACACGACGGTCCCGCCGCGCACCGAGCCGCTCGTGATTCTCGGACCGCCCGGCGTCGTCCAACTGCTGCGCACCCTCGCCGAGGGATACGGCGGCTGGCTTCTGGATCCCGGTTTTCCGATCGGCATCCTCGACGTGCGGGACGGCGAACCGTTCCCCCTCGACGCCGACTTGAGTCTCGAGACCTTCCCGGTGCCGCACACGACCGAAAGTGTGGCCCTCTCGCTCGTCGCCCCCGAGGGACGGCTCGTGTACACCGGCGACACCGGGCCGAGCGGGGAGCTGGCACGGTGGGCGACCGGGTGCGACGTGCTGCTCGCGGAGTGCTCGCTGCCCGAGTCGCTGGCGATGGATATCCATCTGACGCCCGAACGTGCCGGCGACCTGGCCCAGGAAGCCAAGGCGAAGCACCTAGTCTTGACGCACTTCTATCCTCCGGTAGAGACTTCGGACCCGGCCAAGCTCGCGGGCACCCGGTTCCCAGGCCGCGTCACGGCGGCCCGGGACGGCGACCGGTTCACCATCGGAGGGAAGTAGTCGTGCTCATCGTCATGCGGCATGGAGCCACGGCGGACGAGGTACAGAAGGTCATCTCGGTCGTGGAGGAGATGGGATACCAGGCGACCCCGATGCCGGGGGCGCAGCGCACCGCTGTCGGCCTCGTCGGCAACGACGGCCGCGTGGACGCGTCGCGGCTCGAGGGCCTCCCGGGCGTGCAGGAGGTCATTCACGTCTCGAAGCCGTACAAGCAGGTGAGCCGCGAGTGGCGGCCGGAGTCGACCGTGGTGCGCCTGGCGGGCGGCGTGACGGTGGGCGGTCCCGAGGTGGTGGCGATCGCGGGCCCCTGCTCGTTGGAGACGGAGCGTCAGGTTCTCGATTCGGCGCGCATCGTGAAGGAGGCGGGCGCGGTGATCCTGCGCGGCGGCGCGTGGAAGCCGCGCAGCTCGCCATACTCGTTTCAGGGACTCGGCCGGCCTGGCCTCAAGCTGCTCGCCAAGGCGCGCGAAGAGACGGGACTGCTCATCTGCACCGAAGCCATGGACCCGGACGGGGTGGGCTGGGTATCCGAGATGGCGGACATCGTGCAAATCGGCGCCCGCAACATGCAGAACTTCTCCCTGCTCAAAGTCGCGGGCCGCTGCGGCAAACCGATCCTGCTCAAGCGCGGGATCAGCGCCACGATCGTCGAGCTGCTGCTGTCGGCCGAGTATCTCCTCGCCGAGGGGAACTACGACGTGATCCTGTGCGAGCGCGGGGTGAGAAGCTTCGATACATTGACGCGTAACCTCTTCGACCTGACGGCGATTCCGGTGGTACACAAACTCTCCCACCTGCCCCTTGTCGCGGATCCGTCACACGGCACGGGCCTCCGCGACAAGGTGATCCCGATGGCGCGCGCGGCCGTGGCCGCCGGCGCCGACGGCATCATGGTCGAGGTGCACCCGAACCCCGAGGAGGCGCTGTCGGATGGCGCGCAGACGCTGTACCCGGAGCAATTCACGCAGCTGATGCGTGAAGTGCGGATCATCGCGGAGGCTATTGGCCGGCGGGTCGCGGAGCCCGCGGCCGTGAGTGCATGACGCCACTGCTCTTGCTGCTGGCACTCCAAGACCCCAGCCCGAGCCTCGACCGGGCATCCGCAACCTACCAGACGATCCGTACTCTCTCGGCCGAGTTCACGCAGATCATCACCAATCCGCTGCTCGGCGCGCCCGACACGACGCGCGGCAAGCTGTACCAGATGCGTCCCAGCCATTTCGCGATGCGGTTCACGCGGCCCAAGGGCGACCGCATCGTCGCCGACGGCCGCCATTTCTGGCTGTACACGCCCAGCACGACGCCGGGCCAGGTGATCCGCACCGCGATCCCCAGCACGGGCACCACGGGGCCGAACCTCATCGGACAATTCGTCGAACACCCGCGCGAGCGCTACCGGGCGCGCTACGTCCGCGCCGATTCGGTGGCCGGGCGGGTGGTGGACGTGGTCGAGTTGGTCCCCAAGACGGACGACCTGCCCTACTCGAAGGCTGTCGTGTGGATCGACCGAGACGACGGTCTGGTGCGGCGCATCGAAATCGAAGAGACGTCCGGGCAGCGCCGGACGCTGGTGCTTGCGAAGCTCGCGGTGAACCGGGGGGTGCCCGGCCGCGAGTTTACTTTTTCGCCGCCGGCCGGATTACGGGTGGTAGATCAGTAGCCAGCGCCGCCGCGACCTGCTCGGCCGTTGCTTCATCCATCCCCCGCTTCTGCGCCAGCTCGAGCGCGGCGCGTCCCAACTCTCGATACAGCTTGCCATCGTCGAACGTCAACGATTCGATGTGCCGCACAATGGTCGCCGTGTCTCCGCGCGCGACGGGGCCCGTCAGCGCGTCCTTCGGCTCGGCGCGACCGAGGTTCTCGAGCGTGCCCTCCACCAGGGGCCGTAGCGCCGCCCACGCGTCGGCATCCGTCATCCCGGCGTGCCGCAGCAGCCGCTGGGCCAGCGCTTCCACCACCACCAGGTAATTCGAGGCGAACACGGCGCCGGCGTGGTAGATCGCCTTCGCTTTGGTGGCGATGTGGAAGGGCCGCATACCGAGATCTTGCGCCAACCGCTCCGCGGCTTGCACTGCGCGCGGCATCCCTTCGACCGCGGCCCACGAGCCTTTGAGTCGCGCCGGCGCCCGCTCGGGCTCGACGATCGTCTGCAGGGGATGGAGGGAGCCGAGGGCGGCGCGGCTGGTGACCAGCGCACCGAGCGCCTCTTGTCCCTGCGCACCGGACAGATGGAGCACGACGTG
>Ga0193712_1000157_pt1 | contig 11396 bp, 10 predicted proteins | sample H3a1metaG_FD_143053 | JGI IMG/M metagenome (GOLD analysis project Ga0193712, IMG submission 143053) | Soil microbial communities from a riparian zone of the East river system, Colorado, United States - H3a1 | ecosystem: Environmental > Terrestrial > Soil > Riparian zone | place: USA: East River... | reverse complement strand
ACCGCCGTGCCGTCGTCGAGCCAGGTGACGGTGTGGCTGACATAGGTAAGATCCACGCCCGTCGCGTTCAGGTCGTCGACGACCGTGATGCTGTGCAGGTCGTTGACAGACCCCTGGTTGTTGATCACGGTGCCGGTGGCCGGATCGAAGAGGACCGGGATCTTCAGCGTCCAGGTGAAGGGGACGCCGATGGTGACCAGCGGCGGGCCCGGCGGATTCGCCTTGTCGATCTTTTCGACCGGGATCAGAAGGCTCAGGCAGTGATCCTGGACCGAGGTGGAGGAGCTGTTGACGAACCAGATCTTGTTGCCCTGAGCATTGAGGTTGCACGCCATGTTGCCGGTGTGCACGACGTTGTCGAAGATGAGCAACGTGCTCGGGGGGAGGCTTCCGAACCAGCTGATGTTGCTGGTGAGCGGGTTGGACGCCGGATAGTTCCGGATCGTGCAGTTGCCGTCGATCTGGATCTGGCTGGGAGGGACGGGGTAGTTGACGAACCCGTCGATGATGCCGCCGGCATCGGCGACGCAGTCGATCGCCAGCGCCGGGACAGCGGACAGCAGCGACAGTGCGAGGGCGAACAGCGGGATGCGGATCCAGCTGAAGCGCGCTTTCACATTGTTCGTGACACCACAAGTCATCTACGCCCTCGTTCCACTTGCAAAGCGATCTCATCGCAAAGGGGGGACCGAGGCAGTCCGTGCTGTGGACTGGATTTCGGCGGTCCCGCCGTCGTGGGGCCCCCGGGGCCCGTTAGACCGGTGACTTTGCGTCGCCATCTTTCGATGGCTTTGCCTTTGTCAAAATCGCGTCGAAGTCAGCTGATTACGGGCTCAGCATCTCGATCCCTCCTGGTGTATGTGCCATCTCGCTTCCACCCCTTGCTTCACGCCGCCGGCAGGAAGTCGATCGGATAGACGATCGTCAGGGCCGGCACGGCCTTCGCGCCGAAGTTGATCGTCCGGACGCGATCCACGACCTGAGTGGAAAGATCCGGCGCTTTCATGTCCGTCGACTGCAGCACGCACTTCGACACGCTGCCGTCCGGCTCGATCGTGAGCCGCAGCACCATCTGGCCCTTCAAGGTGGGGTCGTTACGCAGCTCCCGGTTGTACAACCGGTAGAACGACGCCTTGTAGCGGTCGAACACGATCTGGATCTCTTCGTCGGTGCGGGCGGGCCCCGGCCCGTTGCGCGCCAGCGGCCGGTCGCCGCCGCCGATTCCCGCGATCGGGCTGGTCGCGCGGCCGACCCCGACGCCCGGGATGCCGCCACCGGCCCCGCCGGTTGCTCCATTGCCGTAGAGTCCGCCACCGCCACCGCCGCCGCCGACGCTGCGGCTCAGCGAGGCGACGTTGATGCCGCCGCTTCCGCCCCGCGCGTTGGTCGTCAGCAGGGAGGTTGACGATGACCGGCCGACGTCATCCGCGTCGCTGTAGCGCGCCTCGGCGCCCAGATGCGGCGCGGCCTTGTCCTGCGACAGGGTCGCGAACTTGTCTCGGAACGCCAGGATGCCGGTGTTTCCCACTTGCTGCTGGGGCGGCGCTTCGGCGATCGGAAAGCTCTCCCCCGGGCCTTCCGGAAGGTCGGGCTTCCCGGAATCTCCGGGTGCGGCCTGGCTCGGCTGCGGCAGTCGGGGCGCGGGGCGCGCCGCGCCCGGAAGCCGCCGGTCCCCATCTCGCGACAGTGGGAGCGCGGGCGCTCGCAGGGGAACCTCGATCGGCGGTGGACGATGGAAAACGACGTCGACCGCCCTTTGGGGGATCGGGCTGCGCGCGCGCAGCGACTGCGCCGGCACCAGCAACACCAGGGCCAGCGGGATCGCGTGGAGCGCGACACTCGTCCGCAGGCCGCGGGCCGACAGCGCCCTCGACGGCACCGACACGCTACTTCCGGGTTCCACGGTGGTCACCAAGGAATCACCTCAATCGGGTGTGATGAATTCGATCGTCAAGTCGCTGACGCTCGATTTCGCGAGATCGACGATCCGGAGCACACCCTCGTAGTTCAAACGATCGTCGGCGGCGAGAAACAGCACGCGTTTGTCCGCGGGCCGGCTGCCCAGTATCTCCGCCACGTGCTTGGGCAGGTCGGCCGCGGGGATCTCCTGCTCGGCGAGCGTCACGCGACAGCCGGCGGGAAGCCCGTCCCCGACCGGCGGCTCGGAGATGTTGCAGCCCGCGGGCCCGATGCTCAGGATCACCTGCACTTCCTCGGACTGTGCGGGCTCGGCGGCTGCGGACGTTTGAGCGGTGTCGACGTCGTATCCCTCCATGGTGAGGGGAATGACGACCATGAAGATGATCAGCAGCACGAGGACCACGTCGACGAGCGGCGTGACGTTGATCTCGGACTGCAGGGAGCGCCGGGAACCGCCGTTGATCTGCATGAGCTTTAGTCTCCCCGCGTCTTGGCGCCGCCGCGCTCGGCGAGCAGCCCCACGCCGTGGAAGCCGGCCGCCTCGATCGCGACCATGGCCCGCCGGATTTCGCCGACGCGAAGCCGCGCGTCGCCTTGGATCACGACCTTGGTGTTCGGATCGGCGCCTGCCGCGGCGCGCAGTTTTTCGCTGAAGCGCTCGGGTGCGACCGCCGCATCGTCGATCCACAGCCCACCGCTCGCGTCGATCGAGACCCGGATCGGGGTCAGCTCCGCCTGCTCGTGCGGCTTCGCGGTGTCCGGCAGGTTGACCTCCGGACCCTTCCGCAGCTGCGGTGCCATCACCATGAAGATGATGAGCAGCACGAGCACCACGTCGACGAGCGGCGTGACGTTGATGCTCGACTGCATCGAGGCCGAATTAGCGAGTCGCATGAACCGCCCTCTGCTCCGTCCTCGGCTCCGCCTTCGGGGCCTTGAACAGGAAGAGCACGAGCTCGGACGACGCCTTGTTCATCTCGACCTGGAAGGTCTCCAGCTTGCCCGTGAAGTGGTTGAAGGCGACGACGGCCGGGATCGCGACGAAGATGCCCAGGGCCGTCGCGACCAGGGCCTCGGCGATGCCGCCCGACACCACGGCCATTCCGCCGGACCCCGTGGCCGCGATGCCCCGGAATGCGTTGATGATCCCGACCACGGTGCCGAACAGGCCGATGAACGGGGCCGTGGAGCCGATCGAGGCCAGTAACCCGAGACCCCGCTTCATCTCGATCAGGGCCTCTTCCTTGGCATTTTCGAGCGCGTTCGTGACGAGCTCGGCCGAGTCGGCCGGATCGCCTCCCACCTGCTGCGCGCCGTTGTATTCGAGGATACCGGCCGAGACGACCTGGGCCACGTAGGAGCGGTTGTGCTGCCGCGCGGCGTCGATCACGTTTTGGAGCTCACCCGCGCGGAGGGACTTCCCGAACACGGGCTTGAACATCTGCGACTGGCGCGAGGCCAAGCGGAATCGGCGGTGCTTGTCCACGATCATCCCCACCGAAAAGACGGAGAGCACGGCGAGGCAGACCATCACCGCGAGGCCGAAGAGGCCGACGTTTCCGAGCAGCTCCATGAGGCTCATGACTATCTCCTGTGCGCCGCAGTGGCGGGCTGCGCGGCGTCGGTTTGTGACCGGATCTCGTAGTAACTCAACGCTCTGATGAACACGTCCTTGTCGATCGGCTGCCTGGAGTCGTCGAGCATCGTCGAGATGCCGAGCGAGGCGCCGATCTCCGAGCTCTTCCACGGAACGATGACCAGCGCCTTGGGCGCTTCCTGATTGCCCAGAACGGACATGCCCAGGTTTGGGTCTTCCTTTGCTTGTGCCTGCGCTTCGGGGGCGCCAGCGGCGGGCTTGGCCTTCCCCGCATCATCGGCCAGCGCGACGCCGGTCGCCAACAGCAGCGGCACGAGAAACGCGCTCCGTTTCATGGCTTCTCCTGTCGGGTTCCGCGGTTCTTGAGGTCGGCGATCCACTTGACGACCTCGGCGTCGTCCGGAACGATCCGGCTGTACGCCTCGTAATGCGCCAGCGCGCACGCGGAATCTCCGAGATACAGGTCGCAGAGGATGGCGAGATTCTTGTGGGCGAAATGAAAGTCCGAAAACTGCGCCAGCGCGGCCTCATAGCTCGCGCGTGATTTTGCGAACTGCCCCTTGCGCCGCTGCACCAGGCCGAGCTCGTTGTAGGCGGCGGGGTGCTTCGGATTCAGCTCGAGCGCCTTCAACAGGCTGGCCTCGGCGTGGTCCAAGTCGCCGGTGCGCGCGTACGCGATGCCCAGATCGATGTGCGCGGAGGTCAGGGCGGGCGCCCGTTCGGTCACCTTGACCAGCAAGGCGATCGCCGGCTCGTAGCGCGCCTGCGCCAGCAAGCGCATCGCCGCCTCGTAGTCGTCGCGTACTCCGGCATCGACGCGAACGCGCTGCTTGATCGTGAACCCGGCTGCATCCCGCGCGAAGTCCACGCGCGGAGCCTGCCGTTCGGCCGTCTTGCCGGCGGCCGCCGACCCGGAGACGACGGCGGCCAGCAGCAGCAAGGCGCTATTGCGGGTTTTCATCTTCCACCGCTTTGTCGCTGGCGACGACCGGGACGATCCGGACCGGCTCTTCCGGCGTCGTCGTTTCGGACTCGGCCATCATCGGGCCCAAGTTCTGAATGGGAGGCCGATACGCATAGGTGTCGATGGCACCGAGGAAGCCGCTGCTGATTTCGTTCTTCGCGTAGCGCCCCGGCATCAGCTCGGCGAGTTTGGCGAGGCTCTTTTCGGTCCACGCGTTCAAGACGCCGGCTTGCAACGATTCGAGGTTCTTTTCGTGTACGCCGATGGCCTTCTCCTCGAATGGGAACGCTTCCTCTTCGAGGGCGAGCTCGTAGGCTTGAAGGTCCGCAGGCTTCAGGTCGCCCGGCCGCTCCGACGCGGCCAGGGCACGGCTGAAGTCGAGGTAGGTCTCCGCCAGGTAGAACGTCGCGGCCGCCGTCACGTCGGCGATTTCGTACTCCACCAGCCCGTCCATGGCGGAGATCGCGACGTCCATGCGCTTTTTCTTGTCTTGAAGGCTGACCTCGAATGGCTGTGTCAGCTTCACGGCCGCGAACTGCCGGTAGAGCTGCTCCGCCAGGACCAACGCCGAGCGGGCTGCGAGCGTCCGGGTGCGAGCGGTCCGACCCGGTCCTGCGCTCGCATCGATGCTGACGATGTCCGCCAGCTCTTTCTGATAGAGCGACTCGTCGTTCGCCGCCTTGTAGATCTCGGCGATCTTGAAGCGGGTCTCGACGGCCGTCTCGACCGGCGCGGGAAACTCGCTCACGTAGCGCCGGTAGACGTCCAGCGCGCGATCGACCGCTTTGGATTGCCCGTAGAGGTCTCCTGCGACGAGCAGCGCCTCGCTGCGCACGGCGGGATCCTCGGATTGAGATGCGATGCGCTCGTATTCGCCGGCCGCACGTGACAGCTGGCCGCTCTCCCGGTAGGCTTGGTGGCCTCGCGCTGCAGCTCGTGGTCGGGGTAGGTGGTGCGGAACGCCTCGAGCACGCTTGCCGCCGTCGTCCAGTCCTTCAGCCGGATCAGCGCCGCGCCCGCGTCGTACTCGGCCGCGGCACGGATGGTGGACGTCGGCGCCGCCGAGCGGATCCTCAGGAAGTGGCCGGCGGCCGCGCGATAGTCCTCGGCTTTGTTGGCCAGCTCACCCTGCTTGTAGATCGAAGCGGCGAGGTTGTCGACGAGTCCCGCGCGCGACGCGTCGCCCTCCGGGGTGACGGCCAGCACCTGCGTGTAGCCGTGTTCGGCCTGAGCGTACTCGGCGAGCTCGAACGAGCCATGCGCCACGACGATCCACGCGGAGCGGCGGACGGTCGCCGCAGCGGCCGGATACGTGTCGATGACGCGCTGAGCGATCGTGATCGCGGGGCGGTAGTCTTTCATCTCGTACAGGTCGTCGGCGGCCGCGCCCAGGATGGCTGCGGCGTGTTCGTGATCCGGGAATGCGCCGGCGAACTTGATCGAGCTTGCGACCGTATCGCGCTTCACCGCGTCCTTCAGCTCGTCGCCGACGACCTTCAGCTGCTCGCGGTAGGCGTAGATCGCCGCATAGCCCGCGGCCGCCGATTGCGCGTGCTCCGGGTAACCGTAGGCCGTGCGCTCGTACTGCTTCGCCGCCTCGCCGAAGTCCTTGTTCTCGAGGAGCAGATCGGCCAGGAGATAGTTGATCGGCGGAGAATCGGGGTCCTTCGGGAAGGACGTAAGGTAGTCGCCGTACCACCGCCGGGCCTCGGCGTAGTTTGCGAGCTTCTCGCCCGCGAGATCCTTGTTCTGATACTGCGCGTGATAGTGGCTTGCGAGGTCTTTCAAGTTGGACTTCAGGTAGCCCACGACCTCGGGCGACTCATCGGGCTTGAAGTGCCGCCAGTACTCGGCCTGCAGCCCGTAGTTCGTCGCAAACTCTTTCTTCGACTCCAGCACGAGCTTCGGGAACCCGCCCTGGGTGAAGGTCTCGATGACGCGCATGCTGAAGCGCGGCGCGGCGCGGTGGTACGGATACAGCGCCACGAAGGCCTTGTACGTCTTCGCCGCGTCGTCGTAGCGCAGCTTGGCCAGGTAGTGCTCGCCCAGATTGCTGTAGACGCGGTCCTCATAGCTCCGATGTCCGAACTTCTCGAAGTACTCCGGGACGGCCGACGGCCCACCGAGGTTCGTGAAGCTCAGGCTGATCACCCGGAAGGTGTCGGCGACGCGACGCTCGTCGTCCTCATCGTGTGTCTTGTCGAACTCGTAGCCGATCGACACCTTGTAGTCGAGCAGCGTCATGTACTTCTGCAGGGCCTCCTCGTAGAGGTCCTGCTTGTAGAGCGTCCACCCGAGCTTGTAGAGGGCGAGCTCGTGATACGACGAGTCGGGGCCCAGGTCGATGATCGCCGAGTAGGCGGCCTCGGCGTCGCGGAACCGCCTCCGCGTGTAGAAGTACTCGCCCCGCCGGAACTGCACTTCGTCGAGGTGCGCAGAGTGCGGGTTCGCACGGATCATGCGCTCCATGGTCTCGATGGCCTCTTCCGTGCGGCCGAGCTCGTCGTACGCCCGCGCCTTCTGATAGAGGACCTGGTCGCTGTGCTCGTAATTGGGATACTCGGTGAGCAGGCGGTCATAGAGGGTGATCGCCTCGAGCGGACCGGTGGTATCGGCGTCGGCCGGCGCTGCGCTCGCCGGCATTTCGCTCTGCGCGGTCGTCCGCTGCTCGAAATCCTGCTCGGACTCGGGCGTGCCGGCCTTTGCGGCCGCGGCGGCAGGACGGGCGGCGCGTTCGGCCGCGGGTTCCGGGGCGGCCATCTCCCGCGGCTTGCCGTCGCCGGCGCGAATGCCGAACTGCTTTTCGAGCTGCAGGTCCGCCAGACGCCGCATGGCCTCCGGAGTCATCGCCGTCTCCGGTGCCTCCGCAAGGAAGCGCCGGTAGCCGACCATCGCCTGATCGAGACCCTTCTCGATCTTCGCCTCGTTCAGGTCCGGGCGCACGGTGCGCAAGTCCGCCAGCGTCCCTTTGACGGGTCGCGCGGCGCAGCCGGCCATCAGGGCCGGCACCAGCACGATCGGCAGGGTGAGCCGGCGCATCAGCGCGCCTCCGCGCCCGACTGCGCGCGTGCGGCCCGATCGTAGCTGTCTGCGACCGCATAGCGCGCCTGGGTCTGCTGGGCCACCAGGCGTTCCCGGCGGGCCTTGAGCTGGTTGACGGCGACGGTCTCGATGAGCTGGCCTTGCCGCGCCATCACGACGTTGACGCGCGGCAGCGCATCGTCGACGCGCTCGCGCAGCCGTTTGATCTGGGCCTCGTAGCCGACATAGCTGTGCGTCGCCGCCTGCCGCGTCCGGACGAAGGCGTCGTACTGCCGGGTGAGGGCGTCGACGTCCGCACTCAATCCGATCCAATGCTCATGGGCCGCGGTCAGCCTCTCGGGGTACTCGGTCTCCAGCCGCCACGTGAGGGTGCCGCGCAGGCGCGCCACGCGCAGGCGCAGTATCCGCGCGGCGGGGCTGTCCGACTTGCCGAGCTGCTTTTCGATGAGCGCGATCCGCGAGCCTTCGATCCGCTCGTCTGCGGTCACCAGGTAATCCGGCCGCGGCGCGGTCAGCATCGCCTGCAGGCGCTTGCCGATGTGCTTGCGCTGCTCGAGGCGCAGGCGGATCCGCGAATCCAGCTCCCTAAACTGCGCATCCACCCCGGGCAGCAGCGGCTCGTAGTTTTCTCCGCGCAGGCGGATGAGATCGTCGAAAGCGTCGAAGCTGGTCTTGAAGGTCGCAAGCTTCGATCGCAGGTCCTCGAGGTCGAGGTAGTTGTGCAGCGCGGTCTGGAAGTCGTGAGACGCCATCAGCTCCATCAGGTAGTAGGTTTCCGGCGCATCGGGCAGGCTGCGCAGGCGGATGACCCAGCCCGCATCCTGCCGGGACTCCTCGCGGATCAGCGCGCTCAAGAACCGCCCTTCCTTGATGCTTCCGATCGATGCGTCCACGCGCTCGAGCTGGTGGCTGTACTGCGTCAGCGCGCTCCCGTACATGACCGCGGCGCGGCCGTGCACGTTCAGACTGGCGTACGCGTGCGGCACGGCCAGCATGGCTTCCTGGACCGCGGCGTCGGTCGGCTCACGTTCCACCAGAATGTTCCACGGAACCAGCGCGCGGTCGTAGTGCTCGGCCGAAGCTTCGGCCCAGCCTGCGCGCAGCAGAGCCTGGTTCGAGAACGGGCCCTCGAGCCGGACGCGGTCCAAGGTCTGCTTCGCCTGGTCCGACTTGGCCGATTCGAAGAGGAGAGTGGCAAGCACCAGGTTGGACTTGTCGCGAATCGCGAGATCGGTGGGATCGCCGGCCGCGAGCTTCCCGGCCTTGTCGAGCTGTTCGATGGCTTCCTGCGGCCGGCCGTCCTGCAGCAGCGCGATGCCGAGGTTGTAGCCGGCAAACCCGGCCAGACTCTGATCGCCCTTCAGCGGCTTCAAGACGTCGACGGCTTCGCCCGGACGGCCCATCGCCATGTCGATGTTCGCGCGCAAGAGCGTCAGGTCGCCCCGGATCTCCTCGGGCACCGGGCCCTCGATCCGCGCCAGCGCGTTTTGCGCATCCTCGAGCTGATCCTTCTGGAAGTGGATGCGGGCGAGCCGGAAGGCGGCCTCGTTCCTCACCACGGGATCGACGGCGCCTTCGAGCACGGCCTTGATGGCCCGCCCTGCGCGGCGGTGCATGCGGTAGTTGAGCTCGAAGTCACCCACAGAGAATTCGGCGCCGTTGATGTGGTAGTGAAGCGTATCGAGTACGGGCTCGTCGAGACCGTGGTACTGGGCGAGCTCCGCGTCGAGGCGCTCGAGCGCCTCGAAATACTGTCCCTGATAGGCGTGATAGAGCGCCTCGCCGAAATAGAGGTCTTTCAGCTCGGCGCCCACGATCGGATGCGCCGCAAGCCCCAGGGTCAGGCCGACTCCGAGCAGCCGGTGTGCCGTTCGCATCGTCGCTCTACCAGTCCCCGAGCACGATGGGGGTCTTGCCGGATTCCGGTCCCGCCAGCGTCAGCCCGACGAGCTTCGGCTTCACTTCCTTGCGGAAGGTGAAGTGTTCCTTGCGGGAAAAGTCGGTGCCGCCCTCGACCTTGCCGTCGACGAGCACGTCGAGCTGGTGTTCCCCGGCCGTCACGTTGCCGACGTAGATGCGCTGCACGCCGCCTTTGCGCAGGGCCTCGAGCTCTTTGAAGCTGTAGATGTAGTGAGCCACCGGCTGGCCGTCGATCTGGATCCGCACGGCGTCGAGGCGCATCGGGTCGCCTTGGGTCAGCGCGACGAAGATCGCGACCTGCGTCCCCGACGGGTACAGCAGTTTCTCTTCGAGGCGGTTTAGCTCCTGCGCGATGGAGAGAACGTCGGACTTGATCTCCTGCACCTGCTCGTCGAGTCCCCGCATCTCTTTTTGGTCGTTTGGCTCCGCCCAGCCGTGGGAGCTGCCGAGAAACAGCACGAAAGCGGCGAGCGTGTTTGTGATTCGATTGCGTCGGGCCATGGCGTCCCCCGCTTCACCCACTCAGAAATCGAACGGGCGATACGCCCGCCTCGATGGACCGGACAGCAATCGCCCTGCCACGGGCCGAGGGAGCCGCAGAAGCCCCAATCACCGGTCCACCGATGGCAATTCCGGGTAGTCCGGATTACGACTGAGTGATCGCGACACCGATGTGCAACCCGCCGTTTCGGCTCAGGTCGCGGTTTTTCGATGGTCGATTGCCACCGGCACCGTCGAAAAAGCCGCGTGTTGTGCTCGCCGCGGCGAGCGGCGGACGCTCGCGGTGGTTGCCGATTTCGAAACTGTTCCGGGTCTTGAAGCGGCGCGGAGCCGTGCGACACTGCGCCGACGCCCCCCACGGAGGGGGTTGACGCACGGTGGTTGGAGCTGGAGGCCAAGCGGACATGAGCGGCGCACAAGCCGAGTCGGCGCTCCGGCTCTCGGGCACCGTCGGTTCCAACAAGGTCATGGAGTCCGAGCTGCTCCGCCTCGTGATGCGCTCGCCGTTTCACGTGCGTGTGCCGAAGCCGGCGCGTCAGGGTTCGATGGCGCTGCGCTACTCGTTCGATCCGGCGATGGCGTGGGTCGCCGCTTGTTACCACCGCAGCTCATCGCGGGTCGGTTGGGAGTTGGCCTCATCCCCAGCGGTTCGGCTCGAGCCCTTGGTGTCCGACCTGGTCCCGCTGCTGGCCGCGGATGATCGCCTGCCGCGCGGGCGCTCGGTGACCTTCACGGTGGAGGTGAAGGGCGTCGAAGACTTCGAGGCCGGACCCTTGCAACTGCGCGGCGCCGTGAAGAGCGCGTTCGAAGAGGCGATGCAGAAACGAGGCGGCCACGCGGTGGTCCAAAGCGAAGGCGCGGAGTGGGAAATGCTCGTGCGCCGAGTCGGAATCGAAGGCGACCGCCGCACTCTCGTCATCCTCGACCTGGGGGGAGGCCCACGGCACATGCGCGGACAGCGCGTCGCCCAGGGGCCGGCGCCCATGCGCGAGACGCTGGCGGCCCAACTCGTGCTGCTGGCGAAATGGATGCCCCACGAAGAGCCGCTGGTCGACCCGACCGCCGGCAGCGGCACCATCGCGGTGGAGGCGGCACTTTTAGCCCGCGGGTTTGCCGTCCGCAAGCCGGAGGATCTTCCTGCGCTCCGATTACCCGTGTTCGCGGGCTCCCCCGCCCAGGCCCCTCCGCTCTACCCGGACACGCGCCCGTACATCCTCGCATCGGACATCAATGAAGAATGCATCGCCTGGATGATCGGAAACCTGCGAGCCTCCGGCCTCACCGGACGGGATGTCGAACAGTCCATCGTGGTGCGTTCGATGGACGCCACCGCACTGACGCCGGAGCTTGTGGCAGGGATTCTTCCCGGCGCGCCGCGCGGCCGGGGCGTATTCGCCTTCAACCCGCCCTACGGGCACCGGATGCAGGGCGAAGAGGGCGACGTGCTGCAGC
>Ga0193712_1000156_pt1 | contig 11426 bp, 11 predicted proteins | sample H3a1metaG_FD_143053 | JGI IMG/M metagenome (GOLD analysis project Ga0193712, IMG submission 143053) | Soil microbial communities from a riparian zone of the East river system, Colorado, United States - H3a1 | ecosystem: Environmental > Terrestrial > Soil > Riparian zone | place: USA: East River... | reverse complement strand
GGGTGCTGTACCAGGTGCTCGACGGAGCCGAAGCCGTTGCGCACCGTGGCGCCCTCCATTCCCGCAGCCCTCGAGCGCGTCGTCGGGAAGGCGATGAACAAGGTCCCCCACGAGCGCTACGAATCGGCGGGCCAGATGCAGAGTATGCTGCTCGGCATCCGGGCCGCGCTCTCCGGCGCGGGCGAGGAAACGACGCAGCGCCTCGGGATCCGTTGGACCCCGCTGCCGGGCCCGATCCTCAAGCTGGTCACGCAAGCGCCGATGAAATGGCGCATCACCGTGTTGTCCGCGCTCGCGATCGTCGTGGCCCTGCTGCTCTTCTCACCCTCCCCGCCCGCGGCCAACGAGACCGCTGTGCCGCGTGTGACGCCGCCGGGGCCTGTCGCGTCCCAGATTCCGCCGGTCTCGCTCGCGCTGAGCGCGCGGCGCGACTCCGCCTTGGCGGCGCGCGACCGTGCGTTGCAGGCGGGCGCGCTCAAGAACAATGTGCCCGCGATGGTGCTCGCCGAGACGATGTTTCAGGTGTCCGAGCAGGCGCTCGTGGCCGGCAACCAGTCGCAGGCGCTGAACGGGTACATCGCCGTGGTCGAGCAGTATCGGAAGGCACAGGACGAGGCCCGCGTCCTGCAACAGGAGGCGACGCAGATGTTGCAGCGGGTCACGCCCGTCGTCCAAGCGATCCCCGCCGGTCCCGCGGTGGCCAACGCCGCCACGTTTCTCGCGCGTGCGGACTCCCTGCTGCACCGGCAGGACTTCACCATGGCCAAGGTCGCGGCGCAGAGCGCCGAGCAGGTGGCGATCGACGCCGGGATCGCGCCGCCCAGCTCCCAGCCGGCGGATGCGCGCGGGGCCATCGAGGTGCTGCTGACGGACCTGGGGCGGGCGCTCGCAAGCGAGCGGGTCGGCAACGTGCGCGTGATCTATCCGCGCATGACCGACCAGGAGCGCGCCGGGTGGGAACGGTTCTTCCGCGATTGGGACCAGATCACGGCCAAATTCACCGTCGATCGTTTCAACGCGCGCGGTGCCGCGGCGAGCGCGGACGTGCGGGCACTGTTCGAGTACATCCCCGCCGGCGGCGGGGCGCCGCGGCAGGACCGGCGGCGGTTCGGTATGCGGTTCGAGAAGCGGGACGTGGGCTGGCGGGTCTCGACGGTGACGGAGCTGAAGTAGTTACCAGGCCCGGGCGTTTGCGGGCGGTGCGTCTGGGATTGCGAGCGAATCAGGCCGTGCCACCGGTGGACCCAGCCGGCGCAGCGTGACGGGCTTCTCGAGGTCGCCCCCCGAAATCGTGAGCTTGTCTCCCGCCAGCTTCATTCCGTACACCTGCCACACCCCATCACCCAGCGTGATCCACAGGCTGTCGCCCACCAGGCGCCAGCGCGCGACCTCGTCGCCGAACTGCGCCGAGCTGTCGCTGCGTACCACAATGTGCCGGATCTCGTCGCCCGCGTGGGCCTGCCACGTGCCGTCCAGGTGCACGCGGCCCTGCGCTACGAATAGCAGCATTCCACCGAGGAGAATCGCGCGAACTTGCATGGCCGAATGATACCCGCGTCGGGGCTGTTAGGTACGCGCGGAGGTCGGAACGGCGGTGTGCTCGTCCGAGAGCACCGCCACCTGGGGTTCCCACTGGCGCATCATCCGGATGAAGGCGGCGACGAGCTCGGTGTCGAACTCGAGCCCGGCGCGCTCGTTCAGGTAGCCGAGCACCCTCTCGAACTCCCAGGCATCGCGGTATGGGCGCTTGGTGCGCAGCGCGTCATACACGTCGCAGACGTGGACCAGCCGGCTGGCGTGGTGACACCCCCGGGGATACGCCAGGGACGGATACCCGGCGCCGTTGATCATGATGTGATGCTCGTAGGCGACCACGATGGCGAGATCGAGGTCTTCCTCGGTATCGAGGAGCAGGCGCGCGCCGGCGGCGGGGTGCCCGTTCATCAGCGCGCGCTCCTCGTCGGTCAGCTTGCCGGGCTTCGTCAGTATCTCGATAGGAATCTTGGTCTTGCCGACATCGTGGAGCAGTCCGGCGATCCCGAAGGCGCGTACGTCGCGGGCGCCGAGGCCCTGGAACTCCGCCAGCGCCATCGAGAGCACCGATACGTTCAGGGAGTGCGTGGTGGTGTACTGATCGAACTCCTTGAGCTGCAATAGCGGCAGGACGATCTGCCGGCCGCCGTGCATCGCCACCGCCAGCGAGCGCACCACCGCTTCCGCCTCGACGAGCGGGATGGCGCCGGTAGTCTGCACTTCCCGCTGCATCCACCGCAGCGTGTCGGCCTCCTCCCCGAGCGAGAAGCTGATCGTCGCCGTGGGGAGGGGCTCGGCGGTGAGATCGGTCTCGCCGCGGAGACCCACGGCGCCGAACCGAATGCTCGTGCGCCGCATCTGGCGCGACTCCGACGTGTCGATCATCGACAGGTTGATCCGGGCCAACACCTCGTCGAGGAATCCCTCAAAGTCGTCGCGGCTCACCTGGTCCTCGAACTCGAGGCGCTGGACCCCCGCCTCCGCCAGGCGCCGGCCCCAGTCCCACTCCTTGAGCTCCCGCAGCGGCAGTCGCCCGTACACCACCTCGTCGCCCAGGAACGTGAACAACGGCCGCGCCGTCTCGGCTTGGAGGTCGTGGAGCTCCTGATAGGCCGCGTCCACCGCGCGGGCGCGGGCCGGGTGCCCGTCGCGATACAACGTCATCGCGGCGAGCGCCTGGGCGAAGCTCGTGAGAAAGCGGGCGGGATCGCTCACGGGCGCGTGCCCGAGTCACCAGGATCGGTGGCGTTCCGGACCTCGGGATCCTTCGAGGAGGCGGCGAGCGCGAGAACCGCGCGGGCGCGCGGATCGGCGCTCCAGCCCGCGGCGAGCGCCATCACCGCGGCCACCAGCTCGAGCGACCGCGCCGCGAGCTTCGGCCGCCCGCGCCACGTCGTTCCGCCGTCGGCCAGGGCGAGCAGCGCTGCCAACGCGCCCGGCTGCCGGGACCGGCCCAGCACTTTGATCGCGAGCACCCGGAGCTCGGAGGGGGCGCGCGCGTCCCGCGCGACGGCGACGACGAGCGGCACGGCCGTGAGGGGGCAGTTGTCCAGCGCGGCGCTCAGCGCCAGTCGGGCCGTGCGCGGGTCGGAATCGCGCAGCGCGCCGAGCAGCGCGCGTTCGCGCTCGGCCGGCACCTTGAGCGCGAGCTTCAATGCTTCACGCCGCACGCGCGCATCGGCGTGTTCCGCGAACGGAGCGGACGAAAACCCATCCGGCAGGACCGGCAGCGCGTCGAGCACGACGAGGAGGTTACGGACGACGTACCACGGCTGCTCGCCGCGGAGCCGGGCGACGACCGCCGCCCCCATCTCCCGGGGCGCTCGCGCCAGACGGTCGAGGAGACCCCGCCGCGTTGTCCGCGACTCGGAGGTGGCGAGCGCGTCCAGCAGGGTTTCGAATGCGGGCAGCGCGAGCCGCGGCAGCAGACGGTCGAGGGTTCCGAAATCGGGCGGGTCGTGCACGGCCAGGCGGCGCACCGTGTCCGGCGCCGTGACGCGCGCCCACACGGAGGTCAGGTCAGCGCCCGCCGGGGGCGGCGGTGCGTGCTCCAGGACGTCGACCAGCGTGGCAATCCCGTCTCCCTCCATCAACCGCCCCACCGCGCGCCACGTCCCGGGGCCGAGCACGCCGACCTCGAGCCCCGTCTGGAGCAGTCGCACCGGCTCCGCGTTGTGATCCGCGTCGTCCGGCCGGGCCGCACTGCCCATCGAGGATCCGGCCATCCGCTGCAGGGCCCGGGCGTACGGATCGGGGTTCGGGTCTTCGAGGGTCCAGCCCGTCAGCAGATCATGCACCTGCTCGCGCAGGGCTTCATCCGCTTGTGGGCGCGCCTCCCCCGTTCCCTCTTCGGCGTGCGCCGCGAGTTTCGAGAGCATCCGCACCAGCGGGTCCGACACGGTTTTGTGCGATGCGTCGGCCATCGCGCGCACGATCTCGAGCACCGCATCCACCGCCAGGCCGTGGGTCGCATCGATGGCGAACTTCGTGCGCTGCGCCGAGTCTCCGCCCATTTCGATCAGCCGCCGCAGAGTGTCGGGTTGGAGCGCCCCGACCAGCTTCGACGTCCGTCGCCGCAGCGCGACCGCCTCCGCGCCGCCAGCGCCCTTCAATTCATCGGCGATTTGGAGCAGATAGCCGACGATCACCTGGTCGTAGGCGGCGTTCTTGGGGTGGCCGTCGATCGCCCGCGCGATCGCGGCGGGCTCGGCCGGGGGAGCCGCCGGGTCGTCGCCGACCGATTCCGCGACGAGCGCCGCCCGCGCCAGCCCCAACCACAGTTGCGCGCCGTGCGCGCCGCGCGCCTTGCTCCCCCCGTCGGCAGCCTGCTCCGCTGGCGGAGCATCGCTTTCGTCGAGCAGCTCGAGGCGCTCGTAGGTGAGCGAGTGCAGACGGATGTGCTCCCACGCGCGGAGGCGCTCGGGGGGCCCGAGCCCGAGCGGCTCCCCGGTTCGGTCCGCCTCGGTCGCGAGCGTGCGCAGCACGTCCGCAACTTCGGAGCCGCGGATGCCCCGGTGGAAAGTGACGGCGCCCAGGTGGTGGCGGTGGAGGCGGCCGGCCAGTTCCGCGAGGAGGGGATGCTTGGGATCGGTCGCGACGCCTTCGATCACGAGCTGCTGCCGCGCGACTCCCAGCGCGAGGGTGGGTCTTTGCTCCAGGAACTGCTCCGCCCGTCGTGTCACCCCGGCTGCGGCGGGCGCGAGCAAGGCGTGCCCCTCCGGATACATGGCGTGCTTGTGCAGGGCGATCGACAGCTCAATGAGGAAATCGGCGAGCTCCCGGGAGAGCGCCGAACGTTCCGGCGGCGACTGGGGGGGCGGCGTCGGGGAGCTCATGGAGTGCTCCATAATAAGACTCCCCCCCGTGCGCAACATCACACGGGGGGGAGCCCTAGCCGTCTAAGCGACTGTGCGCCTAGGCTTTAGTACATTCCGCCCATACCGCCGCCACCCGGCATCGGTGGAGCCTTGTCCTTCTCCTTCTTCTCCACCACGACGCACTCCGTCGTGAGGAGCAGGCCCGCGATGGACGCGGCGTTCTGCAGCGCGGTCCGGGTGACCTTGGTCGGGTCGATGACGCCGGCCGCGACCAGATCCTCGAACACCTCAGTCTGGGCGTTGTAGCCGAAGTTCTTGTCCTTCGACTCCTTCACCTTGCCGACCACGATGGCGCCTTCGGCGCCCGCGTTCTGGGCGATCGCGCGGATCGGCTCCTCAAGGGAGCGTCGCACGATCTCGATGCCGATCTTCTCGTCCTCATCGGCACCCTTGGCCTTGTCCAGCACCTTCTGGCACCACAGCAGCGCGACACCACCGCCCGGGACGATGCCTTCCTCGACCGCCGCGCGGGTCGCGTGCAACGCGTCCTCGACACGGGCCTTCTTCTCCTTCATCTCGGTCTCGGTAGCCGCCCCGACGTTCAACACGGCGACGCCGCCGGCCAGTTTGGCCAGCCGCTCCTGGAGCTTTTCCTTGTCGTAATCGGACGTGGACTTGTCGATCTGGGCCTTGATCTCGTTCTTGCGGCCTTCGATCGCGTCGTGCTTGCCCTTCCCGTCCACCAACGTCGTGTTGTCCTTGTCGATGACGATCCGCTTGGCGCGGCCAAGGTCGTTGAGGGTCGTGGTCTCCAGCTTGACGCCGACCTCATCGGAAATCACTTGACCACCCGTCAGGATGGCGATGTCGCGCAGCATTTCCTTGCGGCGATCGCCGAACCCGGGCGCCTTCACCCCGCACACCTTGAGCGTGCCGCGGAGCTTGTTGACGACCAGCGTCGCCAGGGCCTCGCCCTCGACGTCCTCCGCGACGATGAGCAGAGGCTTGCCCGCCTGCGCCACCTTCTCGAGCACCGGGAGCAAGTCCTTCATCGACGAGATCTTCTTGTCGTGAATGAGGATGAACGCATCCTCCAACACCGCCTCCATCTTCTCGGGGTCGGTGATGAAGTAGGGCGACAGGTAGCCGCGGTCGAACTGCATGCCGTCCACGGTCTCCAGCGTGGTCTCGAGGCCCTTCGCCTCTTCGACCGTGATGACGCCGTCCTTACCGACCTTGTCCATCGCTTCGGCAATCAGATTGCCGATTTCCTTGTCGTTGTTCGCGGAAATCGAGCCCACCTGGGCGATTTCCTTCCGGCCCGCGGTCGGGACGGAAATCTTCTTCAGCTCCGCCACCACAGACTCGACCGCCTTCTCAATGCCGCGCTTGAGCGACATCGGGTTGGCGCCCGCGGTGACCGACTTCAGCCCCTCACGGTAGATCGCCTGGGCCAGCACGGTCGCCGTGGTGGTGCCATCGCCGGCGAGATCGGAGGTCTTGGTCGCCACTTCCTTCACCATCTGGGCGCCCATGTTCTCGATCTCGTCCTCGAGCTCGATTTCCTTCGCGACAGTCACGCCATCCTTGGTGACGGTGGGGCTGCCGAACTTCTTGTCGATGACCACATTCCGGCCCTTGGGGCCGAGGGTCACCTTCACCGCGTCCGCCAACTGGTCCACGCCCCGCTTGAGGCGGGCCCGGGCGTCGGTGCTGAATTCGAGATACTTGGCTGCCATCTGTGCTTCCTCCTAGGATCTACGCGAGCTTCGCGATGACGTCTGCTTCTTTGATCAGGATGATCTCTTCGCCGTCCAACTCGACTTGCGTGCCGCTGTACTTCCCGTACACGACGCGATCCCCAACCTTCAGCTCCATTGGAACCGCCTCACCCTTCTCCCGCCGCCCCGGCCCCACGGCGATCACTTCGCCCTGGATCGGTTTTTCCTTGGCGGTATCGGGGATGTACAGCCCGCCCTTCATCGTCTCCGTCTCCTCCATCGGCCGGATTGCAACCCGGTCCGCCAGAGGGTGCACCTTGAACTTCGTCTTGGTCGCCGTTGCCATGATGCGCCAACCTCCGTAACTCTTTGAATTGATTATCTGTTAGCACTCTGATGAAGTGAGTGCTAATCCGGCAGGGGGGAATCTCACCTGCACCTACGAGGGTGTCAAGGGGGCGCCGCCCGGGGCGCGGCGATCAGGGCGCGAACCGCGGCGTCGGCTCGCGCTCTCGGCGTCAGGACGGAGTCGAGGGGAATCCCCGCGGCGCCGACGATTGCTCCCGTGCGCGTATCGGCCAGGCGCACGTACAGCCAGGGAACGCTGCCGGGCCCGGCCTCCTGGAACGTGAACGAGATCAGCGCGGCGGTAGGCCGACTGCCCCCCTTCACTGCCCGCAGGACGCGGAATCCATGCTCTCGCATCGCCCGGGCGAGCTCCGCGGCCTGGGGATCTACGGCCTGCTCGACGAGAATGTCGTAGCCTCGGAGCGAGCCGGGCATGCGAGACGCACCGCAGGCGGCGAAGGCGATGCTCAACGCCACGACGCCAACACCCCCGCGACGATTCACTCCCGCACCCGCCGTGCGCCCACCCACCGAGTCAACCACCAGGCCCCTTCGGGATCGTGGACCTCGAGGCGCGACAGCTTCACCCCGCTATTCGAGCTGTGGATGAACTTCTCCTCCCCGACGTACATCCCCACGTGCGTGACACCGCCCCCGGGCCGCGCGGCAAAGAGCAGGATGTCCCCAGGCTTCAGCGCTTCGACGACCGGTGCAACTTCGCTCCCCGCCGTCGCCTGATCGCGACTCATGCGCGGCAGCCGGATGCCGTGTTGGGCGTAGGCATACTGAATGAGGCCCGAGCAGTCGAACCCGTTTGCGGCGGTACCGCCCCACTTGTACGGCGTGCCGAGCGCGTCGAGCGCCGTATGCACGACGTCGGCCGCGTTGCCCGTAATCATCAGCGGGACCTCGGGAGGTGGCAGTCGCGCTGGGCGCGGCGCGCCCGACGCACCGCTGCCACCCCGAATCGCCACGGACATGCCGAGGGCCAAGCTCACGCCGTTACGCGCCTCCGCCGTCGTCCGCCAGAAGCCCCGCGGCCCGCGGTCCTCGATCCGATAACGTCCTTCGAAACTCAAACCGACCCACGACACGGGACGCCACTCGACGCCGGCGCCGATGGTCCACATAGCCGCCAGCGCTTGCGCGGTCGTATCGGTCGAAAGGCCGAGGTCGACGCCGGCGATGCCGTAGGGGCCGAACGCGGCGCGACGCCGATATGCGTGCAGCTCCCACCCTGCGCCGTAGAAGGCCCGCCGCCGGCCCAGGCTGTCGTGGACGAGCACCTGCAGCGAGAACCCGTGCGTGAAGACACCGCTCAACGGTGAGTCGGTGCGCAGCTCGTAGGTCTTGGCGCGATTGCCCTGATACCAGCGTCCATACAGGACTTCCAGGTCACGGCCCTGCGCCGCCACGCCGGCGGGGACCGAGGCCAGCAGCAGAATCAGCTCAATCCGCGGCCGCAATGGCGGTATGCTCCTCGGAGGCGCGGGGTGCCATGAGGTGCGAGAGGAGGTGGGGCAAGCGACGCATGAAGCGCACCCATGCCCACAGCACGACGAAGCCCACGAACACGGCGCCGAGACCGGCCACGACGAGCATCGCGAGCGGGCTCGAGAAGCGCAGCGCGACGAGCGCCCCGAGCCACAGCCCGAAATACGAAGCTCCCCACGCCCACAGGGGCGTGAGGAGCCATCCCACGACTACCAGGAGATGGGCGAGCCAACGCGGCATTAGGCCTTGCGGGCGATCGCGACGACGGCGAGCACCGTGAGGGTAACCGCATAGGCGGCGCCGGCGGCCACGGGCAGGTAGATCCCGACGCGCGCGACCTGGAGGGCGGCGGCGATGACCACCGCACCGCCGAGCAGCGGCGTCGCGAGACTCACGATCGACGTACCGCCACGCGCCGCGCGGCCGGCCGTGTACATCCCGCCCATCCACGCGACGAACGTGCCGAGCATCCACCAGATCGGCAGATACCACCAGGTGCTGCCCCCGCCGACGGCGTCCCACGTCCAGGGGTAGGCCTTGAACGGCCGGAGCGCGATGATGTCGATCGCCATGAAGACGATTGTACCCCAGAGGCCGACGGCCGCCGCGCCCGCGATCCCTTGCGTGGTACGCGCTGTCGTCCACTGGGCCGGCAGCAGACTGGCCGCGACGGCGGCGCCGAGCACGACAACAGTCTGCAACAACGCCCGCGCGATCCCCTCAGGCACGAGCCGCGAGACCAGCAGATAGACGATCACCGCGGCGCCAATGGCGGCGCCAACCCAGGCACCGCTCGAGAGGATGTGGCGGAAATCCGAGCGATCCGTAGTCGCGGGTGCAGTACCGGCCGTCATGCGCGGCGAGCTCCTCGAGAGGGTGGAGAGTCGGTCCCGCTAATCTAAAGCCGTGCAGTCACCAGGCAAACACAAGAAGCACCACCACATCGGTGACCGCCCAGGCCGTCAGCGCCCGATACATGCCCCGCTGGTGCTCGGCGGAGGTCCAGGATGGGTGGCGCAGCAGCCACGGCAGGAGCACCGCCAGCCACGCGGCGAAGGGCAGCGCGAGTGGCACGACCGGCGCGTCCAGCGCGACAGCCGCCCATCCGAGTAACCCAAAGGCCAGCACGACGGAGGCAATCGCCACGACGAGGCTCTTTTGCATCCCAAGAATCAGCGCGAGCGTGCGGTCGCCCCGGCGCCGGTCCTCGTCGAACTGATACAGCTGCGTGAGGGGGTACAGCCCGGCAAAGAGGGGGCAGAACGCCAACAGGATCAGGCCGTGCCCCACATCCAGCGGCCGCCCCGTGGCGGCCCACGCCGCGTACGGCGTCAGGGTACCGAAGCCCCACATGTTGATGACCCAATCCACGCCCGCGACGGCCTTGAACCGGAATGGCGGTACCGAGTAGAGAACCGACATGACAAAGCAGATGGCGTACGCGATGGGAAACCCGGCGGGCAAGGCCAAGGCGAGGAGTTGACCACCGGCGAGCAGCGCCACGCTGAAATGCAGCAGGTAGCGCGGCAAGGGTGGCGGGGCGTTCAAGTAGCCGATGTCCCCTTCGTCTCGGTCGAACACGCTGTTGATCGCCAGCGTGCCGCCGTTCAGGAACACGACCCAGAGCACCAACGCCCACAGTGCTTCGGTGAGGTGCTCTCCCCGCGCCGCTCCCCGAATCCCCACCGCGAGCACGTAGCCCAGCAGGGTGTGCCCGGCCATGATCGGCCATTCGGCTGGGCGGAGGTGCAGGATATACGAGAACAGGTCGCCCGGGAGGAGACGGTAGCCCCAGCGACGCCAGACGTTGCGGCTGCGGGCGTCGCTCACCACACCAGGCCGAGCGCCGTCGCCGCTAGCCGCAGCCCCACGAGCGTGAGGTCCGGATGGACCGACTCGATCTCCTTGGAGAGCGGCGCGACGAGCCCGGCGAGGCCGCCGGTGGCGATGGTGTGCGGCGCGTTCTTCCCCGGCCACTCGGCTTTGATGCGCCGCACCAGACCGTCCACCGCGTCCGTCGTTCCCCACAACACGCCGGCGCGAATGCAGTCTTCGGTGCGGCGCCCGATCACACGCGGCGGCGGCGTCAATTCGGTGGCCGGGAGTTTGGCGGTCTTCCGCACGAGATCGTCGGACGCCGTTCGAATCCCCGGCATGATGACGCCGCCGATGAACCGGCCGTCGCCCGTGATGCAATCGAATGTCGTCGCGGTCCCGAAGTCCACCACGATCGTATCGCGTTTGAAGAGCTGCGAGGCGGCCAGCGTATTGACGATGCGGTCGGCGCCGACCGTCAACGGCTCGTCTACATCGAGCGTGATGGGCAACTTAGAGCGCCCATCCACCAGCATCGGCTCACGCGTCGTGGCGCTGACGACTCCCTCGCACAGGCTCTGGGTGACTTGCGGCGCCACGGAGGCGACGATCGCCGCGCGTACCTCCTGCGTCGAGTGCCCCGCCTGGGTCAGGTAGGCCGTGAGCGCCGACGCCCACTCGTCGGGGGTGCGCTGCGGGGTGGTGTGGAGTCGCCAATGCCCCTCGAGGCGGTCGCCCGCAAACAAACCCACGGTCGTTTCCGTGTTGCCGATGTCGAGGGCGAGGAGCATGGCCGGCTAAGATAGCTCGACGTGGCCTTCACGCACCATCGTCGTACCGGCGCCCGTATCCACGAGGAGCGCGCCGTCGGGCCGTACTCCCGCGGCGCGGCCGGAGATCGGGGCCCGAATCTGGCGTCCCCGCAGCCAGTCGCGCCGCGCGAACGCGGTGCACTCTGCCTCGGTGAGTGGGGCGTGGTGCTTGGTGAGTAGGAGCAAGGCGGGCACGAGCCGGTCCAGCACATCGATGCGGCGCACGTCGGGAAGGATCTCGCGCAACGCGATCGCCCGGCCGGCGAGCTCAGACGGAATCTCGTTGGCCACGTTCATGCCGACGCCGACGCCCAGCCATTGCATCGTGTCCCCCTGCCAGCGGCCTTCGCACAGAATGCCCGCGATCTTGCGGTCGTCGAGGAGGA
>Ga0193712_1000155_pt1 | contig 11432 bp, 12 predicted proteins | sample H3a1metaG_FD_143053 | JGI IMG/M metagenome (GOLD analysis project Ga0193712, IMG submission 143053) | Soil microbial communities from a riparian zone of the East river system, Colorado, United States - H3a1 | ecosystem: Environmental > Terrestrial > Soil > Riparian zone | place: USA: East River... | reverse complement strand
TCATCCTCTCGGTTCCCGATTCGGGCTCGAGCAGCTTCGCGATGCCGAAGTCGAGGAGCTTGACGCGGCCGTCCTTGGCCACGAACACGTTCGGCGGCTTGAGGTCGCGATGCACGATCAGGTTCGCGTGCGCGAACGAGACGGCCGACAGGACGTCGAGGAACAGCCGGAGGCGGTCTTCGATCCCCAGGACGGCCGCGTCGCAATGCCGATCGATGCGTTCGCCGTCCACGTACTCGAGAACCAGATACGGCTGCCCGAGCGGCGAGAGTCCGGCGTCGATCAGCTGCGCGATGTGTGGGTGGTGCAGCCGGGCGAGCACGCTGCCTTCCCGCTTGAAACGGGTCTCGCCGTCCCGGCCGACCAGGCTCGGGTTCAACAGTTTGACCGCCGCCGTTCCCGTAAACCGGCCGTCGCTGCGCTCGGCGAGCCAGACGCTGCCCATCCCCCCCTGGCCGAGCGGCGAGCGAAGCGTGTAGGCGCCGACGGCGACTCCCGCGAGAGAGGCCTGCGGAAGCGCCGGGGTCGTATCTCTCGAGAGAAACTTCTCGCGGCTCAAGACCTCGTGCTGCCGCAGCAAGGCTTCGACGTCGGCGGCGATTCCCGCGTCCTTGGCGCGCAGCGCCTGCAGCCAGGCTGCGCGCTCCCCGGCGGGAAGATCGAGCGCGTGGTCGAGATGCGGGCTCACGATGAGCCAACGATCTTTGCTGAGTGGCGCCACCGTCGACGGTCCCCCCGCTAGCCGGAGGCGCCGATTGCGCCATGAAGGTAGATGCGGGCCTTTTCCCACTGGCGCTGCACGGTCCGCTCCGACTGGCCGGACATCGCCCCGATCTCGGCGAAGGAAAAGCCGCAAAAGAACTTGAGATCCACCACGCGTACCAAGACCGGATCGACCACGGCGAGCTCGTCCAAGGCGTCGCCGATCCGGGTCAGCTCCTTGTCGTCGGTCGTTCGATCAACCGCGTCGGTCTCGAGCGCGATCAACGTGAACTCGCCCCCGCGCTTTTGCGCCTTCCGGTTGCGCGCGTAGTCGATGATCAATCCACGCATCGCTCGTGAGGCGTAAGCCATGAAGCGACCGCGATCGGGGAAGACGTTGCCTTCCCTCCCCGCCATGTCCAGGTACGCCTCGTGGAGCAAGGTCGTCGTGCCGAGGGTGAGCTCCCCGGAGCTTCGCGCCAGCTGCCCTCGCGCCATCCGATGCAGCTCCGTGTACAGCGTCGAAAAGAGCGCATCCCCCGCGGCGCGATCGCCGGTTTCGGCGACGGCGATGAGCGACGAAATCGTTTGTTCCACGGGACCCTTTGGCTCGACGCGCGGCGGCGCCGATGGCGGGAGCGTACGTCGGAGCCTCCCGTCGGGCAAGCACCCCGCGTGGTATGTTCGCGCGGCCCTCCTCCGGGGCGATGGATTGGCATGACGCAAGCCCAGCGCACAGTCGGCCGCGCCGCGACATGGACTCCCGCCTTGGCGCTGCCGGCGCTCGTCCTCACGGTGCTGGGCGCGCTGACGTGGTCCCGCAGCCACGACTACGCCGATGCGGAGACCATCTGGCGCGACACGTTGCGCAGGAATCCGGACGCCTTCATCGCAAGCAATAACCTCGGAGCGGTCCTGCTTGCGCGCGGCGAGCTCGATCCGGCGGCGGAGCTGTTCGAACGAGCGCTCCGCTCGAAACCCGACTACGAGGAGGGGTTCGACAACCTCGGCCAGGTCAGGCAGCGCCAAGGACGGCTGGACGAGGCCGTCGCGCTCTACCACGACGCGCTGCGATGCGAGCCCAGGTTCGCCAACGCCCACAACAACCTCGGAATCGTTCTGGCGCAGCAGGGGCGATCGTCCGAGGCCGAGGACGAGTTCGTCGAGGCGATCCGGCTCCGGCCCTCGTTCGCGAAGGCGCACCAAAACCTCGGTTTGGTCCTCGCGCGCATGGGACGGATGGGCCGGGCGGTGGCCGAGTACCGCGAAGTGATGCGCCTGTCGGTCGATGCCCACGACGTCGGAAAGCAGTTGGCGTGGATCCTCGCGACCGATCCCGACGCGACCGTCCGGAACGGAGCCGACGCCGTTCGGTTTGCGATGGCCGCGAACGCCGCAGCCGGAGGCAAGGATGCTCACGCGCTCGACGTGCTCGCCGCGGCCTTCGCCGAAGCGGGGCGGTTCGACGACGCGGTCCGTGCCGAGGACGAGGCGCTGGCGCTCGCGGGACCGTCGGCGCCGCCCGAGGCGAGGGAGGGCGCGCAGGCGAGGCTGGCACTGTACCGCTCGGGGCGCGCGTTCCGGAGGCCATCGGAGTGAGCTCCGGCGGCAATCGGTGGCTCCGTGGAGCCCTCCTGGTCGGCCTCGTCCTGGTCGCCTATCTGCCGGCGCTCCAGGCCGGGTTCATCTGGGACGACGACAAGCACCTCACGGAAAACCCGTGCATCGTCGGGCCGCTCGGATTCGCGGGAATCTGGACGACGGCCGAAGCGACCTACTACCCGCTCGTGCTGACGACGTTCTGGGTGGAGCACGCGCTTTGGGGACTGGCGCCGCTTCCCTTTCACCTGATCAACGTGCTCGTTCACGCGGCGTGCGCCGTCGCGCTCTGGCTGGTGCTCGCGCGTTTGCTCGTGCCCGGGGCGTGGCTCGGCGCGGCGATCTGGGCGCTGCATCCGGTGCAGGTCGAATCGGTGGCTTGGGTGACCGAGCTGAAGAACACGCAGTCGGGGTTTTTCTTCCTTCTGGCGATTCTGTTCTTCCTCAGCTGGCGGGAATCCCGCGCCTCCGAAGGCCGTTCCACGGGCGGGACGAGCTACGCGCTGGCGCTTCTTGCGGCCGTCGCGGCGATCTTGAGCAAGTCCTCGACCGTGATGCTCCCGTTGGTGCTCGCGCTGTGCTGGTGGTGGGAGGAAGGGGTCTGGCGGTGGCGCAACGTCACGACGCTCGTTCCTTTTTTCGCCATCTCGGCGGCGGCGAGCGGTTGGACGATCTGGGAACAGCAGTTTCACTCCGGAGCGCTCGGTGCAGAATGGGCGCTGACCTGGCCGGAACGGCTGGTCATCGCAGGACGGGACCCTTGGTTCTATCTCGGCAAGCTCGTCTGGCCGCACCCGCTGGTGTTCATCTACCCGCGCTGGCACATCGACGCGTCCCAGCCGCTGGCCTACCTCCCGCTCATCGCGGCGGGCGCGGTAGCGGTCGTCTTGTGGCGGCGACGAGACCGGTGGGGGCGCGCCCCGCTGTTCGCGTTCGCCTATTTCGCGGTGTCGCTCTTTCCCGTGCTCGGCTTTTTCAAGGTGTACTTCTTCCGCTTCTCGTTCGTCGCGGATCATTTCCAGTATCTGGCCAGCATGGGGCCGCTGGCTCTGGCCGGCGCGGGGCTGACGCGGCTGTTTGCTCGATTCGACCGGAGGGGCGCGGCGTCAGTGCGCTGACGATTTTTCCCGGTGATAGTGCCGGCGGGCCTTGGCGCGGTTGCCGCAGACCTTCATGTCGCACCAGCGGCGCGTCCCGTTCTTGCTGCGGTCGAGGAACAGCCAGAAGCACGTGTCCGAGCCGCACTCCCGGATTCGCGGGAGATCGGCGGACGTCAGAAGGTCCGCGGCCGCACGCAGCACGGGTGAGAGCATCGGCGCCAGGTCGGCGCCGTCGTGGACGAACCGCCACGCGAACGCGTCGCCGCCGGGGCCGACGCGCAGCGCGCCGAGAGCCTCCGGAAGGGCCGCGTTGATCGCATTGAGTGCCTCGGCCGGCGCACGCTCGCCTCGCGCGAGCGCCACGAAAAGAGAAAAGACCGCTTCGCGAACGGCGACGGCCCGTCGCAACGCCGCCACCGCCGCGCGCGGACGGCGCTTCGCCTCCCCGCGGAGCCGCTCCCCTTCCTTGTCGGTCGTGATCCCCGCCTCGAGACCCCAGGAGATGAGCCGCCCGTAGTGAGTCATGCGCTCGCGATTCTCGTCGGGTGCCTCGCGCCGGCTGACCGTGTTGGCGAAGTCGAGGGCGAGATTCCCGGCGTCCAGGCCGAACCGGTACCCGTCGTTCGCCGCCGATGCGGGATCGGGGAGGACGTTCACCAGATCGCTCATATAACCTCAATATACCACTTGACAGGTTAGAAGGCACCTCGTACGATGTAACCGTCTTAGTTGATATTGATGGTTATTTACCGAAAGGAGCACGTCATGAGGAAGCAACTGGCATCGGTTTTCGTGGTCCTGGCGCTGGTGGGGGCCGGCGCGGTTTCCGCGGCGTCAGGGCCCAAGAAGGAGTCGATCCGCATCGATCGCCCGGCGCTCGTCGGCTCGACGCTGGTTCCGCCGGGAACCTACCAGCTCGAGCTGATCCCCGGCCAAGACACCGTCCGCCTCGTAGAAGGCAAGCGGACCGTGGTTGAAGCCCCCTGCAAGGTCGGGCTCGGGCAACCCGTGTACCCGGGAACGGCGCTGCACTACCGCTCCGGGGTCACCGGCCCGGACCGGCTGGTGAAGATCGTCTTCGCGGATTCGAAGCTTGCGATCGATCTCGCCGCGGACACGGCCGGCGCGACGGGAGCGGTGGCCAACGCCGCGGATCGTCCCTGAGCGTCACCGCGAGCCCCGTCCGGGTGCGGCTAGAAGGTCCGCAACACCGCCCTGACGGGGCTCGCGTCGAAACCTTGAAGCTTCAAGGGGAGCGCGATCAGCTCGTAATCCCCTTCCGGGACGTGGTCGAGCACGAGGCCTTCGAGAATCGCCATGTCGTGCGCCAGGAAACGCGCATGCGACGCGAGCTCTTTCGAGGCGAAAAGATCGACGCTGGGCGTGTCGATTCCCACCAGCCGCGCGCCGCGCTCGTGGAGAAGGTCGACCGTCGCGGGAGCAAGCGCCGCGAAGTCGTCGTTCCAGCCGTAAGGGTCGGGGTAGCTTCCCGTCGCGATCAGCACGCGCTCGCTCGCGAGGTCGGACGGGATCGCCGACGGAAGGAGGCGCGTGCCGCGCTCGGTGGCGATCCGGACGACGCGGCAGGGGCCGAGATACAGCATGAGGGGTCTGGACTCGATCGATGAGGCGTCCCGCCCGTAGTGGCTGGGAGCATCCGCGTGGGCGCCCAGATGCACCGTCGCCCGCAGGGTCGAAAGCGTGATGTTGTCGCCGCGCTTCAGGTCGGCGAGCACCTCCCGGGTGGAGGGCGTGTCGCCGGGCCATACCGCGAGCGCGGTGGTGACGGCCGGGGTGATGTCGTACAGCAAGCCGTCTACGCCGTGACCTTCGTGATCCTGGCGAGGCCCAAAAGCTCGAGCGTGCGGATGATCGGCCACGCGGGGTCGATCTCGGAGGGGCGCACGCTGAATTTGGCGGCGCGCGGCCGGCCGTGGTGGTTGTTGTGCAACCCCTCACCGCCCGTCAAGAGCGCGACGCTGCGGAAGTTTCCGGCCGTGTTGTCGAAGTTCTTGTAGCCGAAATGGTGACAGAGGCCGTTGATCGACGACGACAGCACGAAGACGTACATGAAGCCGGCGAACGCGACGGTGAACAGGCCCCACCAGCCCAGTACGGTGCACGCCAGCGCGGTGCCCACCAACAGTCCCAGACCGCCGTAATTGAACGCGATGCGATCCCAGATGTCGGACTTCAACATGTCCTTGGCGAAGGTCCGCACGGTCTCTTCGTTGCGGCTTTCCTTCATGTAGTAGAAGACGTTCCCGAGCTGGACCTTCCAGAACCCCACGAGCTTGGGGCTGTGCGGGTCGCCCTCTTCGTCGGTGTGCGCGTGGTGCTTGCGGTGCACGGCGACCCATTCGCGAGGCACGATCCCGGTCGTCATCCAGGTGGCGAAGCGGAACAGCCACGCGGCGAACGGGTGCAGTGTCAACGCGCGGTGGGTCGCGGACCGGTGGAGATAGATCGTCGTGCTGAAGACCATGATCTGAATCACGACGATGGAGACGCCCAGGGCGATGAGAAACGATGTCAGCACGGTAACCTCACACCAATCTTCGGAGAGCTTGGACAGAACAAAGGATAGTCGCCGGATCGCCCGTCGTCGAACCGGGCCCCGTTCGCGGACCGATCATAACTCGTGCCGGATCGCCCAGAGGTCCGGGAAAAGCGGTTGGAACAAGCTTTGTTTCAGAAACTCGACCCCCAAGGAGCCGCCGGTCCCCTTCTTGTTGCCGATCGTGCGCTCGATCAGCTTGACGTGGCGGTACTTCCACTCCTGAAAGCCCTCGTCCAGGTCGGTCATCGATTCGAAGAGGATCGCAAGCTCGGGCCGCTTCGTGTACAGGCCCAGGAGGGCGCGCTGGATCGGCTCGCTGGGCTGGTTCCCCGAGGCCGGCGGCCGACTCCCGACGTCGGTGGGGATGATGACCCCCTGCTGCGCGAGGAAGTCGTAGAAGTGGTCGATCACCGACCGCTCGTTGAGCCTGCGTGCGAGCGCCGCCTCGGCCGTAGCACCCGCGGCGTACTTGAGCATGAGCGGGCGCTTCAGTCCCATCACGAACTCGAATTCCCGGAATTGGTAGGACTGGAAGCCGGAGGCGGTGTCGAGGCGGTCCCGGAAGGCCGAAAACGACATCGGCGTCATCGTCTCCAAGATGTCGAGCTGCTGCACGAGGGTCTTCATGATCGTCCGCAGCCGCTTGAACGTGTGGATCGCCCCGTACAGGTCGCCGGAGGTGAAATCGTGTTTCACCTTGTCGACCTCGTGCAGCATCTCCTTGAACCAGAGCTCGTACACCTGGTGGATCACGATGAAGAGCATTTCGTCGTGTTCCGGAGGCGTCGAGCGCGGTTCTTGGAGCGTGAGCAGCGTGTCGAGCTGCAGGTAAGAGGCGTAGGTCAGTTCGGGCATCGCGCTACCTCCGAGCCACGGCGACGGCGAGGATGACGAGGACGGCCACGAGCACCAGGCCGGCCGCCGCGATCACGGCGCGCCACTGGGCGCGCGCGCGCCGCACGGCATCGGCGTAGGGGGTGCGGCTGAACGTCACCATGTAGTAGAGAGGGATGAACCATCCGGGAAGGACCTTCGCGAGAAGCTTTTCCACGCGCTTGCCGAGCAGAAAAGTCTTCGACGCGGTCTTGTCGCGCATCTCGACGAAGTTCTCGATCGCCAGGTCCGCCAAGGCGTCCGCGTGCGGCTTCCGGCGCCGCTCGTACGTCGCCAGCGCCTCGGCGACGTCATCGCCGAAATGCCTGAGGCACTCGTCGAGCACCATGCAATCCTCGAACGCGGCATTGGCGCCCTGGCCGTAGAACGGGACCACGGCGTGGGCCGCATCGCCCAGAAGCACCGCGCGCTCCTTGAACCTCCACGGCGCACAGCGCACGGTGACGAGCGAGCCCACCGCGTTCAACAGAAAGTCGTCCTCGAGCGTCGGCATCATCGGAAGGGCGTCGCGGAAGGTGTCTCCGAAGTACTGTCGGACCTCGTCGCGCGTCGCCAGCGCCGCGAAGGAATTCGCTCCCCGAAACGGCCAGAAGCAGGTGCAGGTATACGAGCCGTCGACGTTCGGGAGGGCGATCATCATGAAACCGCCCCGCGGCCAGATGTGGAGCGCGTTGGGCTCCATCCGGAAGCCGCCCCCGTCCGCCGCGGGGATCGTCAGCTCCTTGTACCCGTGGTGCAGGAACGACTGGGCGTAGTCGAAGCGGTCGATCTTTTGCATCGCAAGACGAACTTCCGAGAAGGCGCCGTCCGCGCCGATCAGGAGATCGCCGGCCACGGTCGTCGTGGCGAGGGTGTCGATGTCCTGGAACATGCCCGCGGCGTGCTCCAGGTCGACGTCCACGCAGCGTTGCCCGAAGTGAACTTCGACGTTGGGCAGCGCCTCGGCCGTCTCGACGAGGAGCCGGTTCAACCCGGCGCGCGACACGGAGTGGATGACGTGTTGCCGTTCGTGGCCGTAGGGCTGGAACGTCAAACTACCGTTGAGCGCATGCACCATCCGGCCGCGCATCGGCACGGCCACCTCGAGGAGCTTGCCGTCGAGCCCGACGCGTTCGAGCGCCGCCAGCCCGCGGGTTGAGATCGCGAGGTTGATCGAGCGGCCCCGCGCTCCCGCGCCCACGCCCGTGCGGGGATCGGGCCGCCGCTCGTACACGCGAACGCGGTGGCCGGCGCGCCCGAGAAAAACGGCCATGAGGGAGCCGCCGAGGCCGGCGCCCACGATCGTGATCGTTTTCTCCGTCCCGGCCACGGCGCCCGCTAGCTCGACCGGCCCGCGCCCGCCAACAGCTCGGCCAAGCGCCAGACCTCGTGAAACGTGTTGTACAGCGGCACGGGCGCCACGCGCAGGACGTCCGGCGGCCGGAAGTCCGCGACGACGCCCACCGCCTCGAGCGCGCGAAGCGTCTCGGCCGGATGATCGAGGATGCGGAGGGAGAGCTGGCAACCCCGCTCGGCGGTCCCCCGCGGCGTGATCAGCGCAAAGCGCCCCTTCGGAGTCCGGTCAAGCAGCCATTCGAGGTAGCCCGTGAGCACGACCGACTTGCGGCGGAGCGATTCGATCCCCGCCTCGTCGAAGATCGCAAGCGACGCGCGCAGCGGCGCCATCGCCAGAATCGGTGGGTTCGAAAGCTGCCAGCCGTCGGCTCCCGCGCGCGGGACGAAGTCGCGCTCTTCGTGCATGCGAAAGCGCGTCGCCGGGTCGTTCCCCCACCACCCGCCCATCCTCGGAAGCGCGCCGTCTTCGGCGTGGCGCTCGTGAACGAAGCATCCGGCGATCGCGCCGGGCCCCGCGTTGACGTACTTGTAGGAGCACCACGCCGCGAAGTCGACGTCCCACTCGTGCAGCTTCAACGGGACGTTGCCCGCGGCATGCGCGAGATCCCACCCCGCCACGCACCCGGATCGACGCGCGGCCTGCGTGATCGCCGCGATGTCCATGAGCTGCCCGGTGAAGTACTGCACGCCCGGAAGGAGCACGAGGGCGATCTCGCCACCGCGCGTTTCGATCCGCTCGATCACGTCTTCCGTCCGGAGGAGCGATTCACCCGCGCGCGGGGCGACGCGGATCAGCCCGTCGGCGGGATCGATTCCGTGGAGGGCGAGCTGCGTCTGCGCGGCGTACGTGTCGGAGGGGAACGCGCCGTCTTCGATCAGGATCTTCCGGCGCGCGCCGGCGGGCCGGAAGAACGAGGACATCATCAGGTGAAGATTCACGGTCAGCCCGTTCATCATCACCACCTCGCCGGGGATCGCCCCGACCAGGCGCGCGCCGGCCTCGCGAAAAACCTCGTGGTAGGAAAACCACGGCGTCTTCCCCGCGAAATGCGCGTCGACCGCGAGCGCCGCCCAGTCGTCAAGCTCGTCTTCGACCAGCCGGCGCGCGGCCTTGGGCATCAGCCCGAGCGAGTTGCCGTTGACGTAGAGCACGGGCGCGCCGTTTCGCTCGGGGATCGCAAAGCGGTCGCGGAAGTGAGCGAGCGGGTCCCGCTCGTCGAGGCGCTTCGCGAAGTCCTCGGCCGCCTCGAAGATCGGCATCATCCGAGGAACCTCTCGCGCGCGACCGAGAGGAACTCGAGCGAAGTGCCCGACAGCAACCGCTCCTTCGTCGCCGCGTCGAAATCGTCCATCGAGTCGATCAGCGCGCCCGGGAGCGCTTCCCCCAGCGGGAACGGGTAGTCCGACCCCAGCGCGATGCGCTCCGCCCCGATCAATTTGACCAGATAACGGAGCATCTCCGGGTCGTGAACGAGGGAATCCACGTAAAAGCGGCCCAGGTACTTGCGGGGCGCGACGTCGTTGTCGACCGCGCACAGATCGGGTCGCGAGAGGAAGCCGTGCTGAACCCTCCCGACCGTTCCCGGAAACGAGCCGCCGCCGTGGGCGAACCCGATGCGAAGCTTCGGCAGCCGCTCGAGGACGCCGGAAAAGATCACCGAGCAGATCGCAAGCGCCGTCTCCGTGGGCATTCCGACGAGCCACGGCAGCCAGTACTTCGTCATGCGCTCCTTCCCGAGGATGTCCCACGGGTGGACGAAAACACAGGCGCCCAGATCGGCGGCGGCCTCGAAGATCGGGAAGAGGTCCGGATGGTCCAGGCTCCATCCGTTGATGTGCGTGCCGATCTGCACGCCCTGCAGCTTCAAGTCGCGCACGCAGCGTTCGAGCTCGTAGATCGCCAGGTCCGTCTGCTGCATCGGCAGCGTGCCTAAGCCTGCGAACCGGTTGGGGTTGCCGGCGACGACCGACGCGACGTGGTCGTTCAGGAGCGTCGCCAGGTCGAGCGTGTGCTCGGGCTTGGCCCAGTAGTTGAACATCACCGGCACGGTCGAGAGCACCTGAACGTCCACGCCGGTCGCGGCGCAGTCTTCCAGCCTGCGACGCGGGTCCCAGCAGTTGTCCTGGATTTCGCGGAACAGCGCGCCGTCCAGGATCATCCGCGCGCAGCCGGGCGCGTGGTGGTCGAGCTGGATGAACCCGGGCGTCCCGTACCGCTCGGTCAGGTCCGGGAGATTCTCCGGGAGGATGTGGGTATGCAGGTCGATTCTTAAGACGCGCTGATCGGCCACCGGACCTAGACCGCCTTCGGCGGCTCTGGCTTCTGCATCACCACGCCGCACGTCCGGCACGTGCGCTTCGTTTCGTCGGCGAAGAACGCCTCGATGATCGGCTTCAGCTGCGTCCCCAGGTCCTTGCAATGCAGGGTGGCGTCGTGGAGCAGCGCGCCGCAATTTTCGCAAAACCAGGTGAGGTGGTCGATTTCTTTCGGGGCGCGCATGCGCTCGACGACCATGCCGACGGTCCCGGCGGGACGCTGCGGCGAGTGCGGTACGCCGGGCGGGAGGAGGAAGATGTCCCCTTCCCGGATGACGACGTCGTGAGGCTTGCCGCCGTCGATCACCTTGACGACGATGTCCCCTTCGATCTGGAAGAAGAGCTCCTCGCCGTCCTCGATGTGGTAGTCCTTCCGCGCGTTGGGGCCTCCCACGATCATCACTTGGAACTCGGTGTCTTGCCAGACCATCTTGTTGCCGACCGGGGGCTTCAAGAGGTGGCGGTTTTCGTCGATCCAACGCTTGAGATTGAACGCCGCCAGCGCCATGAGCCGATCCTCCAAGAAGTCGCGGGATTGTAGCGCGAATCCGAGGCGCGAGGCCTACAGCCGCTCGAGCAGCTTCGGCCTCAAAAACCAACGCAAAACCGCCGTGCCGGCATCCAAGTCGCGCCACCGTTCGGCCCGATCGTTGAGCGCGATCAGCCCGGCGGTTGGGACGTCGAACGCTCCGGACGAGGCGTCGCAAAGCAGCGCCGCAGCTTGGGCGATGCCGGGGCTGTGCGCCACGACGAGCGCCGAATCGGCTGCCGTGGGGAGGATACGGAGAACGGCCAGCCAGACGTCGCCCGAGGCGTTGTAGAGCGAGCGCTCCAGGCGCATCGTGCCGGAAAATTCCATCGCCCGCGCCGCCGCTTCGGCCGTCTGCTGCGCGCGCGCCGCCGGGGAGGCCACGATCGCGTCGGGG
>Ga0193712_1000154_pt1 | contig 11469 bp, 9 predicted proteins | sample H3a1metaG_FD_143053 | JGI IMG/M metagenome (GOLD analysis project Ga0193712, IMG submission 143053) | Soil microbial communities from a riparian zone of the East river system, Colorado, United States - H3a1 | ecosystem: Environmental > Terrestrial > Soil > Riparian zone | place: USA: East River... | reverse complement strand
GCGGAGCGCTTCGTCCGTCGTCTCGGTGAAGAGCGCGTCCAACCCGACCCCGGCGTTGGCGATGATGACGTCCGGTGCGCCGTGTCCCGCCAGGACGGAGGCCGCCATGGCCTCCATCGCGGCGCCGTCGGCGACGTCGGCCGGGTAGACGGCAACGTGCTCCCCGCCGCCGAGCTCCGCGGCCAGCGACTCCAGCTTGTCCTTCGAGCGCGCCACCGCGATGACGAACGATCCGGCGTCAACGAACGCCTTCGCCGCGGCGCGCCCGATCCCCTCCGACGCACCCGTGATCAGAACCTGTTTCCCGGCAAGCTTCATCGGGACGCGCCGTCTGCGATCGTCACGGAGAGCGCGGCCAGATCGGACAGCCGGGCGACGACCTTGTCCCCGGCGACGAGCGGGCCGACGCCCGAGGGCGTTCCCGTGAACAACAAATCGCCGCGTTCAAGCGTGATCCAGCGCGAGGCGTAGGCGACCAGCGCGGCGACACCGTGGAGCATCTGCGCGGTGGACCCCGCCTGCTTGCGCACGCCGTTGACGTCGAGCGTGAGCGCCAGGTTCGTCACGTCGCCGGCGTGCTCGCGCGGGACGACTTGCGAGACGGGGGCCGATCCGTCAAACCCCTTCGCCAGATCCCAGGGCTCGCCCTTCTTTTTCGCTTCGTTTTGCACGTCGCGCAGCGTCAGGTCGAGGCCGACCGCGTAGCCGAGCACGTGGTCGAGGGCCGCGCTCTCCGGGATGGCCCGACCCGTGCGCCCGATGGCGACGACCAGCTCGACTTCGTGGTGAACCGCGCCCATCCCGGTGGGAAGGATCACGGTTCCGCCGTCGTGCACCAGCGCCGAGGGCGGCTTCAGGAACAGCACGGGCGGGACGGAAGGCGCATTGCCCATCTCGGCGTTGTGATCGGCGTAGTTGCGCCCGACGGCCAGGATCTTGCCGACGCGCAGGCGCTCGCCCGTGCCCTTCATGACGACGAACGCCGCATCCGCCGGCTTTTCCATCTCGGGCTTGTGAGGCCAGAGGTGCCAAGTTCCCTGGGCGATCGCGATGAGCCGGCCGCCGGCATCGTGCGCTTCACCTTGCACGAAGGCGACGGTGCGCGCGCGCCGCACGACCTTCCCGGTGGCTTCAAGCGCCCCTTCGCGCGGCCCGGCGATGAACTGGATCGATAAGCCCGTCGTCGCGCACCACCACTCCTTCGGGATCGCCGAGATGACGGCGGCCCCCATCGCGCTGTCGAGCAAGGACGACACGACGCCGCCGTGCGCGACGCCGCGATTGTTGGTGTGGTGCGGAGCGAGATCGACGGTGACGGTCGCGTCGCCGCCTTCCATGCGGACGACGCGGATGCCGAGGTACTGATTGAAAGGGGGGGCTTCCACGCCGGACATTCTAGACGCTTGGGGCATACTTGAACACGACGATGGAGAACGGAATGTCCGATTCGCCCCCCGACACGGAGACAACACTCAGGAACGCGCTCCTGGCGTGGCCCGAGCTCGCCGACCGCATCGCACGCCAGCTTCTGATCGTCCTCCACAGCGAGGGGCTCGTATCGATCGACGCCGTCTATGAAGAGGCCCGTGCCGCGGCGGGCGAAGCGGCCGCGGCTCCCGCCGACGACAACCCGAATCGCCCGGGTGCTGCGCCCTGGAGCGCGCTCGAGCGCGAGGCGGTGCGCGAAGCGGTGGTGCGGCACGCGAGAGCGCTGATGAACCCCGAGCGCGTCCAGGCCGTCATCGACGGCGTGAGGCGCCGGGAAGAAGCCGACGGCTTGGAGAGCATCGCCAACCTCCCCGACGTTTCGTTCGACGTGTTGGCCGCCACGGTGCGGCGGTTTTGCCAGCTCCCGCGCGGCGACGACCGCTTGGCACCTGCCCAGACGACGCAGCTTCGCGTCGCCCTGATCCGCAGCTTCATCAGCGACCAGCTGGAGTTCATCGCCGTTGCCAAGAACTACCTGCGCGTCACCGACTTCGAGTGGATCTTGGACCGCGTCATCGGCCCTGCGAAGGGGCAGGGGAGGATCGGCGGCAAAGCGGCCGGAATGTTCCTCGGGTATCGAATCCTCCAGGGCGAGCGCCAGGAGCACGGCGCCGATCCCGTCGCCCAGGTGCACCTTCCCGAGTCGTGGTTCGTGCGCTCGGACGTCATCGAGAGCTTCCTCCATCTCAACCGGTTGAACGAGTACCAGTTCCAGAAGTACAAGCCCGCGGAGGAGATCAGGAACGAGTACCCGCTCATCCGGCAGATCTTCCAGAACGCGGAGTTCCCTCCGGAGCTGATCGCACAGCTCGAAAAGGTGCTCGAATCGGCCGGCCACCACCCGCTGATCGTGCGCAGCTCGAGCCTTCTCGAGGACCGATTCGGCGCCGCGTTCTCCGGCATGTACGCCAGCGTCTTTCTCGGAAACCAGGGCACACCGAAAGGACGGTTGAAGGCGCTGCTCGGCGCCGTCGCCGAGGTCTACGCCTCGACCCTCGCGCCGAATCCTCTGACCTACCGCCGCCGCCACAACCTGATCGACTACAACGAGGACATGGCGATCCTCATCCAGAAGGCCGCCGCCACGGCCGCTACTTCTACCCCGAGTTCGCCGGCGTCGGCTTCTCGCACAACGAGTACCGCTGGTCGCCGCGGCTCAAGGCCGAAGACGGCCTCGCCCGCTTGGTTTACGGCCTGGGCACGCGCGCGGTGGACCGAACCGGCAACGACCATTCGCGGATGGTGGCGCTCGGCGCTCCGATGCTGCGCCCCGAGGTCACCCCCGAGCGCCAGGCGCGCTATTCGCAGCGCATCGTGGACGCCATCGACCTCACCGACGATCACTTCACCTCGGTTCCCTTGACGCGCATCCTCGACGAGGGGATCGAGGCACCCGGACTGACCTGGGCTGCTTCGGTCCGCACCGACGACGGCCTCGTAGAGCCGGCGGGCGGCCTCGACGGCGTCGATCCCGGCCGCCTCTGCCTCACCTTCGACCGCCTGCTCGCCCGCACCCGCTTCGCCGCGCTGATGAAGGAACGCCTGCGCCGCCTGGAAGACGCTTTCGGCACCCCGATCAACGTCGAGTTCGCGCAGGTGGAAGACCGCTTCTACCTCCTCCAGTGCCGCCCGCTCGTCCAGGCCGAAGCCGCCGACGAAGGCAAGCTCCCGCGCGGCGTCGCCACGAACGACATCGTCTTTTTCACGCGAGGCCTCATCCGCTCGGGCGAGGTCAAGGACATCGCCTACCTCGTCTTGGTGGACGCGCGCGCCTACGACCAGTTGAACCCGGAGCAGCGCGCGGCCATCTCGCGCGCCGTCGCACGCGTCAACGACGCGCTCGAAGACCAGCCATTCCTGCTGATGGGACCAGGCCGATGGGGCACGAACGACCCGCAGCTGGGCGTCAAGGTCAACTACTCCGACATCAACCACTGCCGCGTGCTGATCGAGATCGCGCACCGCCGCGGCGAGTACGTCCCCGAGGTCTCCTACGGAACGCACTTCTTCCAAGACCTCGTCGAAGACGGCATCTACTACCTGGCCCTCCACCCCGACGAAGCCGGCGTCGTCTTCCAGGAACCGTTCCTTGCGAGCTTGCCCAACGCGCTGGCCGAGGTGTCTCCGCGCGATGCCGAGCTAGCCGGCTGTTTGAGAGTGATCCGCGTCGCCGACGCGGTCCCCGGCCGCAAGCTTCACCTCGCCATGAACGGCGAGGCGGGGGAAGCCATGTGCTGGAAGGAATAGGGGACACTCCCCTTTTCTCAAAAAGTGGACACTCTCCTTCCGAGTTTGGAATTCCTCCTCACGGCACGCTCGCGCGCGGACTATCCCGCGCGCTCACTCCGCCGGATCGCTCGCTCAATGGGAAGAACCGCTCGCGATCCAGAGGGCCGTGCGGACGGATTCCAAACTCGGAAGGAGAAGTGTCGACTTTTCGAGAAGCGGGAAGCGCACCATCCGCCTCCTGGCAGCGGAAGCTGAAATCTCCGGCCTTTTTTCGCTGACCCGCCGGTTTGGGCGCGCTAAAAGGGCTTTTCGTCGAAAAACGGCCTCCTAGGATCCGCCAGGATCGACGATCGCCATCTCGAACGGGCTTCCGGAGCCCCGGAAAATGCGAAAGCAGGACGAAATGTGCGGGGTGATGGGATAGCTTGGACGCATGACGAAATTACCGATCGCTGATTGGTGCGACGCGCTGGGCATGACCCAGATAGCCTTCGCACGGAGAGCAGGCATCAGCCCCTCCGCCGTATCCGATTACGCCCGTGGTCGTCGCAAGCCGACGTTGAAGAGTATCAACGCCCTCGCGAAGGCACTCGATCGCACCCCATCTGATTTCCTGAGAGGGCCGCTTCCAGGAGAAGGGCTTCCGACCACGGAGGAGTCTCGCGCGGCCAATCTCGCGTGGTTCCGGAAGTTGCGTCCAACGCAGAAGGCGTGTGCTGTAGAGACGAGTCGCAAGATGGCGCTCCGTGCATCCGCGTTCGCAAACGCGCAACGTGTGCGCCCCGCGCGGTAACTACCTGCAGGCCGCCTCAGGCGGCGTCAGCGCTCCCACCCGATCGACAAGACCCACGGAATCTTCACCTGCTCGCCGGTTGAGTGGCTCGCGATCGGAACCTGCACGTTGATCGACATGACGCCCGCGGTCTTGAACGTGCGGCCGGCGCCGATCGCGACCAGGAGATCGGTGCGGCCGAGGTTCCCTTCGGTCTCGATGATCCCGCTCCAGCGCTCCGCCGACTCGTTGTTCAAGACCAACCCGCCGCTCATGCTCCAGGCGCTTCCGATCTTGTGCGACACGTCGAACAGGCCGCTGTAGCGATTGCCCGCCTTGTAGCCGTGCGAGTTCTCGGCGAACGTCAGCCTCGCGTATCCGCAAAACTGCGTGTCGAGCTCGCCGAACTTGCGGGAGAGCGCGATGCCGAGGATCGGATCCCACGTGCCGCTACCGAACTGGATGTGTTGATGCCAGAGGCCCTGGCGGCCGAGCTCAAACGGGTTGGGCTCCGTCTTGCCCAACGGGACCGAAAGGCCGACGCGTCCGCTAACGTTCACCGGTTTGAAGGCGTGGCCGAACTGAAACGTCAGCTGGGGGTCGGCGAGGCGCGTCAACGTCTCGTCGCGATGGTGGAGTCCGGGGTTCGGCGGTGTGTAGGGCTCGCCGGCCAGGTCGAGGTAGTGGACCTCGTCTTTCACCGAGCGGAGCGGGATCATCGCCTCGATGCCGAAATCGGGCCGAATGCCGTAGGCGACGTTGAACGCAAGCTCGGAGACGATCAGGCTCTGCACGTGCCAGTACGGTGTGGGGTTTTCGGGCTCGTCGTCGGCGACGTGCCGGATCCGATAGCGGGTCCCCGTCAGTGCCGCCGCGAAGCGCCAGACCCCGGACATCGGCGGAGAGAGGGCGAACCTGCCGACCGGCAGGTTTGGGTTGCTTCAGCCCGCTCAGGCCCAGCCGGGGCCCGCGGAAAAGGCGAGCGCGGCGACCGCGAGCACGATCGTCGCGCGACGCTTCACGGCTGTGCCTTCAACGCCGCGAGGAGCTTCTCCGGCGCTTCGCCGACGATTTCCTTGCGCTTGCCGTTCGGCTGGAAGACGACGACGAAGGGAAGTTTGGTCAGCTTGGCGCCGAGCTCTTTTGCCAGCGGCGATTCGAAGGTGACCACGTTGAACTTTCGAACCGCGACGTCTTTGCGGTCGCCCAGGATGACGTGGAGCTGCCGGTCGACGTCGCGGCAGGGGCCGCACCAGTCGGCGTAAAAATCGAGCACCGTGAACTTGCCGTCGACGCGGAATTGCGCGAGGTCGCCGACGGCCTCGCCCTTTTCCGTCACGAACGTAACGTCCGCGCCCTCGGGATAGGGCTGCGGCTTGTAGGCGTCGGGCCCCGCGCCTTGTCCGGGCCCGACGATCGCCTTGTAACCCTGCTTCTTGAACGCGTCGACGATGGTTTGATCCGGGACGTCGTCCGCGAGCGTGATCGTGTACTCGTACTTCTTCCCGTCGAAGGCGAATTTCTTGAGTCCCTTGATCTCTTTGAGATGGGGCCGGACTTCGGCCTCGCACCCCTCGCAACTGAAGCCCTGGACCGAGTACACCTGCACCCGCTCGGCGAAGACGGGGCTTACCGCCAGGAGCGCCACGACGGCGATGCCGAGGTTTCGCTTCATGACGCTACGCCCAGCCTCTCAGCCGCACGGCTTCCGCGACCCGATTGACCGCCACGAGGTACGCCGCCGTGCGGTTGTGAACCTTGTACTTCTTCGCCATGTCGTGCACGGCATGGAAAGCGGCGGTCATCTTGACGTCCAAGCGCTTGTGCACCTCGCCTTCCTCCCAGTAGTACTGGTAGGCGTTTTGGACCATCTCGAAGTACGAGACGGTGACGCCGCCGGCGTTGCACAGGAAGTCGGGGATCACGTAGACGTCGTTCTTGTAAAGGATCGCGTCGCCTTCGGGTGTCGTCGGGCCGTTGGCGAGCTCCGCCTGGATCTTGGCCTTGATCTTCCCGGCGTTTTCAGCCGTGATGACGTTTTCCAACGCCGACGGGAACAAGACGGTGACGTCCAGCTCGAGCAGCGCTTCGTTGCTGATCGCCTGTGAGCCGGGAAAGCCGACGACACTGCCGGTTTCGTTCTTGTGCTTCTGCACGGCGGTCGCGTCGAGGCCGTCTTTGTTCAGGATGCCGCCGCGCGAGTCGGAAACGGCGATCACCTTCAGGCCGAGCATGCTCTGGCCGAGCGCGTGACCGAACGAGCCGGCGTTGCCGTAACCCTGGATCGCGGCCGTCGCGCCCTTAAGCTCGATGCCGAGGGCCTTCGCCGCTTCGCGCACGCAGAAGATGCCGCCGCGCGCGGTCGCGTCGCCGCGCCCCTTCGAGCCGCCGAGTGCTAGGGGCTTTCCGGTGATCACGCCGAACTCGTTGTGGCCGCGCATGACCGAGTACTCGTCCATCATCCAGGCCATGATCTGCGGCGTGGTGTAAACGTCGGGGGCGGGAACGTCTTCGAACAAGCCGAGCATGCGCCCGACCTGGCGGACGTAGGCGCGCGAGAGGCGCTCGAGCTCGCCCGGGGACATCTCCTTCGGGTTGCAGATGATGCCGCCCTTGCCGCCGCCCAACGGAATGTCGACGACCGAGGTCTTCCAGGTCATCCACGCCGCCAGCGCGCGGACGGTGTCGACGGTCTCGTCGGGGTGGAAGCGGATGCCGCCCTTCGTGGGCCCGCGCGAATCGTTGTACTGCACCCGGAAACCGTGGAAGACCTTGGTTGTCCCATCGTCCATCTTCACGGGGAGCCGCACGTGCAGCTCGCGCACCGGCCAGCGGAGAAGCTCGTGGACCGCGGGGTCCAGCTTCAGGATCTTCGCCGCCTCGTCGAGCTGACGCTGGGCGATGTGGAAGGGATTGTTGTCGGCCATGGTCGTTTGCGTCTCCTTGTGAAAACGGGACGATTACTATAAGTCAGGCGCCGTCGGGCGACTTCGTGATGTACAGCACGTCGGCCATTCCACGGGTGGCCATCGCCCACAGCGACGCGAGCACGAGCGCAAGCGCGAGCCAGGCCAGGATCTGCCAGATGACCTCGGTGGCGCGGTTCCGGAACGGGCCGGACGGGGCGACGAGGCCCATCGCGCATCCCGCGGCGAAGCCGCCGAGGTGGTTCATCCAATCGATGCGCGGAAGCAGGCTCATGCCGATCATCAAGATCACGTTTTGGGTCATGACCGATCGCAAGCGCTGTCCGTACGCGCCGCCGATGCGCCACCCGTGAACCAGGAGCAGTCCGAGCAAGCCGCAAAGCGCGCCCGAGGCGCCGACCGTGTGCGAGCCGCGAATCAGCTGGCTGGCGGCGCTGCCCGCGACGCCGCAGACGATGTAGATCGCGGCGAGGCGTTCGGTGCCGTATTCATCCTCGACGAGCGGCCCGAGCTGGACCAACGCCATCGAGTTGAAGACGAAATGCAGGAGGCCGCCGTGCAGGAAGACCGGCGTGACCAGCCGCCACCATTCGGCAAGCTGGATCGTCAGCCCCGCGTACCCCGAGCCGTAGCGGATCAACGTCAGACCGTCGAAGCCGAACAGGCGCGAGGCCGGAGAACCCGGATCGTAGCCGTCCAGCCGCACCGGCAGCAGCAGCACGATGCCGAACAGGAGCATGTTGGCGAGCAAGAGGAAAAACGTCGTCGCGGTCGTCCCCGGGATCAGGTTTCCCAGCACGCGCGCCAGCCCCGGGCCGCGCACGCCGGCCAGCGTGGCGTCGCATTCGGTGCAGCGTCTTGCCGCGCGCGGCACCAAGGCGCGGCAGTTCGGGCACATCTTGTAGGCGCCGCGCGTGGAGCGGACGAGCATCTCGGCCTTCAAGCCGGCTTCGCCGAGGTCGCGGCGGCGCTGGTTCCAGCGCCAGCGAACACGGGCGCCGCTCAACCCGACGGCCTCGAGAATCCGCGCCCAGAGCTCGACGAGTCGATCGAGCAATCAGTTCCCCGCGAACACCGGGGCCTTCTTGCCCAAGGTGCTCAACCCCTCGTAGGCGTCTTTCGTCGAGAAGATCTCCTCGAGATGGGACAATTCCATCGCGAGCCCTTCGTCGACGGACACCTTCGAGCCGCTCTCGATCAGCTTCCCGGCGAGCCTGAGGGCGATCGGCGCCTTGAACCCGACGCGCTTCATCGCCTTCGCCAATCCTTCGTCGCCCTTCGCGTCGGCTTTCCCTTGCCGGAGCGTCTCGGCGTCGTTGCCGGCGAAGAACGCTTCCAAGGCTTGATGCTTTGCGGAAAGCGCCGGGCGTACGCGCGGCTTGATCCCTTCCGCGATCGCGGCGCGGCAGGCGGCGTCGAGCTCTTCGTGGGGGACGACCTTGTCGATGAAGCCGATCGCCGCCGCCTCGTCGGCTGAGAGCGTCTGCCCGGTGAACACCAGCCATCGGGTGAGGCCGACGCCGATGCGCCGCGTCGGGCGCTGCGTTCCGCCCAAGCCCGGGTAGATCCCGATGCCGGTTTCGGGGAACGCGAAGCTCGCGCGCGGCGTCGCGATCAGATAGTCGCAGGCTTGCGCCAGCTCGAGCCCGCCGCCCAGCGCGAGCCCGTGCAGCCGCGCGACGACCGGCTTGGCGCAGGTGTCGACGTCGTGCAAGAGGGCGTGTCCGGCCTTCGTGAAGTCCACGATCCTTTTCAAGTCGCCGGATTCGATGTTGCGAACGAAAAAGCGGATGTCGGCACCCGCGATGAACGCCTTCCCCGAGCCGGCGATCACGATCCCCTTCACCTTGGGGTCGGCGGCGGCTTTCTTAAACGCCGCGTGCAGTTGTGCGACGACCGCCTCGTTCAACGCATTCATCGCGTCGGGGCGGTTCACCGTCAGCGTGAGGACGCCGTCTTTCGTCTCGGACTTCACCAGCTCGAAGGGGAAGGGCGTATTGGCGCGCCACTGCAGCGAGAGCATGCCGGGAACCGGAATGTCCCAGCCGCCGCCGAACTGCCCGACCAGATCGCCGGCCGCCTTGATGCCGAACCGGTTGATCATCGCAAACGGCCCTTGCGGCCAACGCAGCCCGACCCGAGCGCCGATGTCGGTGTCCTCGATGCTGCCGACGCCGTCGTCCACCAGCGAGGTGCCCACCAGGAACGTCACGGCGAGAAGGCGGGCCGACACCGCGTCGAACTTCGTGGGATCGGCCGTTCCCGAAAGATCCCACAGCTGTCCCGAGGCGACTTGCTTTTTCAGGAGCTCGGCCGGGGCGTAGTACGGCCCGAACGCCTTCCCGAGCGTCTCCGCCGCGTGCATCGCGATCGGAACGCCGGTGACGTTCATCAATTCGAACGGCCCCATGCCCGCGCCGAAGGTCGCCTTGGCCGCCGCTTCGATCGTGGGGATGTCGGCCGTTCCTTCCTCGAGCAGCCGGACGGCCTCGTTCAACCACGGCACGAAGTAACGATTGACGATGAACCCCGACACGTCGGCCGAATGGATCGGCGTCTTGCCCATCATCTCTTGGACGGTCCACGCGGCGGCGGTGACCTCGGGGGAGGTCGCCTCGCCCGGGATCACCTCGACGAGGCGGTTCTTCGCGGGGTGGTAGAAGTAATGAAGCCCGACCATCCGCTCGGGGTGCGCCATGCCGTTCGCAAGATCGCTGACGAGAAACGACGACGTGTTCGTCGCGAGGATCGCATCCGGCCTGCAGACCGATTCGAGGCGCGCGATGACTTGCTTTTTGACCTCGAAGTCCTCGAAGACCGCCTCGACGACGAGATCCGCCGCCGCGAGCTTCGACCAATCCGAGGTTCCCGTGATGCGGTCGCGGATCGCCTTCGCGTCGTCGGGACGGAAGATCTTTCGCGCAACCCCGTCGGCCAGGGTTTTTTCGATGATCGCAAGCCCGCGCGCGACCTTGGCGTCGTCGACGTCGATGAGGATGGTCGGGAAACCTTCGGTGGCGGCCTTCTGGGCGATACCGCTTCCCATGTTGCCGGCGCCGATGACGGCGAGAACGCGAACCGAGCGGGTCGATGACATCGCTTCAGCCCCTCCAAACGAGGCAGTCTAGCGCACCGCGTAAACCGCTACGACGACGCCCACGACCACCAGGGCCATGGCCGCCCAGCCCGTCGGCCGGGGCTTTCCCGACAGACCCGCGAGGAGACCCGCGGTGCCGGCGGCAAGAAAGAGCGCGGCGACGATCCCGCGCGCGCTGCCTGCGGCCACCGGCATCGTCGCGGCACCGGCCGCGGCGACGAGCGAGCCCAACGCCGCGAGGAAACCCCCGTGCCGCCCGGCGCGCCGGGCTTCTTCGAGCTGTCCCGCCGCTTCCAGGCGGCCGGCGCGCAGCAACATCCCGCACCCCAAGGCCAGAAACAGCAGCCGCGAAAGGAATGCGAAGGAGGCGGTCATCCCGGTGCGATGGTAGCCGAGGCGCGCGCCGGCGCTGCTAGACTTCGCAGCGATGCACGACATCGACACGATCGCCGTCGTCGGGGCGGGGACGATGGGGCGGGGGATCGCCCAAACGGCCGCGATGGCCGGCTATCGCGTGGTGCTCACGGACTCCCAGCCCGGTGCCGCGGCGGCCGCGATCTCGTCGATCGCCCAGATGCTCGCGAAGCTCGTCGAGAAGGGCACGATGAAATCGTCGGAGCGGGTCGCCGCGACGACCCTGCTGTCCACGGCGGACACCCTCGCCGCGGCGGTGGGCGAAGCCGGCTTGGTCGTCGAGGCCGTCCCCGAGTCGATCGAGCTGAAGGCGAAGATCTTCGCCGAGCTCGACGCCAAGGCACCCCGCGGCGCGATCCTCGCGAGCAACACGTCCTCGCTGCCGATAGCGCGCATCGCGAGCGCGACGACGCGGCCCGAGCGGGTTTGCGGCATGCACTTTTTCAACCCCGTGCCGTTGATGCCGTTGCTCGAGATCGTGCGAGCGGAGGCGACGTCGGAGGCGACGATCGCCGAGGCGGTGCTCGTCGCCAAGCGGCTGG
>Ga0193712_1000153_pt1 | contig 11490 bp, 17 predicted proteins | sample H3a1metaG_FD_143053 | JGI IMG/M metagenome (GOLD analysis project Ga0193712, IMG submission 143053) | Soil microbial communities from a riparian zone of the East river system, Colorado, United States - H3a1 | ecosystem: Environmental > Terrestrial > Soil > Riparian zone | place: USA: East River... | reverse complement strand
TGTCTTGCCCCGCTTCGAGGGTGGCAATAATTCGTTCACGCAAATCTTGCGAGTAGGGTTTCATTGGCCAATTTTATCCATACAATCCCGTACATTCAATGGGAACCCGCTCTAAGCGCGTCGACCGATGACGTGATAAACCCATCTATATTCGGTGCCACTGTCAAGGGCATCACTCCCGGTGTTGAACTGGATGTATGAATCCCCGCTGGCGTCGAGATCGGGAAATATCATCTGAGCGGGCGTTAAGGCCGCTGCTGCTGCATTGGCAGGAGCCATCAGCAAAAATGGCGAAATGCCGCTAGCGTTATAAGGGGTGCTGAATTCAAGGGCAAAGATGCTTCCCCCTGTCAGCACGTGCGATCCCGTTGTCAGGCTGATAATTCCGGCCTCATCGCTTCCATCAACAAAGCCCGTTGCGCCAGCACCCGCTAGAGCCTCAACGACATCCAAAGAGGGAGATTCAGAGCCTCCAGACAGATGATAGATTGAAGTTTCATTGAGAAAATTCATACGATCCCCTTAGTTGCAAAAAGCCTGCCCGCCGAACGGCACACTGAAGCGCACAATGGCCGCGTTTATGTCGTTGTAGGTGATGTCACCAGCAACCACGTCGCCGCCTGAATCGACAACCATGATTGACGGATACTTGCCAAGCTGATGATGAATCGTCCAGGTGTCAGAGGCGACCAATTGATTGTGAACGTATGTCAGGTCAGTACCGGGCGGCCCCGGTGGGCCTTGAATGCCAATCTCTCTAACCGTCACCTGCTCAGACTCGACAACGCGCACGGTCGTAGCATCTTCCGTTATCGTTACCCGCGTTGTCTGTTCTGTGATTTGCACCATATCAGCAAACCTTCAGCGTCACTTTTACCTCACCCGTGAGCAGTTTCTTTCTACTGTCATCGGGCAAGTCTGCGAATATTTCATGCCTTCCTGATGTCCATCCGATGAGGCTGGTTTGTTCATCGGTCAGCAGAACCTTGAATTCCCCATTGGGCGCATCCGTGATAGTGATGCCACCGTTGCCGCTGTTGAGCGTGATGGGGCTTGACGTTCCCGTGTCTGGCTTGATGCACATTGAAATGCCCCACCCGGTAATGTCGACATCTTCGACCGTAATGGTGCGCTCGAAAGTCGCGCCCTGCTCAATCGGGTTTTTCTTTATGTTCCAAATCCCAGACATGGCCATGCTCCAGTTGTTTGAATCGTGCGCGCACGGTATCTGCGAAGGGATTACGGAGAGCCTTGTTGTATCTGCGGTTATTTGAGCCTTTGGAACCTGCCGAGTCAGTTGCTCGACTTGGTAGGGATTTTAGCACATCAAGCCACAATCCCATAGTAAAAAAAGGGGCAGCTTTCACCGCCCCGTAGCCCCGGCACCAGGCTCTGATGCCTCACCCTTCAACGTGCGCAGATACGATCACGCGAAGAGTGCGGGCCGAAATCAAACCGTTGCGGCGCGTTCGCGCTGCGAAAACTCTTGCTGCTCATCCGGTGTTAGGGATGCATGAAAGCGCGCCCACTCGGCAGGCTGTTGAAATCGCCATGCAAGTAACAAATCAAGATACTGCTCATGCCGCGAGCGCATCGGTTGTACGGTCATCGGTTCCCCCTTAATGTGAGCGTGCGAGACTCAGATGGATGGCTGATAATAGTCATTATGTGCGCTGCAAAATCGCCTATTGCTGGCATTCTCACGATTCCCCTTTTCAGATCCAAAAATTCACCCTCAAACCACAAGATGTGGTAGACGATGCCGATTGCAAATCTGCGCCGGTGATGCTCATCTTTTCGCGTCCTATAATCATTCATCTTTATCAATCTTCACGTCGCCGTGAATCGTTATCAGTCTCACTCAAGCCGCTTTCCTTGTGAGGCCGATCTGTTTCAATTGAATTGAGCCATCCGGTCGTTTTCTTCCTTCACAGCGCGCGTGTTCGCGGCCCGGTCCAGGTTCCCTGTTAGCGGTCACGAACGCCGCGAGCCTTTCAGCGATCTTGACGCCGAGGCCGAAGGGTAGGCGCGTTGCTGTTATTGAGCGATTGCTTGCGCGGACCATCCCGCCAGGAAGCGAAGCCTCAAGCAAAAAGTTAAAGATTCGATTTCTTGCGTCGTCGGTCATCACGTCGCCGAAGCAATGCACGCTGATGCTGTACCATCGCGGCAGCTTTTGAAGTACGATGGACGGCTCACCATCTCGACGGCATCTTGCCGAGTGCAGCAGCTCGCCACTCGCGCCGGTAAGCGAATCATCGAGCCGCGCACATTGTTGCTCAATCATTTCATCTTCCGGCTGTGGTTCCCGCATAGGCAGCGGCCAAAAGCCAGTCTCTCGGAGCAGCTTTTCATAATCAATCTTCAGTTCATCGGTCGGCGCATCGTCAGGCGTCAGGAAGCCGCCGCGCGTTCCCGTAGCACGAAAAGGCGCGATTGCTTCCCCGCGCTTGTGCCGATGCCATAAATCTTCCAATTCCTCACGCCACACCCGGCAATCGGTCGCGTGCTTTTGTTCGGGCGTGCGCTCGTGATGAGTGACCGCGCCCAAATCCGTAAACGGCTTTTGGAGCGAACCGTCAGGCACCTGAGCATCTGGCGAGGCCACGCGATTCCAGAGCGCCACAGCTTCGGGGTCGTCTTTTGCAGATTTCCTGCACGTTTGGGAAAAACCTGCAAGGTCATCTGTTGAATCTGCGCCACTTGTGCGCGTTTCCGAAGTAACCCCAAAATCTGCATCTTGTTGCGACACGGGATTATCTGACGACTGGAAAGGGGTTGGGGTGTCCTCTCTCTCTTCTCTCTTAAAGTAACCCTGCTCAACCACCCCTTGCGCCTTGATGAAGTCAATCAACCCGGCTGGCAAAACCTCCATAACCTGTAGCCACTGGTCGCGCTCAGAATCGCCGCGTTGCTTCATCCGTTCAAGCGTCGCAGTCAGATTGCCCTTTACCCGTTGCAGTCCGTCAGCGATTTGCTTGCTCTTATTCTTGCGCTTCTCCGGTCGTTTCCGATAAGCCACGCCGTTTTTTTCAGCGATGACAAGCCCGATGGCTTCCATCCGTTTTTCTTTTTTGTGGCGCGCGAAGCCGTGCATTGATTCGGCCATCACCATCGCTTCGGCGACGAATTGGCGAGAGTAGAGCTTGACCTGCGACGGCACGAGGTTGTAGTCATCATCCAACTTGCCGGGTGTATGGTAGGCAAAGGTTATTCCGATCTGCGCTTGTTCGGCATCAAGTCGGGCGATTCGCTCGCTCAGTCTCTTACGGTAGGAGGCTTTCAGGATATGCCCGCCCGTCGCCGTCTGCTCGAATTCATCGCCCTTTGATTTGTAGAGCAGCGAGTTAAGATCAGCATAAAGATAATTCAACTCATCACAGCCACCGGCCAGGGCTTCCCACGCGATCAGCAGCCGCACGGCTTCATCGCTCAAGCCAGCTTCGGCCCATAGCTTGAGCAGATGCTTTGCCGCTGCATTCCCCAAGACATCAGCGGCGAGCGCATCGGTTGATTGGCCAGCCGCTTTTCTAAGAGCTTCGCCGCGCGCTTTTCTTTCTTCGTCGCTTATCTTTGGCTTTGCCGCCTGCGCTTTGATTGCGAGCTGTCGCGCGTCGAGAACTTCAAGAACAGCATCAGGTCCGTGCAAGCCCGCAAGGTCATCAAGCCCGCTCACGCCTTCGAGTTCGGGCGTGTCGGCATAGTAGGGATGAGCGCCAAGCAGATAAAGAAACCATGCGAGGTTGCGCATCCCGGCGCGCACAGAATCATTAGTTCTGAAATTCGCATCGCGGCAGATTGTAACGTCGCGGCCTTTCAGTTCTATGTTATCGAAATCATTGACCGGGCCGGTTACATCGCTGCCTGTCGCTTTCCTTCCCTGCCAGTTATGCGCGCCATATAAGCCAATCACGAGCGCGTCAATACCAGCCTCATCAAGCACGCGCTTAAGTGAGATCGACTTAAATTCGCCTTCGATGAAAAAGCACGGGATGCCGACATCCTGCATCTGCTCAAGTCGGTTGCCGTGCGGGTAATAGAACACCGACCGGCTTTCTTTAGACCAGAGATATTTCGCTTTTTCTTTGAATCCCGGTCCGTCCGTGCGAGGTTCGCGGTCTGGAAAGTCGCGGCGCAGCCGATAGCTTCGCGGGTAGGGAGATTCAACCCGAAAGTTGGGAATGATCAGACCGCTATATCGCTTGCTGTCATAACCATTAAATGAGCGGCTAACCTTCTCAGCCCCGGCAATGTCATCGACCCTATAGATGTCATTGAGTCGAATCTGTTCCGGCCCGATGTAGCGCCGCGCCATCGTTGCAAGGTCTTCATCAGTAAGGGCAAATGGATTCATGCCGCTCGTCGTCCTTTCGCTTCCCTTCTTGGCAGCGGTGTTGCCGTGCATATCAGCGAGACAACTGCATCCGGCAGGTTGCAAGCGATCCATCGAGCCGCACACGACAAAGCGTACAGCTCTGCTGTTTCTTGATTGAAGCAGAAACCAGCGGGCAATGTGCCGATGTCACGGCAGACCACCGCGCGGCTTTCATAGTCAGCCAGGACGAAATACCAGCCGCTAAGGTTTGCGACGGCCCGAAGGCGCAGCCGTTGGCGGGTAGGTTTCGCAGGGAGCCGAAAATTCAACACCGGGTTGAATAAATCGGGCGTTTTTGTGGTAGTATCAGCGTACAGCATCATGGTTGGGTTCCTTTCGTGATGTTGGCCGGTGTTGAAAGCACCGGGTTGTATGACTCGCACCATTGCCGCGTTGAGTTTGCCGCTCAACAGATTCGAGAGACCCGCGATTGACCGTCGCGGGTTTTCTCATTTCAGCTTGTCTCGCTTCGTTCTTCATAAGAGCAAAAAAAATCGGGCGCGACTCATTCCTGAATCGCAGCCCGAAAAGGATTTTCGCGTGTGAAATTTAAGCTACAACCGAACCGTTGAAATAATGCCTCTAACTCTAGGGTTGCGTACCCGCAAGTGAAAATGGTATACCTTGCTTGCTTAAAATACACGCGCGGCCATCGGGCTGCGATCCAGGGGCAGTTGCAAGAAAGCCGGTCAAAGTTTGCTTGCACTGCCTCTTTTCTTTTTGAAAATCTCGTTTCACGGTTTCAGACTTTACCACACCTGATGGGCTTTTCAAAAATCCGCACACACTATTTTGTAGCCCCGTTACCGTTCCCTGTTTTTAGAGAAAATGGGGAACACTCTTTCATCTGTTCCCTGTTTTTCATTTTTTCGCTTTTGTCGCTCTGCTCAGTATCGTTTTATACGAGCCGCGTTTGAATCCACTGATAGCTATATCCTTTTGATCTTCGGAAACTTCGAGCCATAAAGCGTGCATCCGTCCCGCCTGCGCTGCCGTGAGCGCATCGAGCTTTTCTAATATCTTTGCCGGTAGCTGGTCGCCGTAAGCCTCGATGACAATCTTGCGCCAGCGGTCTTGTTGCTTGCCCCTTATGGTGGCGCGAGCGAATTGCTTTGCCTCCTTCCATAACTGCTTCATCTTCGTATCGGTTTTATATCTTTCGCCCGCTCTCACTCGATCACGTTGAATAATCCCTACCCGCTTTGGGGGCTGGCCGTTTATCGGTGGGCCTAGCCTATTGAGCTTGCGCTCTCTTGCGCTTCTAATCAGCCATTTTCGATGTGGCCCGATGCTGTCAGTAGTGAAGCCGTTTTGCCCATTGGCATCTTGCAATACTAGATTGAAGACTTCTTGAGCGATTTCAATGAGCGCATCATTTATCACAATAGGCAGATGCTTATTTATTCTTTGCCGTAGTTCGCTGCGATACTTTGAATGCAATTGCTGGCGCTCTGCATATAACTCATGGCCGATGGTTTCGATTTGCTTTCTGTCTTCCGGTATCGCCGGGTCGAGGTCAAGGCCGCGCTCTTTTGCAATACGGATTATTTCATCGCGCGCGTCTCTTGCTGACACTAACCTGCTGTCTTTGATAAGTGATCCGAAACGGCGCTCTAGTGCCGTCGACAGCCCTCCTATCATCTTATCCGGTTCAAATATACAAACCATCTGGCCATGCCTCTCATTCTCTACGAAGAAAAACATGGGAGTCGTCTTTTGCTTTGACGGGTCAAACAATCCGGCCTGTTTAATAATCTCCGCCCATTCGCGTGCGGTGTGAATGCTCTTGACACCTTTTACAAGTGCGGCCTTTTCAGGTGTGAGTTTCTTTCTTGCCATCGTTCGCCCCTCTTGTGGCATACCCTCTTGATTGAATCAACCCGGCAACCGCTCAAGAGGTCGCGGCTTTCGGGATGGCTTGCAATTCCATCCCTAGCCGGGTCGAACTTTCAACCAACGACAGACATGAGACATTCACCCTGTCTTGCAATGTCTGCCCTTCGCTGATATAACAGACCGGCCAGGAAAGCCAAGCCACAGGAGCCAAGCCATTGACCGATCACACCGCGCCGACCGTCAGCAAAGCCGAAGCGGCCGCCATACTCGAATGCACCACAAAAACAATCGAACGGCTCACCGCAGCCGCCAAGCTCACGCCGATAAAAAAGCACGGCAAGCGCGGCGTTGAGGTTTACTTTCTCGAAAGCGAAGTCGAGGCATTGAAGCAAGAGCGCGCGACAGCGACGCACGCGCCACGACCGACAACGGACGACAGACACGACACGACAGCCTTGCAACGCCGTGATGATCTTGCGCCGGTCTTTGCTGTGATTGCCGAGCAAAGCGCCCTGGTGCAGCGCCTCATTGAAGACAAGACACGACAGCCCATGTCTGTCGCTATTGAAAGCAAGCCGCTGCTGACGTTGGATGAATCGCGCGCCTTGACTGGCCTGAGCCGCAACCATTTGCTTGAGGCGATCCATGCCAAGAAATTGAAAGCGCAAATCATTGGCCGCGCGTGGAGAGTGAAGCGCACGGATTTGGATTCTTACTTGCGCAAGCTCTGACATCACATCACCATCTCGCAATCATCGCCCGTGAAGTCGAGCAACTCGCCACACGCACAATTCATAAAGGGCACCGCGCGCGCATCGATGAACGTGACGCCCATCTCGACGGCCCGCGCCCGCGCGCTCGTTTCATCATCGCCGGTGAAGATCAGATAACGCAGGCCGCACACGCACCGCACGCAGCATTCAACGGGCGGCGCGGCACTATAGCTTGGAATCCCGGTTATGGCCAATTCGTCATGCCTCATCTTTGCGGCGCGGTCTGCCTTTCAACTCCGACAGCGGTTTGCGAGGTCTGCCGCGCCTCGGCTCCTTAAATGACTCAACAGCCGATTGCGGCACGTAGTAGACCGGGCCGCGCGGCGTTTCTTCGCGCTTCGATTCGAGCAGCCCTTTTTTAATCCACGAGATGACGGTTTGATAGGGCGCTTGCAATCGCTCCATCACTTCATTTGTCGTAAGCATCTTTTCACCCTTTCGCATGGCGCAATTATATATATATCGCGCTCCATCATTTTGACAAGTCGATAATACATCAACCCATCGGCAGAAATCCAGCAAAATAACATAGCAACTATGTATTATTGTCTTGACATAATCGTATAGTTACTATATCATTATGTCAATTCAGAAGTTCTTTGAAAATTAAGCGCGAAGCAGTCAGGCCGATGTTGAAAGGAAAACTAGGAAGGCGACGACGAGCGCAAGGCGAGAATGAGCAAGATGCTCACCCGCTGACAACACGCAACCGAAACGATCACCCAAAAAGATTAAAGGCTCAAGTGCTGCAAACACCTGAGCCTAACAAACCAAGCCGCTGCAAACGGCTCACGAAAGGTACATCACGATGATAAATCAATTCGATTTGAACGTCTACTCTGAAGAGTCCTTCAACTTCACCGAAGCCGATCACGACGCCGTGATGGCTGACAGCTTTGAAGGCTACACCGAATGGTCAACCGAGATTGAAGCATGGCAGGGTGCAAAGCCGGTCGGCGATGTCCTCATCAAGAAAGCTTGTGAACATACGAGCTGCTCACACTTCCGTTGCGAGCGCAATCTGCGGGTTGGAGCAATCGCAATATGATTTGCTTCATCTGCAACCAACCAATCAAGCCGGGTGATGAGGTCAATCTTCATCACCCTGTCTATCGCTCGCAAGGCGGAACCGAAACCCGACCCACACATAAACGATGTCATGTCGCGTTGCACCACGCGCGCGGGGATTTCAAATCGTGGGGGCGAATCGGGGGCCAGATTTCGGCGCTCAGTAAACAGTGGTCATTCAATCTCTTGAACGTCCGCACGCATAAGGCGCACGAAATCAACCGAGCATTCAACCGCGCGATGTACGCGCACTGACCAGAGCAAGGGGCAGCAATGCCCTTTGCTTTTGATGAGGACAATATGAGCAGACGTGGAAATTTTCTTGAGCTTCCGAGCTACTGGCTAGGGCAGCGCCCGCAAAGCCTGCGCGACATTGACGAGGCAGACACCAGCCACATGGACAACGAGCTATATAGCGACCGGGTCGATCAAATCCTTGCCGAGACTGACAAGGCTTACAAACTTCGGCTTGGCTCTTGGCGCGGTGGACAGCGCGACGTGTGGGCACCGAAATCGCAAGTTCAACTGGTGAACGAAGGCGGGATGCAACACGCCTTGTTCCCTATCTGGCTTGCCAAAAAATGGGGCTACTTCATCACGATCAGAACAAAGCCCCGCAAGGCCGTGTCGTCACCCTGCGAGCAATGCGGCGTGACGATGACCTATTACACCTGTGCGCCGCCGCCGAAGTGCGCGGCCTGCCGTCAGGCCATCAATTAACCCGATGCCTTGACGGGCAATAACAATCCTGGGGCTGATGCGAGCGGCCCCTCTTTTCCGTTTCAACTTGTTTCAACTTTTCACCAGCAAGGGTTGAGGCTATTCGACTTAATCAAATTCAGGCAGTTGAAACACCCTTTTGCAATCATAAATCTTCATCATCGTGGATGAATTACAGGCGAGACTCATGCTCCAGAGTGGGGCACGGGCCTCGCCTCTTTTTTTTGCAACGCGGCTTTCTTCATTGTTCGGCTTTGTGATATAGCATTGTTCACGCACGCGCCGCAGATATTCAGCAAAGCGCAGATTCAGCACTGACGAACCGATACCGCAAGCATCGCTTTGTGACTTTGGATACCTGACAGGCAATTGACCGGTTCCAAAATCTCAATAGGAGTTGATTATGCCTCATAAATTGACGGTTTCGCTTATCGGCCTAATGTTTCTTTTTTCTGCCTCATTATCACAGCGCCTAAGTGCCGATGATAGTACGCGCGACTGTTTCAGCAAACGCAATGCGTTGAATCAGCCGTGGACGACTAAGCCGCAATATGAAAAAGGTCTTGGGGTTATAGCGGTAGGCAGTGGGCCGCTTGGGGTTCAATTCGATGGCGCTGATTTATGGGTCGCAAGTTCCACCAATCCAGATGGTGCATTGTCTCGCGTCCGAGCAAGCGATGGAAAGCTACTTGAAACATGGACTCATGCGTATGGGGGCTATGCTGTTCTATCGGCAATGGGGCGAATATTCGTTACGGGTGGATTTAGTGGCCCCGGCCCTTTGTTTATGATCGATCCATCTCAGCCAGCCGGAACCACTACAATCGTAACCAATCAATTAGGAAGTCAGCCTATAGCTTTAGCATTTGACGGTGAGCATATTTGGACTGCTAATCTTGGCGGGTCAATTTCAATCATTACACCTCAAATCGACTTGCCCTGGTCTGTGGTAACAAAAACCGATGGGTTTGCCACGCCATACGCGATTCTATATAAAGCGCCGAATATGTGGGTTGCTGATGCAGGATCGGGTTCATTACTCAAGCTGGATTCACAGGGTGTTGTTATTCAGCGCACACTTATTGGCGATGCTATTTTGGGGATTGCCTTCGATGGATCAAGATTCTGGCTACCGATGTTTAACCACAATAGCATTGCCATTGTTGATGCCACTACAGGCAAGATTTTAAGAAAGGTAATCGGGAATGGTTTGAACCAGCCATTTTCTATCGCCTTTGACGGTGAGCGAATTTTAGTTACCAATCAAACGGCGGATAGTGTTTCACTTTGGAAAGCGTGCGATTTCTCACCCATTGGCACATTTTCCACAGGAGTGGGATCAAGGCCGGGGCTTGCTTGCAGCGATGGTCTGAATTTTTGGATTACTCTCAACGGAACGAATAAACTCGCGCGATTCTAAAAATCCGCAGGCGGTTGATATGCCTTTCGCCCCTACCCCCCTCATTTGATTCGCGATGATTCACGAGCGCCAGACAAATGCCCTCGACCGCGCCCGAATCGCCGCTCTAAAGCCCGAAAATCAATTTGGTGGAATTGAACGCCCCATGCTGGTGTGGACGCCCCATGCTGCAAAACTCCGCGCCGATTTCTACAGCTACCAGCCGTGAGCCGCTTTGTGGGCTATTTCAAGCCGGGAGGGATTAGTCCAAGGCGTGGGAAGTCTGAGCGGAAAACGCCTCTGAGGGCAAATAAACGCGACGGCGAGCGGCTTTGCATTGCCAGTAATGCTGTTTTTGATTATTATGGACATTGAAATCAACCCCGGACGAGCGGTTTCGCTCTTCGGGTCCCTCCGGGTTGCGACTCGGAGGGTTTACTTTTTATGAATCGCACTGCATTTCTGATTGACGGCTTCAATCTCTACCACTCCGTTAAAAGCGCCAGCATAGATTTAGGACTTGGCGGCAAAAGCACGCGATGGCTCGACATTCGCGGCCTGTGCAGTTCGTATCTTCACGCGATTGGCAACAATGCCCAGGTGTCAGGGCTGTTCTATTTCTCGGCGCTGGCTACGCACATTCAAGCGATTGATCCGCAGGTTGTGCCGAGACACCAGAACTACATCAGATGCTTGGAGGGTTCAGGAATCACGGTCGAACTGGCGCGCTTCAAAAAGAAAAACATCAAATGCCCGGCGTGTGCCACGAACATCAAGCGTCACGAAGAGAAAGAAACCGATGTAGCGATTGCAGCCAAGTTGCTGGAATTGCTTTTCCTTGATCAGTGTGACACGGCGGTACTGGTGACGGGTGATACTGATATTGTGCCGGCAGTGAAAACAGCGCAGCGATTGTTTCCACATAAGCGCATCGGCTTTATGCTGCCGTTTGGCCGGTACAACAGTGAGCTGGCCAAGATTGGCGCTTTCCACTTCAAAGTCAAAAGCGACACCTACCCCAAACATCAACTCCCTGATCCGTTCCTACTTCCGAATGGAAAGACCGTCAGCAAGCCGGTGATGTGGTAGCCTCGCGCGCGCATGGAGGCGGACATTCCTGCCCCCCTTACCATGAGGTATCCCGCTTACCATGAGGTTGTCAAAAGCCAAGCATCGCCGTAGCTTTGACGGCCCATCAGTCAAAATAGCGACAAGCAACACGCCTGCAAGCATTTAACGAAAACAGCTAAGCGAATCCGTCAAAGCCCTGTCAAAGCAATCGCCTTTTTTATGTGGCGAATATCCGCCGCGCTGGGACC
>Ga0193712_1000152_pt1 | contig 11496 bp, 8 predicted proteins | sample H3a1metaG_FD_143053 | JGI IMG/M metagenome (GOLD analysis project Ga0193712, IMG submission 143053) | Soil microbial communities from a riparian zone of the East river system, Colorado, United States - H3a1 | ecosystem: Environmental > Terrestrial > Soil > Riparian zone | place: USA: East River... | reverse complement strand
GTATGGGTCCCCAGGACAGCCGTGACGCGGCCATCCAAGTACCAGCCTAAGGCGATCTTTTCGGATGTAGTTTCGGCGTGGAAATCGAGCAGAATGATTTTGGCCTTGGTTTTTTGTAACAGCTCATCCGCCTTGCGAAACGGATCGTCGTTCGAACTCATGAAAACGCGGCCTTGCAGATTCATCACCGCGTAGGGAACGCCAGCCGGCGTCGTGCCTTCGTAGAGTCCCCAGCCCGGCATCTTGGGAGGAAAGTTCCCTGGGCGTAGCACGCGCCGCGCCGGACTGTGAGGATTGTCGGCAGCCATTTCGAAATACTCGAGGATCTCGCGTTTATCCCAGATGTGGTTCCCGGTGGTGATGACGTCGATCCCCATGTCGAAAAGCTCTTCGGCGAGGGACCCCGTGATGCCGAAGCCTGCGGCAGAATTCTCGCCGTTGGCGATCGTCAAGTCTACGGCATGGTCGGCAACCAACTGCTTGAGGCGTTTGCGAACGATGGTCCGGCCAGGGCGGCCAAAGATGTCCCCAATAAAAAGAATGCGCAAAGAGTACTCCTGATTTTCGTACCCGGAAAGTGCGATGGTATCACGCAGGCGTGCGAGCGGTCGGACGCGGACTTTACGGCGCGAGGTCGACGGTTTCGAGGAAATCATAATTTCCGGAAGGGTTCAGAGTTAAGCCGTGAACTCGCCGCGTGTGCACGACTACGTTGTCCAAGTACCAGAGATGAACATACGGGAGGTCGGTGGCGAGGATGGTTTGCAGTTCAGCGTAAATGGCTTTGCGGCGTTCTGGATCGAGTGTGCGGCGGCCTTCATCGATGAGCCCATCCGCGCGCGGGTTGGAATAGTGGCCGCGGTTGGCTCCGTTGGGCGGAAACTTCGAGGAGTGGAAGGCGGCTTCAAACATATCCGGGTCTTGGTTTCCGCCGATCCAGCGCAGGGAGTAGAACTGGAACGCGCCTTTGGCGACGTCGGCTTGGAAAGTAGCCGCTTCGAAGCTGCGAATCTCCAGCGCGATTCCCGCCTCGGCGAGTTGCTGTTGCAGCACCGCGGCCATCAGGCGAGTTGTAGCGTCGGTGGAGGTCTTCATGGTGAGCGGGAAGCGCAGGCCGTTGTGCAATGGATAGCCTGCCGCGTCGAGCAGTTGGCCCGCTGTGGCGAGGTCGTGTTCGTAATGAGGAACATCGCTGGAGTAGGCCCAGCTTTGCGGAGGCAGGATGCTGTCGGCGGGGAGGACTTGACCGCGCCAGAGCGATTCAATGAGGGGCCTGCGGTCGATGGCATACGCGATCGCCTGACGTACGCGAACGTCTTGAAGGATAGGGTCCCGGAGGTTGAACGCCAGATACGCGTAGATGGTCCCGGGCGCTCGGAGAACTTCGAGATTCTTGTCTTCGGCCAAGACGGCGGCGACATCGGCGGAGAACGCGTTGCTGGCGACGTCCGCGCTGCCTTTGCGCAGTTCCAAAGCGCGGGTGGTCTCATCGGGCACGACGAGGAAGCGCACAGAGGATACGTTCCGTTTCTCGCCCCAGTAATCATCGTTGCGGGCTACCACGACGTCCTGGTCCTGGGCGGCGCTGACGAAACGGAACGGACCCGAGCCGACCGGCTTCACGCTCATCTCAGAGCCGCTTCCGTAAGGAACAATTCCGATGGCGCCTTCCGAAACATTCCAAGGCAGCGTGGCGAACGGTTCCTTCAGGCGGAAGACGACCGTGAAATCGTCCGGGGCTTCCACGGCGGCGACGTACTTGTAGGTCGCGGATTTGGTGCTGGGAATCTTGCTTTGCAGCAGGGAATCGAAGGTCCACTTCACGTCGCGGGACGTCAGAGGACGGCCATCGTGGAAGCGAACTCCGCGCCGGAGATGGAATACGTATCGCAGTGGGTCCGGGGCTTCCCACCGCTCCGCCAGGCCAGGTTGCACGTTAAAATGCTCGTCGCGACGCAGGAGCGCGTCAAAAATCAGTTCGTAGATACGTTCCGATGGGCCGTCCGTGCCCACGCGCGGGTCCAGATTGGTTGGGCTGCTCTCGATGATCATCACTAGGGTTTCGGGATCGGGGCGTTGTGAGCAAGACAGGCCGCAACCCATAAGCGCGCAGGTCGCGGCGAGGGCGATCTGCGCGAGAAGCTTTGCTGAACCTCGGTCAGGCATAGGAGACTTTTCCCAGCACGGCGGGCTTCCTCGCGCCGGTGGCCGAAGGTACGTTGGAGGGCCGCCTGTGCCACGTTTCATACGCGAGCAAGGCGAAAGCAGCGGCCTCCTTTGCCTCTGAGGGCAATCCGAGTTCGTCCGAAGCCCGCACTTGAAGACCGAGCGGCGTGACGGCGTTGGCGAGCATGGCCATCAGCGTGGCATTCTTCAACCCGCCGCCGGAGACGATGATCTCCTGGTAAACGCCCTTGTTGAGCGGAACGAACCTCGCAATCGCGTTGGCGATCGAGCCCGACGTGAGCGCCGTAGCCGTGGCCAGAATATCTGCCTTGCTGGCGCGCCCGCATGCGCGCGCGAACCGCCAAGCAAATTCTCTGCCGAACTCCTCGCGCCCGGCAGTTTTGGGTGGCTTGGCGCGGAAGAAAGGCGCATTTAGAAACTTACTCGTCACGCCCTCCAGCACGTTTCCCATGGCGGCGGTCCGCCCATTGCGATCGTAGGGCTTGTGGAGAAGACGTTCCGCCAGGGCATCGATCAGCATGTTCCCGGGACCGGTGTCGAAGGCGATGACGCTTTCCTGTGATCCGCCTGCCGGAATCGCAGTCAAATTGGCAATGCCGCCAATGTTCTGGGCGATCCGGCCTATGCGCGCGTGGCGGAAAAGCATGAAATCGAGAAACGGAACGAGAGGCGCGCCCTTGCCTCCCGCCGCAGTGTCGGCGACGCGAAAATCCGAAACCACCGGGACGCCTAAGCGCTGCGACACCACCGCGCCCTCGCCCGTCTGCCAGGTCACTGCCAGCATGCGGCCGAGATAGGTCTCCGGGAAGCCCTGGTGATAAAGGGTTTGACCGTGACATCCGACCAAATCCGCTGCGACGTGAACTTTCTTCTGAGCGGCTAATACAGCTTCCGCGTAAAGTTCGCCCAGGAAGAAATTCAATCGCGCGAGATCCGCAACTCGCGCAGAGGATGCATTCATGAGCCGCAAGACTTCGCGCCGGACTGGCTTGGGATAGGGAAACTCTGCATGGCCCAGTAGGCGAAATGACACACCCGGCGCATTCCGGGCATTGGAGGGCGCTTCGGCAATCCGGACTAACGCGACATTGATGCCGTCGGCGGAGGTTCCGCTCATTATGCCGGCAACGATCATCGCTGCGCCTCGCGCGCCAGGGCTCCCAGACGGAGGCGCTCGCCAAACTCCCACAGCGCTCGGGACAGTTTCTCCACCTTGGCGGCGGTCGGGCGAGGCAGCGAGTTGGCCGCGAGAATCTTCGCAAACTTCCTTTTGTGGCGGGCCACTCGCCCGGCCGAATCCCGAAGCCTTTCCGCGAAACGCCGGTCGCGACCGCGTTCTTTCGCGACCGCCTCGTAGGCTCGCCTTATTTGCTCTTCACTGTGGCAGATGAGCAACAGATCCGCGCCCGCTCGAAGCGCCTGCACCGCGGCCTGTTCCATCGGTGCAGCTTTCTGGAGGGCGCCCATCTCCATGTCGTCCGTGATCGTGAGTCCGGCATAACCCAGCTTCTTGCGGAGAACGTCCGTCATCCACTTCTTTGACAGCGACGCCGGAACTGGGTCGCGAGTCGGCGATGCGTAAATCGCGTGACCAACCATCACGAAGGGCAAGTCCCGGCGCAAAGCACGATAGGGCTCGACATCTTCAGCCAGCAGGCGACGCAGGGGTTTTTCAACTACTGGCAAATCTTTGTGCGTATCCAGAGGAACTTCGCCTAACCCGGGGAAGTGCTTGCCGCAGCCGAGGACTCGCGAATCCGATAATCCGCGCAGAAACGCCCGCGCATAGGATCCGACCTCGCGCGGATTCGCCGACACCACCCGCGATCCCATCACCGGGAGCGAAGGCGGCAACGCCAGATCGAGCGTCGGCGCAAAATCGACATTGAATCCAAGCGCGCGGCAGATGGCGCCGATTGCCTTGCCATGCAGCCGAAACAGGTCGCGGTCGGCTGTATCAAAAACACCTGCCGCAGAGGGTGACGGGCCGAAGACGTCGCGCAGCCGATCGACCGTCCCGCCTTCCATATCGACGCAGGTAAACAGGGGTGCCGCGACGTGGCGTTGACAATCCCTGAGAAGCTCCCACGTCTGCTCCGCGGAGACAATGTTGCGGCCAAAAAGAATGACTCCGGCCGGCTGGATGCGCGTCAAAAGCCTTCCGACGGCGGGCGTCATTGCCGCACCTTCAAACCCGACTACGAAGTTGGCGCCAAGATTTCCGGGCATTAAGATCACAGTCAGTCGATCTGAGTTTTCAGCTCCGCGAGCAAGTTCATCGCCTCCAGCGGAGTGAGGCGATTGAGATCAACATCGCGCAAGCGGTCTAAGACTTCGTGGGAAAGCGGCGTAAAAATCGTCAATTGTCTGGGCTGGGGTGGCGTGTCGCCGGCGCCCAAGCGACCGGTGGCTGCACGTTCCGCGTTTTCGTGCTCGGCCAAGACCTCTCGCGCCCGCGTGATTACCTCTGCCGGGAGGCCCGCCAATTTCGCTACTTCAATGCCGTAACTTTGGTCCGCTGCGCCTGGTTCTACTTTGCGAAGAAACACAACGTCGCCGCCGGTTTCTTTGACGGCCACGTGGAAATTCTTCACGCCGGAGAGCGTCTCGGCCAACTCGGTCAGTTCAAAGTAGTGCGTGGCGAACAAAGTCTTCGCGCAGGTTCGCCGGTGCAGATACTCGACGGCCGCCCACGCAATCGCCAAGCCATCATAGGTGGACGTGCCTCGTCCTACTTCGTCCAGCAAAATCAGAGACTGCGGAGACGCGGTATGCAGAATCGCAGCCGTCTCCGTCATCTCGACCATGAAGGTGGAGCGCCCTCGCGCGAGATTGTCGCTGGCCCCAATGCGGGTGAAGATGCGGTCCACCAGGCTGAGGCGCATGCTCTGCGCGGGGACGAAGGATCCCATCTGGGCCAGGATCACCAGCAGTGCGGTCTGCCGCAGATACGTACTCTTGCCGCCCATGTTGGGGCCGGTCAGGACGAGAATTGCGTGTGTGGCGCGATTCAGGAATAAGTCGTTGGGAACAAAGCGTTCTCCTATCGCAGAAAGCCCTTCGATTACCGGGTGCCGTCCTTGGTGGACCTCCAAGTCCCCTGAGTCATCGAACTGCGGGCGCGTGTATCCGCGCATTGCCGCCACATGCGCGAACGACGACAAGACGTCTGTCTCCGCTAAAGCCCGCGTCGTCTGCCGAATCCGCTTTGCCTCTGCCGCAATCGCCGTGCGTAATTCCTGGAACAGCCGCCGCTCGATTTCAACGATGCGCTCCTGTGCATCGAGCACTTTCGATTCGTACTCTTTCAATTCCGGAGTGGTAAAGCGCTCGGCATTGACCAGCGTTTGCTTGCGTTCGTAGTCGGCTGGCGCCAGATGCAGGTTTGGTTTCGAGACCTCCAGGTAGTAGCCGAACACCGAATTGAACTTCACCTTGAGCGAACCAATCTTCGTTCGCTCCCGTTCGCGCTGCTCAATCTGGGCGATGTACTGACGGCTGTTATGGCGTAAATCGCGGAGCTCGTCGAGTTGTGCGTCGACGCCCTTGCGAATCACGTTGCCGTCCGCCAGAGTCAGCGGCGGCGCGTCGGCCAGCGTCTCTTCAATTCTGCTGCGCAGTTCGCTCAACTCGTCGATCCCTTTGTGCAGGGTCTGCATGCGCGCCGAGTCCACCTTCGCCAAGGCTGCGCGTACAACCGGCAATTTCGCGAGTGATGCCGCCATGCTGAGCAAGTCCCGGGGATTGGCTGTCTCCAGCGTCACGCGGCTCAACAGCCGCTCCAGATCCAGCACCTCTTGCAAGGGCCGCCGCAATTCCTCGCGCGCCACCGTGTCTCCCACCCAGGCATCGACGGCATCGAGCCGCGCCTGAATCTCGCCCCTGTCGAGCGCGGGGCGCAGCATCCACGCGCGGAGCAGGCGCTTGCCCATCGGGGTAGCCGTCGCATCCAGCGAGCGGAAGAGGGTTACGCCTGCATCCTCGCCGCTAAACAGCGACTCGACCAATTCCAGATTGCGAACCGTGACTGCGTCCAGCACCAGGCAATCTTGCCGCTCGAAGAAGCCAATGCGGTCGACGTGATGCAGCGTGCCTCGCTGCGTGGTGCGGACGTAATGCAAGATCGCCCCTGCCGCAGCGGCGGCTGCGGGTCTTCCCGCTAGTCCAAATCCTTCGAGCGAAAGCACGCCAAAGTGATTTTCGAGCAAGGGAACCGCATGGTCCGCCGCGAAGATCCAGTCATCCAGCGGAGTCTCGGCCCATGCGGGCCGCTCCCATTGCGTCGCATTGGTCTCTCCAGGTACGGCAGCCGGATTGAGCAAGGACATTCGCCCTGCAGCCGCAAACAGGGGCATGGAACTTGCGAACAGCACTTCCTTCGGACGCAGCTGCTGCATTTCCTCCATCACCCGCCGCGCCGCGTCTTCGCCACGAAATTCAGTTGCGCGAAACTCGCCGGTTGAAAGTTCTAGCGCGGCAAATCCCACGGCGCCGCCGCTCTCTGTTACGGCCGCCAGGAAATTGCTTTCCTCGGCCGGCGCCGCGATCTCCGCCGCCGTTCCCGGCGTGATCACCCGGGTCACTTCGCGCCGCACCAAAGTCTTGGTTTGGCGCGGGTCTTCCATCTGCTCGCACAGGGCCACCTTGAAGCCCCTGCGAATCAGCTTGGCAATATATCCCTCGGCGGCGTGATAGGGTATGCCGCACATGGGGATCTTCTCACCCTTTTCTTTATTTCGTGAAGTCAGGGTGATTTGTAGCTCGCGGGCGCCAACGATAGCGTCCTCGAAAAACATCTCGTAAAAGTCGCCGAGACGGAAGAAAACCAGAGCGTTGGGGTGCTCTTTCTTGACGGCAGCGTACTGCCGCATCAGCGGCGTGGATTGTTCATTCATCAGGCTACGTGTGCGCGGATTATATCAGCCGCGCGGGTTGACTCCCTGCCCCGCAAGGTGCTTTCCTAAACAGTCATGGAATTACGCAAAGACCCTCTTACGCGTTCATGGGTGATCACCGGAGACGACGTACCCGCCGTGGGCCCGCGCCCTGAGCCTTTCTGCCGTTTCTGCGTCGACGCGCCCGCTAGCACACAGATCGTGTCCAGCCTTCCGGGGTTCGACGGCGCACCCTTCTCCGCCCGTGCTTTTGTGCACCCGCATCCCCTTTACCGTATTGAAGGCGAACCTACGAGGCGCGGCGACGGCCTCTACGACCGCATGTCGCCCACCGGCGCTCACGAAGTACTGGTGGAAAACCCTCGCCATGACGGCCATATCTGGAACGCAAATGATGTGGAAATCGAACGTTTCTTAATTTTAGCGGCGCAACGCATGCAGGACTTGAAACGCGATCAGCGTTTCAAATACATCAGCATGTTCAAGAACCACGGCAGCGGAGCCGCGCAGGAATTCGAGCACCCGCACTCTCAACTCACCGCCACAACGTTCGTTCCGCGGCGCGTCCTTTATGAACTTCGCGCCGGGCGCGACTACTTCGCAACCAAGGAACGCTGCGTTTTCTGCGACATTCTCAACCAGGAGATTCGCCAGAATCAGCGAATCGTGGAAGTCCGCGGGGATTTCGTCGCCCTTTGTCCGTATGCTCCGCGCGTCCCTTATGAAACCTGGATCATTCCTCGCGTGCACGACGCCGCCTTCGAGCGCGCAGCCTTAGCCCGCAACGCCGGGCTGATGGATCTGGCGGCTCTGCTGCGCCGGACGCTGCGCCGAATTCGCACCATTACCGAACAGTTCCATCTGGTCCTGCACACAGCCCCGAACACGTTGCACAGTTCCGGCACGCTTGGCTATTGGAAGACCCTCGACGATGACTACCACTGGCACATCGAGATCCTGCCGGTGATCAAGGCGACGGCCAAGTCCTACACGTTCAAGGAAGTGTACTTTTCGCCCGTGAGCTCGGAGACGGCGTCGCAGCAGTTGCGAGACGCGAATACGGATTGAAATACTACAGCCTGTGGACCACGTGGGCGAGGGCGCCGCGCCGTGCTGTAGATGCTCCAAGCCATTCGCGGAGAGCGGCCCGCGCTAGACCTTGGCGTCCTGCCGTTCTGGTCTGCCGTCGGCATGTGACGTAACTGGTACACGTACCAGTGATTTACCCGCAAAACCTGACCTTCGCGGGCTGCGCGTCTATAATTTCAAGGTAGTCTCTCGAACGCTATGCCGGTCCTCTGGTTACGAGTCGCGGTGCTCTTCTACGCAGTCGGATTGCTCTACGCGCTGCTCGCGGTAACGCGGGGACACGAATTCCTGCGCAAAATCGCCCTGCCGAGCATGAGCCTGGGCATGGTTTTTCAGTTCGTCGCTCTGGCCGAAGAAGGCCTGCTCAGCCAGCAGCTTCTGACGGCGTCGATCCATAATTCGGAATCGCTTCTGGCTCTGGTGATCATGGCGGTATTCATGATTGCCTATGCGTTTTACAGGACGCTTTCGCCCGGAATTGTCGCATTTCCCATTGTGTTCTTGCTCACATTCGTCGCCTCCAGCGGGCAGCAGCCGTTTCTTGGCGCCTCAGAAGGCGTGCGACGCAGTTGGCTGGGCGTGCATATTGGATTCATCTTCATCGGCTACGCGGCGCTGTTTCTGAGTTTTGGCGCCAGCATTCTCTACCTGCTTCAGGAAAGGAATCTCAAGGCCAAAAACGGCCTCGGCATTCTGACCAACCTGCCATCGCTCGGAGTGATCGACGAGTTGGGCTATCGGTCGCTGCTGCTCGGCTTTCCATTTATGACCCTGGGCCTCATCGCCGGGTCCGTCATTGCGCAGGCCAGCGTCGGCCCTACCTATTTCAAGGACTCGAAAGTTGTCCTTTCCGTGCTGATGTGGGTCGTCTATCTCATCCTGGTGTATACGCGCTGGAACTCCGGGTGGCGGGGCCGACGCGCGGCCTACCTGGCGGCTGTGGTGTTTACCGTCGCGGTGGTGGCCTGGGTGGCGAATTATTTCAGCGCTGTGCACGGATTCGTACAGTCATGATGCTGCAGCTCATCGGAATCAACCACAAAACGGCGCCCGTCGAAGTCCGCGAGCGGCTCGCGATCCCCGAGGCGCGACTGCCCGAAGCGCATCAGCTGCTGGCGCAGCATCCCGGCATTCAGGAAGGGCTGATTATTTCGACCTGCAACCGCGTCGAGTTGCTGACATCGGCTCCCGGGGAGGCCGTCGATCTGCGCGGTTTTCTGCATGAATACTTTCACGTCAATCCCATTGACTTCGAGCCGCACCTCTATGAATTCCGCGAGAGAGAAGCGATTCGTCATCTTTTCCGCGTGGCGTCGAGTCTCGATTCGATGGTCGTCGGCGAGCCGCAGATACTGGGTCAAGTGAAAGACGCCTACACCATCGCGCGTGGCGTCGGATCGGTGCAGAGCAACCTCGATCCGCTGATTTCCCGTGCCTTTGCTGTGGCGAAGAAAGTGCGCACCGAGACCGCCGTCGGCAGCTCGTCCGTCTCCATCGCCTCGGTTGCCGTCGAACTCGCCAAAAAGATCTTCGGCTCGCTACGCGGGAAGAGCGTGTATCTTATTGGCGCTGGCAAGATGGTCGAGCTCGCTGCGAGGCACCTAGTCTCGCAGGGCGCCAGTTCGATTCTTGTTTCGAACCGCACCTACGATCGCGCAGTTGAAATCGCGCAGAAGTTTCAAGGTACGGCTATTCGCTTTGATGACCTATACGCGAACGTCGACCGCGCCGATATCGTTATCAGTTCCACCGGCGCGCCGCATACGATCTTCCGCCGCGAGCACGGCGAGAAGTTTCTGGCCCGACGCAAGAACAAACCGATGTTCTTCATCGATATCGCCGTCCCCCGCGACGTTGATCCCGAACTCAACGATCTCGAAGGAATTTTCGTTTACGATATCGACGACCTGCAGCAGGCCGTCTCCGCTCACATTGCCGATCGCGGCAAGGAAGCCGAACGCGCCGAGCGCATTGTGGATTTCGAAGTGGAGGCCTACCTGCAGCGGCAGAGGACGCGCGATGTTGTTCCGATGATCGTTAGCCTGCAGGATCAGTTTGAAACCATTCGCCAAGCGGAGATTGACCGCGTTCGTGGACGTTTGGGAAAACTTTCGCCGGAACAGGAGCAAGCACTTGATATCCTGACGCAGGGAATCGTCAAGAAGATCCTCCACATGCCTATCAGCACGTTGAAAACCGCTGCCCGCGATCCGCAATCGACGACGGTCTCGGACCTGGTCCGCCGCATGTTCAAGCTCGATGGCGCTGACGGCAAACCGCCGGGTTCCGGTTCTGGTTCGGGAGACCCCAGCTAAATGCCGCATCTCCGCATTGGCTCCCGCGGCTCGAAGCTCGCTCTGTGGCAGTCCAACCACATGGCCGCGGTGTTGCGCGCACAGGGACACACGGTCGATATCCAGATCATTCAAACCACCGGCGACAAGATCACCGACGTGGCGTTGGCGATGGTCGGCACCAAGGGCATGTTCACCAAGGAGATCGAAGAAGCCCTGGCCGCTGGCCAGGTCGATCTGGCAGTGCATTCGTTGAAAGACTTGCCCACCGAGCTGCCGCCCGGTTTCGAGATCGCCGCCGTTCCCAAGCGGGAAAGCCCTCTTGATGCTTTTCTCTCCGCCAACTTCGCCAGCATCGACGCCCTGCCCCAAGGCGCCCGAGTGGGCACCAGCAGCCTCCGCCGCCAGGCCCAGCTCAAGGCCTTGCGACCTGACCTCGACGTCTACCCGCTTCGGGGCAATGTCGACACCCGCCTTCGCAAGCTGGAGGCCGGAGAATATGCCGCCATTATCCTAGCCGTGGCTGGGGTCAATCGGCTCGGCTTGACCCAATTGCTGCGCCAGATCATCCCCGCGGACGCCATGTGCCCCGCCGCGGGCCAGGGCGCCCTCGGCATCGAGATCCGCCAGGGAGACGCCGCCACGGGCCAGCAATTGGCCTTCTTGGATGACCCTGCGGCCCGTGCGACCACGACCTGTGAACGGGCCCTCCTGAACGCAATGGGTGGCGGCTGTCAGGTGCCGATTGGGGCGTTTGCTGAGGTTGGGCCGGACGGCAAGACCCTGCACTTGCAGGGGGTCGTGGCCCATCCTGACGGGACAAAGGTCCTGCGGGAGTCTCAGGTCGGAAGCGATCCTGTTCAACTAGGCCAAGTTGTTGGACAAGCCCTCCTGAAGCGCGGGGGGAGCGCTATTCTCGAGGCGGTCTACAGTGCAGGAATCAGCAGCAAGTGACTCCGCCCCGCAGGTCCAGTGACACCAAGCATTTACCGCTGACAGGTGAGCGAATACTTATAGGCCGCGCCAGACAC
>Ga0193712_1000151_pt1 | contig 11556 bp, 14 predicted proteins | sample H3a1metaG_FD_143053 | JGI IMG/M metagenome (GOLD analysis project Ga0193712, IMG submission 143053) | Soil microbial communities from a riparian zone of the East river system, Colorado, United States - H3a1 | ecosystem: Environmental > Terrestrial > Soil > Riparian zone | place: USA: East River... | reverse complement strand
CTCGTGTGCCACCCCAAGGTGCTGATCGCCGACGAGCCCACCACTGCGCTCGACGTCACGATTCAGGCGCAGATCCTCGAGCTGCTCGAGCGCCTCCAGGCGGAGCTGGGGATGGCGGTCCTGCTGATCACGCACGACCTGGGCGTCGTCGCGGGGCAAGCGGACCGCGTGGTGGTCATGTACGCGGGCCAGGTGGTCGAGACGGCTACGACCACGGCCCTGTTCGACGGCCCGATCCATCCCTACACCGAGGGCCTGATGGCCGCCGTGCCGCGCATCGATGCGCGCAAATCGCGGCTCCAGGCGATCCCCGGCCAGGTGCCCGCCGCCACCGCCTGGCCCTCCGGATGCCGCTTCCATCCGCGCTGCCCACACGCCTGGACGAAGTGCACCATCGAAGAGCCGCCGCTCTTGGGCGATGGGGATCACACGGCGCGCTGCTGGCTCGTCCAGGAGCCGGGGCGCCGCAAGCGCCAGCCTGAGACCGCATGACCGCGCCGCTCCTCGATATCCAGAACCTCGTGAAGCATTACGCCGGCCGGCCGCCGGTGCGCGCGGTGGACGGCGTGTCGTTGACGATCGCGCCGGGCCAGACCCTGGGCCTCGTGGGCGAGTCGGGATCGGGCAAATCGACGGTCGGGAGGACGATCCTGCGATTGCAAGAGCCGACCTCCGGTCGCGTGTTGTTCGAGGGTGAGGACGTCTTCGCACTCGGGACCGGACCGCTGCGCGCCCTGCGGCGCCGCATGCAGATTGTGTTCCAGGATCCCTACAGCTCGCTCAACCCGCGGATGACGGTGGGACGAACACTGCGCGAGCCGCTCGAGATTCATCGGCTCGCGCCGCCGGCGCAGATGGACGCGCGGGTCACGGCGCTGCTCGACGAAGTGGGACTCGACCCCGCCTTCGCGGGCCGCTATCCGCATGAGCTCTCGGGGGGCCAGCGCCAGCGGGTGGGGATCGCGCGCGCGCTCTCTGTCGAGCCGCACTTCATCGTGTGCGACGAGCCCGTGAGCGCACTCGACGTCTCGGTCCAGGCACAGGTGCTGAACCTCCTCGCCGACTTACAACAGAAGCGACGCCTCACATACCTCTTTATCGCTCATGACCTGGCCGTCGTCCGTCACATCGCCGATCAAGTCGCGGTGATGTATCTCGGCCGCATCGTCGAGCGCGCGCTGGCGTCCGCCATCTACACCGCGCCTCGCCATCCGTACACGCGGGCGCTGCTCTCAGCGGTGCCGGAGCCGAACCCGCGGGCGACGCGGGAGCGCATCGTCCTCTCGGGCGATATTCCGTCGCCCGCGCATCCGCCGTCGGGGTGCCCATTCCATCCGCGCTGCCCGCACCCCAAGAAGAATGAGCGCTGCCGGACGGAAGCGCCGGCGCTCGAGGCCACGAGTGACGGCCCTACCCACGTGGCCGCCTGTCATTTCGCCGAGGAGCCGATGTGACCGGCGGAGCCTGGCTGCTGCTCCAGACCCTGACGAATCTGAATATGGTCCCGGCCGGGCCGGGGCTTCCGGCGGGGTGGCGGGTGGTGGGCGTAGAGGGCGTTCAATCCCCCACGTACCGCGTGACCGGATCACACACGCTGCGCATCGTGGGGGTGGGGCAAGCCGCCACCGCCACGTACCGCCTCCGGCAGCCGCTGCGGCCCCCTCCCTCGACGCGCCGCGGCACACTCAACTGGCGCTGGCGGACCGAGACTCCGCTCCGGGGGGCGGATCTGAAGCGCCGCGCGAGCGACGACAGTCCCCTCCGGGTCGTGATCACCTTTCAAGACGGCCGAGTCCTCACCTACTGCTGGGGGAATCGCGAAGGACGCGGGGAGAGTTTCCAGAGCTGGGCAGGCCGGAATCGGATGGTGATCGTGCTGGAGCGCGCCGAAGACGCCGACGGATCGTGGCACGTGGAGACGCGAGACCCATTCAGCGATTACCGTCGCCTCTGGAACAACGCTCCCAAGCCGATCATTTCGGTCGGGGTGAGTTCGGACACCGACGGCCTGAAGGTGCGGGCGGCGGCGGAGATTGGGGACATTACCTGGACGGGGCCTTAACCCCCGTGCTCGACCGGCGCCGCGCCCCGTAACCCACTGACCTCCGCCCCCACCGCCAGCAGCCACCCCACCGTAAACACCCAGCCCCCGTACTGCAGGCCATCGCCCACCCATCCGACGAACGCGTAGACCGCGGCCACCCCGACGATCGTGAGGAGCAGCAGCGGCAGGCGTTGGGCCTTCGTCGCCCGACTCTGCTGCCAGGAGAGCAAGCCACTCGCAACGACGAACGACACCGCGGTGGCGATGCGGGCGCGCGGTTCCGCATCATCCGCGAGGGCATTGCCCACGTACACGCCGAGGAGGACCAGACACACCGCTCGGAAGAAGCCGTGGAGCGCGGCGCCGTGGCGTTCGTGGAAACGGGCGAGCGCGGGGGCAAGCTGATGGAGCGCGTACGCGATCGTGACCAGCACGGGAATCCCGAACGCAACTGTGCGGCAAGACCAGCCCGACGAGGAGGACAACGGCGGCCAGTTTCTTGACCATGAAACGACGCTCCTTCGGTTCCTAGAACCGGTTGATCACCGTGACTCCTACGCCCTCGAACGCCCCCATGCGCGGCAATTCCGCCGGGGCCTCGCCCAACGCGATCGTCCGCCCGACGAGCCGCTCGGGGAATAGGCGCCCCCCCGTGATGAGATCCAGCATCGCCGGATAATCCCGCGCCGCCATCCCGTGGCTGCCGCGGATCTCGAGCTCCCGCGCAATCACCGCGCCCATCGGAATCTCCGGCCGCGCGTGCTCGCCCGTCATGAGACCCACTTGTACGTGGCGGCCCTGCTTGCGCAGCGACCCGAGTGCACCGACGCACGTCGCCACGCTGCCCAGCGCGTCGACCGACACGTGAGCGCCGTCGCCACCCGTCGCCTGGCGCACCGCCCCCGGCACATCGGCAAGCCCGGTCGCGTTGATCGTCACCTCGGCGCCGAGTTGACGGGCGAACGCGAGCTTCTCGTCCTGCACATCGACGGCGACGACTCGAGCGCCCAGCACCGCGGCGATCATCACCGCCGACAAACCCACGCCGCCGCACGCGTGCACGGCGATCCACTCGTCCTGTTGCAGCCGCCCCTGCGTCACGACCGCGCGATAGGCGGTGGCGAAGCGGCACCCCAGGAGCGCGGCCGCGTTGAAGCTCACGGCCTCGGGGACGGCGACGAGGTTCTCGTCGGCGTACGGCAACGCCACGTATTCCGCGAAAGAGCCCCAGCCGGTGAACCCGGGCTGATAGTAGCGGTCGCAGACCTGATGTTGGCCCGCGCGGCACTGGTCGCAGTCGCCGCAGCCGAGGCAGAACGGCGTCGTGACCCGGTCGCCGGCTTTCCACGAACGCACGCCGCTGCCCACGGCGGCGACGGTACCGGCCAGCTCGTGCCCGGGGACGTGAGGCGGATGGATGTCCGCGTCGTGGCCCATCCACCCGTGCCAATCGCTGAGACACATCCCCGAGGCTTCGACTTTGACGACGACCCCGCCCGCGGGCGGTGCGGGATCGGGTACCGTGACCAACTCGAGCGGGGCGCGGAAGGCCGCGTAGCGAACGGCCCTCACGGCCGCGCTCTCAGCGAACCCCGCCCATCAGGCCGCGAATCGGCTTGAGCAGCATGAACATCACGACCCCGGCCGCGAGACACACGCCCGCCGTGACCCCGAACAGCGTCGGGAGCGGCGTCGTGCTGATGAACCCGGCGGACCATCCCGCGAGCTTGTTCCCGAGGGCATTGGAGAGGAAGAAGACGCCCATCATGAGCCCGAGGATGCGCTTGGGCGCGAGCTTCGTGACGACCGAGAGCCCCACGGGATAGAGGCAGACCTCGCCCAGCTCCTCAATGAAATACAAGGCGACGAGCCACAGGGGGCTGACCTTGACCCCAGTCTGCGCGATGGCGCCCGCGGGGATCAGGATCAGGAACGCGAGGCCCATGAGGAGCAGCGCCAGCGCGAACTTCGCGGGGCTCGACGGCTGGCGTGGGCCCAGCTTGATCCAGAGCCACGCGAACACGGGTGAGAGCATGATGACGAAGAACGCCTGCACGGAGACGAACCACGAGGCGTACAGCTTGATGCCGAAGGCCTCGAGATGCACGTACCGGTCGGCGAACAAACTGAGCGTGGATCCGGCTTGTTCGTACGCGCCCCAGAACAGCGAGGCGAACGCGAAGAACACCACGATGGCGGCGATGCGCTTCCAGTCGCCCGCCGTGAACGCGGGGGGGGCGGAGGGGACGGCTCCAGCCGCCACGGTCACGGGTTTCGGCCGAGTGGCCAGGCGCGCAATCGCGGGATCGAGGCGACGGCGCAGCAGGACGTAGACGACGAGTCCGAGCGTCATGCCCACGCCGGCGCACGCGAACCCCAGATGCCAGTCGATCCCCTCGGCGATTTTTCCCGCCACGAGCGGCCCGATCAGGGCGCCGACGTTGATGCCCATATAGAAGATCGAAAAGCCGGCATCGCGGCGCTGGTCGCCGTCTTCGTACAGCGCGCCGACGAGCGCGCTGACGTTGGGCTTGAGCATCCCGGTGCCGACGACGATGAGCGAAAGTCCGGCGTAAAAAAACGGCAGTGGATGGAACGCGAGGGTGAAGTGGCCGAGCGCAATGATGATCCCGCCGACGAGCACGCTGCGGTACTGGCCGAGCCAGCGGTCGGCGATGATGCCGCCGCCAATCGCCGCCAGCCACACGCTGCCCACGTAGTTGCCATAGACCGCGCCGGCGTGCTGATCGGTGAAGCCCAGCGCCTTGACCATGTACAGAATGAGGAAGCCCCGCATCCCGTAGTAGCTGAAGCGCTCCCACATTTCCGTGAAGAACAGCGTCGACAGCCCGCGCGGATGTCCGAACCATCCCCGATCGGGAACGCTCGTCGCAGGAGCCGTCATGCGTCGTCCTTTCCTTCAAAGAGCTCGTTTTGCTGCGCGGGATCGGGGTGCTCGGATGGGCGGAGCAGTCCGCCGATGCGGTGCTCCCACTTCTCAACGTCGAAGTGGTGCTCGTTTTCCAGGGCGCGGCGCAGCACCGGCGACAACTCGTGCAACGCCTCGAGCATCTCGCTCGTGGCCTCGCGCAGCGCCTGCAGCTGGAAGCCCGAGTCGGTCGCCCCCATGTCTTCGAGGATGCTCTGCTCCGTGCGCGACGCGACGACCGGCTCGGCGCGCCCCTCGATGAACACGTTGGTACGGCGCCCCGGTCCACGATCGTCCTCGATGGGCATCAGGCCCAGGATGGCGTCCGACCGCCAGTATTTGCCGTAACCGAGGAACACCATCCGGCCGCGCTTCACATCCATAGTGGTCAATTACCTCCGCGGACGCCGGTTCTTGCGAATATCGTCGAGCACGACGCGGTCGATTTTCCCGTCCATCCGCACCCGCACATCGTAGTTCTCCCAATACATGAAATTGGCGAGCGCGTTGAGGAACGTCGGGTTCAGGGACGGTTGTGGAGCGGCGAGCCACTTCTCGGGCTGATTCACGGGCTCGCGCAGCAGGACCGCCTCCAGCTCCCGCTGCAGCGCCGGCGTGATGGGCACGAGATCCGCCGAGTCGGTCGTGAAGAAGTAGAGCTTGTGCAGCTCGTAGAGCCGCTGCAATTCGCGGATCGGATCGGGCGCGTCGTACACGCGAATGTCGATGTAGCGATCGGTCGCACCGAGGTAGCCGGCCCCCGCGCGCACGACCAGCAGCGCCGCCGATTGCATCCCCCGTTTGTCCCCGCCCCCCGCCTGTCCGGCGACGAGCGCCGCGAGGAGCCGGTCGGCCAGTGATCCGCGCGTGCGCTCGAAGGTCTCGGCCATGTTCCGGACCGTCGCGTCCGACACCATGATGTTCGCTTGCGCCGCGTATCCGCGCCCGACGATGAGCTGGCCCTTGCCGCCCAGTGACCCGCCGCCCGTCCGTCCCCCCGCCCAGTCGAACGTGGAGTCGCCGGTCCAGCTGGCCGCGTTGCCGCGCGCGTCCACCATCCCCACCTGCCGCTGCGCGGGCCGTGGGTCACGGCGCATCACGATCCGCATCGCCTCCGGCGCCGTTGCCCCCTCGGCGATCAAGTCGAGTCCCTTCTCTCCGTAGTCGGTGTTGCTGAGCGACTGCGTCGCCACCGCGCCGATCCCGGCGCGCGCCCACGGCACGAGGCCCCCCACGTTGGGGAACTTCGACTGCACGGCGATGCCGAGGTCCCCCGTGACCGAGTCGTAGGCAACGATGCTGTAGGTATGGGCGCGCTTGGCAAAGTCGGCGGGTGGAGGGTGTGGAGGTTGGTGAAGGGTCTGAAGGAGGGCGAGGAGCAGCATGCGCTAGTCCTTTCGCATTTTCTTCTTGAGCGCCTCGAGTTGCTGCTGCGCCGTGGCTTCGCGGGCCGCGCGGTCGATGTCCGCCTTGAGCAGCTCGTCCTGCAGGTCCGTCCCCGGCCGGGCCCCACCCGCCGCTTGCACTTCACGCCAGGCCCGCTCGGTGCTCCGCTCCCCCTCCACCGTGGACCGATCCTTGTGTGCGCTGGTGAGCTGGCCCTGCATCTCGACCAGGTCCCGGTCGGCGAGCGCGACCTCTTCCCGCTGCGCGGCGAGTTTGCGCTCGAGCACGGCCACCCGCTCGCGGTGCTTTACGGCGAAGCGCTCCGCCACCGTCACGGTCTCCTGGTCCTGAATCTCCGCCGCGAGCCGGCCGCGCCGCTCCGCGTCCGCGAGGCGCTGCCGCTCGAGCGTGAGCTCGCCCTCCGTGCGGCCGAGCGCTTCGCGCATTTCCTGCACCGCCACTTTCGCTGCGACAACCGCTTCGCGCATCTGGCGGGCGAGGTCGCGCAGATCTCCCGGCGGCGTCGCCGCGTCCAGGGCCGCGCGGAATGCATCTCGGAGGCGTTCGAACAGAGTAGCCTCGGTCAGCTCTTGCGGACGGTCTTGGCGAAGAACGGCGAGAACACGGGTTCCACGGCCCGCGCGCCGCATTTGGGGCAGGCGGGCTGCTTGCGGCCGTGCTCCCCGATCGGCTCCTGACGGGTGAATCGCTCGTTGCACTTTGTGCAGGCGTACTCGTAGATCGGCATCGCAAAAGGAACGTTACCCCGCCTCATACCGGGGTCAAGTTGACGCGCCGCCCGTTCACCCCAGATTGCTGGTATGTCTCTCCGGCCCGCGGCCGCGTTCGTCGCCGTCCTGGCCGCCGCGATGGCGTGCGACGCGGGGCTCGAGCCCGAACCGATCTGCGCGCGAGGCCTGGTCGGCGTGTGCGGCACGATCCGGTTCTCCGGGACGATCCCGGACAGCACCGACAACGTGTTCGTCGCGGCGTACGCCAGCTTTCCGCAGACCTGCAACGATCTGATCTTCAACCGACAGCCCTTCATCCCGAGCTCCGTGCCATACACGGACTCGGTGTCGCTCTACAGCATCGAGGTCCTCCCCGATACCTACGCGTGGGTGCTCGCCGTCTGGAAGAAGGTCGGGAATCTCACGCTCACCGCCAACGACACCACGCTGCTGCGCGTCGCGGGCTACTACCGCAATCCGGCCGATTCGACGCAACCTGGTCCTGTCACGGTCCCGAATGGCGGCGTCGCCGCTGACGTGGACTTCAAGGTCAACTTCGACAGTCTCCAGCCGGCGACGGACTTTGTGACATGCACCTTGCGCTGATCGGGCTTCTCGCCGTGCAGGCCGCGTCAGGCGTCGTCCGTGGGGAGGTGCGCGATCCGCGTGGCGCCCCGATCCGCGGAGCCGTCGTCGGCATCCCCGGCACGACCCTCTACACCTTCACCGACGCTGCCGGCCGCTACCGCCTGGCCCCCGTCGCCGCGGGAGAGTTCCGGTTGCGCGCCGCCGCGATCGGCTACTCGCCGGCAACCACCACCGTCACGCTCGCCGACTCGGCGCGCGCCGATTTTACGCTCGACCCCTCGCCCCTCGAGCTCACGCCGCTCGACGTCGTGAGCACCAAGGTGCCGCACTTCGGTGCGTCGGCCGCGAGCGTCGCGCAGGTGAGCGAGCAGGAGATCGCACGTCGCGCCGTCAACACCGTGGACGAAGCGGTGGACAAAGCCGCCGGCGTCCAGATCCTCAACGGCCAGATCAACATCCGCGGCTCGACCGGCTACGTGCAGGGGCTCAACTCCCGCGTCCTGCTCCTCGTCGACGGCGTCCCGATGAACCAGGGCGACCGACATCTTGAAAGGCGCGGGGTCCTCGTTGTATGGGTCCGCCGCGCTGGGCGGCGTGGTCAACCTCACGACGCGAGACGTGCCCAGCGGCGTACACGCGCGGCTCCGGGTCACCGGTGGAGCGTACGCCGATCCGCCCCACCCCGAGTGGACGTTCCGGAACACCACCGGGCTGCACGACGGCGTTGACTTGAGCGGCTCGTACGGGACGGAAACCGCCGCGGGCCGCCTGGCCGTCGGTGCCCGCCATTCCGATGGCTACCGCGAACAGGACGAACGCGACCACTGGCAGGTGGCCGCGAAGGGTCGGTGGCAAGCGACGCCACGCACCCGCCTCGACGTCGCGGGCTCCTGGGCCGTGGATCAGTACCAGGTACCCTTGGCGTGGTGTAGCCGCGGCGAGTGCGACGACCGCGGACAGACCTTCCAACCATTCAAGGTCGATACGACCGAGCGGGGCGCGCGCACCGACTCGCGCAAAGGGTACGTCTCGGCGCAGCTGAGGACGCTCACGTCGGATCGGTTCGCGTGGCAGGCACGCGGCTCCTGGCTACGCACGCACTTCGCCGACTACCGGCGCAGCGCGAACGAAGCCAGTGTCTCGAATCGGTACGGCGTCGAGGTGCGCGTCGAGGCGCACCCCGATGCCGCGCGGACGGTCCTGGTGGGGGGCGAGGGAACGCTCTCCGACGTCGTGAGCGACATCTTCGGCACACATTCCCAGTCGGAGTTCGCCGCCTACGGAGAGAGTGAACAGGCCATCGGCCGCGCCCGCCTCACCGCCGGCGCGCGGCTCGATTACCTCGCCGTCGACGCGGGTTCGTTGACCGCTGTGGTGAGTCCGCGCGTCGGGGCAACCCTGCCCACGGGCGGCGGCACGCTGCGCACCTCGGTGGGCCGCGGGTTCCGCGCTCCCACGATGGCGGAGCGGTTCGTGCACACGTTCGCGGCCGGCTTCGAGGTCATACCCAATCCCACGCTCCGACCCGAGACGGGATGGTCGGTCGAATTGGGCCATACCACGCCGGTCCTGGGCGCCGTCCGGCTCGACGCCGCCCTGTTCTGGACGGAAGCGCGGGACTTGATCGAACCCACGCTCGTCGTGGACACGGTACCCAAGATCCAGCTTCAGAACGTGACCCGCGCCCGCATCGCCGGGCTGGACGCGACGCTCCTCGCCGCGCCTATCCCCGATCACCTCACGGCCGCGCTGGCGTACACCTATCTCGATACGCGGCCGACCCTCGCCTTCCGGCCGACGCACCTGCTGACGGTGACTGCCGACTACACGCCAGGTGGCACGGGCAGCCCGTGGGGCGCCGGCGCCGACTTCCGCGTGGCGAGCCGGCCCGAGAAGATCGAGCTCGAGGGGTTCGTCGATCCGCGGCGGGTCCCCGTGCGCGTGCTCGACGTTCGCGCCAGTTGGACGAGCCGCCAATTGGAGGTGCGAGTCCTCGTCGCCAATGCGCTGAATTACATCTACAACCTCGTCCCCGAGACACTCGCGCCGGTGCGCACGATCTCCGTCACGGCCGCGTGGTCGTATTAGATTGACACGCATGAAACTGCGACTCCTCGCCCTGACGGCTTTGGCCGCCGCGTGCGGAGGCGACGCGTCGCGCTCGCCCGCATGTGGCCTCGCCGTCATCGCCGGCCCGGCGCTCATTGAGCAGCGGTTCCACAACGCGCGCGCGGTCATCACGGACGCGCCGCGCGGCCTCCCCGACTCGCTCCCCGCCATGGTCATCCAGCAGAAACAGGGAGCCGTGCGCGTCGGCTACGATCCCCAGGGGAAGTCGATCGTGATGGAATACGCCGGCGACGGATTCCCCGCGCGCGTCGGCTATGGATTGCTCGTGGTGGACGACACCTCACACCGCGCCGTGGGTGTGCTGATCTATGAAGGCGTAGAGCCGAGGGACTACCCGCACTTGGGAACGCTGACGGGCGGTGCCGCCACGCTGAACCTGTACGGGGTCCGTGTCGATTGGGCGAGCGTGAGCAACCCCCGCTGTCCGATTCTCGGGGCCGCTTCCCCGCCGCAACCTAGGACGTGACGCCGGTCGTCGCCGTCACTGCACCGCGCCGGGAGGTGGACGGGCGCGAGCGGGTCACCCTCAATACCTCCTACGTGCGCGCGCTCGACCGTGCCGGCCTCGTGCCGCTCGCGGTGCCAACCATGCTCGCCCCTGAGCGCGCCGCCCAGGCGCTGCAGGCCGACGGCGTGCGCGGCTTGGTGTTGACGGGAGGTGAGGATGTCGACCCCGCGCGGTACGGGAGCGCCCCGCACGCGAACCTCCAGAAGCCGGACCCCGCACGCGACGCCGCCGAGTTGGCGCTCATCGCGGCCGCGCGCGCGCGACGGCTCCCGATCCTCGGCATCTGTCGTGGCATCCAGATTCTCAACGTCGCGCTCGGCGGGACGCTGTATCAAGATCTGGATACCCAGCGGCCCGGCCCCGTTGCCCATGCGGGTGATGACGATCGCCGCCATACCGTCCGTGTCGACTCGGGGTCCCTCCTCGAGAAGACGCTGGGCACTCGGTCCACCAGCATCAACAGCCGCCATCACCAAGCGATCCGCGACCTCGCGCCCGGACTGCGCGCCGTCGCATGGGCGGAGGACGGTCTCATCGAGGCCGTCGAGGCAGTCGACCCGAACGCGCCATGGACGTTGGCCGTGCAGTGGCACCCGGAGGATCTCCCCGGGAATCTCAATGAACGGGCGCTCTTCGACGCCTTCGCCCGGGCGGTGGCGTGAGCCCTCACCCGTTTCCGTCGCCCCAATGGGTCGCTGCGTATGGCGCGGCGATCAACGCCAGCGAAGGCTACCGCGCGGCGTCCCTCGAATGGACGCACGGGCCCGTCGCCTTGATCGTATCGGCGCAACCGGCGTCGCCACCGCGGTGGGCATCTGGCTCGACCTCGATCGCGGTGCCTGCCGCGAATCGAAGGTCGTGACCGCCGACGTGGCGCAGGGCGCGAAGTTCGTGTTGACGTCGGAGTACCGCTACTGGAAGCAGATCATCCGGAAGGAGTTGGGCCCGATCGCCGGGATCATGCAGCGCAAGGTCGCGCTGCAGGGGTCCCTTCCGATCGTCGTGCGGTTCATCAAGTCGGCTGAAGCCCTGGTGGAGGCGGCGACCACGGTGCCGACGCACTTCCTGGACGAGTGACCGACCCCGCAGGCACCCGCTATAGTTGAATGATGGCCAAGCCCCCCTCCCCATCGGTGACGGACGTGCTGCAGCGCCTGACCGGGCTCTCCCAGGAGCTCGCCGGCGCGTTCCGGCCCGCCACGATCGTCGAGCTGGTGGCGCGGGCCATCACCGAGCAGCT